>Ga0326727_10005048_pt1 | contig 38330 bp, 45 predicted proteins | sample MB2enrmetagenome_FD_207643 | JGI IMG/M metagenome (GOLD analysis project Ga0326727, IMG submission 207643) | Lab enriched peat soil microbial communities from McLean, Ithaca, NY, United States - MB29MY | ecosystem: Environmental > Terrestrial > Soil > Wetlands > Peat | place: USA: New York... | reverse complement strand
GAGCAGTTGCCGTAGAGCCCCGAGCAGTCGCCGGAGAGCCCCGAGCAGTTGCCGTAGAGCCACGAGCAGTCGCCGTAGAGCCCCGAGCAGTCGCCGTAGAGCCGCGGATTGGGGCCAGCGATTCGATTGCCTTCAACGAAATAAAAACAGCCCTTACCCTTTGTCAGTACGCGCTTCATTGGTCCTCCTGGTGTTACCCTCTCTTGCTTCTCACTCCCCCTCGACTTTCCCTTCCCGCGCCGCGCTGGCATGGAGCGTCCGGCTATGCCGGCTCGTCATCCATCATCAGCTACCGTGTGCGGTCCGAGGTCATCTCGGGCTGCCGTCCGCCTTGCACCTCCGGAGCCGTCAGGCGGGAGGATGTGGGGTGGGCGGCTTCCAGGTTGACGCCTGGACATGGGTTGCGGGAAGGGGCATATCCCTTACGGGTGCGACGGCCCCCCTCTTATCCTTCCCCGCGTATCCCGCTTTGGCAGCGGCGGTACTTACGCCGGAAAGGAGGCGAAGGCCTGATGGCTGAAACCAAAGCAGGGAAGAAGATCGTCCCGGTTAAGCCGTATGTCCGCGAGGTCAACGGTAAAGAGGTGCCAGTGAAGCGTCATAGACGCTCAACTCCTCGCTAGCCGCCGATCCGGGCCGTCGTGCCCTTTCCAGCAACCCTGTCCAATCATCAACTCGGTTTTCAAAGAGCTGGCCGCACGCCCCCGCAGGGGGTGGGCGGCGTTGGTGAGTGCAATATTGCAATTTTTTTTCAGTTGGTCAAGAAGAAAATGAAATATTCTTTCAGTAACTATTTTTATCAAACCGAGCTTTTGTCGCGGATATTTTCCAGGGGGGCAGGGGGTAAACTTTAGGCGACAAAAAAGCCGCCCGAGGGCGGCTTGAGGGAAAAAGAAAGGCCCGCTGGGAGCGGGCCGGGAGGATCGTTGAAAATGCAGACTCGATGGGCTAGAATAAGGCGAGCAAATTCCAGGAGGGATTTTGACCCCTACCTTAAAATTCACCGAGAACGGCCTTACCTATTCCGAGGTAATCCGGCAGGAATATTCGCGAAATAATTGCGTTTTTTCAGCGGGGTTTGTTGAAGGGGAAGGCAAGCCAGAAGTGGACACAATTTATGTCCGACTTCAAAAGGATGGGGTTAATCCTACAACTCTTTTTTTGAGGCCAGATGAGGCCCAAATACTGGCTTGGATTGCCTCTGGTGTCGTCTGGTCGCACTTGATGGATGTGATGGGGGATAAAGATGGGGGCTAACCATTCTTTATTTCTTTTTTGGGTTCGTCTCTATTTTGAGCTTCCAATGCTCTCCGGCTTGCTTTGTTGGGGGTGCAGTTGCCCCTTTGTCTAATGTAGTCTTTTGATTTGTGATGTCGCTTTCATATATTCCAGACCTATCAACAGTTTCACCAGGCTTTAGTTTGTTTTTCCCCGGCATACCAACTCCTTTTTGATTAGCCCCCTTAATCAACTCCACGGCCTCACAAACGGAATCCCGCTCGGCGGCATTACTACTTTATATCTTAGCGAATTGTCGTTGCAATATATACGAAATACCTTGCCTTCTTCATTCTCGCCCATGAAATGGCCGCCCTCGCATGTGCGGCAGACATAGCCACTTCCAGTGATGATGTTTTTGAAAGCATCAAAATCCTTTTCTTTCACAAAATTACTACTCGTTTCTTTTTCAGACACCTCCCATCTCGGCCTCGATCCTGGCCTTGGTCGAGCGATACGTGGCCCGCTTGGCTTCGGAGAAGAGGGGGCTGGTGAGGTAGATTTTCATTTATTCTTTTTAGATTTATTTTTGGATGCATCAACAACATTCACAATGTGAACTGTGTCTAGCGATCCATTTTCGAAATAAAACAAAGCTTTTGTAAAGTTATAATGAGGAAGATGGGAAATATATTTTTTACATCCTTTTATGTCATATTCTATGTGCTTGCTAAAGTCTTGGTCTGATACTATCTTAGAACACTCAACTCCATATCTATTTATAATATCATAGAAACCTATCTTGTTGTTTTCTGGATAAAAAACTGTGGCAGAAACTGACGATCCATCGCTGAAAACCCTTTTTATTAATTTAATTTTATCTATTCCATATTCTAAATTTTTTGTTTCAATGTAAAAAATATCTGCATCAATAACATCATTGTGTATAATATGTGACTTGGCCCAAGCCAATTTCTGATAGTTTATACAGTCAAAATACTCTTTTATTTTTTCTCCCTTAATGCATTTCGACGTAAACGATTCCTGCTCATCCTTGAACTGACGCTTTGCTTTTTCTATAAAAATTTTATCATTATCTTGATAATTATTCAGATTTCCTTCCCAAATGCAATCAACCTCAAGAGAGAAAATCTTCTCCCATGCTTCTGCATTCACAGCATATAATTCACTAGAGAAAAATAATAATATCACGTGGGAAAATAAAAAAATAATTTTCTTCATAATTTACTCTTCTCCCCACCATATTCTTTACAATTCAGTTCCATACCAAACGGCACGTCCTATTACTTTGAAAAATATCCCAGGCAAAATATCTTCCGACTTCTCATATCCATCACTTACAATATGTGTCGCAACCCCTTTTTTTGCTGACAACCTTTTTAATAATACTTCACCATCATATATAATCATATAAATTTTATTATCTACGGGAATATTTTGCGACATGTCAATTAAAACTGCTGATGGATCTGGAATTGTAGGCAACATTGAATCACCGGAGGCTCTAAATACACCCAAATTATGAGGATCAAGCCCCTTGTTCTCCAGCCATTCTTTTCTAAATGCTAAATATGAATCTGTTGTTTTTGCTACTTCTGGAGTTCCTCCCCCCATAGATAGTGGTTCTTTCTTGAAATATGGAATCCAGATAGGTTTTGTCGCGCCATATATTGCCGGCTCTTCTTTTACACCTTCGATTTCATTTTTTTGTATAAAATCTACTAATAGACTAAATGTCGATTTTCGGATGGAACCATTTTTCCAGTTAAATATCGTTCTCGAATTTACCCCCATTTTTTCAGCAAGCGCGTCTATTCCTCCTGCCAAATCGATGGCTTTTTCGGCTGCCCTTGTAATATCCTCTTTATTTTGAAGGAGATAGGTTTCCATTAACATTTTTTCCGTCCCTTTAATTTTTTTGTCAACGAATCACTTTTTCATGCCGCCTTGACTTTTTCATTTTTTTCTGAAAAACTCTTTCATATGAACGCCCAAGAAATCGCCTTGGCGGCTAAGTGCACCGTGCGACATGCCTACTATTTCCTCGCTGGTCATGGCTTCTCCAAATCCCGCGCGGAGCGTCTTGAGGTAAAAACCGGCAAGCACCGTCTCTTCTGGATGTACCCTGGCCAGTACGACGAGCGCGGGCGGCCCGTGTCCACCGAGCGCGGGCGGCCGCCCAAATCCGACCCAACCAAGGCGGCATAGTCATGGACTGGAAAAATTTACTCATTGGGACTGGGCTTCTGGCGTGGCTTGCGGCATCGGTCTTCACTTTGATTCACCAACTCGCTGGGCTTTTTCATCTTTGTTCATGCGGATGATGAATTTATAGCCACGGTCTTTATGAATCATACTGTTGCGTTTCATCTTGATTGAAATTTTACGGGGCTCAGATTCTCTATGCAAAAGTAAAAATGTATTTTGTACTTCGGAAGGTTTGAGATATATGCGAAATGCAGCCTTATTACTATATGAATCTACATATCGTTTCTTCCCTATGGCAGGGTCGAAATTACCATCTTTTGCGAAGGTTGCACCTTCAACTTTTCCAGATGTTATTTTTACTGGAACTTTTTCATTATTCGTCAAAGTAATATGCAGTAAGAGAAATTCATCTCTTCTTTCGTAGGAATCAAAAAGAATATGGACTCTCTCGGAATCTACCTGACGTCTCCAAATTGCAAAGGCCAGGATTGCGCTCACAGTAGACGCGACAGCTGCAATCGTTCCATCAATATTGAAGTTTACCATTTCAATTTTCCTTATGAGTGCGGTCGGACGTTCCCCGCCGGGGTCCGGGCCGAGGCCGCCCAAACGCAGGAGGTCGCATGAACAGGAATGAAAGCGCCGAGGGCCAGAAGGCCCCCAGCGTGGAAGTGAAACGACTGATGCCCGGCGAGACAATTATGGCTTTGCGTCGGGAGGGGGTGATTTCCCCAAATAAATTCGTGCACACTCCATCCCGTCCTCGATCATTTTTTGGGAATCTTTGTAGACCTGGACGACTTCTTCGCGCGTTAAAGGCTTTCTGTCTTGGAGCTGACTGGAAATGAGCGCCAAATATCGTGTCTGCGCAATCAAGACACCCAAGATCATTTCGTCCACGGCTTCCTCCGGTGGTTTGGGGTTGGCAGCTTCCGGACCGTACCCGAGGAGCCGTGGGCGAATCAACCAGGCACTGTGAGGTCGCATGAGAACCGTCGTGGTTTACGCCCTTGTTTTCATCTTCGCCGTGGCGGCCCTTCCCTTCGCCGCCCTGGGCGCACTTTTCGGCCTCATCGGCAACTTGCTCGACGATGCCGCAATGGCCCTTCACATCTACATCAACCCGAGCGTTCGCCGGCAATACGAAAAGGAGTGAACCATGCCCACGATCATCATTCGTGTTGAGGCCGATTTCAAGCCCATGCTCCAGCAATTGGAAGATCTTTTGGGGGCGGTCAAAGTGGTCGCGCACAAGGAGAAGGATGGGCTCATTTGCGCGGTCTGCAGGGACATCCATCATGCCTCCGGAACGAAGACCCCCTGCCAGTGCGGCATTCACCCCGACGAATGTCCTTCCTTCGAGGCCAAAGAGCCTTGGTACAAAAAACTGCAAACTCTCAACTTGGAAGGCGGTTCCGCTGTCAGCATCCGCGACCGGCTCATTCTCCTCGGCGTCCTCGGGAAGACCGAAGAGGAAGCCAAGGAGATGGTCAAGACGCGCTGGACGGAGGTCTAGGCTATCGCCGGACCAGTTCCAGGGCATCATTGAAGCAGTTCTTGTAATCGTCAAGCTGTGCCCGGATGTCCTTTTTTGAGGCATTCGCGCCGAGCTTGATAGCGATGGCCAGCAAGATGTTTGAGGCCACGACTCGATCAGATGACGCCTTGATTTCGGCTGCAAGTTTGTCGGAATCGAATGACATTTCGCCTCTCCTCGCGGTTGAAGGTTGAGTCGGCCCACCTCTCCGATACCGCGAGGGGGAGCGAAAATAAAGTACCGGGTAACGCCACCGGTAACGCCTATTGAATCAAGCGAGGTAACGCCATGCCCAAAATGAATTTTGAAGTCTCTGACCGGGAAGGGGAAATCATCCGCCTGGTTGCAAATCATCTTGGGCTCTCCCTGTCGGACCTCTTCCGTAAGTCCGTCGTTCTCGCCGCGCCGCTTCTCAATGGCCTTCCCTATGTCCGGCGAGTTGAATTGGAGGATATCGCGAACCTCCCAACTAATCGCCAATAATTTTTTAAGTAACGCATTACGTAACGCACGGAATAACGCCAGCGATAAACGGAGAAGACATGAGTAATCTGCGGGCACAAAAATTCGACGCGGCTGGGTGGCTTGCAAAGCTGATGGAATACCCCCTGGACGTGCGGGGGGCATTCGCCACAATCCAAGCAAAATTAATGCTTTCCGACACGCCCGGGGCCGAGACAAAGCGCCTCTCCCAGTGGGCGATTATCCTCGGCGTCTCTGAGGGGAAGGCCGTGGAATTGATCCGGCTCCTGGCCGAAGAGAGGCTGATCTCGGAGGACGGTTTACCCCCTTCTGGCGGTCACTCGTTACGTAACGAAATAAGTAACACGCGCATAACAATTTCGTTCCCTGGGCAAAAGCAGGAGGAGACACGTTCCGCCGGCACCATTCGCAAGGCCAATTACGATGCCCGGGAACGCACTCGTGACGCCTTGGGCAAAATGGGGGTCTACGAGGCGGTTTGCGCCGAGATGAGGAGGCGCGGCCTGGCGGACAACCGTTGGACTACGGAGGATTGCGCCACAGCCTTGGACGTCGGGCGGGCGTTATGCTCGCCCCCTGGTAACATCCCCGGAACGCCGACCGGTGACGTCCAAGGTGATCTTTCGTGACCTCCTTCCTGGACGAAATAGACCTCTCGGGCGCGTCGCTCGTTTCGCAGCGCAATCTCAACACGGCCAATGTCGCCCAGGCCATGCGCACGGGCAAATCCTGGCGCTGCGGCAAGATCGCGGGCATGACGGACAGTTCCTTGTGCATCCAGCGTCGCGATGAAGCGCGCGCGGCCGGGAACATTTTCAGCCTCTGCCACGATTGCACCATCCCGCTGGCGATCAAAAAACCAACCCAAAACGACACACCGGCCGGTGCGCCGATGCCGGTTGTCCGTCAAGCGGAGGGGAATTCCATGGGAAAACGTGCAGCCTGCATCGACTGCAAGCGAGTCATGGCCATCATTTCGGGCGGCCGTTGCGGCACTTGCTACAACAAATTCCGGCGCGGGGAATCGGTCATCCCTCCCCCCGACGCCCCCGCTCTTCCGTCGCCCGCGATCCAGGTGCAGCCGGCGACGCCGCCCCAGACGCCGGTGACCGCCGAGTCCTTCGACAGGCCCTTCGTCGTGGCCGGCTTCACTTTTGAGCCGCCTGCCCCCCGCCTTCCGAGCCCGGAGAAGGTCATGGTCCATTTTCACAACTCGGGGAACATCTCCTTCAACCGCGCCGCCGGAGTCCACTTCGATCTGACGTGGTTCAGCTACATCCGCATGTACCCCTCCACGCACCGTCGGGCCCTGGGCCTGAAATTCCTGACCGAGCAATGGCCCGGGTCGACCAAGCTGACGCCGGACGGCGGATCAATCCAGCGCCTCAAGCGCACCTACCGGACCATCTTGCCGCTGCTGCCCGAGATCAAAGGCAAGCGGTTCGCGATCGAGGCCACGGAAATGGACGGCTTTTTCATCGTCAGGCTCGACAACGCCAAGAGGTGAATCATGTCCAAAAGCACCGCATTTCTCCAAGACCCCGTGGTTCTTCCCCTGCCCCTCCCGGGCTCGCGCCAGCGGCGGTACACCAAGGCCGACATCCGCCAGGGCATGCGCTACCTCCGCCGGCTCGCCCAGGACGTGCACGAGGCCGGGGAGGAGTTCCGGCGCGTGGCTGACAAATTCAAAAAGGCCGTGGACGATTTCGATCTGGCGCTCAGCCTGGGGGTGATTACCGGGGAGCACCGGTGATGCCCACAACGGCTCCCTACGCCAACTTCCTCATGGCCAAGATGGTCAAGGCCCCTCTCTCGGGATTCGAACCTGGCTCGGTCAACCCCATGCTCAAGCCGCACCAGAGCGATATTGTGCGCTGGGCGGTCCGGGGTGGTCGGCGGGCGATTTTTGCGGCCTTTGGCCTGGGCAAATCCTTCATGCAGCTTGAGGCCCTAAGGCTTATCGGCGGCCGCGAAGGTGACCGGCAACTCATCATCGCGCCCCTGGGGGTCCGCCAGGAATTCAAGCTCGACGCTGCCAAGCTGGCCATCCCGATTTCTTTTATCCGGCGCACCGAGGAACTTGAGGGCCCAGGGCTCTACATCACCAACTACGAATCCGTCCGCGACGGCCGGCTGGACGTGAACGAGTTCAACGCCGTGAGCCTGGACGAGGCCGCCGTGCTTCGGTCCTATGGCTCGCTCACCTTCCAGACGTTTTTAACCATGTTCTCCTCGGTCAAGTACCGCTTCGTGGCCACGGCCATGCCGAGCCCGAACCAGTACAAGGAGCTGATCCACTACGCCGGCTTCCTGGGCATCATGGACACTGGGCAGGCCCTGACCCGGTTTTTCCAGCGCGATTCGACCAAGGCCAACAACCTGACCCTGTACCCACACAAAGAGCGCGAGTTCTGGCTTTGGGTGAATTCTTGGGCCATCTTCCTGCAAAAGCCTTCGGACCTGGGCTATTCGGACGAGGGCTATGACCTGCCCAAGCTCAACGTCCACTACCACATGGTCAAATCCGGCTCTACGCCCGGGGCGGATAAGAACGGCCAGCTCAAGCTGGTGTCCGACGCCGCGGTTTCGCTGCGCGATGCCTCCCTGGAAAAGCGGGCCACCCTGCCGGCGCGGATCGAGAAAGCGACCGAGATCATTTCGGCCGAGGCTGGACGACACTGCATCCTTTGGCACGACCAGGAGGCCGAACGCCACGCGATCAAAAAAGCGTTGCCGCAGGCGGTTGAGGTCTACGGCTCCCAGGACCTGGACACGCGCGAGGACCGAATAATCGGCTTCTCAAACGGCGAATTTGCCTACCTGGCCACCAAGACTATCCTGTCCGGCTCCGGGTGTAATTTTCAACGCCATTGCAGCATGGCCATCTTTCTCGGCATCGGCTTCAAGTTCAACGACTTCTTCCAGGCGATCAAGCGCATCCATCGCTATCTCCAGGCCGAGGCCTGTGACATTCACATCATCTACGCCGACACCGAAACCCGCATTCTGGAAGTGCTCAAGCGAAAATGGGCGCAACACGAGGAGATGGTGGAGAAAATGAGCGAGATCATCCGTAAATACGGCCTTTCCCGCGATGGTATGGCCGAGGAATTGAAGCGATCCATTGGCGTGGCGCGCGTCGAAGTCGCCGGAGAACTCTTCACGGCCGTGAACAACGATTGCGTCGAAGAGTGCCAGGCCATGGCCGAGAATTCGGTCGATCTGATCCATACCTCGATCCCGTTCTCGAACCACTATGAGTACACGCCGAGCTACAACGATTTTGGCCACACGGACGGCAACGAGCATTTCTGGGACCAGATGGATTACCTCACGCCGGAGCTGCTCCGCATCCTCAAGCCCGGCCTGATTTACGCCTGCCACGTCAAGGACCGGATTCTTTTCGGTAACGTGACCAACAAGGGCGTCCCGACTGTCTCCCCCTTCCACGCCGAGGCGATTTTCCATTGCCGCAAGCACGGCTTCGACTACCTGGGCATGATCACCGTCGTGACCGACGTGGTGCGCGAGAACAACCAAACCTACCGCCTGGGCTGGACCGAGCAATGCAAGGACGGCACAAAGATGGGCGTAGGCTCGCCCGAGTACATCATCCTCATGCGCAAGCCGCAGTCGGACCGCTCCCGGGGCTACGCCGACGATCCGGTGGTCAAGGACAAGGCCGAATACAGCCGGGCCAGGTGGCAGACCGATGCGCACGCTCTTTGGCGATCCAGTGGGAACCGCCTCTTGACCGCCGACGAAATGGACGCCTTTGGCCCAGATGTGATGGCCAGGGTGTTCACCGAGCAAAGCCTCGCCGCCGTGTACGATTATGAGGAGCACGTGCACATCGGTGAAGAACTGGACTTGCGCGGCGCACTGCCAGCCAGGTTCATGTCGCTGGCGCCGGGCAGTCATCATCCGGATGTCTGGCATGACGTGAACCGGATGCGGACGCTCAACGGCGAGCAGACTGTGCGCGGCCTGAACAATCACATCTGCCCCCTGCAATTCGACATCGTGGACCGGATCATCCGCCGCTACACGAACGACGGGGAACTCGTTTTTGACCCGTTCTCCGGGTTGATGACGGTGCCCTACCGGGCCATCCTGCTCGGTCGACGCGGCCGGGGCGTGGAACTCAACCCGGAGTATTTCCTGGACGGCGTGAAATATCTGCGCGCCGCCGAACAGAAGATCACCGCGCCGAGCCTCTTGGATTTTTGCAAGGCTGAACCAGTGATGGAGGCCGTGTAAATGCGCGATTACGGCGTGATTTTCACGAAGTTTTGGACCGAGCCCGATGTCCAGGCCATGTCGGAAGGCGCGCAGATGCTTTTTCTCTACATCCTAACCGGTCCGCATACCACGGCGGCGGGTTGCTTCCGCCTTCCACTCGCCTACGTCGCGGCGGATCGAAATTGGACCATCGCGCAAGTCGCCGAACGGTTCGAGGAACTGTCTCGAAACGGTTTCGCATACCGTTGTCCAAAGACCGATTGGGTGGTCATCCCGAAGTTCCTCAAACACAATCCCATCGCCAACCCGAACTGTGGGGTGGCCGTCTCCAAATGCCTCGACAGCCTTCCCGATTGCTTCACTCATTTAGATAAACTTATCAATATGTTGAGCCAATTTACAAACCGTTTACCGAACGGTTTCCTAAACGGTTTAGCGAACCGTTTGCCGAACGGTATGCCTAACCAGGACCAGGAACAGGATCAAGAACAAGAACAGGAGAAGAGTCTATCCACCCACACACACTCTTCTCTTACCCCCGCGCGCGCGGATGTAGGAAGGACCCCGGAAGAGGGGGGGGGTGAAGGAGAAGATCAAAAACCGGCCAAAGAATCCAAGAGGCCGGCACACCCGATCCAGTGCACCGAAGATTTCCCGCTTGAGCTCCAACAAATTTTCGACGCCTATCCCGAACCGCGTCAAGACCGGACCGAGGCCATGCACGCCCACCGGAAATCCATTGCGGATGGGGACTGGCCCGGGCTTTCCGTTATCCTTGCCGACCTCCTTGTCCGAACGCAAACGCCTGATTGGTCTAGAGAAAACTATCGATTTGTGCCCAAACTCTCGAAATATATTCGGGGCCGAATGTGGCTGGACCCGATGCCATCGTCGGCCCGGGCATCGCCGGAGGATGATCCGATCAGCGACATCGCGGCCAGGATACGAAGCGAGCAAAAGCAGGAGGCGACATCGCCATGAACTTTCTCAAACCCGACAAAGCCGGTGTGCTCAAAGTCCTTGAACGGATCGCCCTGCATCATCCCAGGTCGAAGCAAACCGGCGTGCTGGACATCCTGGCCGAGGACTACGCCAAGGCCTGCCAGGATATGACCATGGGTCAGTTCGAGGCCGCGGCGATGAAGGCCAATGCCGAGGTGAAATACTTTCCGGTCATCGCGCAAATTCGCGAGGCGCACGAACGGATCAAAGCCGAGAAAATGGCGCCCTCTGAACAGGGTCAACACACCGAATTTGCTCCGATGACGGACGAGGAATGGCAAAAAAACAAAGAGACGGCCAAGAAGTGGCTCACCAAGATCAAGGAAAACACAGGGTTTGAGCCGAGAAGGATGCAGTGAAAATCATCGTCGATTCCCGCGAGCAAGTGCCGCTCGATTTCACGCGCTACGAAGCCACGGTCGAGCCCGGCGCGCTTGAGGTCGGCGATTACGCGCCGGCCGGCCTTGGCCATTTATGTGCCGTCGAGCGCAAGAGTCTGCCCGATCTTATCGCCTCGCTGACCTGGGAGCGCGAACGCTTCGAGCGCGAGCTGCGCCGGGCGCGGGGACTTGAGGCCTTCGCCGTAGTGATCGAGGGCAACTTGGCGCAGGTCCGGAGTCATGATTACCGGAGCCAGGCCAAGCCCCATGCGGTCTTGCAATCCATGGTGGTTTTTAGCTGCCGCTACGGAGTGAACTGGATCTGGGCTGATGATGCGGCGGGCGCGGCATACTTCACGTTTCATTTTCTGCGGCATTACGTTCGAGAGGCGGAGGGGCACTACAAGGCGATTGTGAAGGCGCATGGGGAACACTATGCATCACCAGAATCGTAGGGAATGGGTATGATATCCAAAGCAGAACAAAAAAGAAAAAAAGAAGACAAATCCTGCCTGGTTTTCCTGTGGAAAAAATATTTTCAAGCATAGAGGATGTAAAGAAACACTTTTCGGGGGAATTTGTCACATGCTTGCTCTGTGGAAAAGAATATAGAGCCATAGGGAACCATATTGTAAGAATTCACAACATGAGCATTGATGAATTTAAAGTAAAATATAATATTCCATGGTCATATTCCCTATCATCAGAAGTTACAAGAGTAAAAAAAAGAGATATTAGATTAGAATATATTGAAACTCTGCCTGAAGGGACAATGAAGGCTCTCGCAAAGGACGCCAGAGGGAAAAGATCTGGCAAGGTAAGGATGTGCCCATTCAAAAGTGAAGTAGCAATAGGTAATCTTAATGACTATTGTATACCAAAAAACTATGTTGAAGTTGATGGTAAATTAATTTCTAAAACAGAATATAAAAGATTGAAGACTAGTAAATTTGGATCAGAAGAGCATAGAAAAAAACTTAGAAATCGTTCACTGCCACAGTCTAAAGCCCTTGGTGAATGGTGGAAGGGGAAAAAACAATGCGACGAACACATAGAAAAACGTGTTAAATCGGCAAAAAAGACAAGAGAAGCTAAAAAAATAACACTTCTTAGCATTGATGCTTCAGTAGAGGTGAAAAATGGATGATGCAACGGAAGAGCCGGAAGAATTTCCGACGACGGCCGAGCACTTCGAGATGTTCATCGACGAGGCAAAGAAGTGGATCGGAATCTTTGGGCTCGTCGGCTGGCGCGTGATATTTTGTCACGAGGATTTGGATTCGCATGCGGAATGCTGGACGAAATGGAACGCCAGGATAGCGCGATTGGAGCTCTCCAAATCATGGGCAGAGGATCCAAAAGAAGAGCTCATTCGCCGGTCAGCTTTTCACGAGGTATGCGAACTTCTTTTCGACCCGCTTCTCATGCAAGCCAGCAATTGTAATTTAGGCACCGATCAGCGCGAGATTGAAATGGAGCGTGCGCGGCATTCGATCATACGCACGCTCGAAAACGCCGTCTGGGAAAAGGAATATATGCAAAATAACACCAAACTCTGGAGACCGCCATGCAACCAAGTATCGTGAAAGACCAGATCACCTGCTTCCTGATGATCAACAACAACGTCATCATCGGCCGGCTGACCCGCAATGAAATTGAGGCCTATGTTGTCGATCCAGTCGTCCTTTCGTTCAAAGAGGTGCCTGCGACTGATGGCACAAAGGGCGTCACCGTCATCCCCTGGTTCACGCCCCTGAATCAATTCGGCCAATTCATCCGTGGCGAACAGCATCCTCTCCCGAACTTCATCATGTTCCCATATCCGGCTTCGCCCGGAGTGGCCGCAGACTACGCCTCGGCCATTGATCGGATCGCGGCGGATGCGGCCGGCCTGATCACGCCGACGGCGCAGGAGAAAGGTGCGATATTGTCAACCGTGAAGGGCGGCAAGAGGAGGCAGTAGCGATGAGCAAGGGAACCGTTGAATATCAGGTGGAAGAGATCAATAGGGCCTTGGCCCGGCTGGACGTTTTAAGGGCCATGCTTGAGGACGAAGGGAAAAAGAAGTTGGCCGAGATTGTTAAAAACATAAAGGCAACACTCTTATTCAGCTCGAACGCCGACAAAGAAGAGCCAATCACAGTAACGCCAGACTCTACTCCGGCTCCCCTTTCTTTTCCCGAGCATGGCCTGGCGCCGGGTGAAATCGGCTATGATTTGACTGCTCAGGCTTCGCCGGTGCCTGAATCTCCGGTGATTCAGGGGTCAGAGGTTGCGTGTGGCGAAGAAAGCGCCTGATTGCGATGTCGCGTTCTTCTTCGCGGGATGGATTGAGATAAAAAAGGCCAAATTCCATCCAAGGGCTTTTTCAGGAAAAAAAAAGGAAGTCAAGCAACGCCATGGGAAATGATCCCAACCTGGATCTCTACTTCCTGAGCCGAAACGTCCAGTTTCGCTACGCGCTCGATCAGTATGAGGATGATCAGCTCGCTGTTATGCTCAAGGCCTATAACGGCGCGCGCCGGTCGATTATGAAAAAGATTGGCCAGATCTCGGCGGGGCAAGAGGAAGTGACGCTATCCGAGGCCCGGACCTTGGCGCTGCTCGATGAGACGTATAAAATGACGGGCGGCATCCGGCAACACCTGAGTGAGGGCATTGGCAACCTGGCCCAGACGGCCGGATTTCTGGCGTTGCATGAGCATCAGGACATCCTTTCGCTCGGCCAACGCTTGCCGATTAGGAACGTGAGCCTGACGCCCGAGCAGATGCGATCCATCGTCGTGGACACGCCCATCGGCGGCCGCAACCTGGCCGGGTGGGTTGACGAGACGTTCGACTACCAGCTCAAGACCCGAATTCAAACCGAGATCGCCCGGGGCATGATCCTCGGCGAAGGCTATCCGGCGATCACCCGCCGGCTCGAAAACGGTCTGAACCTGGCCAGAACCGATGCCATCACCCTGGCGCGAACCTATGTCCAAAACATCAACACGAGCGCCCAGGAGTCGGTCTATAAGGCAAATACCGACATCGTGAATGCTGTGAAGTGGTGCGCGGTGATGGAGACAGGCAACATCTCCACCGGGACCGGGACGTGCCTGCGCTGCGCCGCGCTCGATGGCGAGGTCTACGGGATCGACGAAGACCATCCGCCGATCCCGCTTCACCCGCGCTGTCGCTGCTCGCTCCTGCCGGTGACCAAGTCCTTTCGCGAGCTCGGCATTCCCCTGAACGAGATCGAGGAGGCGACGCGGCCCTATGCCAAATATCCACCCGAGAACATCGACGCCGGCGGCCGGCGCACGATCGAGGAAGTGGGCTTTCATAAAGGCGATTACGCGAGCTGGTTTTCCGGCCAGGACGAGGAGTTCCAGAAAAACGTGCTGGGCCCGGGCCGGCTGAAACTCGTCGACGAAGGCAAGGTCGACTTCAAGGGCCTGGTGGACCGTTCCGACGGCCGTCTCAAGCCGATCAAGGAATTGACGGGCGAGATCCCGCCTCCCACACGGGCACCGGCACCAAGCGGGCCCATCGAAAGTTCCGGGGGCGCAGTTGCCAAGCCAGACCTTGAAAAAGGCGAGAAAAATCTTTATATTAGAAGTGAAAAAGGGCTGTCTTTCGTGGCCTACAAAGGGATGGGGACGCCGCAGTACGCCGAGGCCACAAAAGAGGCGGATGCATTGCTTGAGGCCAGGAACAGGCCCACGCTTGAAAACGAATTCGCGGTGGTAAAGGAAAAGGCGGCTGATATGCTGGAACAAGGGCTGCACCCGGAAGAAATCGGAACCATCCGGGCCTACACCGGTGACATCTTTGCGGCCGTCAACTCGCAATTGCGGGGACAGCCCGGCGCCGTACCCGACGAGCAGGTGGAGGGTGTGTATGCGTTCAGCGCCCTGGCCACGCAGGGACTGATGAAGCTGCCCGGGTATGAAGGCACCGTTTACAGGGGGGCAGATTTACCACTCGAAGTCGTGGAGCGTTTCATGGCCGCAGCGGATGCCACTGACCCGGAAAAGAAGATGGTAATGGAGGAAGGTTTCACCAGCACGAGCTATGAAAGCAACGCGGCCCTCAAGAAAAAACATACCATGGTCATAGAAAGCAAGGGTGGCGCGAAAAAAATCGATTCTATTTCCAAAAGACCGGAGCAAATGGAGGCACTTTTTATACCGGGAACAAAGTTTTACGTGTCCACCGCAACTGAGTTAAAAGACGGAGAAATCGTTTTCTATATGGGCGAGGTGGAGAAATGAAAAAGGAAATAGTTAAGATTCACGGCGATCCTGAAGGGGCAAAAAAAATACAGGAATATTTGGACGCATTGAATCGCGGCGAAGGGCGTCCTGTCCCGGATTCCATGTTGAAACGCATGGAAGACCCGATCGGCTTCGACCACACCGGGCGCCCGTTCACGGATGAGGATACCGAGCGAAACTACCGGCGCATGTTCGGGCCGAAGAACGAGGACTCGAAATGACCGCCCGCGACCTCGTCGAACTCGTGGGGCCTGACGTGGCCATGACTATCGCCCTGGCTTGCGGTGGCAGTTTCCAGTCCATGCCGACGCAAAAAGCCATTCACACGGCCTGCCGAAACCTCGGAGTCCAGATCCTCTCGGCCAAAGGGCGTACAATGGCCCAGATTTCGGCGGCCACGGGTTTAAGCGAGGATTCGATCGTCCGGATCATCAAGGCCAGTATGAATTAATGCCCCATTTACGAACTTATAGGGTTTTTCGTTTTTTCTTCTGCCATGCCCTGCCCATCGGACAACGGGCGGCGGCTCCCTAAGCATACAAACCCCAAACGAGCGCCCGCCCCGGTTCCAAAAGGATCGGCGTGGACGCGGACACCCTGGCCAAAACCAAGGCCCTGATCGAGGCCGATGAGGGCTGCCAGCTCAAAGCCTTCCAGGATTCGCGAGGGTTTTGGACCATCGGCCGCGGCTACAATCTGCAAGCCCACGGTTATACCGCGTCCCAGGCGGCCAAGGTAGTCTGGACACAGGCGCAGGCCGACTTCGCTTTTGACACCTGCTTCGCCGACGCCGTTCAATCCCTCGACGTTCAATTCGCCGGCTGGACCAATCTCGCCCCGGCACGCCAGGCCGTTGCCGTCTCTGCCATGTACCAGCTTGGCGCCGCCAAGGTGATGGAGTTCGCGCCGACCATCGCCCTGATCAAGGCTGGGAATTTCGAGGCCGCAGCTGTCCACATGGAGGCCTCTGCCTGGGGTCACGAGTGCCCGGAGCGAGTCCAGCGCCTGGCAGCCATGATGCGCACGGGGGAATGGCCCAATGCGTAGGCTCCGGGATTTCATCCAACACCACTGCAATTCCGTCCACTTCTACTGCCGCTTGAAGGACGCGGGCCTGCCGAAATGGGCAGCGCGCTTCATCGCCCAGATATACGAGATCATCACCAAACCCGTCGTTTACTGCGGCGGCGCGATCCGGGGATAAACCATGTACAACTTCAAGCCTTGGTACACCTCAACCGGCGTGATCAGCCCGATCGTGGGTATGATCGGCCTTATCCTGAATTTGTTCGGCGTGCCCATGACCCCGACCGGCATGGAGCACCTGGCCACCATGGCCTCGGTCCTGATGATGGTGTTCGGCTTTGTCGGCGGCCTCATCGGCCGGCTGAAGGCAACGCATCAGATCGGCAAACCGCTATCCATCGAGGAATTCGCCACATTTGCAGTAGGCGAGCCCCCGAAAGTGCCCGGCCTTGACGAAGTCCTGACCCATGTCCCGCAAATCCTGTCGGCCGCCAGGCAGATCGAGCAGGCCGTCGAGGCGGCCAAAGTCCAGACGGCACCCTCCCCGGCTGTGGGAACGATGCAACTGATGGCCGGAACCGGCCCCCCCCCGGTCGAAAGCCAAGACGGCACGGTAACTGGCGATGGCGCCGGAGTTGCGTCGGCCCCCATCGACCCGCCGCCTGCTACCCCGATTTCCCCTGAAGGAGGTCCGCGATGAAAACCCGAATCACCGCCCTGATCATCACCGTGTCCCTGGCCGCCGCCTTGGAGGCGTGCGGCAACCCGTGCTTGCAGACCGTCGCCGAAGACGTCGTGTCGCAGGCCCCGGCCGCTGCCGAGAAGTTGGCTCCCGTCGTTTCTTCCCCGTCAGTCCCCGCCGATATGAAGGCGGCAGCCGCCGGCGTCCAGGCGGCGCTGACTTCATCCTCCACGCCGGCCTGCCAGATGCCCGGATGGGTCAAGTGGGCCGAAGAAATCTTGGAGATCGTAGGGCCGATCCTCGTCCAGGAAATCCCGAAGGTGATTTAGCTTTATAGCCGGAACATCCCTGGCGGAGGCGTAGATAAATGGATTGGCACGTTTGGATTGCGGCTGCGTCCTCGTTGTTTGGGGCGATTCTCACGGCGGCGGTCGCCATCAAGATTTTCTTGGCCGGCAAAGCCGAGCGCCAGCGCGACATGGACCGCCAAGCCCTGATCGATGAGGTGCGCGGATACCGGAAAGAGCATCAGGAATGCCAGAAAACGCAACGCCTCTGCCAACTTTCGCTCGCGACGGACTTTCGGACCAAGGCCGAGGCCGACAAAGACTGGAGCAAGCAGGGGAGCGTCAACGACGAACTGTTCACCAGGACCAATGATCTCAACGCCAAGGTCTGCAAGCTCGAAGTACAGGTGGGGGCGAAATAGACCATGAAAACGCCCCGAAAGCGCGACCCCGAAGCCGGTGGGATGAATGCCAAACGGATGGTGTTCGTCAAGGAATATCTCATCGATTTGAGCGCCACCCAGGCGGCGATTCGCGCGGGCTACAGCAAGAAGTCGGCGTTCCGGATCGGCTACCAGCTCCTCCAAAAAACCTGCATCAAGGAAGCCATTCGCGTCGAGATGGAGGAACGCGCCCGGCGCACCGACATCACCGCCGACCGGGTTTTGAAGGAATTGGCAAAGATCGGGTTTGCGAACCTGGATGATTTCGTGACCATAAACGAAGATGGCATCCCCTCCTTCGATTTTTCAACGGCCGACCGCGACAAGATGGCCTCCCTTTCCGAGATCACCCACGACTCAATCTGGGAAGGAAGGGGCCGCGATGCGCAAGAGGTCAAACGCATAAAGATCAAGTTCCACGACAAGGTGAAATCCCTGCAACTGCTTGGAAACCACCTCGGCATCTTCCGGGAAAACGCCAGCGGTGACGACGCCCCCATGCCGGTGAAGGTCGAAGTCACCGTCGTGGACGGGCGCAAATCATGACGGTCATCGCCCCGCGCCTGAACGTCCCCCAGGCCAAATTTTTGGCCCTCCCCAACAAGTTCAAAGCCTATGTGGCCGGCTACGGCGCCGGGAAGACCTGGGCCGGTTGCGCGGGTCTGGCCAAACACTTCTACGAATTCCCCCGGGTCAACGCCGCTTACTTCGCCCCCACCTACCCCCAAATCAGAGATATTTTTTACCCGACGGTCGAAGAAACGCTTCTGGATTGGGGCCTGACCACGAAAGTCCGCGTGGGCAATCACGAGGTCGACGTCTATCGTGGCCGCATTTACATGGGGACCGCCCTGTGCCGGTCGATGGAGGATCCTGGATCGATCGTTGGCTTCAAGGTCGGCAAGGCCCTGGTCGACGAGATTGACGTCATGACCAAGGACAAGGCGGCCGGGGTCTGGCGCAAGATTCTGGCGCGCATGCGGCATAAGGCCGAAGGCCTGCAGAATGGAATCGATGTCACGACCACACCGGAGGGGTTCCGTTGGGTTTACGAGCAGTTCGTCCACCTGCCCCGGGCAAATGAAAGCCTGCGGGACACCTACGGCCTAATCCAGGCCTCCACCTACGACAATGCGGCCAACCTCCCCGACGATTACATTACGAGCCTACTCCAGTCCTACCCGGCCAACCTGATCGATGCCTACATCGACGGGAAGTTCGTCAACCTGCAGACCGGGAGCGTCTATTCCTCCTACAACCGCGTGGAAAATCGCTGTGCCGACGTTGCGAAGGACGGCGAGACGATATTCGTGGGCATGGACTTCAACGTCGGCAAGATGGCGGCGATCATCCACGTCAAGCGCGAAGGCCTTCCTAGGGCCGTCGATGAGATCGTGAACGGCTATGATACACCGGACATGATTCGTCGGCTCAAAGAACGTTTCTGGAAATTCGACGGCGCCGATTACCGGGCGACCAGGCAAATCCGCGTCTACCCGGACGCCTCGGGCAACTCGCGCAAATCCGTGAACGCCTCGCAAACCGACCTGGCCCTTCTCAAGCAGGCCGGGTTCATCGTGTGCGCGCCAGCGGCCAACCCCCCGGTCAAAGACCGCGTGAACGCCATGAACGGCATGTTCTCGAACGCCGCCGGCGAGCGGCGCTATCTGATCAACGACGCCCTCTGCCCGACCTACGCCGACGCGCTTGAACAGCAGGCCTGGGCGGCCAATGGCGAGCCGGACAAGAGCAACGGGCACGATCACCCAACCGACGCCGGTGGCTATTTCATCCACCATGAATTCCCGGTTGTGCGCCGGGCGACGAGTTCCAAACAATTCCTGATCTGAGGTCCACCATGCCAGAAACGCCAGTCATTATGCCGGAAGGCGGCCAGCAGGAAGCCAACGTCAATTCCCCCTCCCTGGCTTATCAGGCCATGGAAAAGATGCGCGAACTCCCTCGGGCGCTCATGGGCGGCACACAGGCGATGCGCAAGGCCGGGGCCAAGTATCTGCCCCAGGAGCCGGCCGAGACATCGATGGCCTGGGAAATCCGGGTTTCGCGCTCGGTGCTCTACAACGCCTACCGGAAAGCGGTGCAGGATCTCGTCGGCATGGTGTTTTCCAAGCCTTTGACCTGCAAAGACGAGACGCCGGACGACCTCGCGGAATGGTGTGAAAACATCGATCTGGCCGGAAGCGACATCCACTCCTTCGCCAAGGAGGTTTTCACGGACGCCTTTTACGGTGTCAGCTACATCCTCGTCGATTTCCCGCGCGTGGCCGAGGGAGGCACCCTCGATGACGAGCGCAAGGTCGGGGCCCGGCCATATTGCGTTCATGTCAAAAGCGAAGACCTCATCGGCTTCAAGTCCCAGCTCATCAACGGTGTTCAAACGCTGACCGAGGCGCGCATCCGCGAAACGAGCGTCGAGACCTCCGGGCCCTACAGCGAAAAGATCGTGAAGCGCGTCCGGCTGCTCCAGATCATCGAAAAGGACGGAGCGCAGCACTGCGCGTTCACCGCGCATCAGTTGGAGGACGCGAAAGACAAGGACGGAAAAGAGATATGGACCATCATGCCCGAATTGTCCGGAGTGATGAGCATCGACTTCATCCCGATCGTGCCGATCTACACCGGCCGCACGGATTTCATGCTTGGCGTGCCGCCGCTGGCCGACCTGGCCGATCTCAACGCTTTGCACTGGCGATCCTCGTCCGACCAGGAAAACACCCTGCATTTCATCCGTTTCCCGCTCCTTTTCGGTTGCGGGCTCGGGGATGATGACTCCTCAGTCGAGATCGGGCCGAACCACATGATCAAGGCTTCGAGCCCCGAAGCCAAGCTGAGCTACGTCGAGCACACCGGCGCTGCGGTTAAATCGGGGAAGGAATCGCTGGACGATCTTGAATCGCGCATGAACCGCATGGCCATGGAGCCGACCGTTGTGGGCAAAACCGGCACCATCACGGCCACGGAAAAAGCCATCGACACCAGCGAGGCGCATTCGACCCTGCAGTCCTGGGCGCTCTTGCTCGCTGGCTCACTCAAGCTCACGTTGCAATATATGGGCGCATGGGTGGGTAAGGCCAAGGCGGAATGCGGCGGCGTCAACGTCAACACCGATTACGGCTTGTTCATGTCCGGCCTGGAATTACCTCAGTTGCTCCAGGCCTTCCAGGGTGGCCTGCTTTCCAAGGAAACCGTCTGGAACGAGCTCAAGCGCCGTGGCCTGCTCGCCGACGACTTCGATCCTGTCGAAGAGGCCAAGCTGCTCGAGGATGACTCCCGGCAAAAGCCGGGGCCCGTCGCGCCAGGGGGTTCAATCGTGGACAAGCTGCTAGCGGCGGCCGGCCATGGTGGAACAGCCGAACCTGGCGCTCCCGCGCCGGGGACATCGCCTATCGCGCCGCAACTCGGAGCTCCCACGTAAAGGCCGAGACCATCCGAGACCAATTTACGAACTTATAGGGTTTTCCGTCTTTTCTTTTGCCATGACCGCTTCAAACGTGAAGCGGGTTACCTAGAAGCCCTGAATTTTCAGGTTTCAGAAAGGCCCCGGACGGAGCGCAAGACGCGCTCTTCACGGGGCCTTTCCAATTTTAACGCCAAGCCGGGAGAGCCGGGGCGGCACAAAGATCCGGGAGGGATCGTAACATGGCCCTGAAGCTCACTTTGGACACCTTGGACGGCGTCGATGAAGGCCAGAAGACTTTTTACGTCGAGCGGGACGGGAAGTTCCACCTCGACGTCGACGGCATCGAAGACACGGCCGGCCTCAAATCGGCGTTGGACAAAGAACGCGCCCGAGCCCGCGATTTCGAGAAGAAGTACGGGCAGCTCAAGGACGTGGACCCAGAGGAATACACCAAGCTCAAGAAAGAGGCCGAGGAGCGCGCCGCGCTCGACGCCGAGAAGAAGGGCCAGTTCGACACCCTCAAAAATCAGCTCGTGGAAAAGCACACCAAGGAAATTTCGCTCAAGGACGGAGAGATTTCGGCCATGACCAAAGCCTTGGAAAACTACCTCGTGGACGCCAATGCCACGGCGGCCATCGCCGAGGCCAAGGGCGTTCCGGCCCTCCTGCTCCCGCATGTCAAGGCCTCCGTGAGGGTGGTCAAGGACGGCGATGAATACGTCGTCCAGGTCGTGGACAAGGCGGGCAATCCCCGCATCAGCGATTCCAAAGGCACGCCCATGACCATTCCGGACCTCGTGGCCGAGATGAAGAAGTCCGACGTCTTCGGGCGCGCTTTCGAAGGAAGCGGTGCTTCCGGCGGCGGCTCGCAGCGCTCGGCTGGGGGCGGCAGCTCGGACAAGAGCATTTCACGCGCCCAATTTTTCAACCTCAATCCCAACGCTCAGATGGCCTTCACCAAGAGCGGCGGGATCGTAACCGACTAAGGAGACGAGAAAATGGCCAATACGCTTACCAATCTTATCCCGGTCATCTACGCCGGCATGGACATGGTCGCCCGCGAAATGGTGGGCTTCATCCCGGCCGTCGACATCAACGCCAAGGCCGAACAGGCGGCGCTGAACCAATACATCACCGTCCCCGTCACCCAGCCGGCCACCACCGGCAACATCGTCCCGGGCCAGCTGCCCCCGGACGACGGCGACCAGACCATCGGCACCACGCAAATCCAGATCACCAACTCGATGTACTCGCCGATCCGGTGGTCCGGTGAAGAATTGAAGGGCTACCAGCAGACCGGCACCTATGCGCTGACCCTGGCCCAGCAATTCGCGCAGTCCATGCGCGCCCTGGTCAATCAGGTGGAAGCCAACCTGGCCGTGGTCGCCTACCAGAGCGCTTCCCGCGCCTACGGAACTCCAGGAACGCCGCCCTTCGGGACTGCAGGGGACCTCTCCAACATCGCCCAGACCCGCAAGATTCTGGAGGACAACGGTGCTCCGATGTCCGACCTGCGCTGCATCCTCGGCACCACCGCCGCCGCCACTCTGCGCGGCAAGCAGAACGTGCTCTTCAAAGTCAACGAGGCCGGCACCGACGACCTACTTCGGCGCGGTACCATCGGCGAGTTGGAGGGGTTCCAGATCGGCGTTTCCGCCCAGGTCCAGAACGTCACCAAGGGCACCGGCGCGGGCTACGTCACCTCCGGCGCGACCGCCTTGGGCGTCGACGCCATCGCCCTGGCCACCGGCACCGGCACCGTGAACGCCGGCGACATCGTGAGTTTCGCCGCCGACGCCAACAACCAGTACGTCGTCGGGGCCGGTGTGGCCGCGCCCGGCACCATCTCGCTGAACAACCCCGGCGCACGCGTGGTCATCCCGACCGGCAACGCCATGACCATCGGCGGCTCTTATACCGCCAACATGGCTTTCCACCAGAACGCCATCAAGCTGCTCGCCCGAGTCCCGGCCATGCCCGACGGCGGCGACCTGGCGGACGACGTGATGCTCGTCACCGATCCGGTTTCGGGACTGACCTTCCAGGTGGCCGTTTACCGTCTCTACCGCCGGATCAAGTACGAAATCGGCCTGGCCTGGGGCGTGAAGGCCATCAAGAGCGAATTCATCGCCACGATGATCGGCTAACCTCAACTAGACCAAGAAGGAGAAGCCCGATGGCCAAGAAAGACATCGACGAAAAGCCCGACGAGCCCCTGATCCCCGAGGATCAGTCCGAAGAGGGCATGGTTAAGGTCCACAAGACCGGCAAATACCTGAACGTGCACCCGTCCTGCGTTGCGGCGCACGAAAAGGCCGGCTGGACGGTCGTGGACTAAGCATCCACCGGCAACGCCATGACACTCGTAATCGAAACCGGAGCTGGCGTCCCAGGATCCAACACCTTTGTGGATAGCACCTATGCCAGCTCCTATTTCTCCGACCGCGCCATCGCCGCCTGGGCAGGAACCGAGGCGGCGATGGAGGCGGCCCTGATCCGCGCCGGCCAGTTCCTGAACGGATTGCGCTGGCGCGGAACCAAGGTGAATTACGAATACACCATGTGCTGGCCTCGCTTCGGCGTCCCGATCGAGGATTGGACCGTCACGGGGCATGCCAGCGGCCTTCCGGCCTGGGCCTCCTACGGCATGTATTGGGCGTCCAACGAGGTGCCCTACCTCGTCTTGTATGCCCAATGCGAGGCCGCGCTGCGTTACCTCGTGGGGACTGACATGATGCCGGACCTTCCCCGGGGCGGCCTGACCTTGCGCGAGAAAGTCGGCCCGGTCGACATCACGTACATGGCCTCGGCGCCGGCCGGGACGACCTTTCAGAGCGTCATGGCATGGATCCGGCCGCTGCTCAAATCCAAAAACAGCATCGAGCTCGTGAGGGGATAGGCGATGGATTACCCCTCCCTGGCTTCCACGGTGCTCTCGATGCTGACCACCTACGGCTGCTCCATGACCATCGTCAAGGAGGCCTCCGGCGCGTTCAATCCGGCCACCGGCAAAAAGGATCCTTCGACCATCGTCCAGGTTCCGTGCCTTGGCGTGATCGATCAGTACGACGCCTTCATGGTCAATGGGACTTCGGTGCTCTCCGATGATCAGCGCTTCTACATCGCGGCATCGGGCGTGGCCCAGCCGCCGGTCGCCGGCGACAAGATCACGATGGGCGCCGCGACGTGGAACGTGGTGAACGTGAACACGGTCGGCCCGGCGGCCATCCCCCTCTACTACGATGTGCAGGTGAGGCAGTGATGGCCGGAAAATCCAAAGCCAACGGCCTCACCGGCACCAGCAACGTCGACCTCTCGGGCCTCGTGGATGACGAGGGCAACCTGGCCACCGCGCTGGACCGCGTCTACGACACAGCGGCCGAGTTTGGGGAAGCCCTGAACAGCTTGGCCGAGATGTTGCCGACCAAAGCCAGCCTCGTCGTCAAAAAGGCCGTGTTCCAACTGGTGGGCGAGTTCATCAACACCACCCCGAAGGACACCGGGCGCTGCGCGTCCGGGTGGCAGGTCAGCGTGGACAGCGAGAGCGACTATGCGCCGCCGCCCGGGGACTACACCGGTGTCGACCTCTCGAAGTTCCCTGGGCTGCCCACGGCCAAGGTCGTCTACAACATCGAGAACAACGTCGAATACGTCACCTACCTGGAGAACGGCCACAGCAAGAAGGCTCCAAACGGGTTCATCGCCAACGGCCTGGCCAGGTTCGCCGACTTCTTCGAGAAAAGCGCCGCCGAACTCGGCTTCGAGGCGACGCCATGACGCCCGACGTCATCACCCGCACCATCCAAACCTTCTTCGTGCCGGTATCGCCCTGCACGCAGACGGCTTTCGCCAACGTACCGGTGGATTTCGCCGCCCCGCCATGGATCTCGCTCTACGTGCTCCCCGGCAAGACGACCGCCCAGGAAATACCGGCCAGCGGTTTCGGCAACGGGAAGCGCGTGGGCTCCGTGAAGGTCCAGATCATCACAGCCCCGGGCGACGGCTCGCAACTCGGAGGAAACCTGGCGGCCCAGGTCGAAGCGCTTTTCCGCTGGACCACGCTCACCTCGGCCGACGGCGAAGGGCTCTATTTCGAGGAGCCGTACACGGACGAAGACGGCCCGGACCCCGAGGGCCACTACCAACACACCGTCACAGCGCCCTGGTGGTGCTGGACGCCTTAAAGGAGCAACATCATGACCGCGCTCGCGAACAGCATTGCCCTGGCATACCAAACCAGTCTTTTCGCCACGCTCGAAACGACGCCGGGGACTCTCCAATTCCCGGCCGCCTCGAACACCGATCTCGTGGTGCCGGCCGGCTTCCCGGACTTGAACCAGAACCCGGCCTTCGTGAACTCGGACGAGGTGATCTACTCGCGCGACATTCTGGCCATGTTCCAGAACGTCACCCCGGCGGGCACGTTCACCATCCCGATGTACCTGCGCCCGAGCGGCACCCTCGGTTCGATCCCCCAGGGCGCGAACCTGTTCACCAGCCTCTTCGGCAAGCAGACCATCAACGCCTCGACCTCCGTGGTCTACTCCCAGCAGGTTTCCAAGCCGTCCCTGTCTCTCTGGTACCTGCGTGGCAACACGGTCTTCAACGCCGCGGGCGCCGTCATCGACGCCATGAAGATGGGCTTCACGACCAAGGGCGGCGCGCTGTGCACCTTCAGCGGCCAGTTCCTCCAGCTCGGCTACGCGGGTACCGCCCAGCTTACCGCCGCTGCTGCCGCCGCCGCCACCTCCATCACCGTCGACGACGGCTCCAAGTTCACGGTCGGCTCGGTCATCTACGACTCGTCCTTCAATGCCGGCGTCGGCGACCACGCGACCAACGGCTACACCGTCACGGCCGTGGCCGGGAACACCCTGACCATCTCCCCCGGCATCGTCGGGACCGGCGGCTGGGCCAGCGGCGACACCATCCAGGGCTACCTCCCGGCCGGGAACGCCATCGGTTCCCCCCTGGCCTTCCGCCAGTCGCTTTTCACCGTGGAAAGCGCCCAGCACAACCTCAAGGGCCTGGACTTCTCCTACGCCGACTCGGTCAAGATCCTCGACGACGAGATCACTTCGTCCGGGTATCCGCAGGCCTACATCCCGTCCCAGCGCACCATCAACGGAACCCTTCACAGCTACCTGCGCCGCAACGACATCGACTTCATCACCGAGGGCATGAGCATGAACAAGGGATCGCTCTCGATCCAGGTGGGTTCGACCGCCGGTTCGACCGTCACCCTAAGCATGCCCAAGTGCGTCTTCGAGGTGCCCCAGCTCAAGAACAACGCCCCGGCCGTGGAATTCGACATGAAATACACCGCGATTTCCAACAGCGGCAACGGCGAAGACTCGATGACCATGACCTTCGCTTAACCCTTAACCACCGGAGGATTTCCCCATGAGCGGCGACGAAGGCGACAAAAAAGACGACGGCCTGACCGACGGCCTGACCGAGGCCCAGGCGGGAGAGGTCGGGCACACCAGCCACGAAGGCGGCGAGATGGACGCCGAGAACCAGGCCAACAAGATGCGCGAAAAAGGCGGCTCCGGCGCCATCTAGGCTTCCGCAGGGGCGGGGATAGGGTTTTCATGGCCCGAAAGCGCGACCCGGCGCGTTTCCCCGCCCCTCTCAACTCCGGGAAAACACATCCCGGGAGGGAATATGGCTCTGAAATTGGATTTTGACAGCGAACGCAAGGTGCACGTTCTGGTCGACGGCGTTTTGTACGCCGGCCATCCGTTGTCGCGCTCCGAAGAGCGCAAGCTGGCCAAGGACCACATGGAACACAAGCGGATCGCTGGCGAAATGCGCGAGGTTCTTTCGCCCGAATATTTCGTCGCCAGGGCCAAGGCGATGATCAAGGGCATCCTTTCCGGCCTCATCGGCGAAGACGGCGCCCCGGCCACGCGCTCCGACGCCCTCATCGAGAAGATGTGCGAGTTCAACCACGAGCACATCGACCGCGTTCTCGCCGAGATTTCGGCCGCCGCCGCCGAAGTGGTGGAGGGCGAAGGAAAAAACTTCGACGCTGGTGCGAGTGGCAAGCCCGCCGCGCCAGCTCCGACGGCCAAGCGCTAGCCTGCGAGGCCTGCGCACAGACATTCCAGGAGCTTGACGATGAACCGCCCTGCGACGGCTGCGAATACGAGGAACCAGTGCTTGCCCCGGCCAACGTGCCGGCCTGGCAAATCTGGTCCGTTTGCAACCAGCACGGTCGCCCCTTTGACGGCATGGGCGGGGCGGTTCTCCCCATAGACGCCGAGAAGGCGATGGGGATTTGCGGCGGATACGGCGAGGGCATCGAGACGTTTGAGAGGGTCTTGTTCATCGAGGGGATCATGTTCCCGGCCTTGAGCAAGAAAAAAGACGATCCGGACCAACCTGAAGAGATCGGGTAAAAAATGCCAGGCATCCGCATCGGGGTTGACGTCTCCGGAGGCATGACCTCCCTCAAGGACTTCCAGGACGCCCTCCAGAAGACCGGCGCCGCGTCGAAGCTCACGGTCGATGAACTCGCCAAGCTGGAACAGCGCTTTGTGAACAAGCTGGCGGCGGACAAGGCCAAGGCCGATCTCGACGCCACCAGCAAATCCATTGACCAGATCGGGAGGGCCGCGGGCATCTCCGGGAAGGAACTCGCGGACCTTCAAACGCGCTTGGGGGGCATCGCCCAAAAAGTCAAAGAAAGTTCGTCAGCTCTCGAAAAACATTCCGAGGCCCTTTCCAGCATGGGAAGAGGTCTCGGAGTCGTGACTTCGGCTCTTGGAACCCTCGCCACAGCCTTCAGCGCGGTGAAGATCAGCGAATACCTAATGGAGTCCGCGAGTCTCGGCGCCCGCTACGAAACCCTCGGCGTTGTCATCAAGGTCGTCGGCGAGAATGCCGGCTACAACGCCATGCAGATGAACGAGTTTGCTTCAGCGATCCAGAAGTCGGGCATCTCGATGATCGAGAGCCGGGAGGCCCTGGCCAAGCTGGCGACCGCGCATGTTGACCTGACCAAATCCGCAGAACTGGCCCGGGCCGCCCAGGACGCGGCAGTGATTTCCGGCCGCAACTCGTCCGAGGCCTTTGGACTGATGACCCAAGCCATCGCCAACGGGCAAGCGATTCTTTTGCACCATATGGGCGTCATGGTTGATTTTGAGGGGGCGTACAAACGGGCCGGGGAGGCCATCGGCGGCAACGCCCACTCCCTGACCCAGAATGAGCAAATCCAGGTCCGCACTCAAGAAGTCTTGGATAAAACCGCAGCGTCCGCCGGGGCCTACGCCGCCGCAATGGAAACGGCCGGCAAGCAGATCACCAGTTTTACCCGTTATCTGCAAGATTTTCAGACCATCCTCGGGTCCGCCTTCAATGAATCGACGTTTTCCGTGGTCAGCACCGGTGCGACCACGATGAAGCAACTGCAGGACGAGATTTCGTCGCCCCAGGCGCAGAAGGCTCTCGCAAGCCTTGGAGAGGGTATTGAGCATCTCGCCAATAACATAACGACCTCCATTCCCGGAATGATGACTACGGTCATCAGCGGCCTCGACCAGATCACCAAATGGTGGAGCACCTTGGACCCGACCCTCCGGGTGCTTATGGGGGCTGCTGCGGGGGCCGCCGGGGCCGCCCCGGTTGCACTTGCGGCATCATTTGCAAATCCAGCGCTGGGGCTCGGTATCCTCGCTACCGGGGCTGTTTCGGGCGGTGCGGCAACATGGGGTCTAAGTAAGCTATTCCCCGGCGTGGATAAGCAAATCGACGAACTAAAAAAAGAGCTTTCCGAGAAAGAGCCGGGAGGGGACTTCTGGGACAAGCTGTCCCCATATTTGTCTGGCATGGGATCTGGCTACAAGCCCAAAGACAAAGGCTACAAATTAACAGGCGAAGAGCGCGAGGATGCACAAGCCAAGCTCGACTCGCTTGAGGCTTACCGCTGGCAGCTCCGCTATAACAAGGGCGTCAAGGACGCACGCAAAAACATGGTCGCCGAGGGTGCCGATGAAGGTGAAGTCTACAACAAATTCGACAGGGACGGGAACTCGGAAAGGGCCGCCGCCAACGCGGTTGCGATCAGGGCGAAGGAAGACAAGGAGGCCCGCGAAAAAGGGGCCAAGGAACTCGCGGACTACCTCTCCGGGGGCAAAGCCGGGCGCATAGCATCGGCCAAGGAGGATTACGAAAAGGCCATGGGCCAAGCGGTCATGGTCTATCAGGGGTCGAACAAGTCCTCCAACATGAACAACTGGCTTTACGAGCAACAAGTCGCGGCCGGGAAGGTGCGAGATGAAACGCTTGCAAAAATCCAAAAGGAGGGTGGCGCGGGAAAGGCAGCCCGCTATGGCGCCACCGAAGACTCTTTCGTCAAAGACACCGATGCCCGGGTTGCCGGCATTCTCGGAGGCCTGACAGGCGGAACGGATTCCACCCTGGATAAGGTGAATGAGGAGTTCACCAAACTCTTCGGCGAGATTACGCGACACGTGGCCGATGCCAAGGGCGATACCACGGCCTACCGTGAAGAGTGGGTCAAGCTCGTCGACGTCTGGGCCAAGGCTGGGGAACAGGCGAAGAACATGGACTTCGCCAAGCTGATGGAACTTCAGGGCAAGCAGATGTCCGAGATGGCCGGATTCACCGGCGACCCGCGGCAGGCCATGCAGGGGAACTGGCTCAGATATTACAGCCAGTACATCAAGGAGCGCCAATCCTCCGACCCGACGATCAGCGGCATGGCCGACGCCAAATGGAGTGCCGCACAGTCCGATGTCATCCAGAAGGGTCTCGGCGATGGCGCGAAGTTGACCGACGACTATTGGAATAAGCGCAAGGCCAATCTCCAGGCCGAAATTGAACTCGTGAAGGCCAACGCCTCCAGCGAGTATGCCGCCCGGGTCTACGCCTCCCAGCAAATCGACAAACTCAATCATGACCAGCTCGAAGCCCGGATCGGCTACGAGAAGGGCTTCGTCGAATATGTCGCCGACGAAATGTCGCTGGAGCACGGCACTTACAAGACCGCGCGCGGGCAAGAACTCCAGGCGTGGCAGGAATATTTCACGGCCATCAAGGGCATCGCCGACACGGCCTTCGACGCCATCGGCAAGTCCATTGAGCAGGTGCTGGGCAAGCTGACCACGAAGACCCGGATTCAGGACTTCACCAAAGCCATCGGCGAGGACTTGAAGCAGGCCATTGCCAAGGGTGCCGGCGGCCTTGCCAATTCCTTGATCCACGACGTGGTGCTCGGCGGCGGCAGCGGCGTGGCCGGCATGTTCGGGGGCAACCAGGGGGGCGACACCCGGTCCCGGGCGATCACCTCCGGCTTGACCGGCTTGATCGACCCGACCGCGAGCCAGGTCCTGGTTCAGAACGCGATGATGAACGGGGCGACCGGGTTCTGGGGCGGCACACTGGCAGTCAACGCCATGCAAAGCTCCGGCGGCCAGAAGAACGCATTCTCGCAATTCATTCCAGGGATGCCCGGCGCGACCGGGGCGGCCTCCGGATCCGGCGCGGGCATGCCGATGATCTTCACGGTCGGAAGCGACGGCTCCATCATCCCGATCTCGCTCGGGGGCGGCTCATCCTCCTTTTCGTCCAGTGGCGGTGGATACCCTGTTTACGCGGGCAGCGGCGGATCGCCTTTCGCGGTGCAGAGCGGAGGCCAGGCCGGTTTCCAGACCGCCGGGGGCATAATTCCTCCCACGCCCTCATCCAGCGGCGGTTCATCGCTGTTCTCTCCCAGCAATATCCTCTCGGCCCTCAAGTCCGGCAACATGCTCAATTCCCTGGACCAATGGGGCATGAGCAGTCTGGGCATGGGAACGCTCGGGACAGGGGCCTTCACGGGACTTCAAGCCGGAGACGCCATTGTCACGCTCGCGGACGGCTCGCAGGTCGCCATGTCGACGTCGGCCTTGGCCGGGACGGCCTTCCCGGAAGGCGCGACCGTCGCGATGGCCACGCCTGCCCAGGTTGCCGGATCGAACATGGTTGTGGGCGGCCTTGGCGGCACTATCGCTGGCGCGGGCATGGGGATGCTCGGAGGCGGCCTGGTCGGCTCGCTTTTGTCTCCAAACAACCCGACGCCCAGCTACATCGGCATGGGTGCGGGGGCTTTGGCCGGCGGGATTTCAGCGGCGGCCGGTATCGGCTCCGGCTCGGCCCTGGCCGGCGCGCTCGGCCTTTCCTCGCTCGGCGGCCCGATTGGCCTGGCCGTCGGCGCCATCGCCGCCGGCATTGCGGCCCTGGCCAGCGGCTCAAGCTCCTCCACGAGCCCGGACGGGGACAATGGCAACATGGTCGCCTACAACTCCGGAAATTTGAGCATGGGCGGCTACATGGGGTTCAGGACAACCACGTCCGGCCTCGGCGGCTCCGAAAGCACCTCACACTGGGATGCGGCGACCTTCGCGGACCCGACCCTGGCCAGGCAGTGGAACCAGGGCATCATCGCCCCGACCGCCTCCGTCACCTCCGCTTCCGATCTGCTCGGCTTCGGCAACAGCTCGGCCCTGAATTTCAACGTCGGCGCGTTTCCGATCAATTCGAGCGACATGCAGCAGGCCATCTACAACGTCTCGAACGCTATGGCCCAGAGTGCGATCCAGGCGTCGGGCCTACAGAGCGCGTTCAACGCCTGCCTCGAACCGGGCGAGATGTATGTGGACGAACTCCAGCGGATCGGCTCGGCTTACGCCGCGATCAACACGGCGGCCGGCAACGCCGGGCTGAACCTGCAATCTCTGACCGGCGGCTCCAACGTCGTCACGCAAGGCAACTGGGCCAGTCAGGCCGCCAACCTCATGGGCGGCGACAGCGCGGTCACCACGGCGCTCCAGATGTACGGCCAATATGCGCTTTCAAACCCGCAGATCGCCAACGCCACACTGGCCTCGACCGGGGCGCAGGCCAACCAGCAGATCGCCTCGCTCGGGGCAGCGGGGCTGAACACCTCGAATTTCTGGGGGCAGTACGGCAACACGCTGAACAACAATCCCTCGCCGCAGCAGTTCCAGCAATGGTCGACGGTGGCGACCTACGTCAGCCAGTACGATAACGCGCAGCGCCAGATGATCGCCAGCCAGCAGGCGGTCAACACCCTCCAGGTCCAGGCCGACCAGGCGCAGATTCAGAGCCTCAATGATCAAAAAGTCCTCATCAACGGCGTGGACCAGACGATCCAAAGCGCGTTCTCAACCTGGCAATCGATGTCCGTGTCGTTGACCAACAGCCTGAACGGCATTCAGTGGAACAGCAGCCTGTCGCCCGAAACGCCCCAGCAGACCTATTCCCAGGAATCGGCCTACTGGAATCAGCTTGTCGCCAAGGTCCAGGGCGAGGATATGTCCAGCCCGACCTACACCTCGGACGTCCAGCAGTTGCAGTCGTTCGCCCAGACATTCCTCACGACCTCGAAAAATTTCTACGGGATTTCGCAGCAATATTTGAACGATTACAACAACGTGACCGGAGTCCTTTCCGGATTACAGACCGGGGCCGCGTCCGAGGTCAACCTCCTCGGCCAGCAGCTCACGGCCCAAAACGCCCAGTTGAATGCCCTGAACACGCAGATCGCGGCCTTGAACCTGGCCAACGCGAACCTCTCGCTGGTGGCCAACAATGTCGACGCGCTCGGAACGGACTTGACTTCGACCGTCAACAGCCTGGGGATTGCCACAACGCAGGCGCAGGCCAATACATCCTCCAGTGGCGACGCCGTCTATCAGAACCCGGCCATCAGCCCTGACGGAAGCACCGACGAGGCGGTGAGTGGGGCCACCTCGTCCGCAACCTCTTCCACTGTCGCCGCGTCCTACGCGCAAGGGGCTCCCACCGTGGCGCAGGTCGCTGCGGCTGGGGGAACAACCCTTGACGATTTTTTGGCGCAGTCCGTGGCGAACGGAACGGCGACCTACACTGCATCCGGCGGCTACGACCTTTCCGGGGGCGCGACCGGCGGCTTGATTCGGGGTGGCATCGCGGGGAAGGACTCGGCCGTCGTGCGGCTCATGCCCGGCGAAGTCGTCACCAGCGCGCCCGAAGTCCAGGCGGTCAAGCAGGCAATCCACAACGGCACCAGCGGCCCGGCGACCAACGCCCACCTCCACAAGGAGATGGAGCGGAATACCCGCGTCGCGGCGGCGGGCCACCAGACCGTTGCGGCCGGCGTGCATGGTGTCCGCCAGGACATCCGCGACCTCACGGCCGCCATAACGCGCCAGCAAAAGCACATCCCGGCCAGGGCGAGGGCGTAGGGGATGCTCTACCTGGCCGAAATCACCTACGTCGACCCGACGAGCCTCCAGCCGACAATCCTGCGGTATTCCTCGGGCAAGCAAGGCTTCATGACGCTGCCCGCCGACAGTCCAGGGAATACCTGGTACGAGCCGCGCCTCAAGGTGCCGTCCGATTTCCAGACCAGCGTGTTCAAAGACGGCGTGACAGGGGGGTCCGCGACCGGTGGCTACGGAACCTGCGAACTCATCAATCAGGACGGCGCACTGGACTTTCTGATGGGCGAGGCCTTCGACGGCCGCCAGATCAGGATTCTCTACGGCGACGAAACCAAGGGCTATTCCAGTTTCCAACCGATCCTCACCGGGACCATGTGTCAGCCGCAGCTGACGTGGAAATATCTGACCTTCCTGATCCGCGATTACACCGAGCTTTTCGACAAGCCGATCTCTGCCTGGACCTTCCTCGGCAACAACGTGGGCGGCGTAGGCATCCAGGGGACGCCGAACGACTACATGGGCAAGACGCTCCCGGTCTGTCTCGGCCATTGCCTCGGCATCCAGCCGGCATGGGTCAGCCAGGGCGGCATGATCTACATGGTCCACGGCTACGGGCCGATCAAGGCCGTGGACGCCGTCTATTCCAACGGGATCATCATGCCGCTGGACTGCTCGGTGGGCGGCACGGTCGAATCCGCTGCGGCTACCTACACGTCTGCCCAGTCGTTCACCCTGACCGGAGTCAATAAAACCGGTGCCTACACGGCCGGACTCTTGCTCTACATCACCCAGGCGGCGGGGAGCGGCAACATGGTTGTCGTGTCCTCGACCTACACTGGCGGGAACACGGTCGTCACCATCGCCGTGCCGTCCACCCAGGCCCTGGCCAACACTTTTTCGCTGACCAACGCTGCCATCACCCAGATCGCCTACGGCGGAGGCGACTGCGTGACACTGGCCGCCCTCCAGGCGGCGACCCCGGCCGCCGGGTGCTTCTGTACCTGTCTGGCCCTTGGCCTGTTCAAGATCAGCGGCGGAACCGGGACGACGATCACCTGCGATGCCCGCGGCGATGCGAGCGGAGGGGTCTATGTCAACACGGTCGCCGGGATCATCCAGCGCATCGCTCAAAACTACATCCAGTGGCCACGCACCAACATTGCCCTTTACAGCGAGCAGTTCGCGAACGCGGCCTGGACCGAAACCGGCGTGACCGTGGGGGGCGCCGCATCCTCGGTCCCGATTGCCGGGATGGGGACCGCAGTCCTAACCGAAACCGGCGCGGCCGGCCACAATCTCACCCAGAACCTTACGACTGCCACGGGGATGTACTGCTACTCGATTTTCACCCTTCCCAACGGCGGCCGGACGACCTTCCGGCTCAAGATGGTCGATGGCGGCAACAGCGCCAACTACTGCTCGGCGGACTTCGACCTCGTGGCCATGACCTATTCCAATGTCAAGGCCGTGGGCCTGGCCGTCGGCCCGAACTGGAGCGCCACCGGATTCATCACGGCCGCAGGCCTGATTACCTACCCAAACGGCTGGATGCGGCTTTGGATCGCCGGGCAGCCGAACAGCACGCTCACCACCGTCAACTTCGTCCTCGAAGGTCTATCCGGCGGCTCGGAGACTTACACCGACTCGGCGTCCTGGGGTGTCGGCGGCGCGATGTTCGAGTTCAACTTCCCGTCGCCCCACATCTACACGGGCCCGACCCTGGCCAGCCCGGTGACCGGCTACGACCCCCTCATCGGTCCGAGCCTGAACATGGCAAGTTTCACCGCCCTGGCTACTGCGATCCCCTACGATGTCGGCTACTATGTCGCCGCCGGAGACACCACCACGGCCGCCGACGTGATGAACGCCCTGTGCGGCTGCGGTGGCGCGTTTTGGGGCTTCGATCGAAGCGGCAACCTCTACGTCAACCAGTTCGTCAAGCCTTTGGCCTCGGCAACGCCCGTGGCCATCTTCGGCAGCTCCATACCCCTGCAGGACACCCTTGAGCGTAGCGCGCCATTCAACACGAAGGATGGCACGCCTGCCTACCGTGTCCAATTGAACGCGGTCCACAACTGGACACCGCTTCAACCGGCGTCCATCGCGTCCAGCCTTTGGACCACGAACCCCACGTGGGTTTCCTGGCTGGGCCTGGCCGACCGCGTGGCCCAGGCCGAAGACCTCAACGCCTACTACCTGCACCCGCTCGGCAGCACGATCACGGCGCAGACCTACATCGCCGACATGACCGACGCCATGGCCGAGGCGAACCGGATGCTGACGCTCTACAAGGGGACCCTGGATCGCTTCACGCTGACCACCAAGATTGACCAGGGCAGCGGCGCGACCGTCGCCGGCACCATCCCACTTTCGACCATGCTCTCCATCATGATCGGCTCGATCATCCGGATTCAAGATCCGCGCTTCAATCTTTCCGCCGGGCGCAACTTCGTGGTCGTGGGCGTCACCGAATCCCACAAGGACGGCAAAATGACGCTGGAGGTCTTGGGCTGATGGCCAATTCCAATTGCCTGATCGCGTTCCCCAACCGTTCGGACGCGGCTACCCTTTCCGGCGGCTCGTGGCAATCGGGCGCGCCCCTGACGAATGTCCAGACGAGATTCCTCTCGCAATATGCCCGCTCCACCGGCGTCGGCCTGGTCACGCCCAGCCCAGCCATCCCGGACGCGAGCCAGTGCAGTGCGGTCATCAACGTGAACTTCGGCCAGACCCGCTACGTGACCGCCATGGCCTTGGTGAAGCACAACCTGACGCTCTCGGCCAATGTGCGCCTGGTCCTCTGGACCGACCCCACCCAGACGGTCGCGGCCTACGATTCCGGCTGGCAGCCGGCCTATCCTCGCTTCTATGACACCGTCCTACTGCGCTGGTCGGACTCGAATTTCCTGTACGGGCAGATGAGCCTTGATGATTACGGCGTCCTCCCGGCCATCTTCCTACAGATGATCTCGACGCCGGGCACCGGGGCCGTTTCCCCGCAGGCCTGCCAATACGCCAGCATCTACATCCAGGATCCGTCCAACACGGCCGGCTATATCCAGATCGGCCGTCTCTATATGGCCGAGGACTGGACGCCCGCGCACAACTTCTCCTTCGGAGCCTCAATCGGCTGGCAAGACCCCACGGTCGTGGATGTCGCTTTGGACGGGACCGAATATTACGAGCTTCGGTCAAAATACCGCGAAGCCATCTTCACCCTGAACTACATGTCGATTTCCGAAGGAGTGAACGAGGCGCTTAGGATTTGCAACAACCGGGGCGTCTCCGGGGACATCCTTTTTGTTTGGGACCCCAGCAACGCGGAACTTTTGCAGCAGCGATCTTTTATCGGCCGACTTGAAGAACTCTCCCCACTGCAACAGACCATGCGGGGCATCACGTCGATGGCCTTCAAAATCAAGGAGCTTGTATAATGGCCGTTACGCTTGCCACCACGGCGGACCAACGCCTTAGCCTCGGGTACAACGGGACCGGGAGCGGCGTCTGCGGGTACAACAATTACACCTGGGACGCCATCCTGAACCCGGGCGGCATGAACGGAAACGGGGTCGCGGCCAACTGGACCAATATGTGTGCCGACATGGTGACGGTCATGGGAGAGTCCATGGCCAACGCCATCATCGCATCGGGAGCCGCGAACCAGCAGCTTTCCTGGCAGCCCACGACCGCCCTTGCGGCGACCTATCTCAGTTCGTCCAGCTTCACCGTCGCCGGCAATCAGCTCACCGCCTTCCTGCCGAATAGCAAAATCGGCCGGGCGCTCCTGCTCATCACGAACGGGGCAACTGTTTTCGATTCCGTGTCCGCCGCGACCTACTCCAGCGGGACCGGCCTGACGACCGTAACGACCAATGGTGCGCAGCTCGTGGCCGGGAGCTTGACGGTCCAATATGGACAGGATCCGAATAACGATCCGGCGTTGCCGCAGGGGAAGGCCAACGGCGTGGCATCGCTGAACTCGTCTTCCCTGGTCATGCAAAACCCGGCCAGCCTGGGGCAGTCCAACGGCGTCGCAGCTCTTGACGCCAACAGCCTGATCGCCGCCGCTCAACTCGCGGGCATCTGCTTCACTCAGTACGGCGAGACGGTCAGCGCCCTCGGCAACGTGTCCGGGGCGACGACGATCAATCTGCAAAGCGGTGGGGTTGTTACGGCCACCGCAGTGACAAGCGCAACCACTTGGACCTTCTCCAATCCGCTGGCTACCGGAAAAATGTCCAGCTTCTCCCTGATCCTGACCAATGGAGGGTCGCAAACGCAGAACTGGCCCGCTTCCGTCGTTTGGCCCGGCGGCACTACCCCGACCTTGACCGCCTCCGGCGTGGACATCCTGGTCTTCTGCACCACCAACGGCGGCACGACTTGGCGCGGCGCGCTCGCGCAAAAGGGGTATGCAAGCTAATGTTCTTCAATCGAATGCTCGAATGTGGCGGGATCAACGGGACGGGCCTTCTCGCTTCTCTGTTGGCCCTCTCTTCGTCCGGCAACGTCACATATTCAACCAGCACAAACCTGACATCCACGCAAGACGGCCCGATGGTCCTGGCGCGATATAATCAGCTTGTGGTTAACTCCGGCGTAGTGCTGTCTACCTCCAATCGTTGTCAAGGGTTGGCTATATTGGTTGACTCGCTGGCCGACATTTACGGCACGATCAGCATGTCCTCAAAAGGTGCGAATGCGGCGGGGACGCAATCAACATTTTCCTGCTACGGCAGCATGTTTACCGTCAACAGCGGTTCTGGCTCCGGTGGCACCCCCATCAGTGCCGGGACCGGCGTAGGTGGTAACGGAGCGGCCGGCGGCGTCGGCCAAACTGGTGGTGGTGGTGCGGGTGCTGCCTATAATGGAACCGGGGGTG
>Ga0326727_10005046_pt1 | contig 38342 bp, 38 predicted proteins | sample MB2enrmetagenome_FD_207643 | JGI IMG/M metagenome (GOLD analysis project Ga0326727, IMG submission 207643) | Lab enriched peat soil microbial communities from McLean, Ithaca, NY, United States - MB29MY | ecosystem: Environmental > Terrestrial > Soil > Wetlands > Peat | place: USA: New York... | reverse complement strand
TCCCTTCCTTGAACTTGCCCAACTCGCCGTATCCCTCGTTGAACAGCACCGTCAAGGGCGAACCGTTGAAACGGTCCACCTGGGAGGCAATGGCGTCAAAACGTTTGGATTTCCAGAAGAAATCCATAAAACGTTCCGAATCGGCGTTGGCCTTGTAGATCTGGAAAAATTTGAACATGATGATGGTCCACGACAGAACCGAGAACCCGATGAGAATGAGCAGAACAATCCTGACAACGATACCGGTACCAAGCAAAACGCCCACAGGGAGCACCTCCGGAAAATGTGTTCAATTAAAAACTAGCCCGATCACTGGGCCAAGTCAAGCCCAAATCGACAATAGGCCCTGAATCCGTGACGCCTGAACGGCAGAGCGAGCGACATGCCGGAGCCCAACGCCGCCCATGCGGCATCATGCCGGGTTTGCCGTGCGTCCTCCGCTACGGTGGAGAAACGGCAGGCAATGCAGGGGCTGAGGCATGGTAAGCGAGAGGAGCCGTGCAGGCCACGGATTCAGGATGTAATCAGCAGCACATGTTGATCCGCTCTATGCTGAGCGCCTTGCCGTTCTGCGCGTCAACCCCGACCAGCACGCCGTTGAGGCGGATATCCTTTTTGGGGACCTCAAACTTTGCCGGCAGCTGGGTTAGGAACTTGTTGATAGCCTCTTCCTTGCCGATGCCGATCACGGAATCAAAGCTCCCGGTCATACCGGCATCGCTCAGGTAGGCCGTCCCCTGGGGCAGGATACGTTCGTCGGCAGTCTGCACATGGGTATGGGTGCCGATAACGGCGCTGACCCGGCCGTCGAGATACCATCCCAGGGCTGATTTCTCCGAGGTGGCCTCGGCATGGAAATCCACGAAGATGAGCGGCGTGTCCCTTCTCAACAGCTCAATCTCACGATCTGCCGTGCGGAAGGGGCACTCCAGGTTTTTCATGTAGACCCGCCCCTCCAGATTGAGCACCCCCACCTTGACGCCGCCCGGGGTCGTGACAACGACGCTGCCGGCGCCGGGCACCCCCTCGGCATAGTTGGCGGGACGGAGGATGCGCCGGTCCGCCAGCACGAGCGGGATCTGCTCCTTCTTGTCCCAGATGTGGTTCCCACTGGTCAGGCAATGCACACCCGTGTCAAACAACTCCCTGGCCGTCTCGGAGGTCAGGCCGAAGCCGCCCGCAGCGTTTTCGCCGTTGGCGATGATCAGGTCCACCGCATGCCGGTCCACGAGACGGTGCAGTTCACGGGAAAGCGCCTGGCGCCCCGGCCTGCCGATGATGTCGCCGATGAAGAGGATTTTGATGCTCATTGGATGCTTTCTTTATGCCCCCTCCCAATCGGGGAGGGGGCATGAGGGGATGACGAAGGAGGGAGCGCGGCGAAGGATCATCGGGCGAACTCGACCGCGCGCGTCTCTCGGATCACATTCACCTTGATCTGGCCGGGATAGGTCATCTCTGCCTCGATCTTTTTGGCAATGTCGCGGGCCATGACCAGCGATTGCTCGTCACTGACCTGCTCGCTGGCCACCATCACGCGAATCTCCCGGCCGGCCTGGATGGCGAACGAGGAACTTACGCCACCGAAAGAGGTGGCAATACGTTCCAGGTCTTCCAAGCGTTTGACATAGGTTTCCATCATCTCGCGCCGGGCCCCGGGCCGGGCTCCTGAGAGGGCGTCGGCCGCCTGGACCAGCACCGCCAGCACGGTGGCTGGTTTTTCGTCCTCGTGGTGGGCCATGATGGCATGCACAATCTTCGGGGATTCCCCGTATTTCCTGGCCAAATCGGCGCCGATCACGGCATGGGATCCCTCCACCTCGTGGTCTACCGCCTTGCCCAAGTCGTGCAACAGTCCGGCGCGCTTGGCCTGCTTGACGTTGATGCCCAGTTCGGCCGCCATGATGCCGCACAAAAACGCCACTTCCAGCGAATGCTGATAGACGTTCTGGGTATAGGAGGTCCGGTATTTGAGACGGCCGATCAGTTTAAGCACCTCGGGATGAATCCCGTGGACTCCCAGGTCGAAGGCCGCCTGCTCACCGGCCTCCTTGATGGAAAGCTCAACCTCTTCGGTGGCCTTGGCCACCACCTCTTCGATACGACCGGGATGGATGCGGCCGTCGCCGATCAACTTCTCCAGAGAGAGGCGGGCCACCTCGCGGCGAACCGGGTTGAAGCCGGACAGGATGACCGCTTCGGGGGTATCGTCGATTATCAGGTCGATGCCGGTTGCCGCCTCCAGGGCGCGGATGTTGCGCCCCTCGCGCCCTATGATGCGGCCCTTCATCTCGTCCGAAGGAAGCGGCACAACAGATACCGTCCGCTCCGCCACATATTCGCCCGCATAACGTTGAATGGCCAGGGCCATGATCTCCTTGGCCTTCTTGTCGGCTGTCTCGCGGGCCTCCTCTTCGATGACCTTGATGAGCTTGGCCGCATCATGCTTGGCTTCGCTCTCCATGGCGTTCATCAGTTCCTTTTTGGCTTCGCCGGCCGTCATGCCCGAAATCTGCTCAAGCTTGGCCATCTGGATACCAACCGCCTGTTTTAATTCGTCTTCGCGCTGCGCCAGGGCCTGTTCCTTGGCGGAATGGACCTGCTCCTTTTTCAGGATATCCAACTCTTTCTGGTCAAAAAGGACAACCTTCTTATCAAGGTTCTCTTCCTTTTGCACCAGGCGCTTCTCGAGATTCTGGAGATCTTTCTTCTTCTCCCGCATCTCGCTCTCATACTCCTCCTTGGCCTCGATGGCCGCGTTCTTGGACTTGAGTTCGGCCTCCTTGGTAATGGTGTCGGCCTCGCGCCGAGCATCCTCGATGACCTTGGTCGCCAATTCCTCAGCCTGCCTGACGATGGCGTCCGCATCCTTTTTACTGAACCTGCTACCGGCAAAATAGGCCCCGGCGGCCACTGCCAGGGTAATCACAACCATCCAGATACTCACTTCCATATCAATAACCTCCTCTATCAGACTGTTGAAGCGCCACCGCGGGGTCCCGGATCGTCTGTGCAGCGAATCCGTATCCCTCTGTTCCAATGTCAACAGCCTGTTTTTTAATCCGGGCCACCAGAATGGCTCCGGTTACTTCCACAACGGACGATCCGCCGATCGCTGACGATGATCTCCATTCGTATATCGTGCTCTTCAGCAGGAATGTCCCCTGCGATCAACTGAAAATCATGGCACAGTCCCACCAGGTGGGCCTTACGGCCGGGGTGCCGCAGGAATCGGTCGTAAAACCCCTTGCCGTAGCCGATGCGGTGTCCGTTCAGATCGAAGGCCACCCCCGGCACCACGATCAGGTCAGCCTCATCGGCGTGGTGATCGATGCCGGTGGGGCAAGGCTCAAGAATGCCGAAACTCCCCTGTTCGAGGCTTGCCAGCCCCTCCACTTGGCGAAATACCAAGTGATCTCCGCATACGGCCGGGTAAAGTACCCGCTTGCCGGACTTGAAGGCGGACGCCACGATCCCGGCGGTATCGGCCTCGTTGCGAGCCGGGGCGTAGAGGGCAATACACCCCGCCTGGACATATTCTTCGAGAGCCATGAGATTTTGCTGGGCCAACAGGCTGGAACCATGCCATTCTTCCAGGCTGAGAGCCAGGCGTTGGGCCAACATCCGTTGCCGCAGTGATCGCTTGGGCATGCCACCAATTCCATGAAAAACCGTTCGGGTGTAGACAAGTGAAGAGTGCCCGGAGGGATAGCGTCCCGGGAAGGTCCATCAGGGAGGGTGAAAGGGGAATGGCTCGTGAGTGCCGCAGAATTGGGTTGGGCGCCGGTTTTCTCCTCGGGAGCGATTCCTTCCTTTCGTCGTTGAATATATTCTGCGGGTGTCAGGTTATCAGCAGGCGGGAACCGAAGTCGCCACACCTACCGGGACTGATTGTGGTGCTGATGCGAATATATGATCAAGTCTCCCTTACGAGACCTTGTACTTCAGGTTTTTTCCAGTTTTTCCAACAGCCTGCGCACCGAAACATCTATGGGGACATCACGCTCGACAGAGTCGCGCAGTTCCAACAACTCTTCGCTGGTGTTAAGAAGCGCCAGCATAAGCACCAACTGCGCATCGCCGCTTTTGAGGGCGCTGCCGATTTCATGCAGCCTGGCATTGACAAACGATTCCACCGCCTGGACCTTTTCGGCGGAGGCCGAACTCCTGACCGAAAGTTCCCGGCCGAGCACCGTCACCAGATGGGTCGTCTTCATACGGCTTCACGGGCGCACACCACGTTTGTCGGTCTCCCGGCGCACCGGCCGCCCCTGTCGGCAAAGGCCGCCACGCATCGGCCCATCCGCCTTCCCGGCAATTCAGAACCCTTCCAGCTTGCCGAGAATGGCATCGACGCGTGACTTGAAACCTTCACGCTCCGACTGGAGCCGCTGATTTTCTTCAGCCAGCCGCGCATTGTCGGCTTTCAGGTTTGAATATTTATCCAGCAGGTCATCGACCTTCTTTTCCAGTGCTGTAAACAACTCCGTGTCCATGGTGCAGGCTTCCTTTCGCAAAGTGTCACTATACCCACAGGCAACAGTGAAGTCAAGCCCTAATTGCGTGAAATCTTGGGCTTCTCTGGCCCTTCGGCGCTGTTTGGCAGCAGCCTTGTCAGGCCTGGAAGAGGGCATCCGTGAACTCCTGCGGATTAAAGTCGCGCAGGTCGTCGATTGCCTCCCCAACTCCGATATAGCGGACCGGCAGGCCGAACTCATGACTGACCGCCACCACGATGCCCCCCTTGGCGGTGCCGTCCAGCTTGGTCAGGGCGATACCGGTGACACCGGCCGCCTCCTTGAAAAGCCGTGCCTGGGAGATGGCGTTCTGGCCGGTGGCCGCATCCAGCACCAGCAGCGTCTCATGGGGAGCGCCGGGAATCTCGCGATTGATGACCCGATGAATCTTCTTCATCTCCTCCATCAGGTTGACCTTGGTATGCAGCCGGCCAGCCGTGTCGACGATCAGGATATCAACCTGCCGGGCCACGGCAGCCTTGCAGGCGTCGAAAACCACCGCAGACGGGTCGGCCCCCTCCTTGTGGCGGATAACATCCACGCCGGAACGCTCTCCCCAGGCTTCGAGCTGCTCGGCGGCAGCAGCGCGGAAGGTATCGGCTGCCGCCAGGAGCACCCGCTTTCCGTTGCCAGCGAAACGTGAGGCCAGCTTGCCGATGGTGGTGGTCTTGCCGACGCCGTTCACGCCGATCACCAACATCACGAAGGGGTGCCGGCCGCCGGTGTCGAGCACGCTATGATGGGCGTTCAGGCGCGCCAGGATATCCGCCTTGAGGGCCGCACGCAACGCCTCGCCGTCCTTGAGTTCATTGCGCCCCAAGCGCTGTTCCAGGGCGCGGATCAATTCGACCGTGGTCTTGACGCCGATGTCCGACGTAATCAGGATCTCTTCCAACTCTTCAAGGGTATCGCCGTCGATCTCCTTTTTCCCCAGCACCAGGGCGTCGATACGCCCCACCAGCCCGTCTTTTGTTTTTTTCAGGCTGTTCTTGAGGCGCGTGAAGAAACCGGGCGCCTCCTCCTGCCTTTCCTCAACCTCGACAGACGAAGCTTTCGCCGGCTCCAAATCCGGCATCGGCGGTTCGACTCCATCAGCCTGAGGTTCACCGCTCCCGGTTATCCTGTCCACAAGCCCCCGGAAAAATCCTTTCTGTTCCTGCTGCCCCATCAGATCTCCTTTTTGAGTCGCCGAACGGCGATGCGAAAATGATATAACGCCAGGGCAACCGGACAAGCGCGGCCCACATCCATCACCAGGGAATAGTCGTCGTCGATGCAACCGACGATCAGGTGCCGATCGCTGGCGGTCACCACCACATCCTCAATGGCCCCCACCTGCTCACTCCCCTGCATCTCTTTCAGCCGGGTCAGGATGATCCCCTTATGAGCACCGATAAAACGCATTTCATAGGGATCGCAGCGGCACCACTCCTGCACCGCCTCCCCTTCCCAATCCACCAGAATGGCCCCCACCGCCTGGGGGGTCTCTTCGACCAGCGTTTTCAGAATACTTTGAAACGGCATAGACATACCCTCACGACAGAATGCATTCACCCGAAACGTACATAAAAATAACGCTGAATCCGTGACTCCTGAACGGCGGAGCGAGCGACATGCCGGAGTCCAACGCCGCCCATGCGGCACCATGCCAACTGTGCCGTGTGTCCTCCGTCACGATGGAGATACGGCAGGCAATGCCTGGACTGAGGCATGCTAAGCGAGAGAAGCCGTGAAGGTGTCACGGATTCAGCAGTCCACACCATTTTCTCTATCTCTTCCCCATTAAAGCGCCTTCAATGCAATCTCACCGACACGACCCGCGACGCACCCGGTTCCTCCATGGTGATGCCGTAGAGGGTGTCGGCCACCTGCATGGTGGCCTTGTTGTGGGTAATGATGATGAACTGGGAAACAGCGCTCATCTCCCGCACCATGTCGTTGAAACGGCCGATATTGGCATCGTCCAGCGGCGCATCCACCTCGTCCAGCAGACAGAACGGCGTCGGCTTGATCAGGAATATGGAGAATATCAGCGCCACCGCGGTCAAAGCCTTTTCGCCGCCCGAAAGCAGGGTCACATTCTGGAGCTTCTTGCCCGGCGGCTGCACGATGATGTCGATGCCGGTCTCAAGCAGGTCATCTTCGTTGGTCAGGCGGAGTTCTGCCCGTCCTCCGCAGAACAGGCGCGGAAAGACCTCCTGGAATGTGGCGTTGACCTGATTGTAGGTCTCCAGAAAACGCTGCCGTGTGGTGCGGTTGATGCGCTGGATGGCCTGCTGAAGGCTGCGCAGTGATTCCTCCAGATCATTTTTCTGGGACGAAAGGAAGTTGAAGCGTTCCTCCATGCCGGCGCATTCCTCGATAGCCAGAAGGTTTACCTCGCCCATATCGTCCAAAAGGCGCCGCAACTCCACCTGCCGTGCCCGGCGGGCCGCCTCGTCGAATTCCGCCGCCTCCAGCCGCGACAGGGCCTCGGCAATGCTGATGCGGCTATTCTCCAGCACGGAACGTTCCAAATGTTCGGCCTGCATACTCAACGTGGAAAAGCGCAGTGTAAGCTCCGCCTGGAGTTGGCGCACCGCGTCGCTCTCCTCCCGCCCCTTCCTGGTTCGGGTTTCAGCCTCGACCAGGGCGGCTCCGGCCTCCTCGCAGGCAGACCGCGCGCCGGCCAGCAGGCTCTCCGCAGCGGCCTGACGGCGGACAAGACCCTCAAGCCGCTCTGTTTCCGCAACTATGGCGGCCTGCAAACGCTGCCGCTCGCCGCTGCCGGCATCCAACTCCTGACGGTCGGCGGCCAGATGCCGGGTAAGCTCGCCCACCTGTCGCTCCAGATCGGCGATGTCGCGCAGCCGGGCCTCATGCTGCTCCTTGAGGGTGGCCGCCTGTACCCGGATGGCGGTTACCCGCTCCCGGGCACCCGCCGTCTCTTCCCGGCGCGACTCCAACTCTTCCTTCAGCCGGCCGACCTCCTGCTCAAGCTCGCGGGCAGCGCTGTCGGTATCTCCCAAGCGCTCCCGGGACTGCTTCAGCTCAGCCTCCAACCCTTCCCGTTCTTCGTCCAGGGTGGCGGACTCCATGGTCTGCAGATCCAGACGCTCCTCGATCCGGGCGAGCTCGTCCGTTGTCTGCTGGCGGTCCTTGGCCAGACCGGTCCGTCTCAACTCGGCCTGGTGCGCCTTGCTCCCGGTAATCTTCAGCTCTTCGGCGACCTCCTGCGAGCGGCGGCGTAGTTCGTCCCGCTCGTTGGCCAGGGAAGCGGTTTCCCGTTCCAGCGTCGCCACCGCTTCCTCCAACTCCTTTATCTCGCGTTTTTTATGGATGATTCCCTTTTGTACCTGATCGGCGGAGCCGCCGGTCACGATCCCGCCGGATGCCGCCATGTCGCCATCCGGCGTGACGAAAATGAGCTCGGGGTACTGCCGGGCCAGTCGAATGGCATCGGCCAGGTTGTCCACCAGCAGAGCGCTGGCCAGCATGAACCGGATCAGGCCGCCGAACGGCCCGTTGACCGTGACCAGGCCGGCCAGCGCCGTCGCGCCCGGCACCGGGGGGACAGGCTTCGGCCCCTGCTCCAGGGGAAGGGCGATTCCGGCCCGGCCGCCGTTGTTCCCCTTGAGAAACCCAAGGGCCGCCAAGGCGTCGTTGTCATCCGCACAGAGTATGCACTGGAGCCGGTCGGCCAGGACCGCCTCAACAGCGGCCTCAAGCTCGGGCGGGGCGTCAACGGCATCGGCCACGACCCCGCTGAAGCGGGAGCGCAGTCCATCCTCCTGCATAAGCTTGCGCACCCCCTGGCCGTAACCGGCAAACTGGGACTCCAACTCCCGCAGGGAGTGAAGCCGGGACGAGGCACGGCTCAGATCGTCCCGACGGGATTGCCAGTTCTTTTCCACCTCGGGCAGGCGCTGACCCAGCTCGGCTTCGCGTCCGCGCAGGGTGCCCAACTCCACCTGGAGTTGTTCCTGTTCCTGCTGCGCCTCGACCATCTGGGCAGCCAGCGTCCCGGCGCGCTGCCCGGTCAATTCCAGGCGTTCCCTGAGCTGTAGTTCTTCGCGGCGGTGCCGCTCGATCCGTTCCGCCAGGCCGGCCAGGCGTTTTTGGGCTGTTTCGTATCGGAACTTGTACTGGGAGGACTCGGCCATCGCCGCAAACAGCTCCTTGCGCCGGGCCTCCAGCCCACGGTTGAGCTCTTCCCCGGCCTGCAGGCGCCCGGCCAGATCCTCCTCGGCACGCTGCAACTCCGCCTCCATGGCGGCGGTATCGGTGGTCGAGCTGTCCCGGCGCAGTTGCAGCAAACCACGGCGCTCCGAGCACTCGGCAAGACGCTTCTCCCGCTCTCCGGCCTCACCCCCGAGGCGCTCCAGCCTTCCCTCCAGCGCGGCCAGTTCCTTGCGCTGGAAGCTCACGCCGTTCTCGGCGGCGCTGAGCTCGCTCCTGACCCGGAAGATATCCTCCTGGGTAGCGGCCAGGCGTTTCTCCGCCTCCAGCAGCCGCAGCCGGGCCTCCTCCGCCTGGGATTCCCCCAGGGCTGCCCCGGCGAACACTCCCCGGATGCGCTCATTGAGCGCCGCTAGTTCCCGCTCCGTCTCACCGCGCCCAGCCAGGGTGTCGCGGTAGTCACGGGCCACGAACAAGAGATCGATCTCCCGCAGTTCGTCGCGGTACTCGCGAAAATTCTCGGCTTTTTTCGCCTGGCGCTGCAGGGAGGCCAACTGCCGGCGAATCTCCCCCAGCACGTCGTTCAGGCGGGAAAGGTTCAGGCGGGTCCCCTCGATCTTTTTCAGGGCAAGCTGTTTGCGGGACTTGAACTTGGTGACGCCTGCGGCCTCCTCGATCAGGAAGCGGCGCTCCTCCGGCCGGGAGTGCAGGATCATGCCGATCTTGCCCTGTTCGATGATCGAATAGGCGCGGGTGCCGACGCCGGTATCCATGAACAGCTCGGTGATATCCATCAGGCGGCAGGGGGTCTTGTTGATCAGGTACTCGCTCTCGCCGTCGCGGTAGAGGCGGCGGGTAAGCTGGATCTCGGCGTACTCAAGGTACTTGGCCGGCGCCCGGCCGTCCTCGGTGGAAAAGACCAGCGAGACCTCGGCCACCCCCAACTGCCTGCGGTTCTCGCTGCCGGCAAAGATCACGTCCTCCATGGCCTTGCCGCGCAGGTTCTTGGCCGACTGCTCGCCCATGCACCAGCGGATGGCATCCACGATGTTGGACTTGCCGCAGCCGTTGGGACCGACCACGCCGGTTACCGCCTGCTGGAAGTCCAGTGTCACCTTGTCGGCGAACGATTTAAAGCCGGATATTTCGAGACGTTTGATTTTCATGGGGTTATTGTGATGGCTTCAAGGTGAAACAGTCCTTTTGTCAGCGTGTCCAGCGGCAGGAAAAGCTTCAAAGGATCGTCCTGAAACGGGATAAACCCGAATCGTCGATAAAATGATCGTGCCTTTTCATCCTTTGCGTCCACAAAAAAACCGGTGATGGCGCCGGATTCCTTTATTGTCGCCAATATCCGCTTGACGGCGTCAGCCAACAGCAGACCGCCATATCCCTTGCCCTGACTGCTTTTATCTACAGCAAGCCTGGCAAGTTTTGCAGCAGGCAGGCGCGATGACTTCGGCAACTTTCGGGAATATTTTTTGGGAATACAAACCGCTTCGACCTCAAGGAACGAGAGGGTGAAAAATCCCAGGATTCTCTGGGGAGAATCTTCATCCAAGAGGACAAAGGAATTTGAAAGCCCCTTGTCCCGATGCTGCCGGGCTGTTTTTTGCAGAAACTCGTTGAGTGCCGGCACTCCGCAATCAAAAGTCTTGCGGTCATGAGTTGAATCAAGGGGACGAATGATCAGCATTTGACGAGTTGGCTGTGGGCTTTCAATGCTTCGATCAACTTCTGCGATGGTTCAGGGGGGCTGTCCAGCGCCGCAAGAAAGGTTCTGGAGTCCTTCTCCGATAGATGCAACGTCTCTTCGCGCTCAAGAATTTGGCCGGCGCGATCAAGAGCGGTCTGCACGATGAACTGATTGAGGGTTGCGCCATATACTGCGGCGGCCCGCTCGATAATCACTCGCTTGGCGTGGGGTATTCGCGCCGTGATACGATCATCAGCCACAAGTTTTTCAGATGCCCCTTGAGCTTTTGCAGTTTGCATGACTTCCCTCCATAATGTCTTCGAAGTCATCTTAATGCTAGTGGTGCCAATTTGGCAACATTAATCCTAAAAAAAGCATTTGAACCGCAAAGACGCAAAGAACACGAAGAAAAATCAGTCAGTTGACTTACCAAAGTCTTTCACCTGATTGGTTCGAGTCTCTATTCTCAAAAGCATTTGAATTTCTTTGTGCCCTTTGCGTCTTTGCGGTTTTTAACTGCCGTTTTCAGGTTAGGCTGCTGGAGAAAAGAGGATTATCTCGATCTTATTCCGGTTTCTAATCAAAGATGACATCCAGGCGGCGAGGATTGAGGCGACGAAAGCGTACAGGCAGTACGTTGAGGAGCCGAAGGCAAGCCAACGCAGATGCCGCTTTGATTTAAAGTTGGAATTATTCCTTTTGCATCCAGGTGCCTTGGAATTTTCTGATACCCGATTCGAACAGATCCTCGATCTGGTTCTTGGGATGCTTGACCGCATATGCGGAAAAATAGAAAAAGAGCAGGCTGAGAATACAAACAAAAAACAATCCGAGAACCACTTGCTGGATAGCTTTATTCCCGTTGATCCGGTCGGAATTGTCGAGTTCATCACCGGCATCGATTTTGCCGTCATAGGCATAATGTTTATCCGGTATGGCCGTATTATTGATGTTCAGGGGCACGGCATCGGCAAAACCCCTGAATTGCCGTATCCGTCGGATCTGTACGCCGCTGATGTGGCCGTTGATGGCAAAACGGGCGCGTTCATCGATAAAGACGAACTGCATGCCGGTATTGAAGCAATTCCCCTCATCACCGGCAGCATCGTTGTGATTGGAAAAGATCACACGCGCGACAATGTCAACGATACACAACAACGACGGCACAAAGATCTCCAGCAGGAGAAATTCATCCGTTTCGAATCCCTGGTTGGTCAAGATCTTCAGACCGCCGCCGCTGATGTTGATAGCGACCGAGGTGACGGAGCCCCAGGATTCATAGTACGGATTATCTTCCGGTTCCTCCTGAGGCTTGCCCGTGGAGAAGGGCTCGGTCGGTTCGCCGGGAAAAGCGCCCTCCAGGAGCTTCTGTTCCCTGGCGCGCTCTTCTGCCCGGCGCCTTTCAAGCCTGGCCGCAGACCGCCTCAGTTCCCTGACACGCTCCTCTTCCAGGCGTTGCTTTCGCCGCTCCTCCCATAGTTTCTTCACCGTGGCGGGATTCTGATCATGGAGCGTATAAAATTTTATCGGAAGAAAGGCATCGATTCGATAGAACTCCCGCAACTCGTCAAAAACAATCTCGCCGGTAAGACGCAGAAGCAGGTCCTGCTCATATCCCTTGCTGACGATAAAGGCGCGGCAGGAGTGTGTCTGCCCATCACTCTCGCTGCGTACGGTGAGAATCTGCCCAACACGCAGGTTGACTCCGTCCGGCAGCATGTCGCGGGAGAGTTGCAGCGAGACGAGGTCTTCATCTATTTCATCGATGATGGCCCAGTCGCGGAACTCCTTGGCGTCCGGCAGGGGGATGCCGACCTCAACCTTCATGCCGGTGAAATAGCGGCTTGTGTAGTGTCCTGCGTCACTCATTGATTCAACTCGCTATCATAAAACTCAACAGGCGTTGTGGCGTCATGATCAAAATATATCATCTCTTCAACGATTCAATTAATCAATATTTTCTGAATATTTTCTGGTGGTGCCAATGAAGGGCATCCAAATCCGGCCATAACGTCTGCTCTACAGGCCCGATTATGCCGCGTCCGGAAAGTGTCATCATGTGACTTGGGATATTGCAGTTCACAGACAACTGTTTTGAGACAAGCACGGCGTAAGAACCGGAAACTGCGATCAGTCCTTCGTCAAACGTCCAATGACACAAACGGCAGAGTGCCATGCCGTTTTGGACGGTATCGTTGTGCGTCAGACTCCATGGCATGATATGGGCGGCGTCAACCACGGTATGGCAATCTGGGGTCAGCATGCGGATACCGCAAACGGCGCAGCGGTGATCATACATACGGACAACCACTCGTCTGAATGCCTGGTCCCGAACTTCCGGAGCGTATTTCTCCGCGCCGGAATCCTCCTTAACTTGCTGACGTCTCGATTTCTCCAGCAATGCTTGGCTGTACTTATATGCTTCTTTGTTGATGATCCCCTGTTCCACCAGACCGGCATGTAATTCCGGCGCAAAGTAGGTTTCAATCAACACGGTACGCAGCAGGTTGCGCGAATCTTCCTGGCAAAGCAACGTGAAAAGCTCGTTATCCAGCTTAACCCCGAGCACAATTTCCTTCAACTGGGAAACACTCCTGATCTGCCGGATGGCAGCGAGGACAGACTCCATTCCCGGTATCGGAACATGTTGCCAGAATTTGTCGGAGTTGAGATGGAAAAACGGAAGAATAATGTTCGGCCTCTGATCCGGTGGCATCACACGAGACCAGTAGATGTTAAACAATTCTCCAAGGTCGGGGGTGAATTCGATGAAGTTGATTTTGATGATACCTTGGGCAATGAGATCGATTACGGACAGCAGTAATAAAGGTTTGTGCGGTGCGCGGAATTTGGTCGCTTCATTCCAGCGCGAGCGGCTTGTGTCTGTTCGGAGGTTTAAAAAGCTTTTGATGTAGTGGTCGATCATTGTAGGAACTCCGCCTCATTTATATCATTGCCGATAATATAATGATAAGTAATTTCCCTAAAGTTCGCAAAGTCGATAATGGCTTTATCCTATTTCAACGGCATGGTGTAAATAAAAAATATTCGCAATAGATATATTTCGCAAAAATAAATTTAAGTATCAATTTCGGTATGTTATAAAATAAAACTCAAACTACGTTTCAATAACTATCTGTTTTAATACACCCAAAGGCATTTGCTCAACATTCAGGACCTCTTTTTGTATCATTTTGACACAGTGGAGAATCCTCTAACCGAGTAAACAGAACCCTCCTTTTGCCTTTGCTTTTGTCAAATCACCTCACTCACATTGTCAGCCTGAATACACACTGCTTATACTCTCCGGAGGTTCAGACCCCAGGGGCCATAGGGGTGCTGAACATATTTATTGTCAAATATACGCTATAAGGGTATAGTGAGCTATGATTTTCATAGAGACATCAATTTACACTCGGATTGTTGCTGATTATCTTTCCGACGAAGAACAGGGCAAGCTGGCAGCCCATTTAATCGACTATCCTGACGATGGTGATGTTATCCAAGGCACCGGCGGAATCAGAAAAATCCGTTGGGGGGCAAAAGGCAAAGGCAAGCGCGGAGGGGTTAGAGTAATTTACTACTGGCGCACATCACAGCACCACATTTACTTGCTGAATATTTACGGTAAAAATGAAGCAAGTGACCTGACAGAGAAAGAAAAGGATTACCTTAAAAAATTGGTGGAGGCATGGAAACGATGAAAAAAAAACGTAATCTCTTCGAAGAGTTGGTGCAAGGGATTGAGGAGATCAACCAGCATCTTGAGGGTAAAATTACTCTAAAAACCTACCGGGTTGAACCCACGGCTAAACCGGAAATAACGCCGGAGATCATCCGAAATACACGGGAAAAGCTAAATCTCTCAAGACCTGTTTTTGCTCATGAGCTGCACGTATCGCCACGGACCCTGGAGAAGTGGGAGCAGGGCAGGACAAAGCCGAATGATCAGGCCGCAACTCTTATCATGCTGGTGAGAAAATTTCCTGATACTTTGCAGAGACTTAAACAACTGGCTGCATAAATTGCAAAATTCCCATTTGATGTCAAAGATAGGATTAAAGTTGACACAGGGCGATCATAAGCATTTCGATGGAACTGAGTGCCAGTATCTTTTCCGGACCTTGGAAGCGACCATCGATGATTTTCAAGCTGAAATTGGCGCAGGGATGGGAAAAAGAGTATCCACAACATGAGAGATTAAAGATCGGGATAAAAAGTTTGGAAGAATCCTCAGAGGAAACCAGAGAGATTTTACGGAATTTTGATCAGGGAATTTTCCCCGAGCACTCTGTTGAACGGGTTTACTTCAATGATTTCAAAACTCTGCTGCGCTACATCACGCCAAAACGACTTCTGCTGTTTGAAAAACTACACTAATTCCCTCACGCCTCCTCCAGAAGTTGCCACTCGGCATACCCTTCCTTGCGGCCGGGAACCTTCCGCCCCTTGAGCTTCATCCCATTGCGGAGCGGGTCGGTCTTTACCGCGACATAGGCACGCACGATGGCGGCCACGGTGGCCTCCTGCAGGGTGATGGCGGAACCGTCGGCCAGCCTCACCGTCGTGCGCAGATGGCGGTGCCCCTCCGGGATCTCCGCCACGATTTCCGCAACATCCTCGTTCCGCAGCACCCGTTCTCCAGTCGCGGTTTCCACCGTTACCCCTCCTCCATCGCCACCGGCAGCTCATACCCGGCCAGCCGGTAGAGACTGTGCCAGACGGTAACGCAGCGGCCGCAGGTGTGCCACTGTACCAATTCCCCCTTCGCCGTGGTGATGTGGCCGGGGTTGATGTCCCTGGAGCCGCACTTGGGGCAGCGCTCGCCATGCTGCTTGACGAACACCTCCTGGGGCACGAATTCCGGCTTGATGGTCCCCTGGATGGCTTTGTAGACCGTGGACGTGGTTGCCACGCCGGAGATGCAGGCATCGGCCTCGGATGCGCTGGCATCGGCGATCAACACCTCGGGCGGCGTGCTGTCCCGGTAAACCAGGCTGCAGGTGTAGCCCCTTGAGGTGCGTTCGATCTTCAGGCCAAAGGCGGTGTCCTTGAGCGGCCCCAGGTTCAGTTCGGTGCAGCGGGCCTTGAGTTGCTTTTCCGTGACTTTCATCGTTTCCTCGTACTATTTCCTCTTGGTTTGACGTTCCTCTGCGGAACGCGACATCATACCGATTCCAACTCTTCCCAACGGGCATAGACAGCGGCCAACTCCTTCTCCAACTCCTCCAGCCGGGCGTTGATCGCCCCTACCTTGGCGCCGGCCGATTTGTAGAAATCGGGGTCGGCCAGGGTGGCGTGCAACCTTCCCTGCTCCTCCTCAATGCCTGCGATGCGCTCCGGCAGGGCGGCCAACTCCCGCTCCTCCTTGAAGGAAAGCTTGCGGGGGCGTTCCTTCTGCGGCCTGGTCTTCTCCTGGGCCGGTCCGGATGCAGCCGAGGTGGCGGGCGCCTCCGCGGCGGCCTGCCGCAGCCAGTCGTCGTACCCACCCACGTATTCGCGGACCGTGCCGTTACCGGAGAGCACCAGCGTGCTCCCCACCACGTTGTTGAGAAACTCCCGGTCATGGCTCACCAACAGCAGGGTCCCGGAATACTCCAGCAGCAAATCCTCCAGCAGGTCCAGGGTCTCGGCGTCCAGGTCGTTGGTCGGCTCGTCCATTACCAGCACGTTGGAGGGCTTGGTGAACAGCTTGGCCAGGAGCAGCCGGTTGCGTTCGCCGCCGGAGAGGATCGAGACCGGGCTGCGGGCCCGCTCGGGAGAGAACAGGAAGTCCTGCAGATAGCCGATGATGTGGCGGCTTTTGCCGTTGATCACCAAGGTGTCGTTCCCCTCGCCCACGTTGTCCTGCACGCTCCTGTCCGGGTCAAGCTGTTCCCGCATCTGGTCGAAATAAACGATCTCCAGGCGGGTGCCCTGCTTGACCGTGCCCTGGTCCGGCGCCAGTTCTCCCAGCAGCAGGCGCAACAGGGTGGTCTTGCCCGAACCGTTGGGACCGATGATCCCCACCCGGTCTCCGCGCATGATGGTTGTGGTCAGGCTGTCGATGATCGGGCGGCCGTCGTAGGCAAAGGAGACGTCCTCCACTTCCGCCACCAGCCGGCCGGAACGCTCCGCCTCCTGCAACTGGATCCTGGCCGTGCCCTGGCGCTCGCGGCGCTCGCGGTACTCTTCGCGCAGGCTCTTCAAGGCCCGCACCCGCCCTTCGTTCCTGGTCCGGCGTGCCTTGATTCCCTGCCTGACCCAGGCCTCTTCCTGGGCCAGTTTCTTGTCGAACAGCGCCCGGCGGGTGACCTCGGCCTCCAGCAGGGCCTCGCGGCGTTCCACGAACTCCTCGTAGCTGCAGGTAAAGGCATAGATCCGCCCCCGGTCCAGTTCCGCCACCCGGTTGGCCAGCCGCCGGGCAAAGGCACGGTCATGGGTCACGAAGACCAGCGTCTTGACCTGGCGCAGCAGGAAATCCTCCAGCCAGAGTATGGTGTCGATGTCCAGGTGGTTGGTCGGCTCGTCCAGGAGCAGGATATCCGGCGCGGCAATCAGCGCCTTTGCCAGCAGCACCCGCCGCATGGTACCGCCCGACAGTGCAGAAAAGCGTGCTTCGGCATCCAAGTGCAGCCGGTTCAACACCCGCTCCACCTCCTGGTGCAGACTCCAGCCTCCCTGTTCCTCCAGGCTGTGCTGCAACTCCTCCAACTCGGCCAGGAGCGCTGCGCTCTCCTCCATGGACAGGCGATGGGCGACCCGGTGGTATTCGGCCAAGAGCGAAGCCGCATTGCCCATGCCCGAGGCCACCACGTCGAAGACCGTGCCGTCGATCCCCACAGGCACGTCCTGGGAGACCAGGGCCACCCGCAACCCCTGCTGGCGTTGGATCTCGCCCCCCTCCACGGGAAGTTCGCCGCCGACCAGTTTGAGAAGCGTCGATTTGCCGGTGCCGTTGCGCCCCAAAAGGCAGAGCCGGTCGCCCGGCTCTATCTGGAGGTTGATTCCGTCGAAGAGCGGCGGCCCGCCGAAGGCCAGGGTTATGTCACGAAGGGTGATAAGTGCCACAGTGTTCCTCATGGGGAGATGTTCAACAAAAATCTGAATGCTTTACCACCCTTTCACTCAGTCAAATCCGGGCGGCGGCCACAATGCACTACAGCATGATTTTACCCAATAGCCCCCAGCATCTCGGCAACATCACCAACTCGCCAGATGGTAACATCACTCCGCTTCTGACTTTCCGTACCGCCGTAGACGAGGGCGCAGACGTTCGGCGGCGTCGGAAGCCTGGCAGAAAACGAGCGCAGCCCCTTGAAGTAGTCCTCATTGATGGTTGCTCCAGACTTGATCTCGATCGATGCAACATCAGCACCCACCTCAATTACCAAATCGACTTCGTTCCCCTTGGCATCGCGCCAGAAGTGCAGATTGTTGCGTCTGCCGCGATTGTAACGATATTTGAGCGCCTCGATGACCACCAGATTTTCGAAGAGGTTACCCCGCAAGGGATGACGATTTACGTGCAGTTCGCTCTCCGCTCCCAGCAGATAGGATGCCAGGCCAACATCGTAAAAGTAGAGTTTGGGTGTCTTGACCTGTCGTTTTGAGATGTTGGTGTACCACGGTTGGAGCAGGAAGACGACATAACTCGCCTCCAGCAGAGTAAGCCAACTACGTGCGGTGGTGTGGGAAATCCCAACATCATTACCGAGGCTGTGCAGGTTGAGTAGTTGCCCTGTACGGCCGGCGCAGAGGCGAACAAATTTCTCGAACAACGCCAGATCCTTTATGTTGATTAGCTGCCGGATGTCCCGTTCCACATAGGTCTCCAGATAATCGCCGAGGGCCTGGGTCGGATTGAGTCCGACATCATAGATACGGGGATAAAAACCCTTTAGGAGCAGGCTGTCGACACTGGGCTGAATACCTGCGTTCGTAAGCTCTTCCATGCTGAGCGGCAGCAATTTCAGCAAAGCAGTGCGGCCGGCGAGGGATTGGCTGATGGTGGTCATCACCTCGAATTGCTGGCTACCGGTGAGGATAAACCGCCCCGGCGCATTGTGTTCATCAACAATCGGCTGCAGGAAGGAGAGAAGTTGGGGGGCTCGCTGAATTTCGTCCAAAATCGCGCCGCCCGGATATGACGAGAGAAATCCACGTGGATCCGAGTTGGCAAATTCGCGGATGTCCGGGCTTTCCAGGTTGACATAAGATTTGTCGGGAAAGGCAGACCGGCAGAGGGTCGTTTTACCGCTCTGGCGCGGGCCGGTGACAGTGACGACGGGGTATTGACCGGCCAACTGCTTTAGTACCGGCATGAGTGTTCGCGGGATCATGGGATGAGTGTATATGGTGTTGGTGAAATTTGCAAGTTCAACTTTCAAATTTCCCCTATCCACTCAAATCTCGACACCTTCCGACCATCCACCGGGACCTCCTCAGCAAACATGGCCAGGGGCCGGACCCACAGAGAGCGGTCAGCGTACAACTGGCGATAGACCACCATCTCCTCTTCGGTCTCGCTGTGGCGAGCGATGGCGACCACCTCGTACTCGTTTCCCTTGTAGTGCCGGTAGCGTCCGGGGCGCGGCGGAGCCGTTGCAGCGTTCATATGCTCCCCCGCAATGGCGTCGCGCCGACTGCGAGGCGCCGGGCCAGGCAGTCGATATGGCGGTCGTCGGTGCCGCAGCACCCCCCAAGCACCTTCAGATTCAACTCCCTGTGCAGGGCGGCTACGTCCGCGCCGAAGATCTCCGGCGCCTCCTCCACCAATTCGGTGCTGTCGTCCAACTCTTCCGGGCTCAAGGCGGCAGTGTTGGCAAACAGGCCGATCACCCGCTCCCTGACATGGGGTGACGAGTTGCGCTCGTGGCTGATGGCGCGGCGGAAGACCGAGGCGTGGGTACAATTGAGCAGGTAGGCCAGCGGCGGCGAGGCCTGGTTGTCGATGGCCGCAATGGCGACCTTGAGCGGCGTGCCGTCCAGCAGGGTCCCTTCCGGACGGGCCACGAAACTGACCAGGTAGGGCAGTCCGGTAGCCGCCTGGGCCTGGGCCAGGCCAACTGCCTCGCTCAGGGCCGGCAGGGTGGCGGCCAGCAGCAGATCGACCCCGGCAGCGGCCAGCGCCTCGGCCTGCCAAGCGTGGAAGGTACGCGCCTCAGGGGCGTCAAGGGCCTCTTCCGGCTTGTAGGCATCTCCCTTGCAACTCATCAGACCGCCGATGATCACCCTTTTGCCGTAATCGCCCTGCTCCCGGCGCAGGGCATCCAGAAAGCGGAAGTTGTCGCCGTTCAGATCGCGGCGGGCCAGCCCGGCGGCAGCGATGCGCCCTCGTCCGGCACGCCAGGTGGGGGTGGAGAGCAGAAGAGGCAGATCGTAGCCGTGGCCGATGGCCAGGTACTGGCGGCAGATCTCCGCCAGAGCGCTCCGTCCGCGGTCGTCGTAGATCAGGGCCGAATTGACCACGTGTTCGTCCAGGCGGATGTCGGGCATGCGCCGCAGGCGCTCGATGACCGCCCCCTCGCCCAGGATGACGGGGGATGTTTCCAAAAGATTCTGAAAGACACCCGTATGATTCATGCTACCCCTTCCTCCCCATGCGCCGCAAAGCCGGAACAATGCTGGCCTGAAATGAACCTGAAACGGCTTTGGGGTCCACGAAAGACACGAAATATCACTAAAAAAATTAAAGCATTACAGCAAAACAGTACTTCACCGGATAGGTTACAACCATGATGTTACCTGTTTTACTGTTTTTGTTCGTGTTTTTCGTGCTTTTCGTGGACAACGGCCTTTTCCAGGATGAAAGGTCCCGGTGTCCCTCAATGCCCCGGCCTGGCCGGCGGCGCCCCCCCCGGCTGGGGAGGCAGATACTGTTCGAACTGTTTTTTGTCGATGGAACAGCGGTAAGCCTCGTCAGGGTTGATGCGCTTGGTCTTGAGCAGGTCCAGCAGGTGCTGGTCCATGAGTTGCATACCGTCCTTCTTGGCGGTCTGGATGATGGAAGGGATCTGGAAGGTCTTCCCCTCCCGGATCAGGTTGGCTATGGCCGGGGTGCCGATCATGATCTCCAGGGCAGCGGTGCGCCCCTTGCCGTCGGCGGTCTTGAGCAACTGCTGGCAGACCACACCCTTGAGGGATTCGGACAACATGGCGCGCACCTGCTCCTGCTGGTCGGCGGGGAAGACGTCGATGATGCGGTCGATGGTCTTGGCCGCGGTATTGGTATGCAGGGTGCCGAACACGAGATGGCCGGTCTCGGCGGCGCTCATGGCCAGGGAGATGGTCGTCAGGTCACGCATCTCGCCGACCAGAATGATGTCCGGGTCTTCGCGCAGGGCAGCGCGCAGCGCCGAGGCGAAGCTTTCGGTATGTTCACCGATCTGGCGCTGGTTCAACAGCGACATCTTGTTCTCGTGGATGAACTCCAGGGGGTCCTCAAGGGTCAGGATGTGCTCCTTGCGGGTGGAGTTGATCAGGTCGATCATGGCCGCCAGGGTGGTGGATTTCCCGGAACCGGTCGGCCCGGTCACCAGCACCAGCCCCTTTTTGAAATTGGTCATGCGCAGCACGCCGTCCGGCAGTTGGAGATCCTCAGCCGAGAGGATCTTGCTGGGAATCATGCGGAACACGCCGGCGATGCCGCGGTGCTGCATGAAGATGTTGCCGCGGAACCGGGCCAGCTCGGGCACGGCGTAGGCAAAGTCCAGGTCCTTGGTTGCCTCGAAATGGGCGCGCTGTTTTTCGTCAAGTATCTCGAACAGGACCTCCCTGAGTTCTTCATCCGCCAGGCTTTTGAAGTTGAGCCGCACCATCTCTCCGTGCAGACGAAAAATAGGCGGATTCCCGGTGGAAAGGTGCAGGTCCGAGGCCCCCTGCTCCTTCATCATCCTGAAAAGCGCATCGATCTTTGCCATGCTTGGATCCCTCCATTGTTCCCAAGGGTATTACCTGAATCCGTGACGCCGGAATGCTTGTCCGTAAATAACTGTTGCGGGGACCGCGCTCGGATTTGCGGCAGATTTGACCTGGCCGATTGAGCAAAACCGCAGGCGTACGTCGAGGATTTTGCGATTGAGGCCGGGGCGAAGATGCCGTGAAGACGGGATGCGGGTTACAGCACCACCGAGGCGATATACTCCTCCGGCGATACCTCGCCCTCCATCAAAAGCCGCAGCCCCTCCTGGTCGCTGCCGTGGTAATCCACCATGCGCAGGTAGTTGTCCAGGGCCGTCACATCCGACGACTGCTCGAAAACCCGCCGGAATTCGTCGTCGAAGACCAGTGCGTCCAGCAGGAAACGACGCGCGCTGAATCCGCTGTGGCCGCACTCTTCGCAGCCGCTGGTGCGGTAGAAGGAGGCCGGAGGCTGCGCCAGGCGCATGACGGTCTGTTCCTCCCGAGGCGGAATGTAGGTGGTCCGGCACGAGGGGCAGAGGAGTTGAATACCCTTGAAGGAAACCAAGCCGTTGACGAAGCCCGGCAGGAAATAGTTTTTCTGTTGGTAGAGCAGGAGGTGCCGCAGCACATTGCGGGTACCGCGGATCTCCAGGCCCGCCAGAACCAGTTTTCCGCGCATGGCAGCGCGACAGGCGGCGGTAAAGGGCATTCCCTCGGTGGCATCCTCGATCACCAGGATATCCGGGTCATGGTCCAGGGCATCCATGATCAACCTGGCGCGTTCCGTCTCGGACGGGGGGAGGGGGATGCGCGGAAACCTTTTGTTCATCCGGCCCGGCTCCTCCCCCAGGATGATGACGTTCTTCCCCGAGGTGTCGGCCTCCTCCAGCATGAGATCGATGAAACGGCAGCGTTCGCGGCTGTTTCGCGAGGCAAAAAAAGTAATGCCCTGCTGCGACCTGGCCAGCAGGTTGAAGGCGGCCTCCTGCGCCACCGGCAGGCGCAGTTCGGCTACCCGTGAGGGGACGACGGCGCTGACATGGATCCGCATGGTGATGTAATCGCCGCCCTGGCCCTGCATGACGGACACCTGAAAGGTTACCGGGCGGGACTTGTAGGTGAGGGGGAACAGGCCGGTAGCGCTCAACTCGGTGCAGGGGGCGATATTGGCGCTCTTGCGCAGCCGGAGAGTGACGTCGGGATAGTAATTGGGCGCCAGGGTGCCGATGGGGCGGGTGACGCCTCCCTGCTTGGCGGTGATGGCCACCTCGTCGCCGAGGGGTTGCAGTGAGAGGGATGAGAGGCGGTTCCGGATGATGAAAACCATCAAATAGTTGAGCAGCGCGCAGCCGCTGATGTCATTGTTGATGGCCTCAAGGGCCTTGTCGGAGAAGTACGTTGAGCTGAAACCCAGGCAGGCGCGGTTTGCCGGGCCGTACCATATGTCAAGCATCTGGCGGATCTCCCGGATCAGCGCCACGGACAGGTTGACCGCCAGGCCGGTCTGACGCTCCACCGCCTCGACCGCCGCGCGGTTGAGCGGGTCGGCGATGGCGATGTTCAGCTCGCCGCCGGCGCAGATCAAGGGGATGAGGTTGTAGGCCCGGGCCAGCTCTGCCGGCACAAGGGCGGTGGCTTCCGGGTCGATCATCTCCTTTTTCAGGCGGATGTAGGGAATATCCAACTGGTTGGAGAGCGCCCAGTCGATATCCTCCTGGGCGACAATCCCCAGGTTGACCAGCGCCTCGCCGAAACGGCCGCCGGAGCGTTTCTGTTCCTCAAGGGCGCTGGCGATATCCGACTCGGAAATGATCTGCGAAGAAGAAAGTATATGGCCTAGGGAGCCTTTTTTCACCAGATCTGTCATACTGGCCTCCAAGGGATGTATGCCGCCGCCGTGCGGATGCCGGGAAGCGGCGTCACGCATCGATCCGGTCGCTTTTATTCTCAAAACGGGTGTGCTCGCCGATAAAGACGAGTTCGACCGTGCCGATGGCCCCGTTGCGCTGTTTACCGATGATGATCTCGGCGTTCTTTTCATGGTTCTGGGTACAGGTGCCGTCCCGCTTGCGGCAGTGTTCGCAGTAGACCGCTTCGCGGTAGACGAACATGATGACGTCGGCGTCCTGCTCGATGGCCCCCGACTCGCGCAGGTCGCTCATCATGGGGCGCTTGTCGCTGCGGCTCTCCAGGCTGCGGTTGAGCTGGGAGAGAGCCACCACCGGCACGTTCAACTCCTTGGCCAGGGCTTTGAGCGAACGGGAGATATCCGAAATCTCCTGCTGGCGCGATTCCACGTTGGCGCTGCCCCGCATGAGCTGCAGGTAGTCGACGATAATCAGGCCGATGTCGTGTTCGCTCTTCAGCCGCCGCGCCTTGGAACGCAACTCCAGCACACTGATGGCCGGGGTGTCGTCGATGAAGATCTTGGAATCATACAGCGTGCTGGCGGCCCGCTGCAGCCGGGGCCAATCCGAATCTTGAAAATGGCCGGTGCGCATCTTGCCGAAATCGACCCTGGCGATGGAGGCAAAAAAGCGCATCACAAGCTGTTCCTTGCCCATCTCCAGGGAGAAGATCACCGAGGGGACCTTTTTCTTGGCTTCGGCGCTGGCGTACTGGGCGATGTTGAGCGCCAGGGTGGTCTTGCCCATGGAGGGGCGGGCTGCGATGATGATCAGGTCGCCGGGCTGAAAACCGGCGGTCATGTGGTCCAGGTCCGTATAACCGGTGGGGGTCCCGGTGATGTGCTCCTTACGGTCGTGCAGGGTCTGGAGGATCTTGAAGGTATCCTTGATGATCTCCTGCACCGGCACGTACTGGGGCCGCAACTTGTTCTCGGATATCTCGTAGATCTCCTTCTGCGCCATGTCCAACAACTCGTTGACGTCCGACTGTTCGTCGTAGCCGCGGGTGGCAATCTCGGTAGCCACGGAGATCAGCTTGCGATTGATCGACTTTTCCTTAACGATCTTGCAATAATAGCTAACATTAGCCGCCGTGGGGACGTAGTCCACCAGGGTCGCGAGGTAGGCCGCCCCCCCCACCTCCTCCAGTTCACCCTCTTTTCTGAGGGAGTCGGTCATGGTTATCAGATCGCATGGCTCACGCAGATCGGAGAGGCGCATCATGGCCCGGAATATCTTGCGATGGCTTTCGCGGTAGAAATCATCCGGCCCAAGGATCTCCAGAGCGCGGTTGATAGCGTCATTGTCGATCAGGACCCCTCCCAGGATGGACATCTCAGCCTCCAGGCTCTGGGGGGGAAGTTTACGGGATTCGTCTGTCATATACTCATACCCTTGTCATCTAGTGTACCGTGTAACACTTAAAGTTTACGGATAAAATCCCCTCCCCCCTTGCGGGGGAGGGTCAGGGTGGGGGGGAGATTGCCATGGAATGAACTCAGTTTGCGGCTTCACCCACCCCCTAGCCCCCTCCCGTCAAGGGAGGGGGGACTTTTCCAACATATTTTATGCTCCAAGGTACTGGCAGATTACGAATTTATGGTTTCCGCAGCCCGCTGCGCAATGGCGGCCACGTCAAGCAGTATGCATTCGCCTTCGGAAAGATGGAGCACGGCGGATGCACAGGGGACGTCCGGCGCTTCGGTCAGCGTAACCTGATCCGGCGGCGCAATCTTGAGGACCCGTTCCACCAGAAAGGCCAGGGAGGCGATCCGGGGGTCAGCCACGATCACCTTTTCCATGTCGTGGTAACTGGGCAATCCCAGAAAGGCGGCCAGATCCATGACCGCAACAATGGTGTCGTGGAAGTTCATTGCCCCGATGTAACAGGGGGGGCTGCCGGGGATGGGCCAGGTAAGCGGCGGCTCGTCCACCTCTGCCACCTGCAGCAGATTGACGGCAAAACGACGCCCTTGCAGCGTGAACAGGAGGTATCCGTGCTGTTGCCGAATCATGCCTGATCCGGTTCGCTACGATCAACCGTGAAGCGCTCCACAACAACCAACAGCTCTTCCGCCAGTTTTGCCAGTTCGTTGGTGGCCAGGGCCATATCCTGCATGGCGGCCAGTTGCTCTTCGGTGGCCGCCGAAACCTGCTCGGTGGCGGCGGCATTATCGTCGGCCACTTTGGCGATCTCGTCCACCGCCTTGACCATCTTGCCCGAACCTTCCATCTGCATCTGGGAAAGGTCGGCGATGCTGTTTGCCCTGCGTTCGGTCTCCAGGACGGTCTTGAGAATCTCTTGAAAGGCCGTGGCGGTTACATCGATATTTTTCTTTCCTACCTTGATGGTGCCGGAACTTTCCTGGATGATCTCGTGCACCCGGTGGCTCTCTTCCCTCAGGCTGTCGATCATCTCGTTGATATCCGCCGCCGACTGGGCCGACCCGTCGGCAAGCTTGCGCACCTCATCCGCCACCACGGCAAAACCCTTGCCGTACTCACCCGCCCGGGCCGCCTCGATGGAGGCGTTCAAGGCCAGCAGGTTGGTCTGACGGGCCACGTCGGCGATGAAATCGGCTATCCTGCCGACCTTCTGTAATTTGGAGCTGAAGACGTCGAACTGACGGCTGATCTTTTCCTGGCAGTCGAAAAAGTCCTTCATCCGCTCCAGGGAATCGGTGGCCAGGTTGCCGCCGTGTTGTGCGGTGAGGCTCGTCTCCCGGGCCGCCTTGGCGGTTTCCTTGGCGCGCGCGGCAACCAGCTCAATGGAGACGGCTGTCTCGCGGATGGTCTTGGAGGTCCTTTCCACCATCTCGGCCTGGGTTTCGGCACCGCGGGAGATCTGCTCGATGGCTTGGGCAACCTCTTCGGTGGAGGCGCTGATCTCCAAGGCGTTGGAGTTGATCTCGCGTGCTGAATCGGTAAGCCTGCCCGAGGTCTTTTTAATGTGCCCCACCAGATCGCGCAAGTTCTGGAGCATCAGGTTGATCAGGTCAGCCAGCTCATGGGTTTCATCAGGTATCCAGGAAGGAGGCATGTCCACCGACCGGGTCAGGTCGCCCCTGCTGATGGACTCGGCCGAGTCGGTCAAGCGACTGATATTGGCCGTAAACCCCTTGGAAAAGAGCCAACCCAGGATAAGCCCCAAGGTCAGCGCCATGGCATACGCCAGGATACCGGATACCTCCGGCGAATACCCGAGGTGGGCAACCAGCCGGGGGCTGAAAATCACCGCTGCCACAACAACAATGAACCCAAGGATAAATTTGTAACCAATGGGAATCCTCATAACGCCCCCCCGTCTGTAATCATCAACTCATTAACCCAGAAAAAGCATATTATATCCCAACGGTGCCGGTTTGGTATTTGCAGTTAGCTCCCCCGCCCTTTACGGGAGGGGGGACTTTAAAGCATATTTCAGGCAATGCAATTTCCTAACCGGACATTGCTGATTATATCCGCCTATAGATGCGTTCGATGAGACTAATCGGCACAAAACGGTCGCGTGAACTGCCGACCAGTACCTCGGATTTACCCAGAACCAGAATACCACCCGGCTTAAGAATATCCGCTATCCGGTTGAGAATCTTTTCCTGTTCCGTACGCGTGAAATAGATCAGGGCATTGCGGCAAAACACCAGGTTACTCGGAACATACTCTTCCGGATTGCACATGTCCGCTTTCCGGAAGAGCACCATCTCACGGGCCTCGGGGATCAGGCGGAATAATTTCCCGCTCTGGCGAAAATAGCGCTCCCGCAGGCCAACCGGCATCTCCTTGAACCGGCCTTCGTCGTATTCGGCCGTCCGGGCGGCCTGGAGGGTCGTATCGTCAATGTCGGTACCCAACAGGGATACACGCGCTTGGCGAATCTCCCTGCTGAAAAATTCCCGCAGCATGATAGCCAGGCTGTAGACTTCCTCTCCGCCGGCGCAACCGATACACCAGAATTGAAACGGTTCATCCCGGTCATCCGGCCGGGATGCAAAGAGCTCCGGGATGACCTCCTTGCGCAGTTTTTCAAATACGGTGCGGTTGCGGAAAAACTGACTGACATGGATGGTGAGCGATTTTTGGAGCAGAGCCGGTTCCTGATCGCTGCGGTTCAAGAGGTCGCAATAGGCGGCGGCATCGCTGCTGCGGGTCGAGCGCATCCTGCTGGCCACCCGCCGTTTCATGCAGGTATCCTTGTAGACAGCCAGACTGAAACCGCGCCGCCTGTTCAGGATCGCACCGACTTCCGCAAGTTCTTCGTCGCTTACCTCCGGCAACGCCGGAAACATACTGACGCCCAAGGGTACCTTCACTTCTGCCTTCCTTGCCGGACCGCTTGCCTGGTGTCCCGTACGGTTAGTCGTGGGACACTATGGGTACGCGGGGACATTTCAGCGCGTGCAAACCGGATGCCTTTACTCTGCCGCTTGCCGAAACATTTTTCCGTTTACATCTGTATCACGAAGCCGCTTCCGACGCAACCGCATCTGCGTGAGCCGGTTTCTTCCTGAAAGGATTCTTTTCCGGCTGGAAACGAACTCGCGGATAAGGTATTCCTCTGGCAGGTTGTTTGCATTATCATTATCCTGTAAAAGACTCCGGGGCATGTCCGAACCCCGGGGGGAGCCGCTCTCGAACGTCGCACTGGAGATCGCCACAAAGATGAACCAGCCTGCAAAAATTGCGGAGATCGATCAAAAAATGTCACACGAACTCCAACGGATCCTTTCGGCAGACAAGGATGAGTTGTTTCAGGTCATGCAGGAATCCGGCGGAGAGGTTCTGCTGGCGGCCCTGCGCAATCGTTCCCTCGACGAGAACCACCTGCTGGCCCTGCTCAGACGTCGCGGCCTGCCTGAAGAGATATTCACCACCCTGCACAGCGGCAGGCGGTTCAGCGAAAGTAATCCTCTCAAATTCGCCCTGGCCAGCCACCCCGAAACACCCTCGCATATCGCGAACAGTCTGCTGCCGCAACTCTACATCTTCGACCTCATAAAGCTCTGTTCCCTGCCCGGCATAACTCCCGACCTGCGTCTGTGCGCAGAACGCATCATCATTCAGCGCCTCCCTACCCAGCCCCTGGGCAACAAGCTTACCCTGGCCCGACGGGGAAGCGCGGCGATTGCGGAGGCGCTCCTGCGCGAAGGGTTGCCGCCGGTGGTGGATGCCTGCCTGGACAATCCGCATCTCAAGGAAGGGGCAGTTCACCAGTTCATCACCTCCGCTGCGTCAAACGCCGAAACCATCTCCATGATCGCCCGGAGCAGCCGCTGGAAGGGCAAACCCAATATCCGCCTGGCAATTCTCAAAAATCCCCGGACACCGGCTATCTGGTATACTCTGTTCCTGCCGGGTCTCCCCCCCGGCACATTGCGGGAACTGCTTTCGGTACCGCGCCTGACGGGCACCCAGAAGGAACTGGTCCGGCAAGCCCTGAGCAACAGAGGTGGAAAAACATGATACGCCTTGTCCCGATCATTGTGGCGGTCCTTCTCGGCTGGAACGTCCCCTGTGGGGCCGCTTCCTACGGCATTGCCCGTAGCGCGACGCCGGTACTGAACAGCCCGGCCTTGAGCGACATCTTCGGTGGGCCGGACGGCAGGTCCCTGAAGACCGACCGATGCGGCCAGGTACGGCAACTGGAGTTCATCGCCCTGCCGGGAACCATCTTCAGGTTGTTGGGAAAGGTTCCTGGTTCCCCGGCCACCGTCTACCGGGTGGAAACCGATGACTACCCCGCTCCGGACGGCATCTCGCTTTACGCCGACAGCCGCTTCATCGAGCTTCGCGACGAGCGCCCCCCGGGACGCATCAGAACGCTGCCCACCCGTGAACGGATCGTTGCCGAGCTGAAGAAGACCATCGGCAGCCCCTACGTATGGGGGGGCAACGTCCCGGAGGGGATTAACGCCCTGATCGGAACGTTCTACCCTGCGGAGGTGACGATCGACGACAGGATCAAACGGCGCATCACCCTGGCCGGGGTGGACTGTTCAGGGCTGCTCTATCAGGCCACCGGAGGGTGGACGCCCCGCAACACCTCTCAATTGGTTTCCTACGGTACCGGGGTGGCGGTGGAAGGGAAAAACGCGCAGAAGATCGCTGAAAGTCTGAAACCGCTCGACCTGGTCGTCTGGGGCGGCCATGTGATCATCGTGCTGGACCGGAATACGGTTATCGAAAGCCGACTTAGGTGCGGCCGGCCCGCCAATGGGGGGGTGGTGACCACACCTTTGCAACAGCGGCTGACAGAGATCATGCGGACCCGCCGGCCGGTGGATGCCTGGCCGGCCAAGGGGAAACAAGGGGGGATCTTTGTGGTCAGGAGATGGTTCGGTCCTTAGTACCTTGTAACACTAATAAGATCGAAAAAGACCCCTCCCCCCAGCGGGGGGAGGCTGGGAGGGGGGCTCAGTTGAATTTGACGCCCGTTTCCCCCTCCCTAACCCTCCCCCGCTGGGGGAGGGGACTAGATACGCAACTTTAAGTGTTACACGGTACTAGCCAGGTTGCTGAAAATCTATTTTGGGGCAGTTCTGCGGCGTTGCCGCTCGCTTGCGCCTTGCAGAACTGCCTCCTCATGACGATTTGCAACAACCTGGTCGCGACTACCTTTTGCGCGTTTTTTCCGGCACCGGCAGTTTCAGGAGCCGCAGCACCTGGGCCATGTCCTCCCAGACCTCCCAGAAGAGCCCGGAATCCGCCCGGTTACGCAGGAGGTAGGACGGGTGATAGGTCGGCATAACCGGAATGCCGTGGTAATCGCGGAATTTGCCGCGCTGCTTCGAGATCGCCTCTTTCGTACCCAGAAGGGTCTGGGCGGCGAATCTGCCCAGCGCAACGATGACCTCGGGTTGGACAGATTGCAGTTGCCGCAGGAGAAACGGGGCGCAGGCGGCGATCTCGTCCGCTTCCGGGTCCCGGTTGTCCGGTGGGCGGCACTTGACCACATTGCAGATATACACCTCCTCCCGCTTGAGCCCCATGGCGGTGATGATGCGGTTCAAGACCTGCCCGGCCTCTCCTACGAACGGCTCGCCCTGCAGGTCCTCGTCACCCCCCGGCCCCTCGCCCACAAACACCAGCCGCGCCTGCGGGTTACCCATGCCAAATACCAGGTTCGTCCTCCCTTTCGCCAACTTGCAGCGTTGGCAGTCACCCAGGCTTTTCCTGATTTTTTCCAGGGATTCATGCTTCTGGTCGTGTGGTGTCGCGCCTGCCTCCGCCAATGCTGGCGGCAGTGCTGCCGGCCGTTGCACCGCAAGGTGCGCCGCTGGAGAAAATAAGGACTCGGGCAGGCCATCCAGACCACTTTCCTGAAGGGCCAGCAGGTATTCCCGCAGGGACGATGCCGCCACTGCCTTGAATGATTGAGCCATCCTTATCCCTTTTATTGAATCCTTCCCCATTCTGGGGTAGCATTAACCCATATTTTCCATTAGGGTACGAAATGCTGCCGAGGCATATTCCGGCAGGGCTCGTGCAGGAGTTTTGCTCCGCCTAATGGAATATCCGGATTTAACAATCCGTTGAACTGTACCAGTTCCTCCAAAGCCATGTCAAAGCGAAAGACACCATGTTCCCATTAGCGTTGTTCACAATCATCTGTTGCGTGCTGGTCCCCGATGCGGCCCATGCCTGGGGTGGCGGCATCCATCTCCAGGCAGGCCTGAGTGTGCTGTCTGCTCTCGATACCTTGCCGCCCGACATTGCGGCGATCCTGGCGGCATACCCCCGGGATTACCTCTACGGCTGCATCGCAGCCGACATCATCGTTGGGAAAAAATATACCCATTACCTGCTCAACTGCCATCGCTGGCGCATTGGACAAAAGGTGCTGCAGGCGGCCCGAACCGACGGCGAAAAGGCCTGCGCCTACGGCTATCTCTCCCATTTGGCAGCGGACGGCATTGCCCACAACTATTTCGTCCCCTACAAGATCATGCGCTCATTTGCCTCGGTGACCATGAAACACACCTACTGGGAGATGCGATTCGAGACCTTTGCGGACAAGGTGGTCTGGGAGCGGGCGCGGGAGATCTGCCGCTCGGACCAGCGAGCCAATGACGCCTTGCTGCGCGGCGTTCTGGCCAACACCATCTTTTCCTTCGGCACCAACAAGCGCATCTTTAATTCGATCATGCTCCTGTCGCGGCTGGAAAAATGGCAGAAGGTCATGCAGACCTTGTCGGACAATTCGCGATACACTCTGGCGGAGAGCGATCGTGACGAATACATGGCCCTGACCGAGGAAGCGGTTTTTGATTTTTTGCGTCATCCCCAGGATTCGGAATGCCTGCTTACGGACCCAACCGGGGAAAAAACCCTGGCTGTCGCGGATGCCCTGCGTAAGAACCTGCGGCTGCTGTATAAGAATGGGCGGATATCCAAGGCCGACGGTATGGAGCAGGTGGAGTTGCTGAAGGACAAACTGCGGCAGTCGCTGCGCAAGCCGGAACTATTGAGGGGATTACACAGCGGGTAATCTAGCAACGGGTGAAAAGACGCGAGACGACCTGGTCAAGGATACGGTTGGCCAGTTCATCCTTGGACATCAGGGGGCACTCCTGCCTTGAGCCATCCCTGAAGAGCAGCAGCGCCCGATTGGTGCCCACATTGAAACCGGCATCGCTCGTGCTGACATCGTTGGCCACGATCATATCCAGATTCTTTTCGGCAAGCTTTTGAACGGCATACTCCTCCAGGCGGGAGGTCTCGGCAGCAAAGCCCACCAGGAACGGACGTTTTTCCAGTTGGCCCAGTTCCGCCAGGATGTCCGGGTTTTTGACCAGTTCAAGAGTCATCTCGGCAGCCTGTTTCTTGATCTTGACCTCTTTGCGCTCGGCCGGCCGGTAGTCGGCAACCGCTGCAGCCTTGATGACCACCGTACATTCCTTGACCTGCGCCATCACCTGCGCCTGCATATCGCGGGCACTTTCCACGCATACCAGTTCGACACCTGCCGGTGCGGCAAGTCCGGTAGGGCCGCTGACCAGGATCACCCGCGCGCCCCTCTGCCTGGCGGCCTGCGCGACGGCATAACCCATCCTGCCCGAGGAATGGTTGCTGATGAAGCGGACCGGATCGATCTCCTCACGGGTTGGCCCGGCAGTGACCATAACGGTCTGCCCGGTCAGATCCCTGGGCCTGATCGCCGCCACAACCGCTTCGAAGATCGTTTCCGCCGCAGCCAGCTTTCCTTCCCCTTCCCAACCGCAGGCCAAGGCGCCCTTTACAGGCGGCACGAAAAGGTACCCGAGCCGGCGCAGTTTTTCCTCGTTTTCGCGGTAGATCGGATTGGTGTACATGTTGACGTTCATGGCCGGAGCGATCATAACAGGCGCCTTGGTGGCCATTACGGTTGTAGAGAGCATGTCGTCGGCAATGCCGTTGGCGATCTTGGCTATTATGTTGGCCGTGGCCGGGGCAATGACAAACAGGTCGGCGCGGTCGGCCAGGGAAATGTGCCCAATCTCCTGTTCGGCGATCAGGTTGAACAGCTCGCAGTGCACCGGATTGGCCGAAAGTGTCTGGAAGGTCAGGGGGGTGACGAATTCCTGGGCTGCGCGGGTCATTACCACATGCACGCCGGCGCCGGCCTTGGTGAGCAGGCGAAGCAGTTCCACCGCCTTATATACGGCGATGCCGCCCGTAACGCCCAACACAATCCGCGTATCCTTCAGCATGGCATCATAGTCCTCAGAAGTAGGGGTTATGGCTCTTTTCATGGCCTATGGAGGTTTCGGGCCCATGGCCCGGATAGGCGACCACGTCGTCCGGCAGGGTAAAGAGCTTGCTGCGGATGGATTCCAGGAGTTGGTCGTGGGAGCCGCCGGGGAGATCGGTGCGGCCGATGGAGTCGGCAAACAGGGTGTCACCGGTGATTACTTTGTTCTCTTGGGCCAGATAGAGGCAGCAGCCTCCGGGGGTATGGCCCGGCGTGTGCAACACCTTCATGCGGTACGCCCCAAACTCGATCTCATTCCCTTCAACGAGAAACCCGTCAGCCGGAGGTGAGTTCTCGCTCTGGATGCCGTACATGCGTCCCACATCGGCAACTCGATCAAGCATGGGGGCATCGGCCTGATGGATCAACAACGGCGCCCCGAACGCCGCTACCGCCTGACGGTTGCCGCCAACGTGGTCAAAATGCCCGTGGGTATTTATGATATACCGAATCGCCAGATCATGGCGCCGAACCGCCTGGATAATACGCTCCACATCACCGCCCGGATCGACCACAACGCCTTCGCGGCTCTCGTTGCATCCCAGGATGAAACAATTGACCGACAGGGGGCCGACGACCATCACGTCAAATACCATTGGCTTTTCTCCCACTTGATTGACATCCGGCATAAAGCTGCTACAATACCCCTCCAGGATTTCAGGAGGGGGTTGCCATGAAACGGCCGGCTGTGGATCAGGTACGTTGCATCAGTTGTGGCCTCTGCATTTCGATCTGCCCCGGGGTCTTTCGTTTCAACAGTGCCGGCACGTCGGAATGTTTCGACCCCTCCGGCGCATCTGAAAAGGATATTCAACAGGCGATTGACGGCTGTCCCGTCCAGTGTATCAGCTGGGAATAATCTCTCTCATAAAGGAGCATTACTATGGAACGTTGGATCTGCACCATCTGCCAATATGTCTATGACCCCGCCACCGGAGATCCTGACCGGGGCATCCCTGCCGGAACACCCTTCGAGTCATTGCCCGACGATTGGACATGCCCCCTGTGCGGCGCGGGCAAGGATGTTTTTGAAAAAGAATAAGAAAGAATAAGACTCGTCAGGCGTTCACAGGGGCCTTGCGGGCTACCAAGGTTACAACACTTATTCCAACCCCTCCCTCGGGAGGGGTTTTTTATTTTTTCTTGTCGGCAGGCTTGATGATGTCGATCTTCGTTTCGCCGGCCTCGGTCTTGACCCGCCAGACAAGCCCGCATTCTCCGCACTCCTTGAGCGGCGATTCATCGGAAGAAAACCCGCCGGAATGCATGTCAAGATTCAACGATGTCCTGTTACCGCAATGTGGGCACTTCATAGTTTGTTCCTCCCGGTATTCTGCGCGTGCCGACGGGCCGTTGCAACAGGCGGATTTCAGGCCAGGTCGGGCATAATGCTGGTAATGACGGCAAAGAGTTCCTCCAGATCATCACGGGTCATGTCACCCATGTGGGCGATGCGGAAGGTCTCACCTTTAATCTTGCCATAGCCATCGTCAAAGGCAAACCCCTTTTCAGCCAGACTCTTTTTTAACCCGGCCAAGTCGATCCCGATGCTGTTGCGGGCGCACGTCAGGGTGAGCGAGCAATATTCCCGGTCGGGGAAAAGCCCGAAGCCTCGGTCGGTCACCCATCGACGGACATACTCGGCCATGTCGCGGTGGCGTGCCCAACGCGCCTCAAGGCCTTCGGCAAAGAACCGCTCCAGTTGACGGTCCATGGCGAAAATCTGGGAAATACAGGGGGTAGAGGGTGTATTGTGTTTGGCATCGTTGGCGGCGAACTCCATATAATCAAAGTAGTAGCCACGCCCTTCCATGGTTGCCGCCCGCTGAAGCGCTTTTTCGCTGGCAGTGAAGACCGTCAACCCAGGCGGCAGGGCGAAGGCTTTCTGCACCCCAAAGATGCAACTGTCGATACCGAGTTCATCCACCGGGATCCTCACGGCGCTCATGGAGGAAACCGTATCGACGATAAACATGACATCCGGGAATTTGCGCATTACCTCGGCGATTTCGGGCAGGGGTGACATCACGCCGGTTGAGGTTTCATTATGGATCATGGTCATGCTGTCGTATAAACCGGTTGACAAGGTCTTTTCGACCAACTCGGGCGTGACCGGTTTGCCCCAGTCGAACCTGATGGCGTCAGCCTGCTTGCCGCAGCGGCGGGTGACATCGTGCCATTTATCCGAGAAGGCGCCGTTGCAGAAGTTGGCGCACCGCCTTCCCACCAGGTTACGAATAGCGCCTTCCATGACACCGAAGGCGCTGGAGGTGGCAAGAAAGACCTTGCCTTCCGTAAGCAGAATCTTTTGCAGGCCGGATGTCACACGTTCATGCAACTCGGCATATTCCTTCATGCGGTGGCCGATCATGGGGGTTGCCATGGCGGCGAGAATTTCAGGGTGGACCGGCACGGGGCCGGGAATAAACAGCTTTTTGTACATAAACGAGTAACTCCCGAATTGCCGTGAATGGTGTTACTCTTGCAAGCTAACAAAAGCCCTTGGCAAAGTCAAGGGCGCAACGTTTTCAAGAGCCCTGAATTCGGGAGGTTAGGCAACCCTGCACCTTAGCAGCGCGGCATGGGAGGAGTTACTGCCTAGTACCGTACAAGTAGCTTACCCGAAATAAACCCATTAAGGACCTTATTTATCATATTTAGGTTCGATCTTCTTTGGACTGCATTATTGTGACGGCAGTTAACTGCCTGAATCGTTGTGTCAAACTGCTGTTCGCCCAATCTGGGCGCATTCAATTCGCCACTACGCAGGGATTGCATAGTTAATCGCCGATGCAATAATCCGGAAAGTGTGTATGCAGTATACTATTTTCGTTGATTTAGGATCTTCTGTTGTGTAGTGTATATAAAATTTATACACCCCATCTTCATTAAAATCAATGGTATGGAGGAACACTGTCATGCGGTTTGTTTTCTGTCGTTTGTTGCCGTTTCTGATGCTGCTAATAGCCTGGGCCGGTCCGTCGCTGGCCGAGCAAGGAATGGCGATCGACCCGGCCACCTGCTTGGGCTGCCACGGCGATAAGATCTCCGTGCGGGCTTTTGCCGAGTCGGTCCATGGCAAAAATGCCTGTACCAGTTGTCACGTGGACATCACCGATCTCGCCAAGCACATGAAAAAGGAGATCAAGGTCCAGAAGGTCCAGTGCGAGCGCTGCCACAAAAAGCAAAACGCCGAACACTACGCCAGCGTCCATATAACCAAGGGTGTCATGTGCGCCGACTGCCATACCGATATTCATGTCCACAAATACTGGAAAGGCGACAAACGCATCGTCGTTGCCAAATGCATCCAGTGCCACGACAAGGAGTCGGTCTACCAGAAGTCGATCCATGGCAAGGCGGTGGCTGCCGGCAACAAGGACTCGGCTGCCTGTAATGACTGCCATGGCCTGCACGAGATAAAACCTTTGGGGGATCCAAAGAGCCATGCCAACAGGGAGTTTCACACCAAGGTCTGCCTGAAATGCCATAGCGATGAAGAAATGATGAAGCGCAACAACGTCTTCAACGTTGCCGTCAAGACCTACATGGAGAGCTACCACGGCAAGAACTACCGCCTCGGTTTCCCTGAGAAGGTCGCAGGCTGTGCCGACTGCCATACGGCCCACTCGGTGCTCCCCAAAGACGATCCCAACTCAAGCGTCAATCCGGCCAACCTGGTAAACACCTGCGCCAAGTGCCACACCAAGGCGACCGTGCTCTTTACCAAGTTCTATGCCCACGGCGAGCATAGCGACCGGGAGAAGTATCCGATCCTGTACTACACCTTCCTCGCCATGACCGGGCTTTTGCTCAGCACTTTTACCGTTTTCTGGATTCACACCCTGCTCTGGATGTTCCGCGGCTTCGTGGAAAACCGGGAAAAGGCGGACAAGTTGGCCAAGGGCGAATATCACCATGTTATGCCGGACGCCCACAAACAGTACCGCCGTTTCAACCGCATCCATATCTTTATGCACATCCTGGTTATCACCAGCTTCCTGGGGCTTTCCCTGACCGGCTTGCCGCTCAAATTCAGCACCCAGAATTGGGCGATTGCCCTGATGAATCTGTACGGCGGTTCGGCCAACGCCGGTTTCATCCACCGGATTTGCGCCGGCATCACCTTCGTCTATTTTGCCATGGCGATCGTCATGAGCATCAACTTTCTCTTCATCAAGAAGGACATCCCGGGGAATCCGATCCAGCGCCTGTTCGGCCCTGATTCCCTCTGTTTCAACCTGCGGGATATCATGGACGTGACCCGCATGGTCAGGTGGTTCTTTTTCCGGGGGCCGAAACCCACCTTCGAGCGGTGGACCTACTGGGAAAAATTCGACTTTGTCGCCGTCTTCTGGGGTATGTTTGCCATCGGCGGTTCAGGCCTGATGCTCTGGTTCCCGGAGTTGTTCGGCCAGTTCCTGCCCGGATGGGCGTTCAACGTAGCAACCATCGTCCACTCGGACGAAGCCCTTCTGGCAACCGGCTTCATCTTCTCGGTCCACTTCTTCAACACCCATGGGCGTCCGGAGAAGTTCCCTATGGACTTCGTCATCTTCAATGGCCAGATCGGCAAGGAAGAGATGCTTGATGAACGTGGCGATCAGTGGAAACGTTATGAGGAGCTTGGCATAACCGAGAAGTACGCCTGCAAGAGGACCAGCGGCGTTGCCTATGACTTCCTGGTCAAAGGGTTCGGTTTTTGCGCCCTCTTCACCGGCATTACATTGCTGCTGTTCATAATCCTCGCTTTCATAAACGGCGCGGGGTAGTAACCGGCAACTTTCAGCACAAGGGGGCACAGCGTGCCCCCTCTAAATAAAAAACCCGCCTTTACAGCAAGCCCTTCACTTTTGTTGTTGAAAATTGTAACGCGAAAGGTCTTCTGGCGTTGGCTAGAAGACCTTTTTTCTGACTACGAATTAGTATCCAGGGGAATATACCAAGAATGGTTTATTTTACATTAACTTAGCCAAATGTCAAACTCAAAACGCAATTCCTTCAATTAACCCCAATATCCTTTATTGATGACTTCCCCCACCCTTCTGATAAATACCAAGCCGTTATACAATAGGTGTTGAAAAAGGTTTTCGAAAAATACCGAGTTATTTTAAAACTATATTATACTAATTAAAACAAAGGCCTCCTGAAATCTCGGGAGACCTTTGTTTTTTATGGTAATATTTTGTCGGCCACCAGTAAAACTCCTGCCGGAATAAGTGATTGCGAGATTTTTATTGAATTTATTACAATTAATACTAAAATATTAAAAATGATTAGGAAACACAAAACGCATCACCCAATGATCTGATTTCGAGAATTCTATGCTAACAAATGAAATCAAAATTTTAATTATAGAAGACGATGAAGACGTACGTCGGGGCATTGCCACTTTTTTTTGTGACAGTGGGTATGAAGTGCTTGAAGCCGACAATGGCGAGGAAGGCATTAAA
>Ga0326727_10005043_pt1 | contig 38366 bp, 33 predicted proteins | sample MB2enrmetagenome_FD_207643 | JGI IMG/M metagenome (GOLD analysis project Ga0326727, IMG submission 207643) | Lab enriched peat soil microbial communities from McLean, Ithaca, NY, United States - MB29MY | ecosystem: Environmental > Terrestrial > Soil > Wetlands > Peat | place: USA: New York... | reverse complement strand
TCTGATCGGCCCCCGCCTTGCCACTCTCCTCGACGAGTTTGCCAAGGAATTTGATCTCGTGATCCTGGATTCCCCCCCTCTCCTCGGATTCGCGGAGTGTCTCCAGATGGCGGTGGCTGCAGATGGCATGCTTATCGTGGCTCGTGCTGGAGAAACCAGGCGCAAAGCCGTTGCGGAAGTAGTTTCCGTTCTCCGTCGGCTCCGAGCCAACATCGTAGGCGTGGTTCTTAATCAAGTGAGACATAACACCTCCGCTGATGGCTATTCCCATTACGGTTACAACCGAAACAAGTATTACCGTGATCAAGACCCGGAGCAGACGCACGCCGGCTCGTAGTCGTAAGCCAAGCGGCGAACTGTGAATAACTTAGCTGCCCAAAGATACCGTCGCCCGGAGCGGCCTTCGCAGACGGCAGGGCTCATTTGTTACATCCGATATGTCCGCCTTTTACGGGTTGGTTTATCGCTCAATAAGAAGGCGGGTTTTCGCGCCAGTGCCAGATTTGGCTTGACACAGAGCCTCGCAGGAGCGGCGGGGCGATCCCCGAGCCAGAGATTCTAGCGATCGTCACTGCGCCTGCAGACCATCGCGAATCAACCAGCAACGATAACCTGAAATGACCAACATCCTGGTTACCGGCGGCGCCGGCTATATCGGCTCTCACACCTGCAAGGCTCTGTCGCGCGCGGGCTTTACGCCGATCACGTATGACAACCTCGTCTTCGGACATGAATGGGCCGTCAAATGGGGTCCGCTCGAAAGGGGGGACATTCTCGATACGACGCGTCTCTCGCAGGTTATTGCCACCTACAAACCGGCCGCGGTCATCCACTTCGCCGCTCTCGCCTATGTCGGCGAGTCTGTCCAAAATCCTGCAAAATATTACCGCAACAATGTCGTCGGCACGGTGAACCTGCTGGACGCCATGCGCCAGAACGGTGTCAATAAGATCGTATTCTCCAGCACTTGCGCCACCTACGGCATACCTGACAGGATCCCTATCACGGAAGACGCGCTGCAACGGCCGATCAATCCCTACGGCCGGTCCAAGCTGATGATCGAACAGATTCTCACTGATTATGGATGCGCTTACGACCTCAAGAGCATTTCTCTGCGTTACTTCAATGCCGCCGGCGCCGATCCTGACGGGGAATTGGGCGAATGCCACGATCCCGAAACTCATTTGATCCCGCTGGTGCTCGAGGCAGCGGCGGGCCGTCGGCCCGACGTCACCGTACACGGTAATGACTACGAGACACCGGACGGCACCTGCATTCGAGATTACATTCATGTCAGCGATCTGGCCGAAGTGCATGTCCACGCCATGACTAGTTTGGGCCAGCGTAAGTTGGAACGTGCCTATAATCTCGGCACCGGCAAGGGCCACTCGGTGAAAGAGGTGATTGACGCCGCCCGGCGCGTCACCGGCCGCGACTTCACGGTGTTGAATGGCCCGTGCCGCCCCGGCGATCCTGCCTTCCTCGTCGCCGATGCCACCCTTGCCAATCGCGACCTTGGCTGGCTGACGAGATATACCACGATCGCTGACATGATTGAAACCGCCTGGGCGTGGTCGAACCGTAGCAGTGCGGCGCTCCTGGAATCTGCCTGATCGACATGTGCGGCATTAACGGCATCTTCGCTTTCCACACGGCGGCCAATCTCCCGAAGGAGGTTGAGCTCCTTGCCACACGCGAGCACATGCGCGCGCGGGGGCCTGATGGCGCAGGTGTCTGGTGGAATGAAGATCGCCGCTGCGGTTTGGGACATCGCCGCCTTTCGATCATTGACCTATCCGAACGTGCCAATCAGCCGATGGTCAGCGATGACGGCAGGTTAGTCGTCGTGTTCAACGGCGAAATCTACAATTACCCGGCATTACGTTCAGTATTGGAGGCCGATGGGGTGCGGTTCCGCACGACATCCGACACCGAAGCGTTGCTGCATCTCTATGTCCGGCATGGTGCGGACATGGTCCACAGGTTGCGTGGGATGTACGCATTCGCGATCTGGGACGATAAAAAGCGCGCGCTGTTCCTGGCGCGTGACCCCTATGGGATTAAGCCGCTCTACACCGCCAACGACGGCTGGACCTTTCGCTTTGCCTCGCAGGTCAAGGCGCTTCTTGCCGGTGGCCAGGTCTCCCGCGATCCGGAGCCGGCGGGTCTCGTCGGATTTCATCTCTTCGGCCACCTTCCCGAACCGTTCACGCTCTATCGCGAAATCCGCGCACTGCCTGCAGGCCATTTTCAATGGGTCGACGAGGCAGGCCCGCGGGAGCCGCAACGCTTCGCCAATCTCGCAGCCGTGCTGGCAGAAGGCGCTCGACACCGCGCGGTGCCATCCGAATTAAGTGCGCGTTTGCAACAAGCAGCCCTCGACAGCGTACGCGCGCATCTCTTAGCCGATGTCGAAGTCGGTGTGTTCCTTTCGGGGGGGATCGACTCGGGCGCACTTCTGGGCCTGATGCGGGATGCAGGCCAGGAAAAAATCCGCGCCATCACCCTCGGCTTCGATGAGTTTGTTGGCACGGTCGAAGATGAAGTTCCCTTGGCGGCGGAAGTGGCGAAACACTATGGCGCAGAGCACATCATCCGACGTGTGTCTGAGCACGAATTCCGCGATGATCTACCGTGCATTCTCGATGCCATGGACCAACCCTCGATCGACGGCGTGAATACCTGGTTCGTGTCCAAAGCAGCCAAGGAAGCCGGCCTCAAGGTAGCACTTTCCGGTCTCGGAGGCGATGAGCTTCTGGCGGGCTATTCCAGCTTCGTTGATCTGCCGCGCTGGCGCCGCTGCTTTGGCGCATTCGCTTCCGTGCCATTCCTCGGTCGTGCTGCGCGCACATTGGCCCAGGCTCTGATTCCATCCGCAGCCCTCCGCCAGCCCAAGGCGCTCGGCATGCTCGAATATGCGAATAGTTGGGCCGGCACCTATCTGCTGCGTCGCGGACTCTTTCTTCCCTATGAGTTACCTGCGCTGCTTGGGGGCGAGGTGGTGCGGGAAGGCATGCGGCGCCTTGAGTTCTCGGACGCAATCGGGTTTCAACTGTTGCCAGATCCCGGGAGCGACGCGGCCCGTGTGAGCGTGCTCGAGGCCTCAAACTATATGCGCAATCAGCTTCTACGCGACTCCGATTGGGCAGGCATGGCACATTCGCTTGAAATCCGCGTGCCCCTTGTGGATTGGAGGTTGACTCGGGCATTGGCCCCCTCGCTCCCGTCTCTCGTCGCTGGAGATGGCAAAGCTGCTCTTGCCCTCGCGCCGTCCAAGCAGTTGCCAGACGTAGTTCGCAACCGCGCCAAGACCGGTTTCGCCGTACCGACGGGCGATTGGATTTCACGCGCTATTATGCCAGGTCGGCCTGCTACGAAGGGGCAAGCCTCACGCGGCTGGTCCAAAGTGGTGCTGGATGGCTACGGCATGCGGATGATGCCTGCCGCATGAAGCCAGGTGTTCTCGCCCTCGTAACTGACGCCTTCGGTGGGCGCGGCGGTATTGCGCAATACAACCGCGATTTTCTTTCAGCTCTCACTGTTGTGGGGTATTCCGTTGTCGCGATTCCGCGCCATGCGCCGGATCGGGCGAATCTGCCCCCCGGCGTGCTGCAACACCAACCGAGAGCGGGCCGTATCGGGTATTTGCTTGCGGTGATTGCCAATGCCTGGCGGAGCAAACCCAAAATCGTCTTTTGCGGGCATCTCAACATGGCGCCGCTTGGTTGGCTGGCCGCAAAGCTTGCGCGCGCAAAGCTTGTGTTGCAGACACATGGCATCGAGGCTTGGTCGCGCCCATCTCCGATAGTCCGCTGGAGCTGCGAACGGGCTTCCACCGTCCTTTGTGTTTCGCGCTACACACGCGCGCGTCTGCTCGACTGGGCAGCGATCCCACCAGAGCGAGCCATGGTCTTGCCCAACACGGTCGCTGATTGCTTCACGCCTGGGGATGGCGCTGCGCTGCGTCATGAATGGGGACTTGAAGGCAAGAAGGTATTGCTTACTGTCGGACGCATGTGGACAAGTGAACGTTACAAGGGGCAGGATCGAGTGATTGCAGCGCTTCCCGATCTCATCGCCGCGGGGCACGACATTGTATATGTCATTTCCGGTGAGGGCGATGACCGGCTGCGACTGGAACAGCTCGCGCTTAAATATGGCATCAGCGGCCGGGTGCGCTTTGTTGGCGCCTTGCCTCGCGAAACACTGATTGAGGCGTATCGCATGGCTGATCTCTTCGTGATGCCATCCACCGGCGAAGGCTTCGGTATCGCGTTTCTCGAAGCCATGGCCTGTGGCACGCCGGCGCTGGGGCTTGATGCGGCAGGTGCGCGCGATGCGTTTTGTGACGGAGAGCTGGGTCAGATGGCGCAGGAACAGGAAATTGCGGCGACGCTGGCGCGCATGATCTCAACTGTAAGTCGCGATTCACAGATGTTATCCGGCGCGGTGCGGGAACGCTTCGGTCGCGAGCGTTTCGCTAACGCCGTTCGCTCCGCGATGCTGCAGCCCTTGGAAGTGTAGGGGAAAAATGGAAGCAATCTTTGCCGCCGCTCCCCGCGAGCATGTTCTAGTCCTCGAGCCCGGACGTGCCGAGAAGCACTATTGGCGCGACATCCTGGACTATCGTGAGTTATTCGTAATCCTCGCTTGGCGCGACGTGGCGGTGCGCTACAAGCAGACCGCGATTGGAATCGCCTGGGCCCTGGTGCAGCCTTTCCTCACCATGATCATTTTCACGATCATCTTCGGCCGGGTTGCTAAACTGCCGAGCGAGGGCACCGCCCCCTATCCGATCATGGTTTACACCGGCATGTTGCCCTGGCTCCTGTTCTCTTCGATCTTGAGCGGAGCGTCGAGCAGTTTGGTCACAAACGCCAATCTGATCGGCAAGGTATACTTTCCACGCATTATTGTGCCGTCGGCAACTGGCGTCGTGGCGCTGGTCGATTTCGGCATCAATTTCGCGCTACTCGGCCTGTTGATGCTCTGGTACGGCTTTCTGCCTAGTTGGCACATGGTCTTTCTGCCGTTCTTTATTGCTCTCGCCATGTTGGCCAGCCTCGGGCCGTCTCTGCTCATGACCGCCATGAACGTGAAGTATCGAGATTTTCGGTACATTATCCCGTTCGTGGTGCAGTTCGGAATCTACGTCTCGCCGGTCGGTTTTTCGAGTTCGGTGGTGCCCGCGAAGTGGCGTTTGTGGTTCAACCTCAACCCAGTGGTGGGCGTGATCGATGGGTTTCGTTGGTGTGTGCTGGGCGGACGGAGCACACTCTATTGGCCCGGCTTCCTGCTCAGCCTCGGCATTGTGGCTCTCTTCCTGTGGTTTGGGATTGCCTATTTCCGCCGCACCGAAAAGACGTTCGCGGATTTGATCTGATGGGCGACGATATCGTCATACGCGCCGAAGGGCTCGGCAAGAAATACGTGATCGGCCACGAGACCGAGCGCGAGCGCTACGTGGCGTTACGCGACGTCATCGCCCGCGGCGCCCGGAACGCTTGGCGCATGGCCGGCGACATGGTGCACGGCCGCGTGGTGGTACCCGGCGACACGGTCGAGGATTTGTGGGCGCTCAAAGACGTGAGCTTCGAGGTCAAGCGTGGCGAGGTGCTCGGCATTATCGGGCGCAATGGCGCGGGAAAATCGACCCTGCTCAAAATTCTCTCGCGCATCACCGAGCCCACGGAAGGCAGGGTTACCATCAAGGGCCGGGTGGCGAGCCTCCTTGAAGTGGGCACCGGCTTCCACCCGGAGCTCACTGGCCGTGAAAACATCTTCCTCAATGGTGCCATCCTCGGAATGACGCGCGCCGAGATCAAGCGCAAGTTCGACGAGATCGTAGCTTTCGCTGAGGTGGAGAAGTTTCTCGATACGCCCGTCAAGCGCTACTCCAGTGGCATGTATGTCCGACTTGCGTTTGCGGTTGCCGCCCAGTTGGAGTCCGAAATTCTGCTGGTTGATGAAGTACTTGCCGTCGGGGACGTCGAGTTCCAGAGGAAGTGCCTCGGCAAGATGTCAGACGTAGCGCATAGCGGTCGCACCGTCCTGTTCGTGAGCCACAATATGGGCTCGGTCGCTGCTCTGTGCCATAACGCCATCCGAATGCACGCGGGCCATATCGTGGCTACTGGCCCGGTGAGATTGGTGATCGATTCCTATTTGGCCATGCCGATCTCATCGGTGCGGACGACATTCGTGCCGCGTAAGGACAAGCCGTCGATCACTGGCGTCAGGCTTGACGAAGAAGCACTCAGGCGCGGGGATTTTGTAGCCGCGGTGGATTTCGTGTCTCCGTTCCCATTGCGCCCGCCCATCATCGGAATTGTCATCACTAACCAAACGGGCATTCCGGTCTGGGGTACGAACGGTCGATTTCATCCGTGGGAGCGTACTGATTTTGCCGTCGCGAAAGGAACAGTGATCTGCGAGGCCAAGGGATTGCCGCTTGCGCCTGCGGAGTATCGTCTTTCCGCCTGGCTCTCCGACTGGCATCAAGATTACCAGGAGTGCCCGGATGCGCTGTCGTTTGAGTTTCATGTCGATGCAAACACTGCGCAGAGGCCGTCACCCCAAGCCATCGGAAATCTCGATTGGGTTTCGGTATGGCGCATGGCGACGGTTGACGAATCAGACAATGACCCGTGCGCGGTTGCGACGGTTGATGTTACTGCTTCAGCATCAAGCGGCGTCCAATGACAATGCTCCTTGCGGCACAGATCTACAGGGCGGTGCGCCGTTCCGGCCGGCCCCTTTAAGAGTAGAGGTGAAACGTGGACAGAATTGACATTGTGCAGACCGCGCTTGATGCAACGGGCCGGGGCAGCTATCTCGAAATCGGCATCTGCACGGGCGAGAGCTTTATTCCCATCAAAGCGTCAAGAAAATGGGGAGTCGATCCCGGTTACGTATTGAGTTGGAAGCGTATTGCCAAGTACCGGTTATTCAGTCTACTGCACATCAAGCAGGAAAAGATCTTCAAAGAAACCAGCGACGCTTTTTTAAGGAATCATCAAAGCCTGCTGAAAAAACACGGCATCGATGTCGTCTTTGTCGACGGACTGCATACCTACAAACAATCGCTGACCGACGTGCTGAATTGCCTGGACTATCTCAAACCGAACGGCATAGTGCTAATACACGACTGCAACCCGGCAGACGCGGTCGCGGCCATACCGGCGGCGGGGATAGACGAAGTCGGTGCAATGAATTTGCCGGGTTGGACTGGCGCATGGAGTGGCGACGTATGGAAGACAGTCGTTCATTTGCGCTCGTTGCGCGAAGACCTCACTACGTTCGTCCTTGATTGCGACAACGGCATCGGCGTCGTCGCATGCGGACGTTCTGCGGAAATGCTGCCTTATACCGAACGAGACATCAAGACGATGGATTATGAGTTTCTCGCGAAGAATCGCCAAACTCTGCTCGGATTGCGTCGGCCCGAATATCTCGATGAATTCCTCCGGACACGGGCGGGATGAGCAAGCCAACGATCACCTCGTTCATCGCGCCGGGCGATGATTTTGCAAACAACGCGCTGTTTGAAGGACGCCGGGTGGGCAGCGGCGCGCACAGCCCCAATGTACATTGGCTCGATTGCTATGCTCCTCTTCGGCGTCTGGCGGCCGAGCGCAACATCATCATGAACACATCGGATATGGTGCCGCCCGAGGAGGCCGACATCGTTGTGTATATGATGCAGCCGTCGCCGGAGAGAATCCGCGCATTCAAGCGCGCCAACCCTGGAATTAAGGTGATTCTGATCTTGCTGGAGACATCATTGGGGGCTGCCTATGCCTTCAACCCGCGCAACCACGAAGATGCCGATGCGGTACTGACCTACAAGCCAAGTCTCGTAGATCACATTAAGTATTTCCCGATGAGGCCACACGCCTACGACCCGGCGCGCATCCGCACAGGCAAGCCGTTTTCCCAGCGGAAAACCGGCTGCTTGGTCGCTAGCAACCAGAAATACCGATTCCGCAGCGGGCTGATGGCGCAGAGGTCGGGCTGGCATTTCACATGGTCGGACCGTCTTGACTATATGCTATGCCTTGGTGAATTGATCACCTACCGCTCGAAGGTGGGGCGGCTTTGCGCACGATATCCCGCGGGAACATTTGACATTTATGGCGAGGGGTGGGATATGCACCACGAAACGAAAGGTCGCTGTCTCGGTATTCCTAAGGTGAGCACGCTCGATTACATCGGCGATTACCGTTACTACTTCGCGCTCGAGAACCATCGCGGCAAAGAAAGCTTGATATCCGAACGCATCTGGGATGCGTTGTGGGGCGATGCGGTTCCCGTCTACTGCGGCAATCCCAACATTGCCACGATCGTGCCAAAGGAGTGCTTCATTAACGCCGACGACTTCGCTTCGCCGGCAGAAATGCTCGAATATCTGGTGCGTACACCGGAGAGCGAATGGGATCGCGTACACAGAGCAGGGCGCGAATTCCTGCATAGCCGGGCCACCGAGCCGTACCTTCCAGAAGCTTGCGCCGAAGAGCTGCTGCAGCCCTTTCTGGCGCTGGCGGGCTGCTGACCGATGTCGTTGATTGAAATGCCCAGTCTGGCAGAGGCGACGGCGCCCAAGTTCAGCATCGCCATTCCTGTCTATAACCGCGCCGAGTATTTACGACAGACCATTGCATCTTGCTTGGCGCAAACGGTCAGCAACTTCGAGGTGATAGTCTCCGACGATTGTTCGACCGAGGACCTGCGTGCGGTCGTACGGTCTTTCGGCGACGCGCGTATTTTCTATCATCGGTCCGAGAGCCGTCTAGGCGCGACAGTTAATCATCAAACGGCAGTCTCACTTTCCAAGGGACGCTATGTCATCAACCTCCATTCGGATGACATGTTGCTTCCGAACTGTCTGGAAATTGCGGGAGGTGAGCTGGACTACCGGTCCGAAGCAGCGGCGGTTTATTTCGCGTGTACGTACCTGCAAGGAGACCGAGTGAGTGGCAGCAGTAGAGTGCCTGCCGTCGGCTTTGCCGATCAGCTATCGCTCGATCAGTATTCGTGGCTTCATCGTTTTTTAGGAGTAGCCCCTAGTTGTTGCCTATTCCGTAAGGTGGCCTTTGACCGCATCGGCGGCTACAACAAGGCCCTGAGGATCGCGTATGATTGGGACCTATATATAAAATTCTTGACTATAGGCGGCGGCGTAAGTTTTCTCCCGCGAATTCTCTCCATCTATCGCCAGCATCCCGAGCAGTCAGTGCAAACAAGCAGCATCGACGGGCTCTGGGACATGCTGGAGCTTTGGCCGCAGCGCGATAACGTGCATTGGTCGGCTCGGAATTTGATGGGATTGGTCCTCACGCAATGCGGCGTCAAGATGAGATCTTCAGAAGGCTTGGCCGGAATATGGAGCATGTTTCGAGAACTCACTCGACGCCGCGTTTTCTTCCGCCTCCTGGGTGGGTTGCCGCCAGCGCTTTGGGATAAACTTCGGGCTCGGATAGGCTTTGCTCCAAAAGAATATGCTGGGGACTACATTCTGCCGGCGATGCGCGAGGAGGCTGTCGAACAAGCTAAGAAGACAGTACAAGAACAGACGCTGCTCCTCTCTTTAAACGAAGCGCAAAAGTCACATTGACGAAATCAGAATTTAGTTGCTTAGGACTGCTCCGACTTGGCGTTGGGAGAAAGGAATGGGCCAGTGTCCTTTTTCGACTATGGCGAGAACTCCGACGTTAATAGCCTTATCCCAACTGTTCGAGTAACGACTCAATTCGGCCTGAATTACGAAGAAATTACCGTCGCGCCGCCTAGACATTCACCCAGGACCCAAAGCCAGGCCGGTGGCCCGAAGGGCCGGACAAGGCGTAGCGCGGAGGCTCGTAGTGATTTTCGGCAGTGAACGGCGAACAAAACTTGTCACCCACCAAGTCGTTGCGAACAAAGAACGCATTTACGCCCGAAGGTGTGCAGCCGACCAGTGCGTATCCTTTGGCGCGGCCCAGTTTTTCGAGCGCACCAAGCGACGCGCCGAAGTAATTGCTGCCATTCCAGCGCAGGTCGGGGACATCTGGCACTGTCACGCTGAGCGAGGGGGGAAGGGTAGCGTTGTACTCAATCACCACCAGGCGCGGCTTAACGGTTTTGATTGCCTGCCACACCCAATAGTCGATCGAATCGATGTCGATGGACAGCATGTCAAGCTCCTCGCCAACTGCCAGCCGGGTGATCAAGTCGTCTGCATTTTCCACGTTGATGTAGGAAGCGACAATCTCCAGAGGATTGTCCCTGAGATGTTTTCTCGCCGCAATGGCATTTGGTTCAAACCCGTCAATCCATGCTCCTTTCCAGCCTTGCAATAGAAGGAGCGTGCTATTGCATTCGAGACCGTCGCCAACGCCGAATTCGATAAAGCGCCTGGACGATGTACCGATTCGCCGGAAAATCTCGGCGATGATGCCATCCTCATGACTTTGCGAGTAGACTTTGTACCCGCTGGAGAGCAGGCGCAGTGGGTCTTGGAACCGCGGCGTGCGGCCGATCGTTTCCCAGAGTTGGGTCTGGAGGAGTTCGGCGAGGAGTTTCCGCGTTTCGACTGAGGCGTCGGCACCGCTCCGAAGCTTGCGGGTAAAGTCTCGTAGCCAGGACAGCATGTTTTTTCTCCGCTCGTCCGACCGCCGAAGGAACTTGAGGCACACCTGCTCGTCAACAATATGCCACTTGCTCATGCATAAGTCGGCATTTCACTATATCAAACCTAAGCCGGAATCGTCGCGATAATGGCTGAATCTCAAAAACTCGTCGATGTGATCTATCTCGCCGCATGTGCACGCGATGCACGGCTCACGCGAATATGCGTCGCCAGCATCCGCTACTTCTACCCCGACGTGCCGATCAAACTCATGGCAGGGGACATCCTGCAGGCGGGTCTAGCTGGGGAACTGAAGCGCTATTGGGATGTCGGGCTGGTCGATTTGCCAAAGGGCGACTACGGCTGGGGCTTCGTAAAGATCGAACCCCTCTTCGGGCCGCCCGGGCAGAGCTTCATGGTGTGCGACGTCGACACAGTTTTTACTGGGTCGATTCTGGATGTCCGCGCCGAGAGTGACGCGCCCTTCTTCGTGGACGACGAACAACTCTCGGTAGCCGATTCGAAACGATTCTACTACGACTGGGAAGAGATGGGCGCGATCGACTCCAAGGTCGTTCCCGCCATCCCCGCGTTTAATGTCGGGCAATGGTTTGGAACCGCTGGCCTGGTCAAGCGTGAGGATTTCGATGGCCTGATCGAGTGGACCCTCCCGCGCAGGCTACCCTATCAAAACTTCTTTATGGGCGGTGACCAGGGCGTCATGAACTATGTGATCCTCAAAAAGGAGAAACATAACGGCCTGCGCGTCGAGCGGCACCCGATCATGCGCTGGCCCGGTTATCCGAATGGGCTGGACGGCCTGACCGCGGAAACCATCGCGGCGAGGACCGCGCCGCCACGGGTGATCCATTGGGCGGGAGTTAAGAACATTTTCCTGAAGAAAATGGCGGGTGCCGATATCCTGCAGTTCTATGAGGACCTCTATTACAGCCGCCTGCCGTTCGGACGCATCCGGAAGGTGCTGGCGCTCTTTTATCACGTATGGCTAAACACCTCCTACGGCGCCTCCGTTCCGTTTAGGTTGAAGTGGCGCAAGGTGTTCGGGCGGCCGCCGAAACATCCTCCGGCCCTTGTCACCGAGAATATCCGGTCATGAAGCATCTGATCCGCCAGGTGCTGGCATGGGCCGGCTATCGCATCGAGGGCATCCGGTATACGCCGCGCCACTTGTTTGCGCCGGAGTGCCTGCGGAGCCTGGAGTTCGACGATGTAATCTGCCGGCACATGTTCGAGCATGGCGCAGAGTGCACCTTCATCCAGATCGGCGCTTACGACGGCATATCCACTGATCCCCTGCGCAAGTACATCGAAAGGTGCCCATGGCGCGGCGTGATGTTGGAGCCGCAGCCCGGACCCGCGCAAAAGCTGCGCGCGCTTTATCCACCGGATCGCGGCATCGTTGTCCTAGAGGCGGCCCTGGACGGCAAGCGCGGCACGCGCAGCCTCTACACCGTGGATTCCGATCAGGTGCCGCCCTGGGCCGGCGGCATGGCCTCGTTCGACCGCGCGCATCTGCTGAGGCACGACTATCTGGTGCGCGGGATCGAAAAGATGGTGCGCGAGTTGGTGGTCGAATGCATCACCTTCGATGATGTGATTGCGCGTCTTCCCGAGCCGAAGGTAGACCTGTTGCAGATTGACGCGGAGGGGGCGGACGGCTTCATTCTCTCGCTGTTTCCCCTTGATCGCATTAAACCGGCCATCGTGCACTGGGAGATCAAGAATATGACGCGCACATCGCAGGAGGCCGCGCTCGACCTCCTGTGTAGCCGCGGATACCGTATATCACGGTCCGGCGGTGAGGATATGCTTGCCGTGCGCCCCCCGCCTCGGCTTGAGTGTCCCGAAGATCTACTTGGCGATGGTTCACCCAATCGGGGTTACCAGGCAAGCCATGCAATTAACGGTTTTCTCGCCAAGAAAGAGAGTGCCGAAGCAGAATGAACGCGCGGAGCACGATTGCACTATGAGCGATAGATTGCCTACGGCGGCCACGCTTTTCGAGAAGTTGCCACGCTTTTTGCGCAGGCATGCCTTGATGAAATGGTGGATGCGGCTGACCGGCGAGTCGCCACTTCAGCTCGTTCGCGTTCGCGACAATCATTTTGGCTACGCCGACATGAGCGACGGCTTCCTGCGTCTGATCGTGATCGACCAGGGTTTTGAGGAAGATTTCTTCGCTATTGCCGACCGCATTTTCGCGAAGGGCGGCACGTTCCTAGACTGCGGCGCGAATCACGGGCTGCTCAGCTTCGGTCTCGCCGGTCGTCACGACGGATCGATCGATTTCCATCTGTTCGAGCCGAACCGTAAGTTGATCGACTCGATCGAAATGACACGAAAGCTTTACCCTGGAATACGGATGACGCTGAATCAGGCCGCCATTTCCGATCGAGAAGGAACGGTATGCTTCGAGCTCGTCGAGCATCAGACCGGAACTTCACATATCAGCAACAACGGAGCCGGGATTGAGGTGCCGTCTCTTACTCTCGATGGATATATCACCCGGACCGGCATCGAGTGGGTCGATCTACTGAAACTGGACGTGGAGGGTTACGAACTGCCGGCGCTGCGCGGCGCCCAGCGCGCCCTTACTGAGCGGATTATTCGAGCCGTCTATTTTGAATATTTCGAGAAGTGGCTGGTCCGAGTAGGGCCCCCGAGCGAGCTGATCGCATTTCTCGATTCTGTGGGCTTCGTCACCTGTTTCTGCCGGACCTGTGACTTCGAGACCATGGGCGCGCCGACACATGAGCTGGCGGAAGCGGGCATTCCACTGCTGCCCGTGACCGGCCAGACGCTGCCGTCGATGACCGATTTGATGGCCGTCCCGCTCGAACGGTTAGTCGCGCTTTGATGATTGCGCGGCCCTTGCCGGTTCCCTCGCTCCTGCGATGAAGCTACCACGGGTCTATTTCTATTGCTGCGACGAGCCGGGCAATCTGCAGGAAGACGTCATCGCTTTGGCTGAGGGGCTGCGCGAACTCGGCATTCCCTATTACTCCAATTGCGACTATTGGCGACAGTCGACCCGACCGGACGGTTTTCTCTTTCGTCATTCGCCGGAGGTGACGGCAGACGACTGCGACCTCGTGGTGGTGAGCTATACCTGGGTGCAATGGGTGCGCATGGGCGACTTTAAGCTGCGCCGGCGGCCGTTACCCGAAGGATTATTCAAGCCTGGCCGTCGTTACGTCACCGTATCCATGGATAACCACGACGGCTACCGGACAGTGTCGTGGGAACCCGAGTTCAGAGCCTTCGATTTGATCCTGCGAAGCAAGTTCAACACCCGCACCGCGGTGCCCGGCAACATGCGGCCTTGGGCCTATGGCCTGACTAACCGGGTTATCGAGGCGACCCGCGAAGCGGTGCCTTTCGTCCAGCGGTCCGACAGCTTCCTGGTCAATTTCGGTGCTTCGCATCCCTACGCCTATGGCACGCGCGATCTGGCAGCGAGGCTATTGGAGCCGCGAATCGCTGGCATCCTGCGCATCGACCCCACCAAGGACGATCTGAGCCGCGAGCCAACTGAGCCTTATGCAGCGCTGATGTGGCGTCAAACCGGTGGGCGCTATAGCGCCACTTATTACGAGCGCCTCAAGCGGGCCAAGGCGGTGGCTTGCTTTTGCGGCGATATTATTCCGCCCGCGCCGTGGCGGCCGGAACGATATCTGGTCGGCGGCGCTCGGGCGCGTCTGCGACGGGCGCTGTTCGGCGCGTTGGAACTGTTCGATCCGCGGCCGCCGCGTGCTGTCGGCGCCGATAGCTTCCGCTTCTGGGAAGCTTTGGCCGCGGGTTCCGCCGCGATCAACCTCGATCTGGCACATTACGGGGTGCAGTTTCCGGTCATGCCGACCAATGGGGTTCACTATCTCGGCGTTGACTTTGCCAGGGTGGATGCTTTTGTCGAACGCTTGCGCGACGATCCCACGCTACTGGAACGGGTTGGCGCCGGAGGCCGCGCTTGGGCGGCAGCCCATTATTCGCCGAAGGCTGCAGCGAAACGATTGCTCGAGATGTCGGGATTGTCCGCATTGCTCCAACGTGACCCATGAATGCGAAAGTGCTCCATATCGTCGAGAATCTAGGACGGGGCGCGATCGAAGCCTGGCTTGTCAGGTTGCTAGTGTATGCCAAGGCCCGCGGAATGAAATTGCAGTGGACGTTCTACTGCATCTCCGACGGCGACGGGCCGCTAAGGGAAGTGGCCGCAGCGGCGGGGGCGCGAATCGTCCATTCGCCGGTCCCGATCGGCCAAAAATGGCAGTTCATCAGCGCGTTGCGCCGCGAGATGCGCGGCGGCTCTTACGATGTCGTGCATTGTCATCACGACATTATCAGCGGAATATACTTGTTGGCGAGCACCAACCTTAAAATCCCGAGGCGCATCGTTCATGTTCACAATGCCGACGAATCTCTGTTGACGCCGAGTCGGGTGAAGCAATTTTTGGCGCGCGAGCCGCTGCGAGCGATATGCCTCACGATGTCCGATCGCGTCGTCGGCATCTCGAATCACACGCTAGACACATTTCTGCGCGGCCGCAGGCGACGACCGGGCCGCGATGTTGTTCATTATTACGGAATCGATTCGAGCCCCTACGAAGCGGCTGACGCCGACCGGCTCGGGTTTCGCCGCGAACTGGGCATTCCCGACAGCGCGAGAATCCTACTATTCGCCGGAAGAATGGTGCCCGAGAAAAACCCGCTCTTTGCACTCAAAGTGCTGACCGAATTGCGGCGCATCGATCCAATGGTCGTTGGCGTGTTCGCGGGGACGGGAGGACTTGAAGCGCAACTTCGGGAGCAGGCCAGCGCCTTGAATTTGGAGAGAGGCTGTCGCTTCCTGGGTTGGAGGACAGACGTCGCCGATATCATGCGCTGCAGTGACTGGTTCATCCTGCCGCGTCCCGAACACCCGATGGAAGGTTTCGGTATCGCTGTCGTGGAAGCCCAGCTTGCGGGGTTACGGCTTCTTTTGTCTCACGGCATTGCAGACGATCCGCTTCTGGCCACAGCCGTCTATCGCAGGCTGCCGCTAGATGCGGGCGCGGTTGCCTGGGCGCGGACGGCGTGCGAACTCTGGAATGCTCCTGCACCGTCGAAAGCGGCAACCCTTGCCGCCCTTCGCGCATCACCGATGGACATGGATCATGCTCTCGAACAACTGCTTGCGCTACATGCATGATGGGAAATGAATCGTCGATAAGGACGCTCCAGGTCGTCAGCGCACTCGGAATGGGGGGGGCGGAGACGTGGCTGATGGAGTTGCTCCGGCATTGGTCGAGGAGCGGGGAAGCGACGATCGATTTTCTGGCCACCAGCGGTGATGCCGGCCTTTTCGACGACGAAGCAAGGTCTCTCGGGGCAAATGTCCACTATATCCGCTATAGCCGGGCCAACCTCTGGAGGTTCCGCGACGGTTTTCGGCGCGTCCTTCGTCGAGAAAAGTACGACGCGATACATGACCACCAGGACTATGCCAGTGGCTGGCACTTCCTGTTGGGCGGATCTGATTTGCCTCCGGTGCGCGTCACTCATGTGCATAATGTCGCCTACCAAATCCGAAGCAATTATGGAGTGACCTACGCGCGGCGCCTTACCGCTCGGGTGGGACGTAGGCTAGTCGCGCGGTACGCGACGTACATAACTGGCACGTCTCGACAGGTGATTACGGAGTATGGATTCGACGATTCATGCTTTTCCAATATCCCCAAAGCTGCGCTCCATTGCGGGTTCGATCCTAAGCGGTTTCTGGGCGATCCCGTTGCGCAGAAGGAGTCCGTCTGTCGCGAGTTTGGCTGGTCTCGCGATGTGAAGATCATCATTTTTGCCGGACGCATGGACCGATCGCCGGACGTCGGGCATCCGCAAAACAACAAGAACTCGGGCCTTGCCGTTTCCATCGGGATAGAGTGTGCTCGTTTGGATCCCGGGGCCTGCCTTCTATTCGTCGGGGAACCGAGCCCGGCGCTGCCGGTCCTTCAGGCACGAATTGCCGCAGCCGGCCTCGCAGATCGCATTCGGTTCGTCGGCGTACGCAGCGACGTCGAGCGGCTGATGCTCGGGAGCGACGTGCTGCTTTTCCCATCGAGGGGCGAGGGGCTTGGCATGGTGGCGGTCGAAGCGCAGGCCGCGGGACTACCCGTCGTCGCTTCCACGGCAGTCCCGCGCGAATGCGTCGTCGTGCCCGATCTCGTGCGCTTCATGCCCATCGAAGAGGGCGCTGAACGCTGGGCCGAAATCCTGCTGCACGAAATGGAACGGCCGCGAAACATCGCAGCGCCGAATCGCGCCGTCGCCGCCTCGCCTTTTTCGATCAGCCGTTCGGCGAGGCGGCTGGCGCAAGTCTACAGCGGGGCCCGCCTCTCATGAGCGGCCCCGTGCGAGCTATGCCGGACCGCGAGCGTTCATTGGGCCACACGAATCCCATCGCGATATTCGTCTCCTACATCCATGTCTTCGGGGGCGTTGAGCGGCTGATCGTTTCCTTGTCGCACTATCTGCACAACCGCGGACGGGATCACACGATCCTGTGCTTCGATCAGACGATCGACCTCACGGCGCACGCGGCTTGGCCGATGCAGGTGCACGAACTGAAGCCGTCCCGTAACGCCGTCTCGGAGGCGCGGGCGCTGAGCTGTTATCTGCGCAGGGTGGCGATGGGCCCGGTACCGTTGCTGTTCGACTTGAAGAGCGCATTCTATGCGGGGTTGTTCCGCTGTCCCGATTTCAATTTGCATCTCACCGATCCCCCGAGCCTGTTGCCCGCAGATGTCAGCAAGTTCGCCCCTTCTTTGCGCCGTGCCTTCCTGAGAAATGCCCCGAAAGAATCGTCGGGTGTCCTGCAGAAGATCAGGGGCGAGGTCGTGCACCGGATCAACCGGCGCGGCGTCAACCGCGCCCGCACCTTGATCACCATGACGAATACCAATGCGGACGAACTGCGCGGGCTCTACGGCCGGGAGGCGAGGGTGGTCCGCCAAGGTGTGGCGCCCCCGCCGGTGAAATCATGGCTGCAGGGGCGCAAACTCAAACCATTCAGATTGCTGTCGGTTTCGCGCCTCGAGCAGAACAAGCGGCTCGACTGGGTATTCGAGGCCTTGGCAATGCTGGAGACCTCCAATGCTCCTCTCAGCGCGCAATGCGACTGGCTTCTGGATGTTGTCGGAGACGGCTCACAGGCCGGTGCTCTACGAAATTTGGCGCGGTGCCTGAATATTGATTCCCGTGTAATCTTCCATGGTAGGGCTTCCGATGAGGCCTTGGAGGCGCACTACGCCGGCGCCGCGCTCTTCCTGATGCCAGCGATCCAAGGCTACGGCTTGCCCGCCTTGGAGGCTCTATCCCGTGAGGTGCCAGTCATCATGCACCGCCAGTCGGGCGTTTCCGAGATCTTCGGCAACTCGCCGTGGATCGCCGTGGTCGATCAGGGGCGCGACGATCTGGCCTTGGCGATCCGCACTATGGTCAACAATATCTTGAGCGGCGCGGTCAAGAAGCAATGCATTCCCCGGTTTCCGACGGACATGGAATGGGCCGAGGAAATCGCGACAATATGCGGCTGGGGCTGAACGGGAGAGAACGAGAGTGGTCATTTCCACGTTGAAACGTATACCCGTCCTGTACGAATTCCTGCGCTATCGCATCTACGCACCGCTCCGATCGAAAAACAGGAAGCGGATCTTCCTGAGGATCTATCAGGAAAACGCGTGGGGCGACCCCTCGTCCGTTTCCGGCCCCGGCTCGTCGCTGGAAGCGACCGCCGCGCTTCGGCGCACCTTGCCAGGACTGCTAGCGGAACTGGGTGTGAAGTCGCTGCTCGACATCCCGTGCGGCGATCTGGAGTGGATCAAACGCGTTCCTCTGGGGATCGGGAAATACATCGGCGCGGATATCGTGGAGCCGCTGATCGAGAAAAACCGCATTCGGTATCCGGACATCGGCGAGTTCCTTCATCTCGATCTTCTCACTGATCCACTCCCAGTGGTCGATGCCATCCTGTGCCGGGACTGCTTCATTCACCTCGGTAATCGTGATGTCCTCAAGGCGCTCACGAACATCGCCCGCACGGACGCGCAGTACTTGATCACCACGACGTTCCCCGACCTGACGGCCAATAGGGACACCGTCATGCCTTATTGGCGCGCGCTCAATCTTCAGCTTCCGCCCTACAACCTCCCACCGCCGTTGCGAATTGTCGGCGACTTCTCGTCCTTGCAGGCCGCGCATGAGCAGAAGTACCAGGGCGTTTGGCGTATCAGCGATCTTCGTGGGCGTTTTTTAAAGCTCGGCCGGCCCGAGTAGATTGACCAGCCTGACCATGAGCCTTCTCACCAGCACAAAGCGTGCGATCGGCGCGATGCTGGCCCGGTACTATCCGCGCGGCCTCATCACCTATCATTTGCGGACGCAAAGCCGAAACTGCGAGCCCGAGCTCTGGCTGGTCCCGAAGATCATGAACCGCAGCGGTGTCGCGATCGATATCGGCGCGAACGAGGGCTACTGGTCCCTGCAACTTGCCAGGTATGCGAAACACGTTCATGCCTTCGAACCAAACCCGATCTGCCTAGCCAAATTGCGGCGCATCTTGCCGGACAGCGTGACGCTGCATCCCGTGGCCCTTTCGGACAACTCGGGCACAAAAAAACTGCGTTTTGATCCGAAAAATACGGGCATCGGCACCATCGAGACGGGCAATCCGCTGACCGAGAATTCAGGGATCAGGCGGATCGAGACGAAGGACGTCACCACCATCTGCCTCGACGATTTCGGACTGAACGACGTCGTATTGATCAAGATCGACGTGGAGGGCCATGAAGAGGCCGTGCTTCGCGGGGCTGCCGCAACTTTGGATCGCAACCGCCCGATCGTGATCTGCGAAATCGTGGAAGGCCACAACGCCGGCGGTCTGGCGCGTATCCGCGCGCAATTTGAGGGCCGCGGTTACCGGGAATGTGTCCTGGACGGCGGCTGTCTTCGTCCACTCATGGAAATCGAGGCGGAGGACGGAGGAAAGCTGGGTTTCGCTGAGGGCGTGTACAACTTCGTGTTCGTGCCCGCGGACAAGGAGTTAACGTTATGTGGTACTTGCTCAAGGTAAACTGGACCGGCTTAGTCCGGGAGGCAGAGCCACTGATACGGACGTGTAGGCTCCTGGTGTGCCTGTCATATCGCGAGCCGCTCGGTCGAGTGGTAATCTTCGAGGCTTGGGACGCTGGGGGAGTGCCCGTGGTTTGCGCCAAGAGCGACGGGGCGGCAGAAAACATCCGTGAGTCGGCCGCGGAGCTGACTTATGACACGCAGACGCCGGAATGCCTCACAACCAAGCTTGCCGAGGCTCTGAGGCTAAGCGAAGCGGGGCGACAACGGCTCGTCGCGAATGGGTGGTTATGGATGTTGAATCACTACGCGCCGGAACTCTTCGGTCGGGCAACAGCTGCTGTGCTTGAGGGTGCCGCGGCGTGAAGGTCCTCTTCCTTGGAGAAATCAGCGAAGGGCAAACCTCGCAGATGCGGATGCGCGCACTCGAGCGCTTGGGCTACTCCGTCCGCGGCGTCAATACCATGGAGCCGTGGCGGCGCGCGCAATGGCTGAAACGGCAAACGCAAAGACGGCTGCAGCGCGGAAGCGTCGTGGAAGAAATCAACCGTTCCGCGACCGCTGCTGCGCAGGACTTTCGGCCGGATATCGTGTGGGCCGAAAAGCAGGAATTCCTGCGCCTAGAGACCATCGATAAATTGCGCAAGGGTGGCGCGAGGCTCGTTCATTTCACGCCCGATCCCTATTTCAGCGTCGATTGGAAGCGCACTGGGCTCATGGACGAGGCGATGAGCGCATTCGACGTTCTGGTTTACTGCAAGCAGTACGAGCGGTCGGATTACGAAAGAATCGGCAATAGATTTATTTATATGCCGCTAGGCTATTGCGATGAAGTCCATCGCCCGCTTCCCTCGGGCGATCCGCGTTGGACATCCGCGATTGGATTTCTCGGTGGCTGGGAGCCACGCCGCGAACGGCTGCTGCATACGTTGGTGGCAAATGGTCTGCAACTCAAGATATGGGGCTTTTGCTGGGAATTCCTGCGGGATGGGCGGTGGACGCCTCGCCGCCATTTGATCTTGCGGCAATTAGCAGTCGGCGATACGTTTCGCATCCATAAAGACCCGCTCCTTGCGGCCGCTCATCAAGGCGGTGAGGTCTATGCCGACGATTATGCCCGTGCTCTGACAGGCGCGAAGATCGGGCTCGGCTTCTTGCGCAAGGTTTGCCCGGATCAACACACGACGCGCACTTTCGAAATCCCGGCCTGTGGCAGCATGCTGCTCGCCGACCGCACGGAGGAACACCAAAGCTTCTTCCAGGAGGGACAAGAAGCTGAGTTCTTCAGCTCCACTGAAGAACTCATCGACAAGGCTCGCTATTATTCCGGACATGAGGATTCGCGGGCCGCGATTGCCGCCCGCGGGCGTCAGCGCTGCATCGATTCCCAATATGCTTACATCCATCGTTTGCGGGCCGCGCTGGCCGCAATCGGAGAGAGCTGAGGCGCCCAAGCGTCAAGATGGCAATGGCGGAAATCATTTCTAACTTTCAGCTGGCAGCGGGACATGCTCGCAAGCCGAGCCGTGCAGGTTGAACGATAAGTTGGTGAAGGTGAGCATCCCGATGATGGAACGCACGCTGATTTGGTATGCGCGCCATTTTCCCTTGTCCGCTGGGAAGATCAGAGTGATTAGCAAGTGAGCGAGATGCAGGCACTTTCAGCGGCTGCGCCCCTTGCGGTGGGTGCATTTCCCGGTCAGCCGGTTCGTACGATTCATGTAGCAGGAATCGACGCGTTGCGCATCATCTGCGCAGTGTGGGTCGTTCTCAGCCATGCAGGGGGTTTGCCAATTGCGGACTTTCTGGCACGTCTCGGAACGTCTGTGCCGATCGTTAAATTCGTAGCATCTGTAAACGCCGTTGCGTTTGACGGTGTCGCAGCCGTGATGGTGTTTTATGTGGTATCTGGGCTATGTATTCACCTTCCAGTCACAAGCATGAACCAACTGGATCCGGTGAAATTTTGGATCCGGCGCGTATTCCGCGTAGGAGCACCGCTGATTGTTGCGATCGTTCTTTCAAAAGTGCTGATGGGGCGAAGCTCGATGTTGGCTCCAGTTCTGTGGTCACTTTATTCTGAGTTGATCTACTACGCCATCTATCCTGCGCTGCTGCGGGTAGCGTCGACTGTCGGGTGGCGCCTCGTCTTTGCTGGCTCTGTTTTCACATCGGCATTGACAGTAATCCTTGTGCCAAATAAGGACGGGTTTGTGTGGGGTTACGGGATCTCATTAACTTGGCTTTATGGCCTTCCGGTTTGGATCCTCGGTGTCCTATTGGCAGAAGTGATTCCCGCAGGGGCGCCTGCGCTAAGCCGTATCCAGCTTACGGGATTGCGTTTGGCCGTTTGGCTGGCCTCGAGTTTGGCCACCGCGCTCCACTTCCATTCATCGCTGCGGTACAGTCTCTCGATGCTGCTCTTTTCGCCGCTCGCCTTTTATTGGGTTTTGCAGGAGATTCGGGCCGCCCGAGAGAGGGGCACGTCGAAGATTCTGGAGACCTGTGGCCAGGCGAGTTACTCTGTGTACCTCTGCCACATGATTGTGCTTGCGGGCTTCAGTCTGTCGCCGCGAATCCGAATAGGCCAATTTCTTGAGGCTTGGTTGGCGTGCGCTGCGTTTTGTACGGGTTTTTATCTCTGCATCGAAAGTCCCTCGCATAGCTTAGCAAGAGCTTTAGCCGGGCGCATTCCTGCCAGGCTTTGGATGCGGAAAATGCCTGACATAATCGCGCACAAAACAAACGCCGTTGTGAGTGCGAAATGATCACAGGACTCATTGTCTGCAGTATCGCTTTTGTATGGCTTATTTGGCTTGTATTGGACCGGCGGGTGTCACTCGGCCTTCCGATCGCCTATCTTTTCGGCCTTCTCCTCATTCACGTCCCTGGGGCTTTGGCATATATGTTCTCAGGGGATCATCTGTTGCACATGAATGAGACCCGGATCGGCTTCAATTATGCCTCAATTGCAGCGGCTTGTTTCGTCATTGGCGTCTCTCTGGCATCGAAGAAGAGAGGCAATGCCGGCTTGCGTATTCTTTATGCCGAAAGCTATTTTCAGTATTTTTGCCTCGTCGGTGGTTGGGCGTTTGTTTACATCCTCAGCCCACTACACAGCATTCCGAGCGTTGGAGCGGTGATAGACGAAGCTGGAGCCCTTTGGTTGCTCGGGGTGATGCTCGGTCTGCGGGAAGGGATCGCTCGGGCCTCCGTTACAAAAACCCTGTTTTGGGGCAGCGCCCTCATGGTGTACCCGGTCGTGATGCTCATCCTTGGGGGTTTTCTCAGTTACGGATCGGCCGCGGTTATTATCGTCGCTTCCGGCGTATTGGCATCGGCGCGGAACCGCGCCCACGCTTTCCTGGGGGTCGCGCTCGTGGCATTTTTCGGATTGAGTTTGTTCGTGAATTATTTCAGCCACAGAGGTGCGATCCGGAGCGAAGTATGGGGTGGCGCATCGCTCTCGGATCGGCTGGAGAGCGTGGACAGTATGTTCGTCAACTTTCAGCTGTTCGATCCGAGGGACCTAAAGCAGGCGGAATCGCTCGATGTGCGTTTAAACCAGAACTATTTTGTCGGGCTGGCTGCCGAACGAATTGAACAGGGCCAAACAGAATATCTACTCGGCCGCTCTGTTTGGGAGGCAGTAATTGCGTTAGTTCCGCGGGCGATCTGGCCGGAAAAACCGGTTGGGGCCGGTAGCGGCAACATTGTCCGCGACGTGACAGGTCTGCATATTTCGAAGTCCACTTCGTGGGGGGTCGGAAATGTTATGGAACTGCAGATCAACTTTGGACTGCCCGGCGTCATCTTGGGCTTCTTGCTGTTGGGCTGGAGCATTGGGACCCTGGACCTGAGGGCCGGTGCCGCCATCGTCCGAGGCGACTATGGCCGTTCTATTCTTTACTTCCTGCCAGCGGTCGCCCTCATCCAGCCCAATGGCTCTATGGTTGAATTGGCGGCCGGATCCGCCTCGGCTTTGGTGGCGGGGTATGGGTGGAACTATCTCTGGCAGCGGTGGCGCCGGCATAAGGCTCCGCGGCGCATCCTACTTTCATCCCCGGCGTTTGCCAAGGGTCATGGCACGACGACCGTCGATGCAGCGAGGCGAAGGGGCGGTGCGCAGGGGGCAGAACTTCGGTTGCGGCGCGCGACAGGCGCGGGACTGCAGGGCGAGTAGACCATGCGCTCTGTGCGCCTGTTTTTGGCGGGGACAAGTTTCAAACCGGCTTATGGCGGCCCGGCATGGTCGGTTGCAATGTTGGCCAACGAATTGGGCGCGGCGGGAGTCGAGGTGGGTGTTTGGGCGCCAGATCAGTCCGCACAGGACGCCCCGCAGCTTCTAGAGCCAATGGTGCGACGGCTCGGTGGAACCTGCCAAGAGGCGATATCCGATTTTGGACAGATCGATGTACTCCATGACAACGGGCTTTGGCGGCCGCATAACCACAGTCTCAGCACTCTGGCCAAATCGCGCTGCATATCCAGGATCGTCAGCACAAGAGGCATGCTCGCGCCATGGGCCCGTGCGCATAAAGCGTGGAAGAAACGCATCGCTTGGGCGCTTTATCAGCGGCGGGACCTCGCATGTGCGGCTGCACACCATGCCACTTCAGAACAAGAGGCGACAAACCTGCGCGGCCTCGGGCTTGGGGTGCACGTGGTCATAATTCCAAACGGCGTCAACGTTCCGAGCGAGAAGGAGTTGACTGCGGCGCGCAATTCGCGCCTCTCCTCGGGGACCAGAGTCGCCCTGTTCATCGGGCGGCTCTATCCCGTGAAGGGTCTGCCGATGCTCGTCGACGCCTGGGCACAAGCGCGGCCCAAAGGCTGGTGCCTGGTCCTTGCCGGACCTGACGAGTCCGGTCATCGTGCGGAGATAGAGCGGAGGATCGCCGCGCACGGGCTGAAGGACGAGGTCCAATTCTTGGGGGCGGTCGATCCGGCAGATCGCTTGCGCACCTACGCAGCCGCAGATCTATTCGTGCTGCCAAGCTACTCGGAGAGCTTCGGCATGGCGGTCGCCGAAGCGTTCGCGCACGGCCTGCCGGTGCTGACCACGACAGGTGTTCCATGGCCTCAGATTGTAGGGGAACGGCTCGGCTGGCGCGCCGCCCCGGCGGTTGAGTCTATCCGCGACGCCCTGATCGAGGCCACGGCATGCGACGAGATTGCGCTGCACGATATGGGCGCGCGGGGCCGGGAGCACGTTCGCACCCAATATGGCTGGCGGACTGCCGCAAAGTCGATGATCGACCTCTACAAGTCGGCTATGGGTTCGGACCAGGGATCGAAAGGTGAGCTCAATGCGAATGAACGGCTTCAGTGAAACTCAAGATCGGATCGGCCGCAAGGCGCCAGAACATTAGCTTGAGCGGATTTGTTTATAGGATGAAGTGCCCATTGCATTCGAGGAAGTTCAATTTGGAACGGGCAATAATGAAATGCCTCAAAGGTTTTAAATCGGATTTCTTGCGGGAATCGCTCCGGCAAAATTCGGACCGTATCCTGCTGCGGGTGGTGAGCTCGCCCGGGTCGGGGGTCGTGCGCGAGTTCACAGGCTCACAACTGCTTGAGGCGGAGCGCGACGCCGCGCGTCTTCCGATCCCGGAGTCGTCCCGCGTCGTTCTGCTTCTGCTTCCCCACTCCCCTGAGCTCTTCCTGCTTCAGATTGGTCTCACTCTAGGCGGAAAGACCCCCGCAGTGCTCCCATGGCCGACTACGCGAGTTGATGGCGAAAAATACCAACGCAATCTGCTGCACCAGCTTAGCAGCCTTCCCGCCGATCACCTTGTGACGCTTCCGCGGCTGGCCCGGAACCTCGGCCCGTGTCTCGAATTTCCGGTTACTGGTTGCCAGATAGAGAATCAAGCGCATTTCGAGGCGACGTTTTCTGACCGCTTCAGTGGCGGTCCGCCGCAACCCTCGGCACGTGGCGACTCCCAACCCGTTTCCGACGACGCGCTCTTCCTGCAATTCTCCGGAGGGACCACAGGAACGCAGAAGTGCGTCGTCGTAACCGCCGAGATGCTAAAAGAGCAGCTTTCGCGGTTGGCCGCGGCGCTGGATATCGAGAGCGGCGACGGGGTCGTGTCCTGGTTGCCTCTTTATCACGACATGGGCCTTATTGCATGCCTTTACTTTCCTCTTTGGGCTGGCCTGCCATCTATCCACTTCGCCGCAGCTGACTGGTTGATGCAGCCCGATCTGCTCTTTCGTTTTTTTCAGAAATATGGCGGATCAATGTGTTGGCTCCCTAACTTCGCTTTCTCTTACCTAGTCCAGCGAAAGGACATGATGAACGGACCCTACGATCTCGCCGGCATCCGGGCATGGATCAATTGCTCGGAGCCTGTCAGGCGCAAGTCAACCGCCGATTTCGCCGAACAGTTTCGCGAGTGGGGCGTCTCGCCGACATCGGTGGCCTCATCATATGCGATGGCGGAAAACGTCTTCGCCGTTACGCAGTCGGCCCAAGGAATGCCCTTGGCGACGGTCGCCCGTTCCAGCGTGATAGGCGCCTCATCGGCGTATCAAGCCAACGCCTTCGACCTCATAGATGACGTGTACGTCTCGTCCGGCCGGTGCCTCGAAGGAATGCAAGTCAGAATTGTCGGACCGGACGGTTCGATCCTCCCGGATTTGGAGGCTGGCGAGATTCAACTCCGGACGCCTTGTATGTTTCAGGGCTATTGGAACCGAGATGGATTCCGGCGCGACGCGTTCACCGGGGATGGATGGTACCGAACAGGCGATTTTGGCTTCCTGGCGGGTGAGGAGCTCTTTGTCATAGGCAGAATTAAGGACATCATCATAGTTGCCGGTCAGAACATATTTCCTGAAGACGTCGAGGTGATCGCATCTCAGGTCAGTGGGATATATCCGGGCCGGATCGTCGCGTTTGGCGTAGATGATGCAGACCTTGAAACGCAGAGTATAGGAGTGGTCGCGGAAATGCGCGGCAAGTTCGAGGAAAAGGAGGCCGCGCGCATGGAGAGGGAGATTCGCAGTCAGATTCTCGCCTCCCTGGCAGTGGCCCCGCGTTACATAAGCGTCGTTCCGCAACGCTGGATTGTGAAAAGCACGGCAGGCAAAATTTCCCGTCGAGACACGCGGCAGCGGTTTCTGGAGCGCTTGCAAACGCCCATTGGCCTGGAGGCATGAGATGCCGAACGACCCTGAAATGACTCGACAAGTCGTACGTGCGGCGATCGCCGCGGTCGCGAAACAGCCTGTGCAGGATGATCAATGCATAGTGTCGACGGGATTGATTGATTCCCTCTCGATCCTCAAATTGATCGCAATATTGGAGAGAGATCTTCAAGTACGCGTTTCCAAGGATCGGGTTCAGCCCGACGATTTTGACAGCGTCGAGATCATCCTCGAGACTCTGGAAAGGGTTGTCGGATGACCGGCCGGCTCCGTGTCGCCCTCGCTTTGGTCATGACTGCCGCATTTTTCTGCGGCTTTTTGGTATGGGATCCCTTTGCCTTTTTGAGGGATCTGTTCGCCAAGACAGGACCGGGGCGCGACGAAGCGCGGGTCAACGATGTCTATACGGACCCGGAAACGCAGGAAGTAACCCATGGGGAGCACCCTCTGACAGGCCTGACTCAGCTCGAGGCTTCATGGCGAAATGTGCCCAGAGAGGATCGCTACATCCTTACCGGAAACTCTCAGACCTACGCCATGCTTCTGTCGCCCTCGGAGGCGCTCTCTACGCAGGCCGAACGAACATATCCCGACCTGTTGCTCGAACGGCTGCAGGCCCGCCGCGCGGATTTGCGTGGGTATCGTTTGTCCGCCCCGAATATCAGCTACATGGAGGTCCTTTGGTATCTGGAATACGTAATAGCCCACCCCTCCCTAATTCCAGGCGAGTTCGTCGTCCAATTGAATTTTGAGACGTTCCGCAAAACCGCCGTCAGAGAGGGAATGCAGGAACTGCTCGCTGACCCGGGGTTCGCCATGCTGATAGCCGGGGAAGCGCGTTCCGCGAAACCGTACGCCGGTGCGTTCCAATTGGCGATTGATCAATACAATCAGCACATTGCCCAGCGAAAGGGTGGCGGCAACGATGGCGCAAATAGCAGGACCGGCGTAGCGCGGGCGCGCGGGACAGGCAGCGCCATCGAAACGAGCTTCCGCGCGGTCCTCGATCGCCAGCCGGCCTTCCACTCTAGAGGGTGGCTCAAGGTCGAGTTCCTCGATTTTCTGTATCTAGCGAGAGTTCGCCTGCTCGGCATTACGCCGACCACAAAGCGGTCTCTTGGAGGTGGAACTCTGGCCATGAACGTCAGTTCCTTGGAACGCATCGGCGAGTTGTGCAAAAAGAATGGGATCCGCCTGGTGTTCTTCAACGCGCCGCAGAACCCGAATGCGCCGCTTTACCTGACATCCGCCGACCGCGACAGGTACCGTGGCATGATCGTTCAACTGGCGCGCGACTACGCGTCTGATTACTACGATTTCGAGAACAGCATTCCTGGACCCATGTGGGGCGTTTGGATCGATGGGCCGGATCCGATCCACTTCGGGCGGGCTGCGCACCGCCGGTTTGCCGATTTAATGTTCGATCGCGGCGTGATCGACCTGGGGATGTGATGCAGTTTAACTCGTATTCCTATCTAATCGTTCTAGCGCTCGCCGTCGCGGCATTCTGGAACCTGCCCGCAGGGTTCCGCAAGGCTTACGTGCTCGCGCTGAGCTTTGCATTCTACGCGCTCTGGAACGTCTATTTCCTGATTGTTCCCGTAGGCTTATGCGTCATCGTGTATTGGTGCGGCAAGAAGGTGCAGCGGGGAGATCCATTGGCGCGTCGCGCGCTAGTCACGGGAATCGTATTGGTTGCGGGCGTCCTTGGCGCGGTCAAGTACGGCCGGTTTGTCTCTGAAAACCTGAACGTCGTAAGCGGCTGGATAGGCTTGAAGCCATTGCTATTGCCCGTTCTGGTCGTGGCTCCCCTGGGAATTTCATTTTACTCGTTTGAGGCGATCAGCTATCTCCTTGATGCGCGTCAAGGCCGGGTGAAATGCGCACGTTTTTCGGACCTCTTGCTGTTCATTATGTTTTGGCCGCACCTGATCGCGGGTCCCATTGTTCGTGTTCGCGAGCTGATTCCCCAATTCAAATTCGATCGCAGGTTCGAGTCTCGGTTCGTATTCGCAGGTCTTGACCGGTTGCTGCTAGGCCTAGTTCAGAAAAACGTGATCGCGAACACCATAGGGTCGTGGGTGGATGACGGATTCCTGCCGAAAGTGGCTTCGCTCAATACGACGCTAGACAATTGGACTCTCGCCGTCGCGTTCGGAATCCAGATCTACTTTGATTTCGCTGCCTACTCAAACATGGCGATTGGAGCCGCTCAGCTGATTGGCATTACCTTGCCGGAGAATTTCCGATTCCCCTATCATGCGGCTAACCCAGTAGACTTCTGGTCGCGTTGGCATATGACCCTGTCGCGGTGGATTCGCGATTACGTTTTTTTCCCGCTCAATGCCGGCTTCCACGACAGGAGGTTCCGGCTCTATGCGAGCCTAATTCTGGTCATGGGTGTCGTGGGACTCTGGCACGGAGCGGGATGGGGATACATTCTTTGGGGCCTAATGCACGGGGTCTACCTGACCGCATATCGCGCATTTGAAGCGTGGAGAGGAGAGGATTCGCCGCAACCGTTCCTTGTAAGATTTGCGTGGCGTCCCGTGACTCTTATCGCGGTATTCGCCGCCTGGATTCCATTCCGCGCGGTCTCGCTGTCACAGGCAATGGGCATGTTCACGTCGATGTTCGTCCATTTCTCGCGTGGGTTTTCGTATTCAGCGAATTTCTACGTGATGACTGCGGTTTGGTGTGGCTGGATCGCGCTCGAGCCGTTTGTCGGCCGTTTAGTTGAGCGCTTGGGTGAGCCCGACCGGCCAGGAGCATTTGGTTTTCTGAACGGCTCGCTCGTTCGCCCGGCCTGTTATGCCTTGCTACTACTGCTCTTCGTGGTGTTTGACGACCGCGATACCCAGTTCATTTACTTCCAGTTCTGACCTCTATGGTTCGCCGAAACTCCATCGCGGGGTTTCTGAGCGGCAGCGAGAGGCCTCTAGATGCTGCCCGCGATCAGCGACACTGATAAACAGGGCGCGGTTTGGCTGCGAATGGCGGGTAAAAGTTGATCTAGATTTGGGGTTCATCGTGTTGTGCAGACAGAAGCTGTACCCGATGGTGTTCCAATCAATTGTAAACATGGAAAAGAAGGCAGGAATTCAGGTGACAGAAGTGATGGAAGAACCTGAAAGGGTAAAGACATTCGAGGCACAGTTGGCAGAACTGAGGGCAAAAAAGCGAGGAAGCTAAGCCCGGGGTTCCAACGGATGAAGAAAGAGAAGCGAAACTGGCAAAACTGCTTTAATCATCTCGTGCCACAACCATGATCATCCTCGGCCTCAACGCGTTCCACGGCGACTCTGCCGCCGCGCTCCTTCGCGACGGGAAGCTTATCGCGGCTGCAGAGGAAGAACGATTCCGCCGACTTAAGCATTGGGCAGGGTTTCCGTCGGAGGCCATTGCCTACTGCCTGAAGGAAGGAGGGGCGACCCTCGCGGATGTTGACCATATCGCTATCAATCAAGACAGCAGCGCTCATCTGTGGCGCAAAATGTCTTATCTTGTGCGCAGGTTGCCCAGCCCCGGTTTGGTGCTGCAGCGCCTCCGCACACGCCGTCATCGCGAGGGTGTTCCAGACCGTTTGGCGAAAGCGTTTCCGGGCGGGAGCTTTAAGGGCACGTTCCATAATATCGAACATCATCTTTGCCATCTGTATTCTGCCTATTACGTCTCGCCGTTCCAGGACGCTGCCGTCGTGTCGGTGGACGGATTTGGAGACTTCTCAAGCGCGGCCTGGGGCACCGGCTATGGCGGGAAGATATCAATCGATGAACGAGTGTTTTTCCCGCATTCGCTGGGTGTGTTCTACGAAGCGCTCACGCAGTATCTGGGCTTCCCGTACTATGGCGACGAATACAAGGTCATGGGACTAGCGCCGTACGGAAAGCCCGCGCGACTCGCTGAAATGCGCAAGATCGTGCGGCTAAAGTCCGGCGGTAGCTTCGAGCTCGACCTGTCCTTCTTTCGGCATTATAAGGAGGAGATTCCGTACACGTGGACGGACGGTTCTCCTGAAATGGGAGATCTTTTCTCGCCCGCCTTGGAGAATCTCCTGGGCCCGCGGCGTCGGCCGAGCGACCCACTAGAGGATCGTCATCGTGACATCGCCCGCTCCGTGCAAGCAATGTACGAGGAGGCATTCTTCAATCTGCTCGAGCCGTTGCAGAAGCGCACCGGGCTGACAAATCTAGCACTCGCCGGTGGATGCGCCGCTAATTCCGTCGCCAACGGCAAGGTCCGGCGTCAGACGCCATTCAAGCAGGTCTATGTGCAATCCGCTGCCGGCGACGCAGGCGGGGCGATTGGTGCTGCTTTTTCCGTGTGGGATCAGCTTGGCGGTTCGCGCAGTTTCGTCATGGACCATGCGTTCTGGGGGCCGCATTACACGCTCGACGACGTCGCCCGGCTGATCGACGACCATCGCGGCGAGATCGAGGCAGGAGGCTGCGCGGTCGCACAGATCGCCGATGAGGGCGAGCTCTGCCGCCGTACGGCAGAAGCTATCTCTGAAGGCAAGGTCGTGGGCTGGTTCCAGGGCCGTATGGAATGGGGACCGCGCGCGCTCGGCAACCGCTCCATTGTCTGTGATCCGCGACGCGCCGATATGAAGGCAATCCTAAACGCCAAAATAAAACGCCGTGAATCCTTCCGTCCCTTCGCACCATCGGTGCTCGATACAGCGGTGGCGGAGTGGTTCGAGGAAGACGATGCGGTGCCGTTCATGATGCAGGTCTTCCAGATTCGCGAAGATAAACGTGCGCAGATTCCAGCAGTGACGCATGTCGATGGCTCTGGACGGCTGCAGACGGTCTATCGCCATACCAATCCGCTTTATTACCAGCTGATTGAAGCATTCCGCGATTTCACAGGTGTGCCGATGGTGCTCAATACTTCATTCAACGAAAATGAGCCGGTTGTTTGTGATCCAAAGCAAGCGCTGGACTGTTTTCTGCGAACCAAGATGGACGTACTCACGATTGGTTCATTCATATTGTTCAGGTCCGAGAACGAGTGTCTAAGCCATAACAGAGCTGTTTTTGCCGAGGCTAAGTAGAGCAGGGCTTATCGCGGTAGTATGCCACCCTTCAACATCCTCAGCTTGTGTAATCTTCACGCGATGGCGGCGACCTAATTCTTCTGGCCGGATACCGCCGCCACTGACAGGCTACTAATGGAAGCAAGGTGTGGCCGAAAACCGGGCCAGATGGAACCGAAATCATTCCGCATGAGCGGACCCCATCGTTCACAGAAATCAGCGTCTGAATTTACAAGGCAAATCTGTTTTTCTGTTTCGTCTTCCTTTAGAGATTTGTTCCGGTCGAAGAACAGCCGGGTCATGGCCGGAGTGGAGTGGCACAGTCACCGTAGTGAAGGTCAGATGCCCTCGGCAAAATCAGCGCAGCTTTCTGTACCGTCCCCGCGCGATTCGCATCGTAGAACGCGCAGAAGATATGGGTCAATGAAATGAAGTGTGATAACGTGTCGCGGGTCCTGACGAGCGGCGAAGACCAACATCCAGGAGATGTCTCTTCCGGCTCACACTCCAACGATCAAAGTCACCGGCAGGAAATGGTTCTTGCAATCAGTCAGTTCTATGGGAGCGAATCTGCTGCAGTAGGGAAGTTTCTCGCTGACGCTGCGACTGCGATTGTCTCGGCCGGTAACAGGTTCCGGGTTATATGCACAAAGGATACCTACAGAGGTTTAAGCCATAGTGGAGCAGAGGTTGCGCACAGTGTAACGGATAAAGCGCGAAATTGGCGCGCGATTGAGGTTGTTCGGCTAGCGAACATCCAATTCTCGCATACTCCGACCAAGAGAATACTCTCTTACGCCACCTTCTACCTGGGGGCGGTCTGGAAGGCTATCAGTGGGCCACGACCGGATGTCGTGTTGACGCTCACCGCACCGCCTGGTATGGCATGGATCGGATGGATGTTGCAGCGAATGCGGGGATGCCGTCACGTCATTTGGGAAATGGATTTATACCCGGATATCGCAGTAGCGCTGGGAATTGCGAGGGCAATCCACCTCAAAAGCATTCTTGATTATCCGCGCCGACGCGCAGATGCAGTGATCGCATTGGGTGAGTGCATGAGAGAGCGACTAATCTCACATGGCGTGTCGGATAAGCGAATCCATGTCATTGAGAATTGGGCAGATCAGCACAAAATATACCCTCGACCATTCCCGCCCTCTTCACCGCTCCGAATTCAGTACTCGGGAAATTTCGGTTTAGCACATGATTTAGGTACTGTTCAGGGGGCCATTGAGCATTTAGCAAACGATCCCACGATTGCCTTCGAATTTATCGGGGGAGGGCCGCAACGAGCCCAGCTTGAGGAGTTGTGCAAGACGCAGCAGATTAAAAACATCACATTTCGAGGGTACGTGCGGGACGAAAAGCTGTGTGCGAGTCTCGGTGAAGCTCATATAGGGCTCATAACCCAGAAGGCAGCTACAGTAGGAGCCGTAGTTCCTAGCAAAACGTACGCTGTAATGGCTGCCGGTCGACCGATCCTATACATCGGCCCGGCGCGTGCAACGCCCGCTAGAATAATCGAGCGATTCGGCTGCGGATGGCGAATTCCGTGCGGAGACACAGACGGGTTAGTAAAGCTGCTTAAATATCTCGCTCAGCATCCTGAGGAGATCGCGGAGAAGGGGCGCCGCGGTCGGGAGGCATCTGTGAACTACCACGACGTGGAGACCCAGGTACGCAAGATATGTAGCGCGCTGGGGCTCAAACGATGTACGTCGAGCGATGATGCATGCGAACCCGAGTGCGCGGAGCTATCGGAATCTTGTGAGGCACAGTAGCGAAAAGATGGAAAACGGGAGAGAGATCTGCGTCACGGGGGCCGGTGGATTCGTCGGGAAGGTGTTATGCCGGAAACTTGTCCAAAATGGTCACGATGTTTGCGTCGCGCTGCATCATGGAGAGGAATGGACAAAACTACGCGAAGAGGTCCCGGGAGTGAAGAGGTGCCTTGTTATCGGGGACTTGGGAAAGTCGCCCTCTGTGAGCAAAGGACTCGAGGGTGTCGAAGTGATCGTGCACTTAGCCGCTCGCGTACACCGAATGCGCGAGGACATAGCCGACCCTTTGGGAGAATATCGTCGAACGAACGTCGACGGAACGATGCAATTAGCGCAGGCCGCGGTTGCACAGGGGGTTCGGCGTCTCGTGTTCCTCAGTACGGTGAAGGTTAACGGCGAAGCAAGTTCGGGGATGCCGTTTACTGAGGAGGATAAGGCTAATCCAAGAGACCCTTACGCCATCTCGAAGTGGGAAGCCGAAGAGGGGCTCCGACGCCTAGCATTGAATGACGGTCTGGAAGTAGTCATTGTACGACCGCCGTTAGTGTATGGTCCTGGAGTTAAGGCAAACTTCCTGCGCCTGATGCAACTGGTGGCGCGGCAAGTTCCGCTTCCTTTGCCCAATCCGGGAAAGAGACGGAGCCTCATCGGGGTGGAAAATCTTGCTGACTTTATAGTGCGATGCGTCAGCCACCCCGACGCGGCTAACCAGATGTTTTTTGTGAGTGATGGCGAAGACATCTCCATGCGGGATCTTGTTGTGCGACTGGCAGGATTCCTTGGATGCTCGCCCAGAGTGATAACAGTACCCGAACTCATTCTGCGTCTTGGTGGACGGCTCGCAGGCCGCGGAAACGTAATCGAGCGGTTGACGGGAGAGCTTGTGATCAGCTCTGAGAAAGCACGGCAGAGACTTGGCTGGCAACCCGCCAATACGCTCAATGAAGGCGTGGCGGCGACTGTGTCATGGTACCTTGCGATGTCTGGAGAAGCGAGCGGCCGATGAGAGCGTTCGTCATCGCTATCATTGCGGCGTTTTGCGCAACAGCAATCATCGTGAGGATGATGTCTGGATACCTCGCCAAACGAGGGATTGTAGATATACCGAACGAGCGCAGTTCACACTCCCAGCACACACCACGCGGAGGTGGCCTGGGCATTGCTGTGGTATTTCTGTGTGGCGTGCTTGTGCTTGAGCAACGAGACCTGTTGTCAAGGGAGTTATGTTTGGCCCTCGTGGGAGGCGGCACGGTTGTAGCTGTTGTGGGCTTCCTTGATGATTGCTTTCGGGTGGGACGCGCGCTACGTTTGATCACTCATTTAGGAGCATCCGGATGGGCCTTGGTGTGCCTTGGGGGAATGGGCCCTCTACTTCTGGGGCGAGTGCATGTGCATTGGGGTTGGCTAGGTCAATGTGTCGGGCTGATTGGCGTGACTTGGATGATCAATCTTTATAACTTCATGGATGGGATTGACGGCCTCGCCGGAATTGAGACACTTTGCACAGGTGGGATGGGAGCACTGTTGTTGACATGGGTCGGATTAAGCGGCTATGGAGTGTGCGCCGCGATGCTCAGTGCGGCTGTTGCAGGATTTCTGGTGTGGAATTGGCCACCCGCTCGGATTTTCATGGGTGACGTAGGGAGCGGATTCATCGGATTTGTGCTGGGCGTTCTTGCTATTGCGAGTGCCAAAGAGAGACCGCAGTTGCTGTGGCCCTGGATGATCTTGTTGTCTGTCTTCATCGTCGATGCCACTATTACACTCGTGCGACGCGGGCTTTCTGGTAAGCAGTGGTACGAGGCGCATTGTTCACATGCTTATCAGCATGCTGCAAAGAGATTTGGAGGCCACCTAGTGGTTGATCTGGTGGTGTTGGGCATTAACGTTCTTTGGCTGGCGCCCTTGGCGTGGATAGCGGTTGAATATCCCAGGTGGGATGTCATTCTTACTACCCTCGCTGCTTTCCCGCTCGTGTTTCTGGTGCTCACCTTGGGCGCAGGGCGAGAAGAGGTAGCCCTTCATCAGCGCAATTAAGCGGGTACGTCGAGACAATACAGCGTCATCGAACCCGCAGTGACGTCAAGGCGAGCGATTCCCTCATAGCTCGTAAAGTCGAATGAGGCGGGATATGGAGAACGAATCGGCCATGAAAGACCGTTCACAAATCGACAATTCGAATCAAGTTGATGACAGTCTTCTGGAGATATTGCGTTCAGGGGATATGCGGCTCCACAAGATGTACAGAATCTGCGTATTCTGCGCGGAGGCGGTAGTATTCGTCCTGGCGGGAGTGTTGGCGTTTGTGCTGAGATTTGACTTGTTTCTGCCCGCTTCGCGCATGCATCAACTAGGATACGCACTTGTTATATGGAGTGTGATTAAGAGTCTTACGTTGCATGTGTGGAAACTAGATCGAGGGATGTGGCGGTATGTTTCAGTTTCGGAAGTGAAAAGGCTAATATCTGCAAACATCATAGCGTCAACGATAAGTGGGATTGTGATCTTAGTAGTTGTGCCTCCGCAATTCCCCAGGTCCATTTATTTTATAGATTGTATCCTCGCGATCTGCGGTACGTGCGGACTAAGACTGGTAGTCAGGATGACATATGACGCAAGCCGAACTGTGCGTCAAAAAGGAAAAGAGAGCCGAAGAACGGTGATCTATGGTGCTGGGTATGCGGGTATCGCGCTACTTCGCGAGATTCGGCACAATGTGGTGCTCTCCTACGACGTCGTAGGATTTATCGACGATTCGCCGCAAAAGAGAGGGCTTTTGATCGCGGATGTGCCGGTGATCGGTAACGGAGATGATTTGAAGGCGTTTGCAAAGAGAAAGGGTATTGAGGTTGTCCTAATCGCTATTCCGTCCGCATCCGGCTTGCAAATGACGCGAATTCTGGCTCTTTCCAGGAGTGCCGGCATGGAGTGCAAGACGGTTCCCAGCTTAGCAGAAGTAATGGAAAGAGATAGCCTTGCAGGCCAGATTCGCGAAGTGTCAGTCGAGGATCTCCTGGGCAGGGTCCCCGTGCATCTCGAAGGGAAGCGGATTCGCGGCGCCCTGGAAGGGAAGGTCGTTCTTGTAACTGGCGCGGCCGGATCGATAGGCTCGGAACTGTGCCGGCAGATTGCTCGTTTCAGACCTGCGAGGATCGTCGGATTTGAGATTGCCGAATCGCCTCTGTTTGAGTTTGAAAGAGAGATGCGGCAGGCATTCCCGGATGTTCCGTTCTTCGCTGAGATCGGCAGCATTCAGAATCGAGCCCGCATCGATGAAGTACTGTCGCGGCATAGGCCAAGAGCGATCTATCATGCGGCTGCTTACAAACACGTGCCGCTGATGGAGACCCACGTATTCGAGGCTGTTGAGAATAACGTGTTCGGAACCTGCAACGTGGCGGTAAGTGCCGCAAAACACGGTGTAGAGGATTTCGTTTTGATTTCTTCTGATAAAGCAGTCCGCCCGACGAATGTAATGGGTGTGACAAAACGAGTCGCTGAACTGCTCCTCCTCACTCTTCAGAATGGCAGCACCAAATATGTCGCTGTTCGTTTCGGCAATGTTCTGGGCTCGAATGGCAGCGTAATTCCCATCTTCAAAAAGCAAATCGCTTCTGGTGGACCTGTCACAGTAACGCATCCAGAGATGCGCCGCTTCTTTATGACCATTCCAGAGGCCTGCCAGCTTGTCCTGCAAGCAGGAGTCATTGGAAATCGGGGGCAGGTGTGTGTTCTTGACATGGGACAAGCCGTGAAGATCGTCGATTTGGCCAGGAATCTGATTCTCCTATCAGGACTCAGACCGGATGAGGACATCGAGATCAAGTTCACAGGCACGGGCCCTGGTGAGAAACTCTATGAAGAACTGAATACACTGCTTGAAGATACAGTTCCGACGACGCACGAAAAGATTCGCGTCTTTATAGGTAATGGGATGCCGGCAGGCGATATCCAAACCTGGCTGGGCCTTCTCCACGATATTTGCGAGGCGCGAGATACGGGCCGCCTCGTGGTAGTGCTCAAGGAATTGGTCCCCGACTACAACCCGAGCACCTATTTGCTGAAACACATTATCCAACCTTTGACGATCACGCCCGCTGCAGGGGCAGTCGACAGTTCGAATGGAGGGAGTCAAGCGGAGTTGCCAAATGGTCCGACAGTGACGATTGGCCTCCGAGCGGCAGGAAAGTGAAGAACTATTCGATGGATACAAAAACGAAATTGCCGAAGCGGCATTCTGCATGAAGGGTCGCGGATGCGCTACTTACTTCGGCTTGGATTGGGTCGGTTTTCGGACCTGAATGCGGTTTGAGAGAGCTTGAAGTACTGTTTGCGTCAAGAGACGTAAATGCAAGCTCATCGATGCGCCAGAACGGAATTGGATTGTCTTGTCTACGCCGCAGCGATATGTGTCTCGTCCGATCACGGTTCCGCAAGTTGCAGACTCCAACTGCCATAGGCGCCATGCGGGGAGGGATTGAGCCTGGCCGCGGGTTTCTTCAAGACCTCGATATCTCCGAGTTCTAGTTCGAGTGAGAAGCACTGCGGCACCGCAGCCAGAGCGATGATCACCTTGCACTGCTGGCGAAGCTCCGTCACCACGCCCTCAACCCCCTCGAAGATCCCGTTACGGACCCGCACTCCCTGGCCCACCGAGACA
>Ga0326727_10005042_pt1 | contig 38368 bp, 26 predicted proteins | sample MB2enrmetagenome_FD_207643 | JGI IMG/M metagenome (GOLD analysis project Ga0326727, IMG submission 207643) | Lab enriched peat soil microbial communities from McLean, Ithaca, NY, United States - MB29MY | ecosystem: Environmental > Terrestrial > Soil > Wetlands > Peat | place: USA: New York... | reverse complement strand
AGCCGCCGTTTGTCTGGTCCCACATTTTGTCCTTGAGGAAACGGAAGCCGGTATCGGCGGCGGCGAGATGCTCCCTGCCTCCGTATCCTGCGCGGGCGTAATGCGAAAAGAGCCACAACATCCGGCTCTGCGTGACAATCATTTTGCGGGGGGCGCCGGCTTTGAGTTTTCCTTCGATGTCATGGTTGAGGATGTAACCGCCGTTCTTTTCATCCACGGTCTTCGGGTACCAGAAGCCCATGATGTTTTGCGTCAGGTTGGACTCCAGCCGGGGGCGGTAGATGTTGGCCACGCCGGCCAAAACCTGGCTGGAAACTGGAATGGCGGGAAAAAAGAGGACGGCGGCCAGCAGGGTGGTTGCCATGCAAAACGGATTCACGCGCCGTGGAAACCGCGGAAATAGTTTTTGCTCCATGCGCGGACATTGCCGGGCGGCGCCTGATTTGTCCACCCACAAAAATGGCGGTTTTAAATCTCCTTCCTTTCAACTTGGCGCGTTCCCCCCTAACATCGCCGGACGAATGACGGACGCCGCGAAACTGTTGTGCGAGTTGATCGCTCTGCCGAGCGTCAATCCGGCTTTTTTACCGCCCAACGATGCCCGCGGCGGGGAAGGCCGGGTGGCTGATTTTCTGGCCGCCCAGGCGGCGAAGTCAGGCTTGGATGTCGATTTTCAAAAGGTCCTGCCCGGCCGATGCAACGTGCTGGCGGTTCTTTCGCCACCGGGCAAATTCCAGCAGCGGCTTTTTCTGGCTCCGCATCTGGACACGGTGAACGTTGTCTCGGAAAAGCAGTTTGTTCCGCGCTCCGCCGGGGGCCGCATTTATGGCCGGGGCGCTTGCGATGCCAAAGGTTCCATCGCCGCCATGATGACCGCCCTGGGCGGTCTGGCCCGCCAAGGCCGGCGGCCCGCCGCCACGGAAATTGTTTTGGCAGGATTGGTGGACGAGGAACACGCGCAAGCCGGTTCGCGCGCACTGGCGGCCGGCGGGGGCGGGGCGGCCCTGGCCATTGTGGGCGAGCCGACCCGTCTGCAAATCGTCACAGCCCACAAAGGGACTCTATGGGTTCGGCTGCAGACCCGCGGGAAGGCCGCCCACGGTTCCTGTCCGCATCTGGGCAGAAACGCCGTGAACGAAATGGCCCGGATCGTCAGTTTGCTGGAGTCTGATTATGCCCGGCAACTGCTGCGGCAGCGGCATCCGTTGCTCGGCACGCCAACCCTCAGCGTCGGCTTCATTCAGGGCGGCTCGCAGCCCAATATTGTCCCCGACTCATGCGTGGCGGGGGCGGACCGGCGCACGCTCCCCGGGGAGAGCGAGGGGGGTGTTCTGGCGGAAATGAGGGGCTGGCTGCGCCGCCACGGCTTGCGCGCCGCGCTGACCAGCGACAAATCCGCCCATTGCCTGCCTCTGGAAACAAACCCGCGGTTGCCGCTGGTGCGGAGGTTCCTGCAAATCGCCCGGCAGAAGAAACCGGCGGGGGTGGATTATTTTTGTGACGCATCCGTGCTGGCGCGAGGCGGCATTCCCAGCGTGGTTTTCGGCCCCGGCGATATCGCGCAGGCGCACACCGCCGATGAATGGATTTCCCAAAAATCCCTTGAAGCCGCCGCCGCCCTGCTGCTTCAATTTCTGCAATCGCTTCCGTAGGCTCCATGAGTTCGCACAGCAAATCCGCTTTCTTCCGGCAGAGCAGTTGGATGGTCATCGCCACTTTTGCGGGCGGGGTGTTGATGGCGGCGGTGCATACGTTCGCCAGCAAGATGGGGCCGCAGGAGTATGCCACTTTCGTCAGTTTGCTGCGGTTGCTGATCATCATGAGCGTCCCCTCCTCCGCCTTGCAGACGATTTTCGCGCGGCAGGCGGCGATCGTGACCAACGAGCAGCAGGAGGAGCAATTGCGCGCGACGACGCGGGCCATTCTGCGTTTGACGTTCCTGGTGTGGGTGGTGTCTGTGGCGGCGATGCTGGCGGCCATCCAACCGTTGTCGCGGTTGCTGTTGGTCTCGAACAAGGCGGCGCTTTATTTCACGGCGGTGCTCGTGCTGACGAACTTGTGGATCCCGGTGGCGAAGGGGCTCCTGCAAGGCAAGCATCAATTCGGCGGATTGGGGTGGCTGCAAATCAGCGACGGGGTGGGGCGGTTTGCGTTCGTGATATTGATTGTATGGCTGATGGGCGGGAAGGCGGCGGGCGGGATGTTTGCGGCGGTGGTGGGGCAGTTGATTACGATCGTCATCGGCGCGTGGCTGACGCGCGAGCACTGGCAGACGCGGCCGGCGGCGGCATTTCATTGGCAGAACTGGCTGGGCCAGGCCGTGCCGCTGACGCTTGGGCTTGGCGCGGTGCTGGTGATGTCCAGCATGGATATGCTGTTTGTGCAGGCGCTTTACCCGGGCTCGAGCCGGACGGCGCTCTACAGCGGGGCCATGCTGACCGGGTTCGCCATCATTCAATTCGTTGCGCCGGTGGCGCTGGTGATGTTTGCGCGCGTGGCGCAAAACGTGGCGCGGGCGGAGCGATCCGATTCGCTCGGCCTGACCCTGGCGGCGACGATTTTCTTTGGCATGGTGGCGGCGGTGGGCTGCACGGTGTTGCCCAAATTGCCGCTGCGCTTGATGTATTTCAGCAATCGCGCGATGTGGGAGGCGTGGCCGCTGGTGCCGTGGTTCGCGTGGGCGTTGCTGCCGCTAACCGTGGCCAATGTGCTGGTGCAGAACATTCTGGCCCGCGGGCGGTTCCAAGCCGTGCCGTGGCTGGTGCTGGTGCCGGTGGTTTACGGGGCCTGCCTGTGCTGGCAGGCGCCGCATTTGCTGACGCTGACGCCGTTCGACGGGTTCATCCGGGTCATTCAAACGTTGGGGGGAGCCAGCCTGCTGCTGTGCGCGGTGGCGGCCTGGTATTGCCGCGCCAGGCCCGCGGCTACCGTTGCGGATCCGGGTGTGGCGTTGGCGCGCGCAGTTTCCGATAGACCCAGTTCTCCAGCGGCCTGAAGAGTTTGCGCAACGGAGCGAAGGGGGAATAAATCCAGCGCAAACGGATCACGGAAAGGAGCATGGTAAGGGAGGTCCTGCCCAAGGCCACTTTGGAGCCCAGTTTGTCGGTCCATTCGGTGGGCACTTCCAGGACGCTGAAGCCTTCGCGCCGCAGGATGTAAAGAAGATTGATGTCGAACGCCATGTCGGCAATGAAGAGCATGGAATGGATTTTCTCCACTGCGGCCCTGCGAACGACCTTCGCGCCGCACTGCGTGTCCCTGATGTTCATCCAGAAAAGCAGTTGCACGATGGCATGGAAGATGCGGCTGGCAAAACGGCGGCGGCCTGTTTGCATCTGGTGCAGCACGGCGCCCGGGATCCAGCGCGAGCCAATGACGCAATCGGCCTCTGCGGAACGGCGCGCCAATTCAGCGAAAGCCGCCGGGCTGGTCGCGCCGTCCGCATCGACATAGCCAATAAGATCGGCCCGCGGCGCCAGGCGCAGGCCTTCGATCAACGCCCCGCCCTTGTGGATGGGCTCCTCGAAGACCACGGCGCTGACTTCGCCGAACCGGGCGCTGACGCGTTGCACGACGCCCAGGGTGTTGTCCGTGCAGCCGTTCAGGACCACGACCAATTGAAATTTCCCTTCGTAATTCTTCCGAAAATACTCCGCGTAACTTCGCAAGACCGGCTCGATCCGGTGCTCCTCGTTATGGGCCGGAATCAACAGCAACACGCTGGGAGGATCCTGCTTCACGCGTTGTACTTATCCATGCGGAGCGGCGATGTCGAGACGAAGGTGGAGCCCGCCCGGCCGAATCTGGAATCAATTGACCACGATGCCCTCCCCTTTGTCGGAGCTTCTGGTATTGCGCCGGCCTTAGCGGCCCGTGGGGAAAATGGTCACCACGGTGTCCCGAACGCAGACGTCGCCCATTTGATCGTTCCCGGAACGGAAAAAGGACTCCAGCGCCGCCCCGTAATCTTTCTGCGGCTGCCGGCGCTTCAACAGGCCTTCCCGGCTGATTCGGCGAGTTGTGGCGATATCCTGCGGCCGGGCCGCCGTGGTCCGCGACAAAACGCCTTGGGCGGGAGCGGCGGTGTCGCCAGCGGCGTTGGGTTTTGATACAGACTTTTGCCCTCGCTGTGCCGGTGGCGGATTTGATTGACCCGTCGGCGGCAAGGCATTCGCTCCCCCCATCGCGCTAAACCCCTGCAGGGCCAACACCGCACTGAGCAAAACAAGCTTGTTCATAAAGCACCTCCATCTTCGAGTATCTCCCTTCTCGAAACTATCCCTGAGCAAATATCGGCCCGTTTCAGGTAATGTCAATTGGCGCGCGGCGAGTCAGTCGAAGTGAGGCGCCTGGCAGGGCATGCCGTGAGCGGCGGCGACGGCTTTGTGCGTGATCTGGCCCTTCATGATGTTGATGCCGCCGAGCAGGGCGGGCTGCTTCTGGCAGGCTTCGGCCAATCCCCAATCGGCCAGCAATTCGAAGAAAGGAAAAGTCACGTTGGTGAGGGCCTGGGTGGCGGTGCGGGCGTAGGCGCCCGGCATGTTGGTGACGCAATAATGGGTCACGCCTTCTTCCACATAAACGGGATGGTCGTGAGTGGTTGGGCGCGAGGTTTCGGCGCATCCGCCCTGGTCGATGGCGATGTCCACCAGGACGCTGCCGGGACGCATCATGCGCAACATTTCGCGGCTGATCAAATTGGGGGCCTTGGCTCCGGGCAGCAGCACGGCGCCGATCAACAAATCCACCGTGGGCAGCAAATCCACCAAATGCGCCTCACTGGAATAAAGGGTGTGCGCGGTGTGCAAGGTGATGTCCAGGAAACGCATCCGTTCCAGGTCCACTTCCAAAATCGTCACATCCGCCCCCAGACCGGTGGCCATGCGGGCGGCGTTGATGCCGCTGGCCCCGCCGCCCAGCACCACCACGCGCCCCGGCAAGACGCCCGGCACGCCGCCGAGCAACACGCCGCTGCCTCCGTTGTGCTTGGCCAGAAAATAGCCGCCGACCAGGATGGACATGCGCCCCGCGATTTCGCTCATCGGTTCGAGCAAAGGCAGCCGCCGATGCACTTCAATCGTTTCGTAGGCAATGCCGGTCACGCCGGACCTCAACAGCGCCTCAGTCAAAGAGCGGTCGGCCGCCAAGTGCAGATAGGTAAAAAGTATCTGGCCGGGCTGCAGCAGGGCATACTCCGACTCCTGGGGTTCCTTGACCTTGACAATCATGCCGGCTTTCTCAAAGACGGCCTTGTGATCGGAAGTCATTTCAGCGCCGGCGCTTTCATAATCGGCATCCGGGTAGCCCGCGCCCGCGCCGGCGCCACGCTCGACGATCACTTGGTGGCCGCGCTTGATCAACTGGTACACCGCGGATGGCAGCAAGGCCACGCGATGTTCCTGAAGTTTGATTTCCTTTGGAACGCCAATAATCATACCCCGCCTTCGTGGAGGCGCGCTTAATGAAAAGGCAGACAGAGGACAAAAGCAAGCGCGGCGAAGACTGGCAGCGCATTCGGGGTGCATTTCACTTTTTCTGGCGCTTCTCTGCCTCGGGAAAGGTTTCAGCGATGGAAACGATCGAAAATTGGCCATTGAAAATCTGTCATCTGTCATGTAAACAGTGCCGGCATGACGCCGCAGGAACTCTCCAATCGATTGTGGCAGTTTGCCGCCCGCGTTGCCAAAGTGGTGGACGCGCTGCCGGATACCCGTGTCGGCCGACATGTCGCTGGCCAGATCGTCCGCAGTGGGATTGCGGCGGCCCCAAATTACGACGAAGCCCGTTCCGGCGAGAGCCGCGCGGATTTCGTTCACAAGGTCAACGTCGCCCTGAAGGAACTGGTCGAAACCCGCGGTTGGCTGAAATTCATCGTTCTCGCCGGGTTGCTTCCGGCCAAGCGGGTGGCCGTTTTGGTGGATGAATGCGACCAACTTTGCCGCATCCTCGGAAAGTCCATTGCGACCGCCAAAGCCGCCAGAAAACCAAGGCCAGACGACGAATAGGACAAACGTCTTCCGATGACCAATGAGAGATTTTCAATGAGCAATTCTCAATCGAAAAGTTTGAAATCTTAAAACATCACGTCACCGACAGAACCTTCCCGCAAAAGTGAAATTCACCCGCGCATTCGGCTTGCGTCCGTTCGTGCTTGTTTTTTGAGGGCCAATGTCTTAAATTGCCGCAATGAAAAGTGACGTTTTGCCCGTCGAAATTCGCGGGATTCTCCCCGCCAACAGCGGATGCGCGATTTTCGTCGGGAACAACCAAAAGGTCTTCGTCATTCAGGTCGAGCATAACATGGGCGCGATCATCGGCATGTTCCTGCGGGACACACCCAAGGAGCGCCCCCTGACCCACGACCTGATGAACAGCATTTTCAAAGGGTTCAACATCAGCATCGAGCGCGTTGTCATCACGGAGTTGAAGAACTCGACCTATTACGCGCGCCTGATTCTGCAACAGGAGAATGAGCTTGGGCGGAAGCTGGTGGAAATCGACGCCCGGCCCAGCGATTGCCTGGCGTTGGCCACGGCCCAAAAGCGCCCCATTTACGTTTCCTCGCCCTTGTTTGAGCAGGTCGAGGACATGACCGAGGTGCTCGACCGCATCAACGAGAACACGGGCGAATCCGGGGAACAGGAATAAACGGCCTCATGCCCTCCGCCGACACGCTCACAAGGCCCGTTCTTTTGGTTTGCGGCGAGGACGAATTCGGCGTCAAGCAGCGGGCGAGAGAAGTTTTCCAGAAATGGTCCGAGGAGATAGGGGGCATGGACCATGAGATCATCGACGCGGCGGTGAACCATGCCGGCGAAGCGCTGAAGAGCCTGGCCAGGCTGCGCGCCGCCTTGCAAACGCTCCCCTTCTTTGGCCAGGGCAAGGTCGTCTGGCTGCGGAACTGCAATTTTCTGGGCGAAGAACGCGCCGCCAGCGCGCAGGCCGTGACCGAAAAACTGGCGGACCTGTCCCAGGAACTGAAGGCCTTCGTCTGGCAAAATGTGCGGCTGCTCATCAGCGCCGGCAAGGTGGACAAGCGGAAGTCCTTCTACAAAACGTTGGAGAAGATCGGGGCGGTGGAGACTTTCGCCGGCTGGTCGGCGGAGGACAAGGATTGGCCGGCGGAGGCGGAAGGCTGGGCGATGCGCGCCTTGGGCGATTTGAAGATCGGGATTAGCGACGAGGCGCTGGCCTTGCTGGTGGCCAGCGTGGGTCCCAATGCCCGCCAGCTCAGCAGCGAGATCGAGAAGCTGAGCCTGTATGTTGCGCCCCGCGCCCGCGTCGAGGTTGAGGATGTCAATACCATTGTCACGCGCAACAAGCAGGCCCGAGCCTTCGCCCTGGGCGACGCCCTGGGCGACCGCCAACTGGCCGGCGCGCTGGCCTGCCTGGACCGGGAATTGTGGGAGGTCCGCCGCGACCCCAAGCGCAACGAAATTGGCTTGCTCTACGGGCTGATCAGCAAAGTGCGGGTTTTGATTTTCATCCGCGAGATGCTGGACCGGCGCTGGCTCAAACCGGAATCGGATTTCAGCCGCTTTAAGGCGCAGCTTGAGCGCGTGCCGGCCGACGCGCTGCCTGACGACAAGAAGATGAATCCTTTGTCCGCGCATCCCTATGTTTTATTCCGGGCCTTGCCCCAGGCGGGCAACTATTCGCAAGGCGAACTTATTGCGGCCATGGACCTGCTGCTGGAGTGCAACCAGAAACTGATCTCGCGCAGCCTGGACCCAACCCTGGTCCTGCAGCAAACGCTCATCCAAATCATCAGCCGGCCGGCGGAGGCGGCGGTGGAGGGGTGAAGGGGCCGGCAAGGTCCAGAATATCTTCAGTGCCACCCTGTGAACCAACCCCCTGCAACGTTATTGGTGGCGGTCTTTGACCGGACGGTGTGCGTCAAGGTGAACGGCCGGGCGGATTTCACCTCGAGCCTGGACCTCAAGAAACTGGTGTGGGAATTTTTGGAGAGAGGGTTCAAGCATTTTGTTTTTGAATTGTGCGACTGCCTGAGCATGGACAGCACGTTCCTGGGGTTGTTGTCCGGGATCGGCCTGCGGATTTCCGGGGGCAGAAGCGAGCAACTGGGCGCGCCGTTGGAGCTGCTCAATCCCAATCCGCGCATTGCCGAGACGCTGGAGAACCTCGGCGTGGCGGGCCTGTTCGCCATCCGGACCAGCGCCGAACCGATGAGCAATCAATTTGAGCCTCTGGCCAAGGGGGCCAACCACACGCCGGTGGAATTGGCGCGGACCTGCCTGGAGGCGCATGAGACGTTGATCTCCATCAAGCCGGAGAATGCGCGAATCTTCAAGGACGTGGCCCAATTCCTGGCCGACGATTTGAAGCGGCTGGAATCAGCGGGCCCGAAGCAGAAGGAGGACGGGTCTTCTTCGGCGCCGAAGCCGCCGTCCAACACCTGAACCGCCGGCTGCGGCTACGGCCGGACGCGATAGTAGCGGGCGCGCTGGCCGGCCACGGGCGTTGGATCGGTGTAGGAGCCCGACGTTGTCAAAGTGGTGACGTTGGTCACGAACGTCCAAGTGAGGAGGTTGGTCGAGGTGTCAATCTCATAGGTCTGTCCGCGGTTGGCCGTCCAATATAAGGTAAGACCGTTGGCTGGCGAAGTGATGTCGCCACCCAGGTGGAGGGGCGCGTCCGACGCCAGCATGAGGCGGTAGAAACGGGCCTTCTGGCCGGCCACGGGCGCCAGGTCGGTGTAGGAGGCGGTGTTGGATTGAGCGACGATGTTGGTGAGGAACGTCCACGCAATCAGGTTGGTTGAAACCTCCACTTCATAAGTCCTGCCCGAAATGGCCCGCCAGGACATGCTGAAACCGCCGGTCTGCAATGACACGCCGGCGCGGAGGAAGAGGGGCACGTTCGTGACCGAGCCGTTGGTGATGGTGACGGCCTCTATGGTGTAGGAAACATTTGTGGCGGAAGTGTTGGGCACGGCCAGGTACCAAGTCCCGTTCAACGATTGCAGCGTCGTTGCATTGGTTCCGATGACCACGATTTGCGGGTCGGTCCCCGGGTTGAAACTGCCGGAAAGGAATTGCCCGGGCGTCGGGAAGATATCAAAGTCGGCCAGCAATTCCACATTCCCGGCGCCGGAGGTGTTGTTCACAGTGAATTCCACTCCCGCCGGACTATTGGTGACGGTGAACGAGTACAACAGGTTCGTGGGGTAGCCTGGGGTTGCCGTTCCGTTAGTGGGCTCGCGGTCGCTCAACGGTATGATTGAGAGGGCGGGCTCGTTGGTTGTTACATAGGTGGCGAGGATGGTGTAGCTATTGGTGTTGGTCGTCTCGACGCTGCAGGCGGCAAGATACCAGGTGGCAGGCTCCAGCACCGCAAAATTATTGGTCGTGACCACCGGCAGGGGCGTCGGCACTGAGTTGGTGGTGACAACAATAAATTGGTCGTTGGTCCCCGAGACGGCGCTGTCGTAGTTGAATGACGCAGGACCCGGCAGGGGCAGGCCGTCGCTCGCATATAAATCCACTTCGGCGCCGGTTGGGTTGAGGATTTGGAACGTCACCATCACGGCATCAGTGGGCACAACGAAAGAGTAGTACTGCGGGACGCTCGTGCCAACGGCGTTGGTCCCGAAGACATTCGTGAATGCAATGCCGTTGGTCAAAGGTATAATGTTGTTGCTTGCCCCGTTGAAATCAACCTCAATGGAAAACGTCGCCGGGGTCGCGCCGTTATTCTGCACTCCAAGGAAGTAACGCTGGCCCGGCAGCAGCGGCGGGGGCGCGCCTTCCGTGGCGAGCACGTAGGCGCCGATGTTGGTAATACCGGGCAGTAAATCCACATCGCCGGACAGGTCGCCGGTTGGAAGGGCGGCTTGGTCAAACCACAAAGCCAATGGGCCGTTGGAAATGACCGTCAGGATATTGGTGGCAAAGGTGACATAAGACGGAACGTCTATGGCGAAGTAAACCATTCCATTAACGGGAACGTTGGTCGTCATCGGGACATCATTGGTCAGCACGTAGAGAGTGGCGTTGGTCGAGGAAGTCGTCACTTGCAGGATCCAACTCAGCAATCTGCCGTCGGGCGGATTCGAGGAGTCGTTGCGCGTGTCCCAAACGTCGAGAGTCCAGCAGCCCAGCGGGTTCTCCCCGACGAAGGGAGTGAGCGGTTCTTCGGGCAGATAGTAATTATTGTAGTTGGTCTGCGGCAGTTGAATGATTTGAATGTCATCCAGGAGCACGCCCATGGCGTTACCGGAGAACTCGATGGTGACCTGGTCGCTGTTGGCGACAAAGGAGTTGGTGAAAAGCTGCCAGCCGCCCGAGGCGTTGGTCAGGATGATGTTGTTGGTCGAAATGCCGTCAATGGTCAGATTGAAGTTGGGCAGGATGGAGTTGGAGCTGTATTTGCCCAGGCTGCCGGCGTGATAAATGGCGTAAATCTCCGCCGGCGACAGCGCGCGGTTGTAGAGGTCCAATTCGTCCAGATCGCCCTGAAATGGGTATCCTGGGGTGGCGGAAATACCGTCACAGACACTCTGCCCCGCCCTAAACATATCGGAGTTGGTAATATTAGCTATTCCGGGAGCAAGCATGTTGGTATTCAAGATACCGTCGAGATAAATCGAAATGGTTAAACCATTGCGGACGAATGCGGCGTGGTGGTACGTCCCGTCATTGATTGATTGATTGGCGACGAGTTCGGCGTGGTCCACGCCGGGACCATCCCCGTTAAGTTCAAAAATTAATTCACCAGGCGCGGAAGGGGTGTCCCAATTAGTTCCATCCCTAATGTTCCAAAAGTTGTATGTGGCTTGACATATCTGCCTCTTCTCAAGAATGGTATATAGGTTGGTTGCGCTGGGCGGCTGTTTAATCCAAAAATCAACCGTGAAATCATTCGTGCCGAAATTGCCGACGTTGGTGCCGAAATCAACTTCATTGCCGGTGTCATTATTGTTGGGACTGATGCCGCTGAATGTGAACGCCCGGTCCACTTCGCCAACGTCATAAGTGACCTGCTGCGCCGCTTGCAGGGCAAGCGCGGAACCACCGCCGTGGGCGGCGATGGCCGTAAAACCTGTGTTGGGCGAAGGCACATTGCATTGGCCACTGCCGTTGGCTCCCCAAGCCACAATCGAGCCGTCATTTTTCAGGCCAACTGAGAAAGACCAGCCACCCGCGACGGCTATAAAACCCGTATTGGGCGACGGCACATTGCATTCGCCGGCAAAATTTCCATAGTAGTCATTGTTATTTCCCCAGGCTACGATTGAGCCGTCGTTCTTCAGCCCAAGCGAGTGGTCCCAGCCGGCCGAGATGGCTACAAAACCCGTGTTGGGTGACGGCGCAGTGCTTTCACCATAGGAGTTGTCTCCCCAGCAAACAACCGAGCCATCGTTTTTAAGGCCAAGCGCGTGATACCCGCAAGCCGCGACAGCTATAAAATTGGCATTGGGCGACGGCACATCGCACGTACCACTTTCGTCGAGTCCCCAGGTCACAATCGAGCCATCGTTTTTCAGGCCAAGCCCACTTCTGTTGCCGGCCGTGACGGCCGTAAAACCCGTATTGGGCGATGGCACATTGCACTCACCCCAATCATTTAATCCCCAAGCCGCAATCGAGCCGTCGGTTTTCAGGCCATACGACGCATAATTGCCACCCGCGACGGCTGTGAAATTCGCATTGGGCGACGGCACAGTGCCGTCACCATCGCCAATGCCTCCCCAAACCACAATCGAGCCGTCGGTTTTCACGCCAAGCATCTGATTCCCGCCGATCCCGATGGCCGTAAAATCCGCATTGGGCGAAGGCACGTTGCCCTGACCACTGCTATTGTCTCCCCACCCCACAATGTCGCCGCCAGATGCGGGTATTATCCCATTATTGGTGCCGATGATGTCATTGGCGTTGCCGTCCGCGGGCCACCAGTCGATAATGCCCAGTGGACGGGCGTAGAATTGGATTTGATAAAGCTGACCGTTGGTGATGGCGAAGCCGCCTGGCGAGGTGAACAGCGGGTTGGTGGCCCCAAAGGTCTGGACGATTCGCCCGCTGGTCAGCGCCAGATAGTTTGTGCCGAGGCTGTTCGTGATAAGACCATTCGTAGCGTTGGTAGTGATATATTGATCGCCGTTGGCATCAGCGACAATGCCGACCTCGCAGTTTGTTAAATAGCCCAGTCCGTTGGTGGTCTGGATGGTGACCACGTTGTTGGTCACAAGCCAACCCTCAAGATATGTGGGGGCGTTAGTATTGTTGAAGTAAACCCCGGCGTTCGTTGTTTCCCAACTGTTGGACCAAAGGATGGCTTCAGGTATATCGACCTCTTTGGCGAAGGGCGGCACGGCGAACTTGATGGGGGTGGTGGTCAGGTTGGTGTCCTCGGTGAACATGGTATAGATGTATTGGCCGTTGGTCAACGTCAGGCCGAGGTTGGTGTTATCGGTGGTTCCCCCGCGGTCTTCAAAGAGCAGCACACTGGTGCCTTCCGGGCTGGTCAGGTGCAGGACGAGGTCGTCCAGATTGGGGTCATTGAGACGGACGCCGACCTGGAGAGAGACCACTTGCTGGCCGTTGGTGATGCAAATCTGCGATTGGGTGTGGGCATCGGTCGTCAACGGCGCAGGCGTCGCGAGGTTGACGTCGTTGCTATAGATTTGAACCAGATTAGGCGTGAGGCTTTCCTGAATCTGCACCTGAACAAACAGCGTCACCGGCGCGGAGCCAAAATTGTAGATGCCGTAATACCAGGTGCCGCCGGCCAGCGGGGGGGCGCCCGGCCAGCCCGGCACGGGGTTGGTCGCGCCTAAGTCGAGAAGACCTCCGGGCCCATTAATATTGCTGACGCCATAATCGCTGAAACTCGGAACGCCCAAGTTCGTCAGATAAATGCCAATCGGCCCACTGCCCGCCCCATTGGTGCCCGTGGCATCATTCTCGTAGAGCGCGGAAATGATCAGGTTGGTGGCGTCGTTCGGGACAGGGATGTAATCGTCAAACCATTGATTGCCCCCAATCGTGGCAAAAAAGCCGGACAAGGGCGGCTGGGGATCAACGATCACAGTATATTGGTTGACATCCCCGGTTAGGGACAGCAGGGAATCGTCGGTTTCTGTCAGCAGCCAAAGCCCATTCATCGTTTGGCCGGCATATTGGTTCAGCCCTGGATCGCCAGCGGCATAACCATCTGTAATGGCAGTGCCAGGCCCCTCCTGGAGATCGTCATAGGTGTTGGTGAAGCCGCCCAGCGGACCGGAAAAGGCGTTGAGGATCGTATTCAATCCATTGAATTGGAGGACCCCGTAAAGCTCGCTGGAATTGCCTTCCTGAATGCCCAGTTGCACCGTCACCCGACGAATTTGCGCTTCGAGCGGATTGGGATTGACCATAAAGGCAAAAACCAGGGCGGGCGTGGGGGAGACGGCGTTCGGAATGGCAACGGGCAGCGCTGTGCCATTGGCGACGATTTGACCTCCGACTTCACTGCTGAAAGGCTGCTCCTGCGCGACGGCATAGAAGCCAAAGTCAGCCGCTTGCTGGTCCTCCGATTTGACGCCGATGTAATAAACCTCATTCGAGGCAGAGGTTGTATAGATGATGGTCTTAGTGCCACCGCGTCCGAGAGCAGTTTGGGCGGACTGCACGAAAGGCTGAAGGTTGGCCAAGTTGGTCAACGGCGATACGTTGGTGGAGACATAAAGGTCAATGTCAGCGCTGGAGTTGCGGGGGATGGAGAGGTTGGGCGGCATGAAGGTGGCGAAGGCCACATTGGTAGCTAGAATGTTTGTACCGTTGACATTGGTGAACTGATTGTTGGTAAAGATGAAGAAATGCCATTGCGCTGGGTTGCCGTTGGTGGAACCCGGATAACTATACAAGTTAGGCTCGTTGGCGCCAAGCCGCTGATGAAGCAGCGGCACGCCGTTGCTGGCCACGGTCACCAAAATAACATTGGTTGTCCCAATGGCAGCGGGCAAAACGCTCAAAGAGTTGCTCAGGGCCAGATCGTCGCTGGAAATGACCAGGGCATAATCCTGCAGAATGTTGTTGGTCTGGCCTGGCACGGCGTTGACGTTGACGCGCGTGCCACTGATGGTGACAGTCAAGGGGAAGGCGATGGGCGCGGTCGCCGGGTTAATAAAGACGTTCTGAACATTGTTGATGGGGTCGCCGGCGGAGGTAAATGTCGCCGTCCCGCTGGCGTTGGTGAAATAAACGTTCTGCACGTCGTTATCGCTTTGGCCGGCGGGGAGGTTGGTCGGGCTGCTGACGGCGGTGTAAATTGAGCCACCGGCAAAATTGTTACCGATATAGATGTTGCTGCCGGTGCTATCCACCACAGTGAGGTCCAGGTTGTTGACCAGGGCAACGCCGGCGGCCGGATTGCCGGGCGGATCGGTCCAGACCAGCGTAATGCGCATCGGATAGGCCGAGGCGTTGGTGTCCGCGCAATTGACGGTATAGGTTTGATATTGGCCCGTGGCGAGTGCGTTGGTGGGGGATTGGTCCACCAGCATCATGGAGGTATTGGTGGCGCCCGTGCTGTTCGTCAGGGAGCTTGGGATGCTGTTGGTGAGGTTGGGCAGGCCCCACCCTTGCTCGTTGGCCGTTTCGGTGTTGACCTGGAAACTATAGCCCACGCCCAGCGAGCGCGAGCCATTGATGAGCAGGGCCTTGAGCAGGGCCGGGCTGGGATTGGTCATTCCCATATGCCCTTGCAGGAACTCCTGCATCAGGGCCAGCATTCCCGAAACGGCGCCGGCGGACATGCTCGTGCCGCTCTGATAGACGTAGTGGGGCTTGAGCGCGCTGTTCAAGTTGCTCAAAACTGTGTAATAGTCCCCCTGGTAATTCGTTTCGTAGAGATAAAAGTTGATGCTGTATTCCACCGGCCCTGGCGAGTTGGAAGGCGCCACAACCCCAAAATACCAGTAATCTCCCGGATTAAAATTGGTCAGATTGAAATAATTGTTCGAGGACACCACGTCGGTGGGCGGGTAGAAGACGTCACCCAACAACACCATGTTTGTTGGGAAGGGAAACGGGGAAAAGCTGTTGGAGGAAATGATGACAATCAATCCCGATGTATCCGTCGGAAGAGGCATCGGATAATAATTGGTCTGATTCACGGTAGCAACGTTGGTGTAAAAAAAATCGGTGACAAAAACTGCATTGGTCGGATCAACATAGTCTGCCGCCCGGCATGAAATGGTAAACACGCCCGGAGCCACCACGTCGGGCTTGAAACGCCCATAGAGTCCCTCAATGCCGGCATCGACATTGCCACAACTGGAAAAGTCAGCGACTGAGTTGGTATTGTCGGTCTCATCATACCAGATTTCGTTGGTGGTTTGGAAATCCAAGGTGACCTGGTTGGTGATGAATCGCGGGCTGTCGCTGGCCCCGACCGTGATGACGTTTTTGGCCGTGGCCGGCGAGGTGATCGTGCCAATCGTCCCCGTGGCACTTCCGCCATTGCCCGCGGCGAAGACAAAGAGAAGAGGTTGCTCGCCGTCCACCGCGGGCTGGGCGTCGCGCGTGGCGGCATCGAAACTGGCCGCGTGCATGTCATAAGCCGTTGAGCTGTAGCCCCAACTGTTGTTGGAGATCAAATTGGTCGGCCCCATGTTCGACGAGGCGGTCTCCTGCAAAAAGGCATCGGACACGTACGGACCGGTCACCAAATCCAGGGCCTGCACATAGAGAATCGCATTGGTCGCCTTGCCCCGGAAGTCCGCATGGTCGGTTGCGCCATTGGTGGTGATGGAGCCGGGAACGTAGTCGGAAACGGTGGTTGATTGTGAGCCGTTGCCCGCAATGATACCGGCCACATGCGTGCCGTGGCCGTCAAAATCGCTCAGCGAACTGGGAAAATCGGCGCGCAAGCGGCTGGCAGGGGCGAAATCCGGATGGGTTGAATCAACGCCCGTGTCATTCAAGTTGACGGTCACATTGGAACCGCTCAGGCCAAGGTAATTCGTGGTGCCCCGGAGCGTGTTGGTGGCAACACCCAAAATGACGCGCGTCAAATCGTTCATCAGACGGCGCGGTGTATAGGCTTCGATTTCCTGGGCGAGCGGCAGTTGCGCAACGGCTACCAAGCTCCCGGAAGGAACATTGACAATCAGGGTGGGGCCGAATGGGCTGCGGTCTTCGCCGATGAGGGTCGCACCCAATTGGGTCAGGGCCGCCAGGGCGGCGTCGCGCTGGCCGGGGAAGGTGGTGACACTCAGGGCATTGGTCTGGGTCTGCTGTTCGACGGCGGAAGGCAGGAGCGTGGAGTCGAGCTTGTAGTAAGGCTCGTAAGGCAACACCGCCACCACGTCGGCGATGGCAGCCAGATTTGTGGCCTGCTGGGGTGAAGCGGCGACCAAGGCGGCATTATTGGGCACGTAGGAGATATAGGTTGCTCCCACCTGGCTCAATTCGGCGTAAAAGGCCTTGTCCAGAGGGCGATCCGCCTGGACGAGATAACTGCCCGGAGCGCCCTTGGCGCAGAGATGGGCGGGGATGTTCAAGGCCACCGGGACCTCGGTGTCGATGAGGGCATTGCGCAAAATCAGGGCGTGGCTGTTGTGCAGCAACTGCTGGATATTCTGGGTGGTGTTGCTGAGGCGATAGGATTTGTGTTTGGCGGCGATGTTGGCGGCCACCGCCTTGGTCAGGGACGGATGTTGCGACTTCAAAACGTGATTCTGCCGGCTTTGCGCGGCGCGTTCATTGGCGTACTGCCAGACGTAAAACGCGGCGGTGAAAAGCAGCAGGCTGATGAGAAACCAAGCTCGTGGTTTTAAATGCATAACTGTACCTCCGCACGCCTTCCAAAAGCGTGCTTAAATTTACCGCACAACAAGCCGGATTTCAAGGGGAAAAAAGGGACCAGGAAGCCTTCCAAAGCCCCCCGGACGACCGGCAGGTCGTCCCTACCGGGTTCAGTGCGGTAGAGACGCGCTGCTGCGCGTCCGCAGAGATCCAGAGAGTCTTTCCCCATTCCGCCATTTGGAAATTGATTGGTCATCAGGATTTCGTTATTAGACATTTTCCTCATTTCAATTTCCGGGTTCGATGTTGAAGTTGTCGATGACGATCCTGGGCGCAGCGGCGCTGGGATCGCTGACGATGTGGCAGACGGTGCGGGTCAAATATTCGCCGGTGATTTCGTAGTTGGTGCAAATATTCTGGAGATTGCCGGAACCTGTGGAATAGAGGTTTTTGGGCTTGAGAGACTGGCCCCAGGAATAAATGACGAACTGCGGCAGGCCCAATTTGAGGAGGCCCAATGTCTGCTGCGGAATCCGTTCCATCATTTCATCGTTCGGTGTTCCGCCCGATGCTATAAAGTTCAATACGTTAGACGATTGGACTGTTAATGCGGAAGCCTGGAGGATGTCTCCGATTTTATGGAAGATTCCATTGGGCTGGTTGCTGCGCACCGCATTGATGCCAGCAATCAGCCCCACATTGGAATCCATCAAGTAAGACACATCACCGGTTGGATTGAGCGGCAGCCCACCAACAAGGTTGGTCATGACGATCACTCCGCCAAAAACCGCGGCCCAGGCGGCGTCGTTGGTTTGATTGACGGACAGCAAGCCGCGTGCCGCATTGTCGTTGGGAACGGCCGTAAAGAGATCGATGAGCGACCAATCATTGGTAGGATATGTGAAAGGTGAGTTGACCCAGTTCGAGTACCAATTCCCATAGCTCTGCGCCGGGCTGGGATCATCTGATTTCAAATAGACGGTTTGCCACGGCGTCCCGCGATGGACGCGACCCAGCCAGCCAACGCTGGGAAACAGGTTGGTCGGGAATTGCCACTTGTCGGGGCTTCCCAATCCTGGATCCGCATAATGAACATCTGGTTGGCCTATTCCAATGGCGTAGCGCGCATTGATCTCTCCCGTGCCCACCGTTAAAGGGTTCGTTATAGCGCCATAGTAGATATTCCAGTTGAAATGAGAGGGAGGGTTGGGTGACGTCAGATCTCCAATCGTGTAATGAACCAAGGGATCACAAGCCATCCAAGAGTTCGAGTCCGTGTAATTGGCGTAGGGAGGGGCGGGAGTGTTCAGGGTCACCGAAGGCGCATAGAGGCCGAAACTCGCCTTCGAAGGACCATATCCGCCGGGGTATCTGCCCTGAAGGCTGTCCAGAGTTAACGTATTCTGACCTGTGTAAAAGTTACCGATGTCCATAAGAGCTACATAGATTTGATTGGACGCTCCTATAGGCAGTTGTGCGTTCCCGGCATCACTCGCATTCCCGATTGTCCAGAGCTGGTGGCCGGGGTAGTAAGGAGAACTGATGTTGAATTGGTTGCTTGCGATCAAGTATTGCGTAAAGGGAAAGGAACTGCCGAATGGTCCCAAGTTCACAAAATCGAGCAGATGTGCGCCGCCGCTCTGCCCCGGATTATTCCCGTCAAAGAGGGCGTAAAAAAGGTGATTGGTGGTATTGACCGACCAATAATGCCTGGGGTACGTGGTCTGGACCGTGTCTGCCGCCAAATAATTTGAAGGGTAGATTGAAGCAAATGGGATGTACCTCGGGGTAGATTGGGAAAATTCAGAAACATACCCATTCGGGAGAGCGGTGAAATTGTTCGAGAAAAAGGTCATGAACTGGCGCGGCCGCCAAAAGGGGATCGGGTTCGTCAACGCCGGAGGACTATACGTGTTATAATTGTAATTGAGGGAGTTGTTCGTATAAATATTGGTGCCCCAGTTGTAGGGGAAATTGGTCGCGTTATTCGTCAGCGTAATGGTGACAAAATTGCTCATAACGACTGATGTGCCGATGGTCTGGGAACCGACGAACGTGTTGCTGTAAGGATTCCAGGCATCCATCGCAACGTCGCTGGTGATTGCCCAGGTGTAAAACTGGTTCGTGTATTGCGGCGGGCGATGCACGTCGTATGGCCCCGGCGTAGCCGTATATCTCACGAAGAAAAGTTGCCGCTGTTGGGAGATGAGATTCTGATAACTGTATTGATCAAATTGAGGAATGTTTGTAACAGCTCCAATGACCCAGGGAACTCCCCAGTAATTGAAGAGGCCATCAGCCAGAAGCACATTATTATTCGTCGGCGGACTGGGAAGATCGAAGAAGGGCTGACTGAGTCTGAAGTACGCGTCGTTCGTAACCAAGGCGAAGTTGGTGATGTAAACGAACAAGTTGCTCAACGGTGATCCACCCGAAATCACCTGAAACTGGGGCCGGAAGACGGGAGGCAGCGGGAAAGGAACGCTGCTGCCATTAGGGCCAATAGCGCCATTGGTCCACGCGGGATTTGCGGCGGCGTAAATATTGGCGGCCAATTGCAACATGCGATGGACTTGCTCATTGTAAGTGATGCCGGGGTTTGTAGCATTATATATCGGAATATTCGTGATCCCAAAAGTCTGGACTATGTAATTGGAAGGGACATAGGCGTTTAGGGGATAAGTCGGGTAGATAACGGGGTTATTGGTGACGTAGTTGGTATAGACAATGACCTGGGAACGGAGGAGCAAATCGGCGGCGTTGGTGAAAAAGCCGAGCGGCGTCCAATGGACGAGGTTGGTGGGCATCGGCGTAAAGGGGCCATAAGGGCCGGCGGGCGTCTGGGCATAGGGGCCAGCTTGAATCTGGGCGGTGTTGTCGTAGTTGATGTTGACTTTGGTGCGCAGCCAGGAGGGAGGCGGGAGCGCACCCGGAGTCGATACATTGGTGACGAGGTAAAAGGAGGGGGTGACGGTGTTGGGCGGGTTATTCGAATAGACATACACCCCATATTCGGGTGCGGAGCCGGTGCCGATGCTGTCGAGCAGACGTTGGAAGGTGTAGCGGTTAGTGCTGTCGATATACTTCCCCACCGAGACCAAATTGGAGGCGAAATTGAGGCCAGTTCCAGGCGGGGTGCTGAACTCAACGGTTGCGCCGGGCAGGCCGGTCTTGTTGGGGTCGAACAGGTCCTGCATATCGTAAAACATGTTCGAGTTGTAGCCTCCCGGCCAAGGGTCATTTCTTAAATTCGCCCCGGCCGAGTCGAAGTAGTCGAAAGGGTAAGTACTGCTTGGGCCGATGCCAAACAAGTCGTTATTGGTCAGGTCAAGCGCAGTCCACCCAAGGTTGCCTGCAAATGGAGCGCCAAAGAATTGGTACAGTGTCTGGATATTTGTAGCAATGCCTCCATAACGAAACGAAAGAAACTGAACGGCATCATTGAAGGCGCCGCCAGAATTCGGGCTGTACAATTCGTTCGGAGTCGGATAGCTATAGTTATAATTGTAGGAGTTAAAAGGCAGCGGCAAGTTCGATTGGTACATGTACGGACTTAAGTTGTAAAGGAATGCGGCCAAGTTCAGCTCCCACGATCCAACACCCTGATCGCGAACAAAATCGTCCGGGGTAGTTTGGTAATTGGTCCCGATCCGGATACCGTTATACAAGTACTTGGCGTAATTGTGGATATAATTGAGATCGAGGGTTTTGCCGATGGGGAGGGCCATGTAGGCGTAGCGGCCAACGAAGGGGTTGGTCGGGGAATGGACGTATTCCGGGTACTTGAGCACGCCGATCCATTCCGGCTCGCCGTTGACCAGGTTGGAGACATAGGGGGGAGCAATGGCATAACCCCCGGAGGGGGAAATCGGCAAACCGTTTACACCGAGAACCCGCACGTAACCGTTGGACTCGAAGCGGCCGTTGCGGTTGAGATCCACCCAGTAGCGGAAGTCATTTTGCGGCGCGGCGAGATTGCCATTGGTCATGACAAAGACCGGCGGGCGCGGATCGTAGAAGAGATTGGCGATGTTCTGCGCCCAGTTCCACGCGCTGAGCGCGGTGTTGGTCAGGGGGCCTGCCCAGTCATAATTGACATTGGTGGCGTTCGTGAAGGCAGCGCCAGTAGTATTATTTCTGAAGCCGAAGGGATTGATATAGTTGTGGGAAGCCATGTAGTCGTAACTGAGGACATCGGTTGCGGCCATCATTTGGGCGATGATTTCGGTCTGGGCGCGGGCCAGGGCGGCGTCGCTCATGGCCCTGGCGGTATCGACGTCGAGGGTGGTGGTCATGGCGGCCTTGTTGCGGTTGGTCATGGCCAGGAAGGCAATGGCCAGGAAGGTGATGACCGACAGCATCAGCAGGGTGATGACAAGAGCGACGGCCCGGGCCGGGGTGTGGATGTGTGTTCTCAAGTTCATGGCGCCGCGGGGATGATGATGTGCTGGCGGAAAATCTCGACCTGACCGGCGGCATTGGCCAGAAAATTTGACGCGACGGTCGTGGCGCCGGCGGCATACAAGGCCCTGACGTGCTCGAAGGTCTCCGGTTCCAGAATGCCCAGTTCGATGTCGATGGAATGGGGCAGGTAGTTTGTCTGCACGGATGTGATGAAGCCTTGCGCGTTGGTAATACCCACGACGCAGGGATATTGAAGACTCACGTAGCCAGGCGTACCAATAGTAAGGAAGCCGGGAAACGGAGTTTGCAAGTTCCCGAATTGCTCATAACCCTGTTCATACGGCATTTCGTTGCCACCCGCGTCGAAAGCATAGATCTTGAAATGTATAACGCCGTCGGCGACGCGGTGGAACAAGGTATTGGTAAAGGTGTTATAGCCGACCTGGGTATTAAAATTTGAGAACAGCGTATTGGTGGCATAGAGCGGGGCATTGGTCTGGGCCACATAGCGGTAGAGGGTGCCAACGCCAGGAATGGCGCTGCCACCGGCGTTGGTAAACCAGTTGCTGACGGTGTATCCGATGCCAAGCCAGGTGTTGTTGGAAAGCACTGTGGCAAAGATGTCCTCGATCTGATTGGTGCGATAGACCGGCTGATTGAAGCTGTTCGTATAGACCACCTGGTCGAGGTCGTACCACGGCACGTAATACCAGTACAAGGTCGGTGGCGCGCCGTTAAAATTCGTAGGATACCATATATTCGTGAAATGAGGGTCGGACATCTGCGAGAGGTCGGAGGCAATCATATCGACGATGGTGCGGCCGGCGTCGGTGATGGTGGTGCGTTTGATGCCGGATTTGAAGGCCTTTTGGGTTTGGACGAGCATGGCGGTCAGGCCCAGGATGATGAAGGCCAGCATGGCGGTGGAGACGAGCATTTCCAAGATGGTCAGCGCCCGGCGGGTGCGCGGAAGGCGGGGGGGCGTATGGATTGGAAGCGCTGTTTTCACGGATCAGAAAGCATACATGTTGGTGGTGTAGGAGAAGGGCTGGAAGAACCAGTTGGAAAAGTAGGTGTTGGTAATGCTGGTGGACCAGAGATGGCCGCTGACCAAAGTGCGATAGGTCTGGCGGCTGGGGCCGATGTTCCAATTGGGCAAAACCGGCCAGGCGAATTTGAGGCGGACTTCGTGCAGCAGATTCGTCAGGTACCATGTTTCCTGAAAGCGAACGAGTCGGATTTGAAAATCCGTGGAGCCGCCGGGATAATATTGGTAATTCGTCGTATCTTGCGCGATAGAGGCCCAAGGGACATTTTCGACGGTCAATTGATACTTGAAAGCGGTGAGGGCGTTTGCGCCATTTTGTTGGACGGCCGAGCCGGTCATGGCGCGAATAATGGCGGTCACCTGATTGGTGACGCAGACATTGGAACCATTGAACAGCACTATGACTCGGGGATCGAATTCCGGGGTGCTGAGAAAGCCAATGATGTTCATGTCGTTGGTCAGCAGCGGGTAGTAGTTGGGGCCAGGGTTGTTTGTGAGCAACGGATTGAGATAAATGTTGCTAAATCCGGCATTCGTGCTGACAACGGTGATTGACTCCACATAATTGGTGAAGATGTTGAAATTGGTGCGCATTTCGCCGTTGCGGATGGAGTTGAGGAGATAAGGGGCGTCCTGGCTGATGATCGTTTCTTCCCGGTTGTCTTTCTGCGTCGTCATGCCCTGGGGCAGGATGCCGATGACGGCGATGAGGGCGAAGCCAATGACCCCCACGGCGATGGCGATCTCGACCATGGTGAAGGCGCGCTGGCGCTTTGAAAGGCTGAAGGCTGAAGGCTGAATCGGCAGGGCGAGACTCTGTCGAGCCGCGGACGCGCGGCAGCGCGTCCCCACCCCGGCTGCCAATCCAGTCAGAGTTCGACGGAGTCCCGCTTCACCAGTTCTGTTTTCGCATGGGTGTTTGGTGTTCATCAGAATTGGTTCCGTTCGATCCTGGCGTGGGCGGTCAGCCAATCGATGTGGATGAGGTTGGGATTGTTGGTGGCATTGCCGGGCGGGGTCTCGACGAGGCTGGGCGGAGAAGCCGGCCAAGTGATTTGCGGCAACAGGGTATGGGGATCGAGCGGGCAGAAAATACTGCCGCTGGTCAGCATGATGAACTGGTCAGCCCCCGCCGTGAGCTGGCCTGACGGAGAAAAGCCGATGTAGGGCAAAGCGTTATAGCAATTGGCCCCGTAATTGCTTCCATAGGAGGCGTTAAAAGTGGACGGAAAGGGGAACCATTTATTATTGTTGGTAAAGGCCACCACGGGCCACACAGACCAGTTGGACAGGCCGCCACTCAGCGTATTGGTGGTATAGATATAGTTCGTGCCATAGCCGTTGGTGAGCTGGAATGGGGAGATGTAAACCCCCTGCGGCAGGAATTTCCAGTCGGTGAGGTAATGGACGTTGGACACGCCCGGCTGGTCGCCAACGGTCCGCATGCTGATCAGCGCGTAGGCGGCATATTGATGGGCGGCAAGATTGGTGATCTGCGGAGTCGTGAAATAGTCGGGACTCTGCGGAGGGGATTGTAGCGGGGAGTCGTTCGTCCAAAAGTTGGCGGGGAGGAAAACCATGCAGACCATGGAGCGATTGGCCATGGCGCGCTGGCGGGCGAGGGTGACGTCGTCGAGCAACTGGAGGGTGGCGGCTTTCATGGCGTTGCCCTTGGTAAAGCCGCTGAGATGGGGCATGGCCAGCGCAGCCAACAAGCCGATGATGCCGATGACCAGCATCAGTTCGAGGAGGGTGAAGGCGCGTTTGGCGGAAAGGCTGAAGGCTGAAGGCTGAAGGCTGAAGCGGGGCGAGCCGGCAAATCTATTTCTTACGGTAGGGCGAGACTCTGTCGAGCCGTAAATTCGCAATCGAGTCAGGGTTCGACAGAGTCTCACCCCACCGGGTATCGGGCTATGCTGAGGCAGAAAAAGGACCCGCCGCTTGGCGGCATTGAGACTGAAGGAGATGGATTCCGGGAAGTTCATTGCCAGTTGCCGTTGGTCACGATGAGGTTGGTGCCGTTCCTGCTGCCGATGCTGTATTCCGCCCACAAATCGTAACTGGACATATTGTGGCGGTTGGTGGTGGAGCAGTCGTAATGCCAGAAGTTGGTGGAACCGGGAGATAGAGTAACCGGCACGACCAAGCCCCAGACGTTCGTGGCGCCGGCGGAAACACCGCTGGGATAGTTCGTGTATTCCTTGGGCTGAGGCAACGGCTGGAAAAAGTTGCGCGGCTCATCCGTGCTGGAATTGGCAACGCCGGTCCTTCCGAACACCGTGTAGAAAATGTTGGAAGGAATAATGGTGCCGTCGAAAGTCAGGATGTTTCCATTGTTGTTGGTGTAATTGTTCGTCGCGCCGGTCAACTCGTAGATCAAGGGGTTGACGGCAGCCGTGGCGTCGTAATATGCAAGGTTGGTGGTGGCCAAGTTGCCGTTGTCGGGCGGGTAATAATTGAGCTTGGATTGATAATTCGCGATCATGCCGGTGAGTTTCATCTTGTCGGCATTGACCATGGTGTTTCTTTTGGCGACCTGGGCGCCAACGTTCATGCTGATGACCAGGGTGGCGACGATGCCGATGATGGCAATGACCACCAGCATTTCGATGAGGGTGAAGGCGTGTCGTTTGCTCATATTATTCGAACTGGGCGCGGGCGGCGGATGGGGAGCGGGCATTGATCTGTGTGTCGCGCATCTCCTGTTCCATTCTTTCGCTGAGCCACTGTTTGATCATGCTTTGATAATTGAGATAGCGGGAGCGCGCAAGGCGTTTGATGCGGGCCAACATGCGGGGGTCCATGCGCAAGGTGATGGTGACGGAGTCGGCCATTTCGGCGGAGGCGGCCACGGAACATTCCATGAGGCGGACTTCGAGGCGGGTTTCGGCCCAGTAGTCGGCTTCGGCTTCCTCGCGGTCGAAGAGGGGGACTTCATCCCAAGTGGAAATGGCGATCATAAGCGGGGTTCCTTAAAAGAGGAGGGCTTGAGCAAGTCTGCTTTGATAAAAAGAGCGGTCTTCGGGTTCGAAAGGGCGGGCGAAGATGACGCGGGCTTGTTTGCCGTTGGTGCGGAAGACGGTGAAGACACCCTGGCCATTGGCGGCGACGCCGAGATTAAAGAAGCGCGCCTGGACGGCAAAGCGAGGCGAATCCGGCAGCAAGCGGACGGCGAAAGGGTCCTCAAACGACTCCTCGATGCTCTCCAGAGTCAGGGAGCGATCGAGATTGAAGGGCGGATTATTCCAGTCAAAGTCCACGACCTCCTCCGTTAATCAAATGCCCATACATTGTCCATACAATGTCCATACTGCATTAGGCAAAGATTGTCAAGGGTGGATTTTGACTTTTTTTGAATGCTCCTAGAGTTTGGGTTCGTTTGGCAAAAATGGGGTTTTGGATCAAGGTCTATCGGACACCTCCAAATTGATGGGGGCGGGAACGGCCTCGCCCCGGCGCATGCGCTGAAGGCGTTCCAACTGGTTCATGGCGCGGTACAACTGGCGCTCCAGTTTTGTTTCGTAGCGGACGATTTTGTCGAGCACCTGCGCGGGAGGCAGCAGAGCGGCGGATTGGAGGGCTGTCTCATTGGCGGCTTCCCGCTTTTTGAGGGTGCGTTTGTTGTCTTCGAGCCTGAGGAATTCGCGGCGGATGAAATCAAGGGCCAATTCTCTATTTTCCTCGCGCCAGGCGGCGGCATCGTCGCCTTTGGGTCTCTGGGACAATTTAAGCTGGAGATTCTCAAAACGTTTCAGGTAGGCACCCTTCCGGACAAAGGCGTCATTGATGGCGGCCTGGGTCAGTTCACCCTCCTTCTGCACCCGGGCGAGGAGATCGCGCAGCCAGCCTTGAATGATGGCGATGCCCAAGGTGGACGTTTGCATGGCGCTGAGCGTGTCGCTCGAAACGGCCCAAAGGAGAACCTCCATTTGAGAATCGGGCCGGTGGCGTTCCCAGTGGTTGTGGTCCACGCTGGAAGCGATTTCGCCGGACTCGGCCTGCAAGACCCGGCGCAGCCGCCAATGGGTGGTGACGATCTGGTCCACGAGCATTTCCTCGACCGTTCCGACGGGATTGAATTCCTGGCGGAAGCGTTCGTGCAAGTCGAAGAATTCGCGGTCGCTTTCCTTGATGTTGAAGCCGCGCACCAGGACCTGGGTGGAGAGGATGCCGTGCTTGAGGGCGTTCATTTTGGAGACGGCGCGGCCCTGGGGCGTTTTGGGGCCGGTGGATTTGAGGGCGTTGCGGCGATTGGCGTCGAGCTTTTGAGGGGAGAGCAATTTTTGCATGGGGTGAATCAGATTAGCGCGAGGACAGCGGTTGGGTGTGCGGCAGGCGGCGCGGGAGGCGCGCCTGCGGACTGATGGCGTCTGGCGGGACACAAGTTGTCCATGAGGGGATTATGGCACACAAGGCGAAATTTCCACAGTCCACGGTGCGCATAAAATATTTTTTGCAAAACCCGCGTAAACATTGAGAAAAAGGCGCGTCGGGGGCCTGCGTGTCAAGTATGTATTCTTGACAGAGGCTTTAAAAAGGGGGTTTGGGGAAGGGAGGTTGGGAAAGGGGGAGAGCCTGGGACGGAAGGGAAAGGAGGGACAGAAGGGACGAGAGAGACGAGTCGGAGGGGGTCGGACAGATCGGACGAATCGGACAGGTCGGGAAGGTCGCAAAGGCCGGACGCTACGGAGGCGGGGGACTCATCCGCAGTTTGTCGAACTGGAGGTGCCTAGAGCAGCCTTAAAATTGATTTTTTAACCGCGAACCATGCCGACCACGCGAACAAAACAGAAGTCCAATTTCGAGTATTTCGCGGTGATGAATTCTGTCCTTCATTACAGCATCTCCTGTTGTTTTTCGGGCTTGGCGTCACGCTGCGCTTTGGCGAAGGGATTCAGTTGCGGCGGGTCGAGATAAACGAGGTCAACGCCGGCGTCGGGAAAAATCCTCCTGTCCCGCATGGCGCCGCTTTTCGCGACGGGTTGGGTGTCGTCAATATTTATACCTGACGGCGCCGCGAGGCTGACGCCGTGGCCGAAAGGAGCGCCGGCTTACGTTTACACCTCTGAGAAAAAAGCGCGGGAACCGTTTCACGTGGCCGGGTTGATCTCATAATCATGGCTCCTGGTTGGCCTCCGGCTTGAAGGTGATGGTCACATACTCCGGGTTGCTCAACTCCCAGTTGCCCTCAAGTTGGCGGCAAAAGGTGGCGACAAAACGCAGCGATGGTTCGTCGCTGAGTTCCGGGTGAAAAAAGGCGCAGTAAACAAGCCCTGTTTTTTTGCCGGGCATTTCCGGCACGAGAATGCGCGCGGGCGCGCTCCACGGGCCTGCAATCTGTTTCGCCTGGCGAAACTGGAGTTCGTGCGGGTGAAAGAAATCGGACGAGGTCGCCATCAAATAACGCCCCAACGCCGGAACCCACATCACCGAAACCTGCCCGTAGGCTTTGCGGAAGATCACTTTCACATCCGCCCGGTTTTTGGACCAGCTTTTGCCCGTGAAAAATTCATACGCGCCGGGGTTCTCAATTTCCGGGGCGTTGACGCGCGCGAGAATCAGGCCTTTGGGCGCTTCGCTGATTTCAAGGAGATAAAGCCGATCGCCCTGGCGGAAAAGCTGGGCGGGCGCGACGGGAAATCTCCACTGGCCATTGGGCCGCAATCGGACGAAGCGTCCGAGCGGCGTTTCTCCCACCGCCAATCCGGCCCCAATCCCGTGAAAATTCCACGGCCCCGGCTGGTCGGTGACTTCGATCACGCAATAAGAAAGATAAATGCGCGAGTCCAGGCTGATGCCGTTTCCCGGCCAGATGCGGTGGTGCTTCAGGTCTTCATCCGGAAGGTACTCAAACGGATTGGCCACGACGCCGTTTGAATCCGTCAAGTATTCGAGCGCCGGAGGAAGATTCGTCCGTCCGGCGGGCAGGAAGGCGATGGTGGCGCTCTGCGCGCCCTTTATTTGTGACGACTGCGGCGGTTGACCCGGCTGCGGCTGGCCGTAAAACGTGTCGCCAAAAGTCCACAATGTTCCGCCCGGGACCGGCACGGGCACGCCGCCGTCCTGAAACAGCACGCCCGCACGCCGCTGCCCTTCCGTCCAGATGGACCGGCCAAACTCGACGCGCGCCACTCGTGGCGGAGAAGCGGCGCAACCCGCGAGCGCGAGCACGATGAAGGCGATGGAAAATCCTGCCAGCGCACGCGCCGTCACTGCCCCCAGCCACAACCCGTCGAAGGCAGTGTAACGACTTCCGTGTAGTCCGGGATTTCCCATTTGATTTATTGCCCACGACGAGTGTGGCCTTTTTCGTGATTTGCTTTCTGCTCCACAGATTTGCAAGTCCTTTTCACAGGCCTCACTTGGTTTTTCTTTGGCATAGGGGGTGTCCCGATGCCCTTTAGGGCTCCCAACGCCCTTTTTCTCCCGGATGAGAAGAGACCTCTTCCGTGGTTTCTGTGCTTTCATGTAAACGAGGTCAACGCCGGCGTCGGGAAAAAGCCTCGTGTCCCGCAGCCACTTGAGATTATCGCCAAAAAGCAGGCGGTTCATGCGCAGGTTTTGTACCACGCGCCCTTGCCGGGCGCGAGCAAGAAAACACATGCCGTGCCAGTTGATTCCAAAAACGGATTTCCTGCGGCAGGCGGTTCTGCCAAAAACGGTGCGTCACTGGCCATTGACGACGTTGCGGGAGAAACTGATCAAAATCGGGGCCAAAGTGGTGCGCCATTCCCGGAAGATCGTCTTCCAGATGGCGGAAGTGGCGGTTCCGCGAGAGTTGTTCCGGGCGATTTTGGAAGGGATTGGGCGGCTGCGATTGGCAGTCGCGGCGTCAGGATGAAGGCCGACCATGGCAAAAACACATCACAACAACGGAGGAAGTGTCTTCGCATCCGGGAGAAAAGGGCAGAATGAAAGCAGGCATCGAAGCATTTGCAGGGGGAAATGTTGGCGAAACCTGCTTGCTTGTATGTTTTGATTTAACTCGAAGCGTTTTTGAAATCAGAACTATTATAGCGGTTTAAGAAAAGCTGTAGCCGTGAAATGGCTCCGCGGGAGCGTCGCCCTACCACCGACTCGGTAGGGCGACGCTCCTGCGGAGCCTGCACGTCCACGCAATTGCGGCTACAGTTCTTGTTGAAATGCTATAAGTGATGATCTTCACTTCCGACGCACAGAACCGTTTGTGGAACCGTGCCAGAACGATTTCTTCCTGCAATACGTCCCTGCTTGAACTCCGCAAGTCCCTGCCGCACGGTCCATTAAACGATTTAAAACCCACCGCTTGGTTGACAGGCGGTTGCGACTTTTTGGGCGTTAGCGCAGCCGATAAAATCGTTTCGGCGAATTGATCGCATAGGGATCGTTGAATATGTAGAAGAGCGTCGCCGGGCCGGGCAAATTGCTCCAGGTCATCAGGTCCGAGCTGGCCTGTATCGGCAAGCTCCATCCTGTGATCCCGGTCAAGGTGAATCCGAAATTCCCGGCGCCCATGGGTGCGAGATTGGTGAGGACCACCCAGCCGCCCTGCAAGTAATTTGAAAACACCATGCCGGCTTCGGTGGCGGTAACGGCGCCGCTGCCATTCGTGTCGCCGATGAGCACGTTGGGATCGGTGTAAAACAAATTGTCCGGGCTGTAAGCGACCGCGACCGAGTTGCTCATGACGGCGCGGAAGTGGTAAAAGGACGACGGCGTCAAGCCGCTGATGCCCTGGCGAAACGCCACATAGCTTGTGCCCGCGCCCACTGCCTGCGCGGCCGTCGTGTTGCCGTAGGAGGTCGTCGCGCCCCACTGAAAATATCCATTCGCCCCGCTGCCACCCGATAAACCAGTCGAATAGAGCACCGCGGAACTGCTGGTGACATTGTCGCAATAAGCGGGCGTCACGCCGAGGCCGGGAATGTCGAACGTTCCCTCCGTCGCGAACGGCCCGCCGGCAAAGGCCGAGTCAATCGCCTGCACGCTCCAGTAATAGGTTCCGGCCGGCAACTGGGTCAGCGTGTAGCTGGTCCCCTGGATCATCCCCCGTTGGACAACCCGCCGCCAGCCCGTGGCCAGATTCGCCTCCGCAGCGACGTAATTGTCCGACCCGGGCACGGTGCCGACGTAAATGTTGTAGCTCAATCCGGCGGTGGGCGTTTGCGCGTCACTGGCCGCATTCCACGAAAGCACCACTCCGTTGGAGGATGTAACCGCATTCAGCCCGGTCGGCGCGGTCGGCGGCGTATTGGTCACCGGGGTCAGATTCTCCCAAAGCTGCAGGGGATTTCCTTGCGACGCGGTCACCAGGTCCAGACGACCATCATTGTTATAATCGCCAAAGGCCAGGAACGATCCAGCGCCACTGCCAAGGCCCGGAATCGAATTGGACGTAAAACTGGCCCCGGCATTGTTGTGGTAAACTCCCTCACCTTGGCCGCCGATTACCGCTACGTCAGGATAGCCGTCGTTATCATAATCTCCCGCAATGCAAATATTACCCGGATCGTTTCCCCCTACCGCAAAAGACACGCCATTTTGGGTAAATTGGTAGTTGCCGCCGTTCAGCTCCAAGTCCTCAATGGGAGTGGTGCCGTTCCCGGGGTCATTGCCTTGCAGAAAATCCAGGCGTCCATCGTTATTATAATCCGCAATCGCCGGGCTTTGGCCCATTGAAAGGGTATCGTCATTAAAACTCGCCGCTTCGGTAAACAGCGGCAAGGCGCTGTTGGTGAAATTATTATGCCAAATCACATCGACCGGCGTAACCCCGGCGGGGTCTTTGTTACCCATGGTCATTAGATCGACCCAACCGTCGTTGTCCAGATCGGCCCACTGGACCGCCGATGATGGATAGCTGTTCGTCGGTAGTGACATGGCCAGGGTAAACGAGCCGCCGCCATTGTTGTGCCATACCTGAACAACGCCCCCAGGCGCGACAATGGCAAAATCCGGACGGCCATCGTGATCATAATCCGCCCAGGAAAAGAGCGGGGTCATCCAATTAGCGTTGTAATCGGATACATTCGTGCCCACCAAGCCGGGGATTGGGACATTGGTGAACGTGCCGTTTCGTTGATTGTGATACAATTGAACCATGTTGGAGACGCCAGTGCCCTCGACCATGAAATCGAGGTAGCCGTCATTGTCGTAATCCACCCACTGGACGGTGCTGTTCGCCGCACCCGGAAAGTTCGTTGCCAGGTGGAATTGGCCGTTGCCGTCATTGTGATACAACAATGTCGCGGGGGCGCCAATAGATCCATTCGATACAAACGCGCCGCATACCAGGAGGTCCAACCGGCCATCGTTGTCGTAATCGCCCCAGGCAGCACAGCCTGCGTTCATGTTGGTCATAATCCAAGGCGCCGTGGTAAAGGCGGCGGGCGTGACGTTGGTGAACGGGGCCTGGGCGGCGGCTTGAAGGGCGCCGAGAACGGTGAGCAGGGCGATTTTGGCAAAAAACTTCGTGTTCATGATTTGGCTTTTAGGCACTAAAGAAATTTACGGTTGGCGACTGTAAGGAAAACCCCGGTTTTTGCAAGTATATTTATGACTGCGATTCGGACGCGGGCGCATCTCAGCTTTTGACAGAACTTTGTTCTGAGTCGGGATTTCCCATTTGGATTCTTGCCCACGACCGGGGTGGGCCCTTTTTTGTCATATTGCTCACTTTCGTCCTGTTTCATAGATTTGCAAATCGTTTTTCAAAGGCCACCGTCGCGATTTCTGCGGCACGGGAAGTGTTTTGACGCGATTTTGTGCTCCACCGCTTTTTTTCTCCCGGATGTGAAGACACCTCCTCCGTGGTTTCTGTGCTTTCATGTAAACGCGGTCAACGCTGGCGTCGGGAAAAACCCTCGTGTCCCGCAGCCACTTGAGATTATCGCCAAAAAGCAGGCGGTTCATGTGCGGGCGTTTTACCAGAGGCGCCGGCCGTGTGCGAGCAAGAAAAGGCAAGGCGTTCCAGGCCAAATGATATTAAAGTATCGCAGCGGTTTCCGTGATCGCGGTAACCATTGGACTTGCGTTGGCCGTGATCTCAGTTTCCTGATTCCTGCGCCAACTGTTATTTTCGTTGGCGCATCCGCCTCAACAGGAGAGGCATTCCTATTACGACCAACCAAACTGATGCTGGCTCCGGTACAATGAGCGAGTCACTTAGCAAGGGATACAGGCTGCCGGTGGCCGATTCGGTCAAGAAGAAGTAGTCGTTATTGGCCGTCGTCAGGCTCAACGTGTCGCCGTCCGCCACCACAGGTATGTCCTGGCTGAGCAAGCTGGTATCAAACATGCCGATCAAGGTGGCCGCATCCGTCGTGTCAGGAACAGCCGTGAGCGAACTCGTGGCCAGCACATTGTCGTTTTGGTCATCAACGTTGAGGGTCCAATTAATGTTTAAGTAGGGGTTGGGGGTTGCTTGGGAAACCAATTGCAGTTGCGCGTCGCCTGGGGAGGCGGCCATGACTTTGACGTTGAAGAGGAGGTTAGCAGGAGCGGTCCCCCCTTGGGGAACCGTAATTTTCACTCCTGTGAAATCCGAGCCGGTTGTACCATTGACAGTAGTAGGAGCGATGGTGACGGACCACGCTCCGTTACCTTCTCTCTTCACAGTCGCGACCTCTCCTGTGGCCCCCGAGAAATTATTGACAGTAGCGGCAGCATTCGAAGCCGTGGTCGATGCTGAAGCGCCAGCGTTGACGTTAATAGGTAGGCCTGTCAATTCCCCCATATTACCAGTGCCATCGCTAACAAAAGACACCTGCATCTTTCCTGCCCCTGTACCGGAGGAATCGCCGGACGGAGGCGGAGTAACTGTTATCTTTACGGGATTAGCTTGGGCAGTGGAAATGAGCAACTGAAACGCAGTTGCAATAATTATTACGGCCCGTAAAATTCCTGTTTTCATAATTCCTCCTGCGCGTTTGCTTGGCAGAAAAGGCCAACCGGCGCTAATGCACTTCTTGATCCGAGACGAGTTGAAAGGATGCGAAATTGCCTCTGCAAGCCACGGCGAAAAGGGGTCCGGCTTGGGGCTTAAGAGTTCATCTTCGAGCATGATGTTTAGGTTTTTTATATGACCTGCTTAATTAACTGACAGTTGGTCTGGATGCATATTGATTACTGATGCTTCCAAGCATCTGCACTACCCCGCCGAGCCGCCCCAAATTCGGATGCAAACACCCACTGCTTTGATTACATCCGTGCTCAATTGCCCACATAAGGCCACGACCCGACCTCATTGTCAAGCCTTTTTGCCAAGTTTTTTCACTTTTTTCGGAACGGCAGGATAGCTCGGCTTTTCACCATTCTTTTGCGAGATGCGTATGCCGGATCAGACCCAGTCAATGAGGATCGTTCCTCCTGTACAAGCCGCTCACCATGAACGACATGGAAACAGTGAAAACTCAAGTTTTCGATTTGGCCTCTGCCTTCGGGCCGAGAATCAGGGCCGGGCAGAACCAGAGAACGAGCCATTCAACCCTCCGCTTCCGCAGTCAAAGGTTCATGTTCAGCCTGAATACCAGATGCCGTGCATGGGTTCAAGAATTTACGTCCAGAGAATGATTTTCAAGCGCGAACCACTCGAACCACGCGAACAAAACAGAAATCCAATTTTGGGTATTTCCAGTATTTCGCGGTCATGAATTCTGTCCTTCATCACAGCATCTCCTGTTGTTTTTCGGGCTGGGCTTCACGCTACGCTTTGGGGAAGGGATTGTCCTGCGGCGGGGCTTCGACCCGCGTCTTGCTCCCTCGGATACCTTCTTGCCCTGAAGAGGATTGCGCTTATGCTCAAGCACAGGAAAAGTTTCCAAAAACAAGTGAAATCCGCCTGCAGGCCACCCAACATCGTTGATACGCGCCACCGGCTGGAATCGGTGGACTTGTTGCGCGGGTTTGTCATGGTGCTGATGGCGCTCGATCATACGCGGGGGATGTTCAGCAACGCCCCCTATTACCCCCTGGATTTGAGCCGGACATACCCGGCGCTGGCGCTGACGCGCTGGGTCACCCACTTCTGCGCGCCCGTATTCTTCTTTCTGGCGGGGACCAGCGCCTTCCTCTACAAGGCGCGCGGCAAAACAACGGGCGAACTATCATGGTATCTGCTCACCCGCGGATTGTGGCTTGTGTTTCTCGAATTGACTTACCTGAACTGGTGCGCGTGGACTTTCAACATTTCGCTCCATTGGTTTCCCGGCATCGTGATGTGGGCCATCGGGTGGTCGATGGTGGCGCTGGCGGCATTGGTCTGGCTGCCGGTCCGGGCGGTGACGGCTTTGGGCGCGGCCATGATCGTTCTGCACAATATGCTGGATCCACTGACGCCGGAGGGTTTCGGGGCCTGGGCGGGTTGGTGGCGCATTCTGCACACGGGCGGTTCCTTTGAATTTCCCGCCGGGGTGACTTGGGCCATTACATATCCGCTGGTCCCCTGGATTGGCGTGATGGCGGCGGGCTATGGCTTCGGCATGGTGTTGAGGCAGGATGAGGCCGGACGCAGGAAATGGATGATCGGCCTGGGCGCGGCGCTGACGATGCTTTTCGTGGCGCTACGCCTGAACAATGCGTACGGCGATCCCAAGCCGTGGTCGGAACAGAAGGACCCGATGTTTACATTGTTGTCTTTTTTAAACTGCCAGAAGTACCCGCCATCGCTGTGCTTCCTGCTGATGACGCTGGGGCCTGCGCTGCTGTTGCTGGCGCTTTTTGAGTGGAAAAGGCCGGCGTGGTTAAGGCCGGTGCGGATCTTTGGGCAGGTGCCGTTGTTTTATTTCCTGGTTCATCTGCCGCTGATTCGTAGCCTGGCGGTGATCGCGAATTTGCTCCGTTTCGGTCGGGCGGACTGGCTCTACGGCCCCCAACCCGCCCCCGGAATGGCGCCCATTCCAGTGCCGCCGAACGCCGGATTTAATCTGGCAGTCGTCTATCTGGTGTGGATCGGCATTGTGCTGGCCCTGTATCCGCTTTGCCGGTGGTTTGCGCGCCTGAAGCAGACGCGCCGTTCCGCGTGGCTTTCCTACCTTTGACGAGCCACGGTGGAATATTTCACTGTCTGACGTCGGCTCCTACAAACTGGCAACGCCGGGCTGGAGCGAATGGCGGTTGCATGAATGGCTCAATCAAACCAGCAATCGGCTTCGGCGAAGCAGCGGACCACGATCCAAATCAAGCGGTGGTTGCGGTCGGTCCGGAGCTTCAAGGCGCGGGCAAAGGCCAGGGCGGTGCTGAGGCGATAGGTCGTCGGGCGGCTCCCAGGCTGGGCCTTGCGGCCGGCACATTCTTGGAAGAGGCACGTGGCGGTGGCGCCTTTGGGGTCAATTTCCAGGCCGGCCAACCTGTCGCGTTTGTCGGTGGCGGCCTTGAGGGCGCGCGCAAAGGCAATGGGTTCGCGCAACTCGAATTGCGTAGAGCCCGTAATCAGGTCGTGCAGCCGGATTTTGCCGCCGGTGGCGGGGTTCATGGGCAAAGCTTCCACCACAGGCGCCCGCCACCGGCGAGCGGAAACCGGGGCAGATGCCGATGCGAAGCGTTTTGCCAGCGCGAAATGGCTTGCAAATTCGTGTGGTTGGAAGGAAATTAGGTAAACGACAACTAAAGGCGGCTCCTTCACGACATGAACCATCAATCAAAAGGGAAATCCTGAATGAAATCTGCAAACCAAATCGCCGGCCTTTTCGTTGTGCTGGGATGTTTCAGTGCTTCGGCTCAAACGATTTTTGACGAGAATTTCGACGGGGGCTACACAGGAGCTTTTTACACAAGCTCTTACACAGGCAGCGGATCTCCAACGGCCACTTCAGCCACGGTCCAGACAAGCGGGGGGGATCCGAACGGTTGTTTCCAAGTGCAAATGACGACCACGACGGCCAACGATGAGTTCGTTGGACAGCCGGAATTAGCGCAGGTGAGCGGGAATACCGATTCGAATCCGTCCGATTACGTGTTGTCATTCGACGCCGAGGGCAGCGCGGCGGGGCAGTTTCAATTCATCGTTCAGACATGGCAGAATCAATACTACGGCGGTTCCATGGTCATGATGGCATCCACGACCTTGCAATTGACCGCCGCCAACACCTGGCAATTGTTCTCTGTCAACCTGGGATCGATCACCTCGGCCAGCGCAACCGGCGGGACCTGGCAATTGAATTACGGAATCCTTGGCTCAACGTGGGGAGGCATCGGCACGACGGACACATTGAAAATTGACAACATCATTTTGACCCACCTCGCCAACAGTCTCGAGATTTCTTCCTCGTCCAATCCGTCCGCCGACGGCGCTCCTGTCAGCTTTACGGCGACCGTGTTGTCGAACGGTTTGACGGCAACCGGCGCCAGCGGTCAGGTCGTCTTCTCGGACGTATTGGGCACCATCAGCACGAGCACGGTGACCGCCGGTGTGGCGACCAGCGCGGCGGTTTCAAATCTGCCTGTGGGGTTGGATACCATCACCGCCGTTTATTCCGGCAATGCTCCAAGCGCGACCAATACATTTTCGCAGGAAGTCAACCCGCCGTCGGTTGGCATCGCGCAATCCGGCCTGCCCATTTATACAGACCATATTGTGAACGGGTTTCAGAATTACAGTTGGGCGGCGGTCAATCTCCAGAACACCAGCCCGGCCTACCCAGGCAGCACTTACGATATTAGCGTGACGGACGGCGGCTGGCAGGCGCTCGCTTTTCAATGCCAGGAAATTAATTCCACTCCCTATTCGAGCGTCACTTTCTGGGTGAACGGCGGCTCTTCCGGCGGCCAGCACATCCAGGTCTTCGGATTGCTGGACTGGACCAATCAGGGCGGGTATCCGATCACGGCGGGTTTGCCGGCAAACTCCTGGAGGCAAATCACCGTTCCGCTCTCGTCGTTGAATGTGGCGAACCAGCCGAACTTTGGCGGCATTTGGATTCAGGGTGACACGGGTTCCGCGCAACCCACGTTCTACGTCGCCGCGGTTTCGTTGGTGGCGGCGGCGGCGCCGTCGGTCGTGCATTTGAATGTGAACGCGGCGAACGTGCTGCAAACTGTCGATGCGCGGCAATTCGGGGTGAACACCGCGACCTGGGATGGAATACTGGGCAACTCCGGGACGCTGCCGGCCCTTGAGGAAATTGGCTGCACGGCCTTGCGCTGGCCGGGCGGTTCGACATCGGACACCTACCACTGGGCTTCCGATGCGAGCGGCAATTCCACCTTTCGGAATCTGGCCACGAATCTCGGCGCACAGGTCTTCACCACTGTCAATTACGGAACCGGCACGGCGGCCGAAGCCGCGGCCTGGGTCTTGAACGCAAACAAGACAAACAACTGCAATTTCCTGAACTGGGAAGTGGGCAACGAATGTTACGGCGCGTGGGAAACGGACAGCCATCCGATCCCGCAGGATCCCTACACCTACGCGACCAATGCGGCGCAATACATCCAGGAAATGAAGGCGGCTTATCCGTCCGTGCCGATCAAGGTCGGCGTGGTGGTGGTGCCGGGCGAGGACAGTTACGCCAATAACGAGAACCATGCGGCCACCAATCCCGTGACCGGACAGGCGCATTACGGATGGACTCCCGTGGTTCTGTCGCAAATGAACGCTCTCGGCGTGCTGCCTGATTTCCTTATCTATCACTTTTACTGGCAATACACTCCGGACGACTACGGTTACTATTCCAACTCACCGGACTGCGACCAGACCCTCCTGCAAGTGTCGGGGAATCCCTCGCCGTTGAACTGGAGCGACTGGGCCAGCGCCGCCAGCAACCTGCGCATGCAGATCACCGATTATCTGGGCGCAGCCGCCGGCAGCAACATCCAGTTGTGTGTGACTGAAAACAACAGCGACGCCGGGACGATGGGCCGCCAATCCACCAGCATCGTCAACGCCCTTTACCTGGCCGACAGCACCTGCGAATTGATGAAGACGGAATTCCGGTCCCATCTCTTCTGGGACCTTCATAACGGAGACGATGATGGTGATTTCGACGCCACGATCTTTGGCTGGAGGAGCAATGGGGATTACGGAATCCTGGACCCGAACAACAATCCGTATCCGACCTTTTATGCGGAGAAGTTGCTTCAATATTTTGCGCGCGCGGGCGACTCCGTGGTGAGCGGCACGAGTGATAATCTGTTGCTTTCCGCGTATGCGACCAGCCGCACGAACGGCCTGCTGACGGTGCTGGTCATCAAC
>Ga0326727_10005041_pt1 | contig 38378 bp, 25 predicted proteins | sample MB2enrmetagenome_FD_207643 | JGI IMG/M metagenome (GOLD analysis project Ga0326727, IMG submission 207643) | Lab enriched peat soil microbial communities from McLean, Ithaca, NY, United States - MB29MY | ecosystem: Environmental > Terrestrial > Soil > Wetlands > Peat | place: USA: New York... | reverse complement strand
GAAGCGCTACGGGCCGACTCTGGCCGTTTCTGACGTAACTTTCGAGGTCCAAAAGGGTGAAATTCTCGGCTTTCTGGGCCCCAATGGAGCGGGAAAGACGACGACCATGCGTGTCATTACGGGCTATCTTCCGCCCAGCGAGGGCCGGGTGCGCGTGGCTGGATACGATGTGGTGGAAGAGCCTCTGGAGGCCAAGCGCCGCACGGGCTATCTGCCGGAATCACCTCCCGTCTACCCGGACATGACCGTGACCGAGTATCTTGCCTTCGTGGGGCGGATTAAAGGCATACCGCGTCGCGAGCTAAAGTCCCGCCTGGAGGAAGTCTCGGAGAAGTGCGCAGTCACCGACGTGATGAACCGCCAGATCGGCAAACTATCGAAAGGCTACCGGCAGCGCGTCGGTTTGGCCCAGGCGCTGATCCACAACCCCGAGGTTCTGGTTCTCGACGAGCCGACGGCGGGCCTCGATCCCAAGCAAATCATTGAAACGCGCCAGCTTATCAAGGGCTTGGCGGGTCGCCATACCGTCATCCTCAGCACACATATTCTTCCCGAGGCCGCCAAGACGTGCCAGCGCGTGGTGGTGATCAATGCCGGCAAGATCGTGGCGGTGGGAACTCCGGACGAGCTCACTCGCCGCCTGCAGGGATTTGAGACCATCCTGCTGGCCGTCGAGGGTCCGGCGGCAGATGTCAAGGACAAGCTGCAGCGGGTCGAAGGCGTGAACCTGGTGGAGCCGCACGACACCTCCGACGGACGGGTAACTTACGAAGTGCACGCGGAGAAAGGCAAGGACGTGCGCGCCGAGTTGGCACGCGCCGTGGTGGAATCCCAATGGAAGCTTTATGAACTCAGGACCAGCGGCCTGAGCTTGGAGGATATCTTCTTGAAGCTTACAACCAAGGACTTGAGTGAAGAAAATTAGAAATCAGAAAGCAGAAATCAGAAAAGGATAACTGGATATGCGCAATGTGTTGGCTGTTGCAGGCAAGGAACTTCGAGCTTACTTCCACTCGCCGATTGCGTACCTGGTCATGACCGTCTATGCCCTGATCTGCGGCTATGTTTTCTACAGTTCAACGGCGTTCTTCATGGCTCGGACGTTCCAAATGGAGGCCATGGGGGGCATGGGGGCGCCGCCGTTGAGCCTGAATGAGAACATCATTCGCCCCATCCTGGCCGGCGTCATGACGGTGGTGTTGCTTTTCCTGATCCCGCTCATTACCATGCGGCTCTTTGCGGAGGAAAAGCGGTCCGGCACTATCGAATTGCTGCTTACTTCTCCCCTCACCGACATGGAGATCATCCTGGGGAAATTCCTGGGGGCGCTGGCCCTCTTCGCCGTGCTGGAAGTGATCACTTTTATTTATTTCGCGGTTCTGTTCATTTATGGCAACCCCAATGCCAAGCCGCTATTGGCAGGCGCTCTGGGGTTTCTACTTTACGGCGCGGCCTTGCTGGCTCTAGGCATGTGGTTCTCGACCTTCACGAAGAATCAGATTATTGCCGGCGCCGTGGGGCTGGCCGTTTTCCTTCTGCTCTTTCTGCTTGACTGGGTCACGGCATACTCGAGCGGCCCGGTTGGCCGGGTGATGGCTTACCTGGCGCTGACCACGCATTTTGACAATTTTTCGAAGGGCGTTATCAACCTGGGCGATCTGGTCTATTACCTCTCCGTTGTGACTTTCGGAATCTTCATGACGGCACGCTCGCTCGAAGCCCTGAAAGGGAGGCCGTAACCATGGCTTTCAAAGATCAACTCAAGGGACGCGGCGGACGCCAAGTCTTGGAAGGCGCGAATTTCGCTGTCTACACGCTGATTGTCATCGCCATCCTTACTTTAGCCAACTGGTTTGTGAGCCGTCACGATCATAGTTGGGACCTAACGCCGAACAAGAAATACAGCTTGGCGCCTCAGACTGTGAAGCTGCTGAAGGGCCTGAACCAGGATGTGACCGTTTACGTGTTCGACCGGGAACGCAGTTTCGGGGAACGGCGTGACCTGCTGAACATGTTCACCTCGGCTTCGCGGCGCCTTAACGTAAAGTACGTGGACGTTGACCGGCAGCCCGCGCTCGCCAGGCAATACGGGGTGCGCACCTATGGGACGATTGTGGTGGCTGCGGGTGACCGCCACTTCGAGGCCCAGAGCGACACGGAGGAAGCCCTCAGCAACGCTTTGATTCGCCTGTTCAAAGGACAGCGCACCGCATGCTTCCTCGCGGGCCACGGGGAGCGAGACTTGGAGAACTCGGAGCGTATCGGCTACTCCAAGGTCAAAAAGGAATTCGAGAACGAGAATTACCAGACTAAATCAGTGACCCTGCTGCAGAAGATGGAAATTCCCCCGGATTGCTCGATGGTGATTGTCGCCGGGCCTAAGACCGACTATCTCCCGCAGGAGGTCGATACCATCGGCAAGTACGTGACGGGAGGGGGCAGGGCCATGTTCATGCTCGACCCGGGCGTGGACTTGCCGGAACTTTCGAAGCTTTTGGCCGGGTGGAATGTGACGGTTCGCAACGACCTTGTTATCGATCAGAATCCAGTCGCGCAGCTTTTCGGAACGGAGCCCACCATGCCGCTCATCCTCAAGTATGGCTCCAGCCCTATAGTGCAGCCCATTGCCCGCGAGGCCTCGCTGTTTCCTTTCACCCGGTCGTTCTCGGTGGGGAAGGAACTCAAAGCAGGTGTGACCACAGATTCCTTCTGTGAGACTTCGGATGCAAGCTTTGGGGTGGCTGATTTCAATCCCAATATGCACCAGGTTTCATTCCGGGCGGGGAAGGATATCAAGGGTCCGCTGACGGTGGCAGTTTCAGGCACGCTGAGCGGGGAGGGCGAGAAGAAGGCGGAGGGCCGCTTTATCGCCCTGGGCACTTCCATTCTTCCCGCCAATGCCTTTCTGGGATTCCAGGCCAACCGCGACCTGTTCATGAACATGGTTAACTGGCTTTCGGCGGACGTGGACCTGATTTCCGTTCGGCCAAAGCCTCCGGAGTCCCAGCACCTGACGATGACCGCAGCGCAGATGAGCAAGGTCCTTTGGCTGGGCGTGATCGGACTGCCCCTCCTGATCATCTTGGCCGGCACTCTGGTTTGGTGGGAACGCCGATGAGAAAGAAATACTTAACCACGCTGATCGCACTGGCAGTCCTTGCCGGGCTCTGGGGAATCTCTTACTATGTGGACAAGCGCGCCAGCCGCGAAACATCTAAAGTTGAAGCCCCGAAAGAAGAGAAAATCTTCGCCCTGGACAGCAAGCACATAACCTCCATCACCTTTCGTCCCCGCGACGGTGAAGCCGTGACCTGCCAGCACCAGGGAGGTATTTGGGCGATTGCTGAACCCAGGAAGCTTGCGGCCGACCAGGGCACGCTTTCCACGGTTCTCAACAACTTTACTACCGCCACGGTGGACGAAGTCGTCGATGCGCACCCTTCAGACCTGAAAGAATTCGGGCTTAATCCTCCCGCCTTTTCCCTGGAAGTCTCGACCGACTCTAAACCGCCCAAGTTCACCCTTCTACTTGGCGATGACACGCCGACGAGCGGCGGGGTCTACGCGCAGGTGGCAGGCAATCCGCGCGTTGTCACTCTGGCAAGCTACTTGAAGTCAAACCTTGAGAAGACCCTCTTCGACCTCCGCGACCGGCGCGCCTTGACGCTGGAGGCCGACCAACTTCGGAAGATTGAAGCGGATTCAAAGGGGAAGAAGTGGACGTTGGAGAAGAATCCTGAAGGGATCTGGGATCTCGTTTTGCCGCCCCCAGTGCGCGCCGACCGCTTTGTCGTGGATGGGCTGATCAGCCAGTTGCGCGGCCTCACCATGCAATCCATCGCCGCGGAGGAAAAGAAGAATCAAGTTGCTTATGGATTGGGCTCGCCGGAATTGCGGCTTCAGTTGACGGGTCCCGGCAGCACCGAGACGCTGGTGCTGGGCAAGAAGGACACGGAGGGGGAGCGTCACTTTGCCGTGAACTCCGCGCTGCTGCCTGTCTTCACGCTCAATTCGACCTTCCTGACCGAATTCCAGAAAGACCCCGCCGAGCTGCGCGCCAAGGATTTGTTCTCGTATTCGAACTTCGACGTGAAGCGGGTGGAAATCGACTCTCCCAAGGGCCACAGCGCCTTCGACCTGCAAAAAGACAATCAGTGGAAGCAGACGGGAGGAGGGTCAAAGATGACTCCTGCGGCCAAGATGGATACCTTGCTCACCCGCCTCCGCGACCTTCGGGCGTCTACGTTTCCCAAAGGGTCTGACCTTGCAGCATTCGGGCTGACCAAACCCGCGTATAGGTTCAAGGTGCAGTTCGGCGAAAAGAACCAGAGTGAGACGCTGGAGATTTCGAAAATCGGGGAGCATGTTTACGCCCGGCTTGCGACCGACCCTTTGGCCTGCGAGATGTCGAAATCAGCGTTGGATGACGTGGAAAAAGCTCTGGGCGATCTCTGATCGTGATCTTCACCCCTCATTGCAAGCGATTACAATCAACGAGGACGGGTAGGGGCGAGGCGCATTGCCAGCCCTGCTGCCGTACATAATGGAAAGGATATGGGCATGGCACTTCTCTTCTGCAAATCATCTTTCTATCGGACCGCAATCCTGCTCTGGCTTTTTGTGACCCTTGCTGGGCAGATGCTGGGCGTTCCTCGTATCATTTCTGCAACTGCGGCCCCCTCGCATCCCGAGGCGACAACTCAAGTCGATAATCCAGATGCACCTCAACGCTCCCCCCGTGCGCAATCCAACGAGGAATCCTCACAGTCGCCGCTCCCGGAAAAGCAGAGGCGTGACCTCTTGAAGGCCAATTTCGAAAAGATGAAGCGCGATGCGGGCGAGCTTACTGACCTTGCAAAGGCCCTGCAGGAAGAGCTCAACAAGTCCAACGAGAATATCCTTTCACTGGACATAGTCGACAAGGCGGACAAGATAGAAAAGCTGGCAAGAAAGATTAAGGGGACCGCGCGGGGGTTTTAGGAAATAGGGAATAGGGAATAGGGAATAGGGAACAGGGAATAGGGCATAGGAAAGAGGTTGCGGGATCCTGTTTCCAGTTCCCTCTTCCCAATCTCCTATTCCCGATGTCCTGTTCCCGGTTTCCTATTCCCTATTCCCTTCAAGGCTTTGTTGTGACGTCTGAGGTGACGTCGGCGGCCGCGCCCCCGCGAATCCTCATGCCGTAGAACGACTGGTATACGAAGAAATACGATACGAGGAAAAATACCGCGGCCAACGAGTGCGTCAGGCCGCCGCCGCTGGTCGCGGTCAGCTTGACCGCGAGCTCGACGGCCAGCAACCCGAAGAGCGTGGTGAACTTGATGATCGGGTTCAATGCCACCGAGGAAGTGTCTTTGAACGGGTCACCCACCGTGTCACCGACGACGGTTGCGTCATGGAGTGGGGTGCCTTTCAGCTTCAGTTCGACTTCGACGATCTTCTTGGCGTTATCCCACGCTGCGCCTGCATCGGCCATGAAAATGGCCTGATAGAGGCCGAAAATAGCTATCGAGATCAGGTAGCCGATGAAGAAGAACGGGTCGACGAAAGCGAAGGACAGGGTAGCGAAGAACACCGCGATGAAGATGTTCAACATGCCTTTCTGGGCGTACTGCGTGCAGATGGCAACCACCTTCTTGCTGTCGGTGACCGACGCCCTTTCCGCGCTCTCCAGCTTGATATGCGCTTCGATGAACTCCACCGCACGGTACGCTCCGGTAGTCACCGCCTGGGTCGAAGCCCCGGTGAACCAGTAAATAATGGCCCCACCGGTGACCATGCCCAGGAAAAACGGGGCATGCAACAACGACAGCTTTTCCACGTTCGTCGTGAGGCCCCCCGTGAGCGCCATGATAATCGAGAAGATCATGGTCGTGGCTCCGACCACCGCGGTGCCAATCAGCACCGGTTTGGCCGTGGCCTTGAACGTGTTGCCCGCGCCGTCGGCGGCTTCCAGCATGTCCTTAGCGTGCTCGAAGTTCACGTCCACATTGTAATCCCTCTTCATTTCCTGTACGACGGTCGGGTCTTGCTCGATGAGGGACAGTTCATAGATTGACTGGGCGTTGTCGGTCACCGGGCCGTAGGAATCCACTGCGATGGTCACCGGGCCCATGCCCAGAAAGCCAAAGGCCACAAGACCAAAGGCAAATACCGGCGCCGCGAGCATGAAGTTTCCCAGCCCATGGAGGCTAATCCAGGAACCGATAGCCATCAGCACCATGATCGTCAGCCCCAAGTAGTAAGCGGCGTAGTTACCGGCCACAAACCCCGAGAGAATGTCCAGGGACGCGCCGCCTTCCCTCGCCGAGGCCACCACCTCTTTGACGTGCCTCGACTCGGTGGAAGTGAACACTTTCACCAACTCCGGGATGAGGGCGCCGGCCAGCGTGCCGCAGGAGATGATCGTCGACAGCTTCCACCATATCGTGGTATCACCGCCCAAGCTGGGAATGATCAACCTCGAGGCCGCGTAGGTCATCCCGATCGAAACCAGGGAGGTAATCCAGACGAGCGAGGTCAGTGGCGCCTCGAAGTTAAACTTGTCCACATTCCCGTACCGGGCCTTGGCGATGAGGTTGTTAATGAAATAGGCCAAGGCGGCAGCCACCAGCATGATGACGCGGATCACGAAGATCCACACCAGCAACTGCACCTGGATGACCGGGTCCTTGACGCCCAGCAGGATGAAGGTGATGAGCGCCACGCCGGTTACGCCGTAAGTCTCAAAGCCGTCGGCGGTCGGTCCCACCGAATCGCCTGCGTTGTCGCCCGTGCAGTCGGCGATCACGCCGGGGTTGCGCGCGTCGTCTTCCTTGATCTTAAAGATGATTTTCATCAGGTCGGAGCCGATGTCGGCAATCTTGGTGAAGATGCCTCCGGCGATGCGCAACGCGGCCGCGCCCAGTGACTCGCCGATGGCGAAGCCGATGAAGCACGGTCCCGCATATTCTCCCGGAATGTAGAGCAGGATGATGAGCATCATCAGGAGTTCGACCGAGATCAGCATCATGCCCACGCTCATTCCGGACATGAGAGGGATCTGATAGGCAGGGTACGGCTTGCCCCGAAGGCTGGCAAACGCCGTGCGGGAATTGGCGAAGGTGTTGACGCGCATGCCGTACCATGCGACCCCGTAGCTGCCGCAAATCCCGACCACGCTGAACGCCAGAATGACGACCACGCGTAGGGCTTCATACTTCAGCAGCACGCCGAAGTACAGCAGAATGATGACGGCGATGAAGGACCAGAGCAGCAGCAGGAACTTGCCTTGCTGGATGATGTAGGTCTTGCAAGTTTCCCAGATCAACTCGGACATCTCTGCCATGGCGTGGTGGACGGGCAGGTTCTTCAAGCGACTGTAGGTGACCAGGCCAAAGAGCAGTCCGAAGATGCAAAACAGCATGCCGATAGCCAGCAACCTATGGCCGGTGATGCCGAGGAACTGGACCGAGTGAAGGTCCGGGAGCTTCAGATTGGCTTCGCCGCTGGGAGCTGCCTCGGGAGGGCGTGCAAAAGCTCCGGCAGCCCCCAGCAATGTCACGGCAACGCTGGCCGCGAATGTTTTGGCCATTCGGCGGCGTTGGGACCAGGCATTTGCGAGCCAAGCGCGCATGAGCCGGAGGAAGCCCTCGGCCCCTTTCTTGATTCGACTCGAGATGACCTGCATCTCGGCAGTGCCCGTGTCTCGGCCCAGCACCTGCCGGACGAAGAAAAACGCCACGATCAATGAAAGCAGACTGATACTCAGGAATGAGGGAAGGTACATCAAATTGCCTCCGATTGAATCTCCTTTACTGTTCACCCTCAGCGAGGATGGGACCGGATTCTCCAATGGTATTTCTTCGGGAGAACTTCCTTAAGGAGAGCCTAAAGTCTATTTGCAAAAGCCACTCATTTTATCATGCGCAGGAAAATGGTCAAGAAGAGCAGAAGCTTTGTGTCAAGGCCAATTAGAAATGTCCCCGTCCTTATCCGATTAGCAGGGTCCCCTTTTTGAGTTTTGCCTTTCTCGACTCCTCCCCCGCGCGTCGTTGGGTAAGTCCGTTCTCTAATCAGGATTTCTCGGCCCTGGCTGTCCGCCAGGGTCGCGTCAGGGGGGGCGGAAAAAGCGGCTCTGCCGCCCGCTGTGCGGAAAGGCTTCGCCTTTCCGAGGGCCTCTGCCCTGACTAACCTCCGCGGCTCGGCTGGAAGGCTCAGCCTTCCAGCCGAGCGGAGGGGTAAAAGGAGGCGGGCTGCGCCGGAAAGCCAGAGGCTTTCCGCACGGCAGGCGGCAGAGCCGCTTTGCGATGTTACCTTTCGTGGACTTTGACGCGGCCCTGGGTTGTACGCACGAATCATTGCAAATCGAGGTGGCCAGGTGTACTGTTCGTTACAGGAAGTCCTCAAATGGAAACTTCCGATGAGGTCCTCGTCTGCACGACATTGCGTCGCACGGGCGACCCACGGTGATCCTAACCGGCTTCGTCATCGGAGGCAGCATGAAACACCTACGCTCGCTTTCCATGCGAACGCTTCTAGTCGCTTTTGTCTTTTTCTCCTCTCTAACAACCTCTGCCCAAACTGCTAAGGTCTCCGCGCGGGTCACCCAACCTGTTGACGCGACGAACCTCCTCACGCTGCAAGGGAATACCCATCCGCTGGCGCGCCCCGAATACGACCAGGGCGCCGCGCCTGATAGCCTGCCCATGGAACGGATGCTGCTCGTATTGCAACGCTCGGCGGAACAGGAAGCTGCCCTGCGGAGTCTGCTGGACGAGCAGCAGATCAAATCCTCGCCCAACTATCACATGTGGCTCACTCCGGAGCAGTTTGGACAGCAATTCGGCCCCGTCGATGCGGATATTCAGGCCGTAACGGTCTGGCTCGGCTCGCAGGGCTTCCAGGTCAGTCGTGTGGCAGCGGGCCGCACCGTCATTGAGTTTTCGGGCACGGCAGGAGCGGTGCGCCAGGCCCTCCACACGGAGATCCACAAATACGCGGTCAATGGCAAGGAGTACTGGGCCAACGCAAGCGATCCGCAGATTCCTGCCGCTCTGATGCCGGTGGTGGCTGGCTATGCCTCGCTGAACAACTTTCCCCGAGAGCCGATGATCCAGCGCGTTGGCGCCTTTTCGCGCTCGAAAGCCACGGGCGAAGTGAAGCCACTTTTCACCGTTACTTCCAATAATGAGAATTACTATGCACTCGGCCCGACGGATTTTGCCACCATATACAATGTTTTGCCGCTCTGGAATGCAGGCACGGATGGTACGGGGCAGACCATTGCCATCGTCGCCGGGTCAAACATCGATATCCAGGACGTAGCGGACTTCCGCAACTTATTCGGCTTGCCGGCCAACGCCCCCCAGATAATCGTAAATGGCCCCGACCCAGGAGTCACGATGACGGACGCGGAAACCGAAGCTGACCTGGACACCGAGTGGGCCGGTGCGGTGGCGAAGGGTGCAACCATTGACCTTGTAGTGTCAGAGGATACTGAGGCCACGTGGGGCGCGGACCTCTCCGCTGTCTACATTATTGACAATAACTTGGCGCCGATCCTGAGCGCGAGCTTCGGTATCTGCGAGGCTTCCCTCGGCGTGGGCGGCAATGCTTTCTACAGCTCACTTTGGGAGCAGGGGGCGGCTCAAGGCATTACCATTCTTGTCGCCTCGGGAGACAGCGGCTCGGCTGCATGTGAAGGGGGCCAGGCCGCGGCAGAGTACGGCCTGGAAGTGAGCGGAACGGCTTCAACGCCGTTCAATGTTGCGGCAGGCGGGACGGACTTTAATGACGTCGACACTTGGTCCACATATTGGTCCAGCACCAACAACTCCACCACGCTATCCTCCGCCCTATCGTACATTCCCGAAATGACGTGGAATGACTCCTGCGCGCGCTCTGGGGTGGCGAGCTCGTGCGCGTCCGCAGGAAGCGACACCCCTACCGGCATAGACCTCGTCGCCGGCGGCGGCGGGCAGAGCAATTGCATTACTTCCCTAGGCACACCCCCGAACGTAACTTGCACTGGAGGGTATGCCAAACCTGCCTGGCAGACTGGAAATGGGGTGCCCCAGGACGGTGTGCGCGACCTCCCGGACGTTTCCCTGTTCGCCAGCAATGGCTTCAATCGCAGTTTTTACGCGCTCTGCGAGGCCGATGCAGTTCCGGGAGAAATATCCTGTAATCAAGCTTATCCTATTTGGGTTTTCCTGGGCGCCGGGGGGACGTCAGTGTCGACGCCCACCTTCGCGGGCATCATGGCGCTAGTCAATCAAAAGACAGGGGAGCGACAGGGGAATGCGAATTACGTCCTGTACCCGTTGGCCGCAAAGAGTGGCGCGAGCTGTACGTCGAACGCGAGCATGGCCGCGTCCGCCAACAGTTCTGCTTGCATTTTCTACGACGTGGTCGCCGGCAACAACTCGGTGGCCTGCGTGGGCGGCTCGCCGAACTGCAGCAACACGACGAGCGGTGGATACGGCATCCTGGAAGTTAATCCTCCCGCCAATCCTTCACCCGCTTGGACCACCACCGCCGGTTACGACCTGGCCACCGGGCTCGGCTCCGTGAACGCCGCGAATCTGGTGAAGAACTGGACTTCCGTCAGCTTTAACCCCACCACGACTACACTGCCAGATCTTTCCCCGACCACCCTCACGCACGGCCAGTCGGTCAACTTCACCGTCAATGTTGCTCCCAGTTCCGGCAGTGGCACACCCACGGGCGATGTCTCGCTCATCGCGCAAGCGGGCAGCAGCTCGAGCAATGTTACCGGCATTGGCAGCTTTGCACTGAGTAAGGGCAGCTCTTCCAGCAGCTTTTCCGGGACAACCAAAATGCTCCCCGGTGGGTCGTATGGCGTGACGGCGCACTATGCGGGTGATGGAACTTTTGGAGCGAGCGATTCGACCCCGCCCGTCCAGGTCACGGTCAACCCCGAGGGCAGCCAAACGCATGTCGCCCTGTTGACCTTCGACTCCACGACCGGCCAAGAGACGAGCTCGAACGCCAGTTCGGCGGTCTACGGCTCACCATCTATCCTGCGTGCAGACGTTGCTAACAGTTCAGGCAACAATTGCTATTCTGTTCCGTATGCGTGCCCTTCCGGTCAGGTGACGCTGACCGATAATGGCCAACCCATCGATCTCGGCACCTACAAACTGAACAGCGAGGGCTACACGGAAGATCAGTTCGTCTTGCTCCTTGGCGGTTCAAATAACACGGTAGCCACCTACTCGGGCGACAGTAGTTACAGTGCGAGCACGTCGTCCGCAGATACGATTACTGTCACGCCCGCCCCGACGACGATGGCCACGGTAGGCCTGCCGTCGCCCGTCGTCGCGGGGAACGTATCCTTTGCGGCGAGCATCAGCACGCAGAGCTATGGAGTTGCACCAACCGGCACGGTGCAGGTCTCCGTCGACGGTGGACCGCTTGGCTATCCCTACCCGATCTTGGGGACACCTTACGTTCCTGTCAGAGGAACCTACGCCTCGGGATGGGCATCGACTGGGGCGACACTGACAGGAGGTCCACATACCATAACGCAGCAATATAGCGGCGACACCAACTATGCCGGCTCGACCTCTCCGCTAACGTCGATCACCGTCACCGACTACAGCTTGTCCTCGAATCCGGCCACAATAAGCATCCCGGCGCCAGGTCAGTCCGCGACTGCAACGATGTCGATAACCCCTCTTTACGGATTTGCGGGAACGGGTAATATGCAGTGTTACAACAACAACCCGGGAATGTCGTGCTCAATTACTCCCACGTCGTTCACGTTGAGTGGCTCTTCCCCAGTGAGCGCCACGGTTACTGTTTCCACAACTGCCCCGGTCAGCAGCACCGCTCCAGCCCCGCAAATGAGAGTCCCGCCAAGCTCTCACGCGCCTGAGGGCAGGCATTGGACATTGGCCATGATGCTGTGTCTAACGATGCTGACGATCCTCGCCGCCATGCGAGCGCGTGCGGCGGCGTTACTGTTGGCGGGCGCGTTGTTGATCATGGGAATCTGGGTCGCCTGCGGTGGAGGCGGTGGAGGTGGCGGCTACACTCCACCCCCTCCGGCGCCCGTTCTGGGCTTCTCCACGTCTAGTCTCACGTTCAGCCAGCAAAATACAGGCACTACCAGCGCACCCCAAACCGTAATCCTCTCGAACACGGGAAACGCTACGTTAGACATCTCGAACATGAGCATAAGCGGCACGAATTCGGGAGACTTCGCCCAGACGAGCAATTGCGGCAACAGTCTCGTGGCACAGAACGGCTGCATAATAACTGTGACATTCACGCCGTCCGCGTCCGGGACGCGTAGCGCGTCGCTCACCATCACCGACAATGCAAGCGGCAGCCCGCAGAGCGTTAGTCTGACCGGAACGGGCGTAACCCCAGCGGTCGCGTTTTCTCCGTCGAGTCTCTCGTTTGGCCAGGAAGACCTGAACGTGACGACTCCGCCGCGTGCCATTACGCTCTCGAATACCGGCAGCTCTCCCATAAACATCATGGGCATCGGAATCCCCGCGGCATATTTCGCGGAAACGAACAATTGCGGTAGCAGTCTCGCAGCGGGCGCTAACTGTGTCGTCACTGTGACATTTACGCCGGGGATAGCGGGGACAATCAGTGCGCAGCTCGTCGCCACCGATAGCGCCCCTGGCAGCCCGCAGACATGTAACTTGACTGGGATAGGGGTCCAGCCGACGCCGCCTGGTGCCTACACGATTCAGATCCAAGCGTCGTCTGGGTCAGACGGCCATACGCTAAACGTCCCTGTCACCGTGCAATGAGCAATGGCCAATGCGTGGCGGCCTCCTCTGCCCATTGTCGACCCAAGTGGCTTTCGGGAGATGGCTGAGAGCAGCGGCTGGCTGCCGTGGACCCGTTTTATGGGGCGTATGCGGGTGATACACACTGGCTTGTGTGTATCCGCCCTGTAGTGAAAGGTGCCAACCCGGGGAGAATGGGACACGCTGCGGAGGGCGCCGACATGAAAAGTCCGCCGCGGCGGGTCCGCAGTTCGCAGGCAAAATTCATCCGGCATCTTACGGGCTGGCCGTTCAAAGAAACTGCAGGGATTCTTCGTCCGCCAATAAGAATGGCGGACTCAGAATGACGGTGTCGGCGTGATACACGACGCCCGCGAATACTGAATGACCGCTGTGGGGCCACCCCGACCGCGAGCCCACAAAGGTTGCACCTACTTCACGATGTTGAATCGCTTCTCGATTTCGGCCCAGTTCACGACGTTCCACCAGGCGGTAATGTATTCAGCGCGACGATTCTGGTATTTGAGATAGTAGGCGTGCTCCCAAACGTCGAGGCCCATGACGGGATACTTACCTTCCATCACAGGGCTGTCCTGATTGGCGGTCGAGTAGATGTCGAGCTTTCCACCCTGCGCCGTCAGCCACGCCCAGCCTGAGCCGAAGCGTCCCAGAGCGGCGGCGGCGAATTTCTCTTGGAACTGGGTCAGGCTGCCGAAGGTGCCCTTGAGCGCCTCTGCTAGATGACCGCTGGGTTGCCCGCCGGCCTTGGGCGCCATAATCTGCCAGAACATGGAGTGGTTAATGTGGCCACCGCCATTGTTGCGCACCGCGGTCCGGATGTTCTCCGGAACGAGGCTCAAGTTGTTGGCCAGCAGTTCCTCGACGGTCTTGCCGGCCAGGTTCGGCGCCGACTCCAGCGCCTTATTCAAGTTGGTTACGTAAGTTCCATGGTGCTTGTCATGATGAATCTCCATGGTCATCTTATCGATATACGGTTCCAGGGCGTCGAAAGCATAGGGCAGCGATGGAAGTGTGAACGGCATAGAAGCTCCTTTGGCTGGTTTGATTGATGTTTCCCTTACTTACTTCCCAAGGGATTTGATGCAGCCGCCTCTTGAAAGGCTCAACTTCTCCGGCGCGCATCGACGGTAGTTGACCCGGTGCGGCGAGACAGCTATCAGCTTCCGCGCTTTGGAGTGCGGCAGCTTGCTGCCGCTTTGTAGCGCCGACCTTCAGGTCGGCACTTTCTTGCTTTCCCATCCTGCTGACCTAAAGGTCAGCGCTACGGCGGGGCGCGAGCAAGCTCGGCACCCAAAAGCGGCAGCAAGCTGCCGCACTCCAAAGCACGCTGGGGCAAGCTGGGGGCGGGGCCTGCGCTACTAGCGCCGGGTTTTGGGGGTTTTCTTCTGACTCCTGACTTCTGCCCTTAGCTTTGAAAACCAATAGGGCGAGAGGGCGGGACCTGCTCCGGCAAAGCTTGAGGTTGACTACAATTCCAACGCTCGGCCATAATTGTCCTTCATTCAGGTCTTTCTTCTTTTCAGGGGGGCTTTTTTCATGGCAGATGTTTATCGAAATTACATAGCAGGTCAGTGGGTTGAGTGCAAGACGAAGAAGACATTCCCCAACCTCAATCCTGCCAATACAAACGAGACTGTCGGCCTGTTTCAAGCTTCGGGCCCGGACGACATTCAAGAAGCGTGTGAGGCCGCAGCGAAAGCGCAACCGGCCTGGGGTGCGCTTCCCGCTCCTTTACGGGGTGAATTCCTCTATAAGGCAGCCGAAATCATGGAAAGCCGTCTCCAGAAACTATCTGAGGAGATGACGCGGGAGGAAGGCAAGACGCTGCCCGAAGCCAAGGGAGAAGTGAAGCGGGCCATCAACATCCTGCGCTACTTCGGAGGCGAGGGGCCGCGCCAGTTCAGCTACCAGATTCCCTCCGAGCGGGAGAACGTTTTTTGTTACACCTTGCGCAAGCCGCTGGGAGTTGTGGCCCTCATCACTCCCTGGAATTTCCCCAGCGCCATTCCGGCGTGGAAAATGGCGCCCGCGCTGGTGGCGGGAAACACCGTGGTCATCAAGCCTGCTTCACTCGCGCCGCTCAGCGCCTATCGGATCGTTGAAGCGCTTCACGAAGCGGGCGCTCCTGCCGGGGTTCTCAATTATGTGACGGGGAGCGGCGGCTTGGCCGGCAACGCGCTGGTGGAACACCCCGCCATCCGCGCCGTCTCCTTTACGGGTTCTTGCGAGGTGGGCAACGCGCTCTACGAGAAGGCGACGAAACGGAGGCTTCGCCTTCAGCTCGAAATGGGCGGCAAGAACCCCACCATTGTGCTCAAGGACGCGGACCTCGATTACGCCGTCGCCGTCCTGGTGAACGGTGCGTTCTTTTCCACCGGCCAGAAATGCACCGCCTGTAGTCGAGCCATCATTGAGAAATCCATTTACCAGCCTTTAGTCGAGAAACTGGTCGCCAAGACCAAGAAGTTGAAGGTTGGAAACGGCCTCGAGCCCGGCATCGAGATCGGACCTGCGGTAGATGCGAGCCAGCTCGAGACGGACTTGAAATACATCGAAATCGCCAAGCAAGAAGGGGCACAGTTGCTCTGCGGAGGGAATCGCCTTACGGGTGGAACTTACGATTTGGGCTATTTTGTGGAGCCCACCATCTTCGCCGGCGTCACGGCTGAAATGCGCATTGCGCAGGAGGAGGTTTTTGGCCCGGTCCTGGCACTGATGGTCGCGAATGATTTTGAGGACGCCCTGCGGCTCGCCAACGGCGTCCGCTTTGGCCTCTCAGCTTCCATTGTTTCGCGCGACCTCACGCATGTGCACCAATTCATCAATCGCATTGAAGCTGGCTTGATTACTGTAAACCTGCCCACCGCGGGCGTGGAATATCAGCTTCCCTTCGGGGGCACCAAGGAATCAAGCTTCGGCACGCGCGAGCAGGGGCCGGCCGCGCTGGATTTCTATACCGAGACGCGCACGGTCTATATGAAGTATGCGTGACAGAAAGTTGTCAGTCGTCAGTCGTGAGTTGTCAGTTGTTCGTTGTCCGTCGTCGGGGGTTTTCCGCCACCGATTGGACAGAAAAACTAACCACTAGCCGCTGACAACTGACGACTGACCACTGACCAAGGAGTCTCTCATGGAAAAAACCCGACAATTCCTGGCTAAACTCAAGCTCCCAAATGAAGACAACCACGCGCTCGAGCCCAGCGGCAAGCGATTCAAGGATGGAGGGGACTACCGCTTCGAGATCCCCAGTGTTGAAGGCCCGCGCGTCTTCCGTGAAGTGCTGGAGGCCGCGAAGGAACTCAAGGTGCCAATCCATCGCGTCAGCCAGGGAAGCGGCATCATGCTGCTGACCAAAGATGAGATTCGCGAGATGGCGCGCATGGGCGCAAGCGAGCGGATTGAAGTCTGCTTGTTTGTCGGCCCCCGGGCGCCTTTCGAGACTGGCGCCCAAACGGTATCCACGGCAGGCAAGGTGATTGGTCTGCAACACCGTGGCGCGGACCAACTGGTTTTCGCCCTCGAGGACGTCCGCAAGGCGTGCGACCTCGGCATTCGCAGCGTGTTGCCCGCGGATTTGGGCCTGATCTGGGTGCTCAAGGAGATGAAGGAGGCGGGTGAATTGCCCAAGAATTTGATCATCAAAAGTTCCGTCACGCTTCCCGCCGCCAATCCCGCCACGGCCAAGCTATTTGAGAATACCGGCGTCTCGACCCTGAATATTCCCACGGACTTGACACCCGCGCAGATGGGCTCCATCCGGCAAGCCGTGGATATTCCTATCGACCTCTACATCGAAGTGCCGGATAACTTCGGAGGTTTCGTCCGTTATTATGAAATGCCTCAAATCCTGCGGGTGGCCGCGCCCGTATATTTCAAGTTCGGTCTGCGCAACGCGCCGGATATTTACCCCTCCGGAAAGCATCTCGAAGATCTAGCCGCCAAATTGGGGCGTGAGCGGGTGCATCGGGCACGCATTGCGTTGGAATTGATCGAGGAATTCGCGTCGCAGGCGAAGATGTCGCCGCTGGGCAGCAACGACTTGGGCATCCCGGAAGTGTGAGAGCCGCTCTGTCGCCTCTGATACGAAGTCGAGGTCGTTGTTATCCTGAGTGGACATGGGCCTTGGGCCCACCCCAAAAGATGAAAATCATCCTCGTCACCTCCGCGTGAGCGGGGCCTGGCCAAAAAATTTCACCCTGACCGACTCATCATGAACCCCTGTCATTCTGAGTCCGCCATTACTTATTGGCGGACGAACCCGCCGCGGCGGGTCCGCAGTTGTCTTTTGCGCTTGGCTATGATGGGCTATGTACGTAGCGTACTATTATGCGGGGGAACCGTAAAGTGTGTCAAAATGCCACACTTGTGCCCTTTTCCGGATGTTCTTGATATTCTTCTAACCCCTTGAAAATGCATGTGAAAATTATATTGGTGCCGCAAAATAATTCAAAAAAGTGAGACAAGTGGGAAAAATGGAAATCCCTTCTACTCCGCTCAGCATGGGAGTTCGCTCGGGCGCGCCAAGCCTCAGGATTTTCGCGGCAGATACAGGTAGACGTAGACGCCGCCCACGATGGTGAGTAGCGCTCCCCACCAAAGTGCGGGGTGCAAATTCGCAAGCACGGTGTCAGGGGGGTGAGAGAATTCGTAGATGCCCGTGGCCAGGATGACCACTCCGTAAATCAGCAGAATCACCCCAACGAAAAACCATACGGGAACCATGCGATGACCTTCGCTCATGGGAATATACCTCAATTAGCTGTCAGCTCTCAGCTATCAGCTTTCAGCAAACCATTCTCAAATCCAAAGTCTAAAATCTAAGATCTAGAATCCAAGATCACCAGAACTTCCACTGTAGAACAAGGAACAGAGCGAATGAAACCACGGCCCAGAAGATGGGGCGCTTCCAGATGGGCAGATCTCCCTCGCTGGGCAGTTTCGTACATCCGTAGACCAAGCCGGTCAACTCCTCGACGGGTTTCGGGCGCGTAAGCACGCTAACGACAACGGTGACAATCACACACACGACCCACGACCAAAGTGCCCGATACATGTTCTCGGCCATGGGCTTGGCATACTTCGAGAGGGCGATGTAAGCCAGCATGTGGGGATTTGCCCTGACCAGAGCCCACATGCTGATGGAAGAGGCGGTGCCGCAGAGAAGTCCCCAGAAACCGCCGGCGGGACTCGCCCGCTTCCACAACATACCGAGCACCACGGTGCCGAAGAGGGGCGCGATGAAGAAACTGAAAAGCGCCTGCACATAGTCCATGATGCTGGCGAATTGCATTACCAGATAGGCTGTCCCGATGCTGATGAGCACGCCCAGGATGGTGCACCAGCGCCCCATCTTCACGTAGTGATCGTCGGAGGCATTCTTTCTAAGGAAACTCCGATAGATGTCGTAGGTCCAGACCGTGGAGAAGGCGCTCACATTGCCGGCCATGCCCGACATGAAGCCAGCGATGAGCGCGGTGATGCCCAGTCCCAGCAGCCCTGGGCCGCAGTAGCGCGCCAGCATGAGCGGCAGGACTTCGTTGTAAGTAGGCGCGCCATTCTTGGCCGCTTCGGAGGAGGCCGCAACGAGGCGGATCAGGTGCCCAGAGTGATCCGTTAGAACAGCCAAGCCTAGCAGTCCCGGCAAAATCACGATGAAGGGCACTGCCATCTTGAAGTAGGAGCCGAGGACGGGGGCAAGCTTGGCAGCCCGGAGGTCCTTGGCCGCAAGGATTCTCTGCACCACCAGAAAATCCGTGGTCCAGTAGCCGAAGGAAATCACAAAGCCGAGGCCGAAAACGATTCCTGTCCAGTGGATGCCCATGGGATTGTCGGCGGCGCTGCCCATGGTGCGCCAGAGGTGGGTGTAATCGCCTTGCGGGAAATTCTGGTGAATGCGCGCCACCAGGCCGGACCAGCCGCCGGTCTCGATCAGACCGAGAATCGGAATCAACAAGGCACCCAACCAGATCAGGAAGAACTGGAGGACTTCGTTAAAGATCGCGGCGAACAACCCTCCCAGGGCCACATAGATCGCCACGGTGATTGACGAGACCCAGATGCTGAAGTGGATGTCCCAGCCCAGCACCACCTTCAACACCAGCGCCATGGCGTACATGTCGATGCCGGCCATAAAGAGGGTCATGAAGGTGAACATGGTGGCCGCCAGCGCCCGTGCGGATTCCCCGTAACGCAGTTGCAAGAAGCCGGGAACGGAGTGGGTCTTCGAGATGTAGTAGAAGGGCATCATGACGATGCCCAGGAAGAGCATGGCGGGAATCGCCCCAATCCAATACCAGTGCGCCGCCAGGATGCCATACTGATAAGTGGCCGCGGCCCACCCCATCAGCTCCAGCGCGCCGAGATTGGCGGAGACGAAACTCAGTCCCGCCACCCAGGCGGTCATCTCCCGGCCGGCGAGGAAAAAGTCCTTGCCGCTCTTCGTATATCGCCGGAGATAGAAGCCGATTCCCAGCACCATGGCGAAATATATGGCGATGATGGCGATGTCAGGAGAATGCAACGAAATGAGGCGGCTGGCGGTCTGCGGGTCGGCGGCCAACAGGGCAAGCGAGCAAAAGGAGAAGGACAAACTCATAAACACACCCCAATCGACGATGTTACGGCCTAACGACCATACGCAAAAACTTGGCAACGAGCAAGCTCAATCCTTCTTCGGTTGGCCGTAGGTCGTGTGATAACGGTCCCACCACTTCTTGATTTCCACGGGCGGCAAGGGTTTCGGCTTGCCGAGCAGCAACGCCAGATGGCACGTTTTGGCAACGTCTTCGACCATCACGGCCGCTTTGAGCGCCGCACGCGGCGTGGGCCCGAAGGCAAAAACGCCGTGATGCGCCAGCAACACGGCGGGGGCCTTCTTGCCCATGTGTTTCACGATCGCTTTGCCGATATGGTCAGCCCTGTTATCCACGTAAGGAAGGCAGGGTATCTCCTCGCCGAACTCATCCGCGATGGCCGTCAAATAGACGGGCAGGGGTTTTCCCAGCAGCGCAAAACTCGTCGCATAATTCGAGTGGGTGTGGATGACGCCGCCGATATGCGGGCAGTGCTTGTAGATGTAAAGGTGGTCGGGCAGGTCCACGGAGGGATTCCAACGGCCCTTCAGCTTCCGGCCCTCGAGGTCGGTGGCGACCATATCCTGCGGCCGCATGCGGTCGTAATCCATGCCGCTGGGCTTGATAATCACCACCCCGCGCTGCCGATCAATTCCACTCGCGTTTCCGCTGTGCATGGTTACCAGCCCGGCGCGATATACTCCCAGATTAGCTTTCCAGACTTCCTCACGCAGTTGTTCGATAGTTGGCATAGGCAAGTGCTGTAGCGGCGAGTTTACCTCGCCAAACGGCGGCGTAAAGCCGCCTCTACATCAAACTCGATGTGCCGCCTGCTCGCGGCGCAAAGCTTTGAGCCGCTTCATCACGTCGTTTTCACCGCGGCCGAAGTAGTCGTGCAGAGTCTGAAACTCCTTGAAGAGCCGGTTATAAATCTCGTGATTCTCGGGCCGCGGCCGGTACGTCAGGCTTTGTAAGTGTGCCATATGTTCGGCAGCTTGGGGAATGGTTTTGTACCCTCCGGCTTCGCCGCCTGCCGCCGCGGCGGCGTGGATGGCCGCGCCCAGAGCGGAGCAAGTCTGAGGCCGTTTCGCCACCTTGATCTCGCGCCCGATTACGTCGGAAAAAATCTGCATCAGCAGCTTGTTCTTTGCCGGCAGCCCGCCGCAGGCCACAACGTCCTCGGTGTGCAGGCCCTTGGCTTCGAAGGCTTCGATGATCTGGCGCGTCCCGAAAGCCGTGGCCTCCAGCAAAGCGCGAAAGATCGCCTCGGGGGGTGTTGCCAGCGTTGTGCCGAGCAACACGCCTGTCAGGTCGGCATTCACGAGGACGCAGCGGTTACCATTCCACCAATCCAGCGCCAGCAGCCCCGATTCGCCCGGCCGCAACGCTGTCGCCCGCTTCTCCAGTAATGCGGTGAACGCCAGGTTCAGCTTGCGCGCTTGGCTTTTGAGGGAGGCGGGCACTCCGTGATCGAAGAACCAGGCGAACATATCTCCGCCCGCATATTGGCCAGCTTCGTATCCCCAAAACCCCGGCACAATGCCATCTTCAACCACCCCGCAGATCCCCTCAACGATGCGTCGGTCGGTTGCCATCAGCATTTGGACAAAAGACGTGCCCATGACCATCGAGAGAGAACCCGGTTTGGTCACGGTGGTTGCGGGGATGGCCACATGCCCGTCGGCAACACCCATGGAGACAGGCGTCCCCTCCCGCAGCCCCATCGCGCCGGCCCAATACGCCGTCAGGCCACCCGCACGGGTGCCGAGGGGATAGAACTGGGTCCCGATCTTCTCTTGGATGACATTTTCCAGGCGTGAGTGAACGGCTCGGAAGAAATCGCGCGCAGGAAAGCCCACCCCCTTCACCCACATGGCTTTATATCCTGCCGTGGAGCTGTTCCGTTTTTCCTGGCCCGTCAGTTGCCACACGATCCAGTCTGTGCCTTCTACGAACTTGTCGGCGGCTTCGTAAACCGCAGGGCTGTCGTTGAGGACCTGCAAGACTTTGGCGAAGAACCACTCGGATGAATATTTGCCGCCGTAGATTCGGATGAATTCTTCGTTTCGTTCCCTGCCTATCTCCGTAATGCGATCGGCTTCCGGCTGTGCGGCGTGATGTTTCCAGAGGATTGCCCAGGCGAGCGGTTCGCGGCGGTATTTGGGGAGGAAGCAGAGCGGCGTTCCGTCCTGCCTGGTGGCCAAGAGGGTGCAGGAGGTGAAATCGGTGCCCACGGCGATAACATCTTCAGCCCTTACGCCTGCTTCTTTGAGCACCTTGGGGACGCCCTTCGCGAGCACCAAGTGGTAGTCGCGAGGGTTTTGCAGAGCTGAATCCGGCTCGAGTACGGATCCGCCCGGCAATTTTTCGTCGAGCACACCGTCAGGATAAGGTACTACCGCGGCCGCCATTTCCTCGCCATCGCGAACTCGTACCACTACGACGCGACCGGACTCCGTGCCAAAATCAATTCCGATGACAAACTTATCCTGGGGCATTGGTGGATTTCAGTAGTCAGTGGTCAGTCGAAAAAACCAAGCGCCGGCCTGTGGTTTTTCTCCTGACTTCTGACTCCTGCTCGTCACTTGTCACTCGTCACTCGCCACTGCCCTTACGAGGCGACGATCTCCCGCTTGAGCGCCTTCAACCGCTTCATCACATCGTTGGCGCCGCGGCCGAAATAGTCGTGCAGAGTCTGGTATTCTTTGAAGAGCCGATCGTAGATTGCGTGGCTGTCGGCCTGCGGCCGGTAGGTCAGTTTCTGTACGTGGGCCATATGACCTGCAGCCTCAGCGATCGTATCGTAGCCGCCGTCCACGCGCCCGGCAGCCACCGCGCCGTGCATGGCGGAGCCCAAGGCAGAGCAGGTCTGAAGCTGTTCCGCGATCCTGATCTCCCTTCCGGTCACATCGGCATAAATTTGCATGAGCAGCTTATTCTTTTCCGGCAGGCCCCCGCAGGCCACAAGGGCTTTCACTTCCACGCCTTTCGATTCAAAGGCCTCGATGATCGTTCGCGTGCCAAAGGCGGTGGCTTCGATCAAGGCACGGTAGATTTCTTCGGCTTTAGTAGCCAGGGTCATTCCGAGCAGCACTCCGGTCAAGTCCACGTCCACCAGCACAGAGCGATTGCCGTTCCACCAGTCCAGGGCCAGCAGCCCTGACTCCCCTGGTTTGAGGGCGGCGGCGCGCTTCTCGAGTACGGTGGCGAAGGGGACTTTCGATTTTCGCGCTTCATGGTGGATATAATCCGGAACGGCGTGCTCGAAGAACCAGGCGAAGATATCGCCGACGGCGGATTGTCCGGCTTCGAAGCCCCACCAGCCTGGAACAATTCCATCTTCCACCGTTCCGCACATGCCCTCCACCATCTGTCGTTCCTTACCGAGCACCATGTGGCAAATCGAAGTCCCCATAATCATCACGAGAGAGCCGGGCTGGGTTACCGTGCAAGCAGGGACAGCCACGTGCGCATCAACATTGCCTACCGAGACTGGGGTGCCTTCCTTCAGCCCCATCTTCCGAGCCCAGAAGGCTGTCAGCCCCCCTGCCTTTTGGCCGAGCGGGTAGAAGTCTGTCCCCACCTTGGTCTCGATGACGTTCTCAAGACGCGGGTGCAGGGTGCGGAAGAACTCCCGGGACGGGAACCCCTGGCCTTTGATCCACATGGCCTTGTAACCGGCCGTGCAGGTGTTCCTCTTCTCTTCACCTGTCAACTGCCAGACAATCCAGTCGGCGGCTTCGATGAACCGATCAGTGGCCTCGTAAATCTCGGCATCCTCGTTCAGCACTTGCAAGACTTTGGAGAAAAACCATTCGGAAGAATACTTGCCACCATAAACTTGGATGAACTCTTCGTCCCGTTCCCGCCCCACTTCGTTGATCAGGTTCGCCTCCGGTTGCGCGGCATGGTGCTTCCAGAGCTTCACCCAGGCATGCGGGCGCTTGCGGTACTGCGAAAGAAAACAGAGTGGTGTGCCGTCGCTCTTGACGGGCAGGGGTGAAGAAGCCGTGAAGTCCGTGCCGATTCCAATCACATCCTCGGCCTTGACCTGGGCGGCTTTCAGCGCCTTGGAAACTCCCTTTTCAGCCACAAGGAGGTAATCACGCGGGTTCTGCAAAGCCCAATCGGGCTCCAGGCGCGGCCCACCCGGCAGCCTCTCGTCAATCACCCCATCGGGGTACGGGATCACCGCAGAGGCGATCTCTTCCCCATTGCGCGCCCGGATTACCACCACGCGGCCCGATTCGGTTCCGTAGTCGATTCCCAATACGAATTTTTCCTTTGACATCGAAGCCTCACTTTGCAATCGGATTCGGTCGAACCACCGGACAGGACAGGCTGGCGCTCCCCATGGGGGGAGGGCGGGCCAAGCGCCTATCCGTAGTGGGTCTCGACAGGAAGACCCACAAAATGCGAGCGCTTACGCTACGGGATTCTCCGCCCGCTGTCAAGCCCCAGAAGGCAGAAAGTGCGGGTACCGGGGCGCAATCCGGCCTGCGTTGTGCTATCCTCCTCTTCATATGCCCACCTCTCGGAGAAAACGAACTATCTATTGTACTTAGGCGTGATACCTCTTAGCCGTTTCCAGACTGCATCGCAACTGGCCAGGAGAGATTCATCCAGTTTGCCGCCTTGACAGGCTTTCAGGTTTTCATCGAGCTGTTCGATTCGGGAGGCGCCCAGGATGATGGAGTCCACCTGCGCCTGGCTGAGCAGCCATTGCAACGCGAGTTCGACCAGGGTTTTCCCGGCGGCGCGCGCGATGCCCGCCAGTTCTTCTACAGCGGCAAAGTAATCGTCGTGCCAGTAGCGGTCGAGATATAGCTTGTTTCCATCAAAGCGTGTTCCCACCATCGGCCCATGCTGCTTGGACTGCTTGCCCGTGAGCAGCCCCCCGGCCAGCGGATTGTACGGCACCACGGCGACGTTGAAGCGCTTGCAGAATGCCAGGTACTCCTCTTCGATGGCGCGCGTCAGGACATTGTACATCGGCTGCGAGACGTAGGGCGGCCTGAACCCATGCTTCTCGGCGATCCAGTGGATTTCGCAAACCTGCCAAGCGGCGTAGTTCGACACCGCCGGATAGCGCACTTTTCCCGCGCGCACCACCTCATCCAGGGCGGCTAGTGTTTCTTCAATCGGCACGGTGTAATCCGGCAGGTGGAGGTAGTAGAGATCCACGTAGTCGGTCTGGAGCCGTCGGAGGCTTGCCTCCAGGGCTTTGTGAATGGCGGCGCGGGAAAGCCCGCTCTCATCGGGGCCGTCGCCCATTTTGCCACACACCTTGGTGGCCAGAATCACCTTCTGGCGTTTGCCCGCCAAGGCCTTTGCAAGGATGGTTTCGGCTGCGCCCTTGTTGTAAACGTTTGCGGTGTCGAAGAAGTTTATTCCTGCATCGATGCACCGGTCGACGATCCTCGATGCCGCGGCTTGGTCACTTTGCGAGCCGAAGGTCATGGTGCCGAAGCAGAGCCGCGAGACCTTTAAATCTGTGATGGAAAGAGTTCGGTATTCCATATCGCCCTCACAAGTTACGATTGTTGTTCAGGACCGCGTAAGCGAAGAAGTCAAAAAAATAGGAATCAGAAGACAGAAGTCAGGAGTCAGGAGGCAGGTGGCGGGTGGGGACAATCCAAATTTCAAAATCAAAAATCTGAAATCTGAAATCTAAAATCCAAAACCCAAAATCTGAAATCTAAAATTCAAAATCCAAAATTCCCCCGCCCTTGCCCGGTTTCTTCAACTGACTCGTCGCAGCGGGACGACCGACAGCTGACAACTGACAACTGACGACTGATGACTTCCCTCTGCACCCCCCGATTATACTAGAATGGATTACTATGGTTGAACCGGCACTTCTCAAGCTCGCACAGCATCTGGAGTGGCTGGGATGCGAACTCGAGTATCTCGGCCACAAGCATGCCATGGAGGGCTTTCCCGGATCGGGGCCGGCCTGGGACTTGTTTCGCGAGAAACAACGTGGCGTCCTGGCCACCGCCGACAAAATCGAGCGGGAGCTGAAGAGCTTCGTACGGTTCAATCCCACCCGTCTGGTCGGAGTCGAATATCCGATTACCGAAACGCTCGATTCTATCACCGAACTCCTCGGGACCACTGAGACCATCAAGCAGGCGGCGGGCTTTGCGGTGCACAAACTTCCACCACTTGTCCGCAGCTTCTCCCGGATGGTGGAAGGCTACCTCCAGGCAGTCGGAGACACGGGGGGCTAAAAGAGGTCACAACCATGAATCGACGTCAATTCGGCCGTACTCTTGCCGGAACGGCATTGGCTGCGCCTGCCCTGGCGGGCATGCCGGTCCACGCAGATTCTACGCTGGCGGAAGGAGAAGTCTCCGGAGTAGGGTTCAAAATCTCCGTGATGCTATGGACTGTATTTCAAAAGCTGCCGTTTGAAGAGCGCCTTGAAAAGGTGGCGGAGGCCGGCTACCACGCCGTGGAATTGGTAGGTAGGGAGTATAAGAACTGGTCAGATGAGGACTTCCGCAGAGCCAACCGCAAGCGACGTGAACTCGGAATCACCTTTGACGTAACGGCGGGGCTGGCGCATGGCATAACAGACCCGGACGCGCGGGAAGCATTTCTCTCCGACCTCCGCCAGGCTCTTCCGGCTATGGAGGAGATCGAATGTCCCGCCATCATTGTCTTGTCGGGCAACGTGGTGCCAGGGAAGTCGCATAACGACCAGCACCAGAGCTGCATTGAGGGCTTGAAGCGAGCGGCGGAAATTGCGGAGAAGAAGGATCTCACAATCCTGCTCGAGAATATCGACCTGGAAGAGAATCCGCGCTATTACCTCTGGTCGGTGACAGAAGGATTCGAGATCATCCGGAGCGTAGACCACCCACGGGTAAAATTCCTCTACGACTTTTTCCACGAGCAGATTTCCGAAGGCAACCTGATTGAAAAGTTGGAAAAGAATATCGCAAAGGTGGGGTTGATGCACGTGGCCGATGTTCCCGGGCGGCACGAGCCTGGGACGGGCGAAATCAACTACACTAACATTTATAAGAAGCTTGCCGCCCTGAAGTACGACCGCTACCTGGCCATGGAGTTCATTCCCACCGGTGACCCGGTCGCGAGCCTCCGGCGCGCCCGTGAGGAAGCGATCAGCGCAGCACGGCTCTAGTGATCGGGAGATCTGGCGATCGGGTGAACAGTTGAAAGACGAAACTCGAAAACCGAAAATCGGAACTCGCGACGATTTTCGAATTTCGAGCTTCCTGTTCACCCGATCACCCGATCACCCGATGATTCATTCGTTCCACCCTTCGTGTTCCTGCCAATCCACGATGCGAACGTGTTCTTCCTGGCGAGGGAGCTCAGAAAAGGTTTTCTTCATCCCTTCGGCCAGGTTCCCGTCCTGCGACTGGTAAACCCAGCTCATCTCCTGCTTGAGGGTCGCGGCTTCGCCGCTCAGGTAAACCACAACTCCTTCGTACTTGTAGGGAGCAGGCTTGAAACCGCCGGCGCCGTATACTCGATCGCCCCAAATGATGGTCTGCGGATCGATCCTCTGCTCGCGGAGCAATTCCTGGCAGGCCTTGATGACGAACCAATTGGTGGTGCGGTGATCCACGTGGCGCTCGTCAGGATGGGGTAGAGCGATCAGAGCCGGATGGAAATCGGTAATGATCTGTTCGATGGCGTCGATCACGGAGTCGCGCGCATAGGGCAAATTGGGCTTCAGCACTTGCTCATAAGGCGCGTGATCGCACGCCAGGTACGCGGACGTAAACGGGTTGGAGGGTTTGATGTGTTGTGACCAGATGGCTCCTGAGCCGCCATCCGGCAGGCCAATGAAATCCGCCTTGTCGCGGGTGAGGCCGATGTGTTCCAAGGCTTCGCGGCTTTCCTCCATGCGCACCATCCCGAACTCACGCGCCTCGTTCGGCCCGCAAGGCTTGTCGTAGTAGCGCTCGCAGCCCCCAACGTCACCACCGGTGAGGATCACGACCCGCACCGGAATACCTGCCTCGACAGCGGCGCGGATCAAGCCGGCATAGGAGTACTCGTCGTCTTCGTGTGGGCAAAACACCAGCACGGAGGCCGGCAACCTATTGACGCCAATTTCCGTTGCGGTCTCTGCCAGCAGTCTCCCGCCCGCGCCGAGTAACTCCAGCCTTATGCGATAAGTGCCGGGCGCCTGATGGGCAGGGATCGCCCAGGCGTCCGCCGTCAAATCCTGCCCTTGCGCAGCGCCAAGATTGATCCCAGAGAGGAGCGTTGCCTTCTGGACGGCTTTCCCGGCGGTGTCCAGAATGGTTGCCCGAAGTTCCGTATCTCTCCAAGTTTCGTCTCCCGAATTCCTTAGCCTGCCGAGAACTCTGACCCGGTCTCCCGCACGGTAGAGCGTTCGCGAGTGATCCAGCGTGATAACGGGAGAGACCTGTCCTGGCGCGTAAAAGCTGCGATATTGAGTGAAGTCGATATCCGATTCGTAGGGGTGCGTGTAATTCCTGCTGTAAGGTATGGGGAGCTCGCGTTCCGGGGGCCTCACAATAGCTGGCGTAGTGAATTGCATGTCGTAAAGAATCGTGTGCTCAGCATTCCACACGGCCACCGTGTAGGTATCCACTTCCGGTGGCGGGGTCTTCTCGTGGCGCTCTGGGCTGCCGATGTCCATGACCACTTTTTGCTTGCCTTGCAGAGGAGAGGCAATCCCCGCGCTCATCATGGGAATTGTTGCTGTCCCTCGAGCCGCCAAGGTCATGTGGTCCCGCAAGACTTTCAGGGCGAGGTCAGGATTCGCGCTGGCCTCTCCCGAATAGAGAGAGATCCAGGGATAGTTGGCGCTCGAGAACTCGACGCGCAGGTTCTTGAGCTCAGCGTCGGTCAGGTTTTCCAACGTGACCTCGCATTGAATAGGTTCGCCCAGGTTGTAAAAGGTCTTGTCCAAGGCCAAGTGGGAGATTTGGACCAGCTTCTTGTACGCGGCGAAGCCGCGCAAAGCCTTGATGGCGACGGTGCGATGGGCCGTGCGGTCTTGCACTCTCACGGCGACTGTGTAAAGTCCAGTGGGGGCTTCGGCGGGAATAGGCCAGCCAACTTCGTACTGAGCTTCCCCCTTCCGGGGCTCTGCGACTCGATCCATTTGAACGCTGGTTGTGGAGGTGGTGCCGGCATACTGAATCTCCGCAAACACGGCGTAACGGCGCGCGTCACCCGCCATGCCTTTCACCGTGGCGCGGAGCGTGGCTACTGACCCCACGTTATAACCGCTATCTGCAGGCCCGCCCTCGATGGAGATCTCATCACCGAGCGCTGCGTGGCAGTTCGAGAGAAAAGCTGCAATCAACGCCAGCAAGAAGAGGTTTCGTGAGAGCATACTTTATCGATCCTCCCCAAGGATTTCAGGTGGCCACCCATTTCGAATGTAGGGCCGCCCCTCCCGCAGGGCGGGACGAGGGCGGCCCAGGCCGGAGCAAGGCCCGGCCCTACGTCCCATATTAGGACACAACCGGATTTCGTTCATTATTCTAGTATGGAAGCAATGGCTGGCGCAGAGTTTGGCTCTGCGCCAACTGAGCGGGTCGCCAGATGTAAAGAAACGCCAGACGCACTACACTAGTATGGCAGCGTGTCAATAGGCTTGTTGCTCAGGGGAAAGGCCCTAGGCCCTCTGGGCAAACGAAGGGAAACGCAGGTCTTCAATACGCCGTTTCGGAACGGGTTTCCGGACCAGAACGGCGCAGCTTGGCGTGACCCCTTCGACCACGGGGCTTCCTGACCCGGTCCTGAATGATGATCCTCTGACAATCCTGACACACCAGGTGTTGACCGCTCGGCGATTTGTTAACCCGCGACGACCCACAATTTGGACATGTTTGAGATGTCATAACAGAGATTCAATGTAGCACATCTACGGCACTGTGAATAGGTGTTGTTGAAGGAACTTGCTTTCCGATTGAGTTAATACACAGGGTTATATGAACTTAGAAATTTGAAACTAGAAATCAGAAAGCAGAAATCAGGAGGCCGAAACATGGGGCAAGAGGAAGCACAGAAACCAGCCCTGGGGCGCATCTGACGACGCACCTCCTCATTCCTTAAAGTCTTGGCAAACTCACTCATGAATTGAAATTGCAAGCGCTGACGGCTCAGGAATTGCCCACCAGTTTTCCCTGCGGCGGTGATCCTCGGCCTGTTCGAGACCCGAGTCCTAGCCAAACGGATTTGAAATTCTCCGCCCGCCCGAGGCAGTCGAGGGCCGAAAGTCGAAAAGGCGGTGCCGCAAAATATGTGCGACAAGCTGCGCAGCGCGTCCCGATGGCCGCAACCAAAATGGGCTTCTCCGTGTTCTCCGATCCTTCAAGCCTTAACACAGAGACCACGGAGGACCTCTGTATTAAGTTTTTCCTGGTCAGGGAGGACACGGAGCCCCGCACCGGAGGGTGCAGGTTGGCGGCGTTATTGGTTCAGGAAGAAATCTTCGCGCGCCGACAAGAAGTTTGGGAATAGTAGCACAGAGTTTAGCGCTAAGAATTTGATCAAAGCGCGGGGTTAGGGAACTTTCGCAGGGGACTGTCGTCATCACCAGGGTCGCGGCCACGGAGGAAGTCGAAGTCGCAACCCTCGTGCGCCTGGAGGATATGCTCAAGGTACATCTTCCCGTATCCCCGCGAATAGTGTGGGGCGGGCGGCGTCCATTGGGCCAAGCGCGCTTTGATTTCGACATCCGACACCAACAGCTCCAGTCTCTTTGCGCTCACATCCAACTCGATCTCGTCACCGTCCTTGACGATGGCCAGCGTGCCGCCGATGGCTGCCTCAGGCGAGATGTGGACGACGATGGTCCCAAAGCTGGTGCCGCTGATGCGCGCATCGCTCAGCCGCACCATGTCCTTCACCCCGGCCTTGAGCAGCTTGGCGGGAATCGGCAGGTGGCCCCATTCAGGCATGCCCGGCGCCCCCTTGGGGCCGGCATTCTTCAGGACCAAGACCGAGTCCTCATCCGCCTTCAGGTGCGAGTCGTCAATTCGCGCTAACAAATCCCGGTTGTTTTCAAACACTATGGCCTTCCCCTTGTGCTTGCGCAAATGAGGCGAAGAGGCGGATTGCTTGATAACGGCGCCGCACGGGGCGAGGTTTCCGCCCAGCACTACCAGTCCTCCCTCCGGGTAGAGCGGCTGGCTGAGCGGCTTGATGACTTCCCGATTGAAACAAGCGAATGGGGAAATGTTCTCACCGAGTGTCTTGCCGGTAGCCGTGATCGCCTCCAGGTGAAGCCGTGAAGCGATCTCCTTCAGCACTGCGGGCACCCCTCCGGCGTAACTGAAATCCTCCATCAGGAATTTGCCCGAAGGCTTCACATTAGCAATGACAGGCGTGGTCTGGGAGATCTCCTCAAACCTCGAAAGCGGCAGATCGATGCCCAGACGCCCTGCGATGGCCACCAGGTGGATGATGGCATTCGTGGAGCCTCCCAGGGCCATGAGCAAGCAGATGGCGTTCTCGAGCGCAGCGGGCGTCAGAATTCGGGAGGGAAGAAGGTCTTCCTCCACGATTCCCACGATGCGGTACCCGCTCTGTTCGGCGATGGCCAGGCGGCGCGAGTCCGCCGCGGGAATATCCGCCGCTCCCGGCAAGGTCATCCCCAGTCCTTCGACGACGCTGGCCATCGTCGAAGCGGTGCCCATCACGGTGCAATGCCCGGCGCTGCGCGAGATGCAACTCTCGATTTCGCACCACTCCTCTTCCCCCAGGCGGCCGGCGCGCACCTCTTCCCACATTTTGCGGACGTCCGTGCCGGCAGCAAGTTCGCGGCCGTGCCACATGCCGCTCAGCATCGGCCCTCCCGGAACCATCAGCGCCGGTACGTTGGCGCTGACCGCACCCATCAGTTGCGCCGGCGTGGTCTTGTCACATCCGCAAAGCAGCACCACCCCGTCAAGCGGATAGGCACGAATGCATTCCTCCACGTCCATCGCCATCAAATTGCGATAGAGCATGGTGGTCGGCTTCATCAGCATTTCGCCGAGCGATATCGTGCAGAACTCGAGGGGGAATCCGCCTGCTTCCCACACCCCTCGCTTCACGGCTTCCGCCACCTGGCGCAGGTGGGCGTTGCAGTTGTTCAGCTCGCTCCAGGAATTGCAGATGCCGATCACGGGCTTTCCTTCAAACACTCGTTCGCTGAAGCCTTCGGCGCGCAGCCAGGCGCGATGCGCCAGTCCCCAGCGGTCGTCTTTTTCAAACCAGTCGCGGCTGCGGAGCTTTAGGGGATTGTTGGGGGAGGAGGTATTCATCTTAGGGATCCTTTTCGCAACGGGGCAATTGCTTAGCTAAAGAGATGGTTATAATCGGAGTGGGTGCCAATCCAAAACCAGAGCACTCCGTCAGATGCTTCCACACCAACGGCGCGGTATCGCAGACCGACCCGCACCGACCAGAAACGATCAACCCTCTTGAAATGGAGGGATGGGTGTCGTGGGTTCCCCTTGAGCAGGGCAAAAGCTTTGTCAGCGAGTTCTTGGGCAGAGGCAGGGAGCGCTCGATAGCACACCCAGAAGTCCGGAGAGGCATGGTGGTTCACAGCTTTGTAGAGCGCCCGGCGTTGTGGTCGCGTAGCGCGCGTTCCGCCATGGCGTCGAGCTTCCCACTCTTTACGTCGGCCTCAAACTCTTGGTCCCAAGTGCCCGCGTCATAGGTTGTGAACCACTCGCGGAGTGCCGTCAGCTCCTCGGGAGAGAGTTCCTGGATCTGGCTTTCAAGATCCTTCACCTTGCTCATCAGTCGCCTCTCTTTTGCAAGTATATCACCACTCATTCCCATACCACCTGCTGCCCAACGTAGGATTTCCCGCATGCAGCCAAAGCTACGCATTGCCGAGGTGAAAGATCGGTTCAACTCCTGTGGCGCGCGCCATGAGCAAGCGCTCCTCATCCGGGCCAATGGGCGTGAAACTCTGCCCCACGTCCATAGCGACGCGGAAGTACCTCTCGTCGCCCGGGGGAATTGCGGCGGTGACCGGTTTCGATAAGGTCCATCGGAGGCCGAGCGAGGCTTCTTCGGGAAGCGCCGCAGGCTGATACCAGCACTTGGGATTAGGCCGCTTGCTCTCCTTCATAGCTTTTGGCCATAGGGTTTTCGCCATCCCTTTCAGCGCCAGGATTCCCATTCCCTTTTGTCGCGCCTTTTCGAGCACCTGCGGCCCAAAGTTTGCTTGTGAGAATAGGACAAAGTTAATCGGGAAGAGGATCGTATCAAATTCGTACCGGTCCATGGCCGCGAGAGCTGCTTCCACCGAGTGAGCTGAGAATCCGAGAAAGCGCACCTTGCCCGCTTTCTTCGCGGCTTGGAAGGTTTCCATGGCGCCGTCCGGCCCAAAAACTGTTTCGACATCGTCCATGGTGGTCAAGTAATGAAACTGGTAGAGGTCGAAGTGGTCGGTCCGCAGGAGGCGCAGTGATTCATCGAGTTCCTCTTGAGAGCCCCTCTTGCGCCGCTCGTCAGTCTTGCAGGCGAGGAAGGAGCGCTTTCGGTAGGGTTCGAGAGCCGGTCCCAAGCGTTGTTGTGCGTCTCCGTAAAAGGGCGCCACATCAAAGTAATTGATGCCACGGTCGAAGACTTCCGCGACGAGGTTGTTCGCCCGAGACTGCTTCATGTTCATGATCACAATGCCACCCAAGCCGATGATGGAGAGGCGCTCGCCGGTCTTCCCGAGCGGGCGCTTGGCCATGGGTGCGAGCTTCGTCGCTTCTCCCGAACTCGCCCGCGGCGGCAGGATCTTGCGCGGAGCTGTCGATCCCGAAGCCTCAGTTCGCTTCTTTAGGAAGTCACGACGGCGCATAGACCTTCCTCCCTTCCTGGCAACAATCCCTCTTAAGGATACGGCTAACCAAGTAGTTTTAGCATCCAATACCAGTCCCGTCAATTCGGAGCTTGCTTCGAAAGTGGCGCGATCCGTCATGGGCTACACATGTAGACATCTTGTCTCTTGACAAGGCTGAGCCGACATACTAGCCTATCTAAGTGAGGGCCACAGCAACTTCGGAGCGGAAGTCCTGCCTTCCCCCTGTTCGGGAGGTTTGCACTGGGATCTTACGCCACGTGCGCACGCTTATTACCCGCGAAGCGAGGGTACACCCGAGCCTGGGGAAAAAACTCCCAGCCGGCAACATGCGGGTTACCACCACCCCCCAAGACGAGGATGTCGGATGGTGGACATGGGCAAGGTCCCGGGAATCGACATTCCGTCTGGGGAGACTGGCCGTGCGTAGGTGTAGCAACTTCAAAAATTGAACGAGCAAAGCGGGAATCTTATTGAAAACAAAGGAGCGCTGTGGAAAAGTCGGGGAAAAGCGGGAATGTCGTTGAAAATACATATAGTTAGATGTCGAAAGCGAGTATGTGTCTGAAAACAAAAGAGTTAGTTAAACACGCCGAGGCTTGGGTTGAGTAAGTTGCTCGGACCCAAAAAGGATTTGATCATTGGTTCATTGATCCATTGGAAGAAGCATTCCGGTGCCGCTTTTCAATGATGCAATGACCCAACGGATCAATGAAACAATCAGCTCACACCCAGCGGTTGCCAACCGCCGCGGTCGCTTGTATCCCCAATTCTCGTAATGTAAGATGACGGTTGGCGGATTCGAACGTTCAGCGAAGAGCAGGATTCGGGATTCAGGAATCAGGAAAAAGCCACGGACGAGCTTTCCTGAATCCTGAATCCTGCTGAATGGAGGTGTGAATTTGGCGGAGACTCCAAAGTACGACATGGTGATTATCGGGAGTGGGCCCGGCGGGTACGTCGCTGCGATTCGAGCCGGGCAATTAGGGCTCAACACATTGGTCGTCGAGAAAGATGACAAGTTCGGCGGGACGTGCCTGCAGGTGGGCTGCATTCCGACGAAAGCCCTCCTGTTGAACGCAGAGATCTACGACTATTTCAAGAATGCCAAGGAATACGGAATCGTCTGCAAGGAATTCTCCATTGACTGGGCAGCAGTCCAGGCACGCAAAGCCAAGGTGGTCACCAAACTCGCGAAGGGCATCGAGTTTCTTTTCAAGAAGAACAAAGTGGAAAGTATGCAAGGATACGGGCGACTGTCTGGGCCGGGCCGGATCACGGTAACGGACGCAAAGGGGCAGACACGCGAAATCCAGGCTGCGAAGATTGTCCTTGCCACCGGCTCCGAGGCAAAGACGTTTCCAGGCTTCGAGCCGGACGGGAAAACCATTCTGACCAACAGGGAGGTCCTGGCGCTGAAAGCGATCCCCAGATCGATGGTGGTCATGGGCGCCGGCGCGGTGGGCGTGGAGTTCGCCTCCATCTTCCGCCGCTTCGGAACGAAAGTCACGATCCTGGAGATGTTGCCGCGCGCGGTTCCGCTCGAAGATGAAGAAATCTCAGCCGAGCTCGAGAAGTCATTCCGCCGGCAGGGCATCTCCATTGCGACACAGGCCAAGGTTGAGAAGGCCACCAAAACGGCAAACGGAGTGGCGGTTTCTTATACCGGAGCGGATGGGAAGTCTCAGGCAATTGAGGCTGAAACCTTGTTGGTCGCCGTGGGACGTTCTCCCAACACCTCGGGAGTGGGCCTCGAGAAAACCCGGGTCAAGCTGGAGCGGGGGTTTGTGAAGGTCGATCAATACATGCAAACGGATGAGCCGGGCGTCTACGCTATAGGTGACATCGTTGCGAACAGCCCCCTGCTGGCGCATGTGGCCTCGATGGAAGGCATCGTTGCGGTTACGCACGCGGCAGGGAAGTCGGCAGAGCCCATAAACTACACACAGGTCCCGAATTGCACCTATTGTGAGCCTGAGATCAGCAGTGTGGGACTGACGGAACGCCAAGCGCGCGAAGCGGGCCATAAGGTTCACGTGGGAATGTTCCCCTTTGGAGGCAACAGCAAGGCGAGCATCCTGGGTGCCCGCGAGGGCTTTGTGAAGATGGTGTGCGACGAAAAGTATGGAGAGATACTCGGCGTCCACATGATCGGGCCGAGGGTGACGGAGCTGGTGGCCGAAGCCACTGTGGCCTTGCGTCTGGAGGGCACGGCGCTTGACCTGTCCCACACGATCCATCCGCACCCCACTCTTTCCGAGGCGATGATGGAAGCGGCGCACGCGGCGGTGGATTGGGCGATTCACATTTAGGAAAGCTGTCAGCTATCAGCAATCAGCCGTCAGCTAGAACCGCAGGAAGCGAATCACCGTTGGACAAAAGCCGTGTTAATGAAGCTATCAAGAAACTTCCCAATGGAGGCTGAGGGCTGATAGCTGACTGTTGATCGCTGAATGCTGCTCATGCTTTGTCACCTCGAACAACTCGGTCTGGTGGGCTACGAAGATGGCTTGCGGCTTCAAAGGGAACTCGTGGCGCGGCGTAAGGCGGGAACTATTCCTGATACTCTGCTGCTGCTCGAGCATCCCCATGTTTACACGCTAGGGCGCAATGCGAAAACGGAAAACCTCCTCATCTCAGCCGAGCAGCTTGCCGCGCGCGGAGCGCAGGCCTTCGAGATCGACCGGGGCGGCGACGTGACTTACCACGGCCCCGGCCAGTTAGTGGGCTATCCCATCCTTGACCTTGCGATGCACCGGCGTGATATCGCCTGGTACATGCGCTCCCTTGAAGAAGTCTTAATCGAAGTGGTATGGGAGTACGGAATTAAGGCCGGACGTCTTGCCGGCGCCCCGGGAGTCTGGGTGGGAAATGACAAGTTGGCAGCCATGGGAGTCCACATTTCGCGTTGGGTCACTTCCCATGGCTTCGCCTTCAATGTGAACACCGACCTGCGCTACTTCGACTGCATAGTTCCTTGTGGGCTGCGCGATAAAGGCGTGACATCGCTCCAGAAGCTGTTGGGACGGCCGGTCGAGATGGAAGAGGTTGCGGGAAGGGTAGTCCGACAGTTTGGAAGGGTCTTCAAGCTGGAAATGGTGAAGGCGGCAACAGCCCCTGCCAGTGTCATTCCGAGCGTAGCGAACAATCTCGGCGATTCCGAAACTGAAACTGCAGAGATCCTTTGCCCGCCGAAAGGCGCGGCGGACTCAGGATGACATAGCCTTCAACGACGGATGCGGGGGGCAAATGAATCGCTCGCAGCATCATGAAGTTTACTATTACCTTCGCCTGAACCGGCGGGTGGACGAGCAGCTCACCAGCCTTTACCGGCAGGGCAAAGTGGTGGGCGGAGTGTACTCCGGTCTGGGCCAGGAGGCGATCTCCGTAGGAACTGCCTACGCCCTCGAGAAGCAAGACTTGGTTGGTCCTGTGATCCGAAACGTGGGCGCCCTGCTCATCCGGGGATATCGGCCACGTGACCTCTTCCTTCAATACATGGCGAGGAAGGATGGCCCGACTGGAGGACGGGATGCCAACACGCACTTTGGGGACGTGGCGCGAGGCGTCATCGCGCCCATCAGCATGCTGGGCGAGACCGTGCCCTTGATGGCCGGCATTGCCCTGGCTGCCAAACTCTGCAAAGAAAAGCGCGTCGCAGTGACTTATGTAGGAGATGGGGCCACCAGCACCGGCCCGTGCCACGAGGGCATGAATTTTGCCGCAGTCCTGAAACTTCCCTTGCTCATCATCGCCGAAAACAATGGCTGGGCTTACTCCACTCCGATCAGAAAACAGATGGCCATTCGGGATATTGCGGAACGAGGCAAAGCCTACGGCATTCCTGCCACCATTGTGGACGGCAATGATGTCTTGCAGGTATATGAAGCCGCTCGCAAAGCGGCGGAACAGGCGCGTGGCGGCGCCGGCCCCGTCCTCATTGAATGCAAAACTATGCGCATGAAGGGCCACGCGGAACACGACGACGCACGCTACGTCCCCGAGGAAGAATTTGAGAAGTGGCGAAAGAAGGACCCGATCCTGCGGTACGAGAAATACCTCGTTCAGCACAGACTCATGACTGACGAGGAAAAGGGTGCCATCGAGGCGCGGATCGAGAAGGAAATCCGCGAAGACGTTGCCTTCGCGGAGGCCAGCCCCTTCCCGCAGCCGGAGGATGCAGCACGGCCGGTCTGGGCATAGGGGCAAGTAGGCAGTAAGCAGAAAGCAGTGGGCAGTAGGCACTATGCAGTAAGCAGTAAGCGGGACGTATCCGGGGGCCGGAATATCGAGGCCTGAGTTTTCGAGGAGTCGGAGAATGGGTGGGGTTCTATCAATCGATTTGGCATACAAGAAGGCTCGGGACTTTGGAATCTGCCTTATTGAAAAGCGAAAGGGTCAAGCGCTGAGAATTGAATTCATTCCCCCGCACCAGCTCATTAATGATCCGCCAGAAGCCGCTCAATGCGCCCGAGCCATATTCGAATTCTGCAAGAAACACAAGGTCAGAATTGTTATCCTGGACGGACCACAGGGCTGGAAGGACCCCAGCAGTCCACTGCCGCACTCACGACACTGCGAAAAGATCTTGTTCACTCCCGGCAAAACCGGGACTGTCGGGAGATCAAAGCCTGGTAGTTACACGCCTTTCATATCATTCTCCATTGATGTTTTCGCCCAATTGGTCACGCTTGGCGGAGAGTTGGTGTCAAATGCAGTCGTCAACACTCCTAAAGATGGCTTGCTGGTTGTAGAATCATTCCCCACCTCCGCGTGGCGGAAACTCGGAATTAGGCCTTTGCCCGGGAAAGCCAAAGCGAAACAGCGCGACATACAGGACCGACTTTTCAAATTGCGGAAACTACTCGGATTCCGTGCTGGTCGCGAACCCACACACGATGAACTCCAAGCATTGGTGGCCGGCGTTGCCGGTGTAGCAATCCTAGCTGGGAAGCCCTCCGGGTACTGCATTCAAGGCTCCCCGCCGAGGGAAGTCGATGGTGTGATAGTCGAGGGCTTCATTGTGAACCCGTGCATTGAACGCCTAGCGGCATAGGGCGTTTGCACGCTGCCTTCTGCTTACTGCGTACTGCCTAGTTCGTTGGGAGACCCCCCGGCTCTGCCGGGGAGGCAGTAAGAGTTTGACAAATACCGGAGTCCATCGCGGAAACTCCTTAACGTGAGCCGCCAAAGCACACGAAAAGGAGATCCACGATGGAC
>Ga0326727_10005040_pt1 | contig 38380 bp, 38 predicted proteins | sample MB2enrmetagenome_FD_207643 | JGI IMG/M metagenome (GOLD analysis project Ga0326727, IMG submission 207643) | Lab enriched peat soil microbial communities from McLean, Ithaca, NY, United States - MB29MY | ecosystem: Environmental > Terrestrial > Soil > Wetlands > Peat | place: USA: New York... | reverse complement strand
GGTGCCGCCTCCCGTTGGTCGGCCCCGGAGCCAGGGTATAGGACGCGACGGGAGGTGCACGCCCTGCCCATCGTTCGCGATGAGTTCCGGCCGGTTAATCATCGATCGGGTTGGTCGCCACCAGAGCCCGTCTCCGCTTCACCGGCATCATCAGCATAAAACCATTGCCGGATCGATGGGAAGCAATTATCATCGAACGGTAACCAGTGTCTTAACTGCTTGTCTCAGCCCAGGGGGCCACCCCAGTAGAACTCTTGCTCGCCAACCACGCCGACATAAATGCAAAGGACAGCAACGGTCGGACGGCGTTACACGCGGCAGCGGAGGGGGGCAAGGGCAACAACAAGAATATTGCTGAGGTGCTTCTCGCCCACGACGCCGAGGTCAATGCCAAGGACAGATTTGGCGAAACGCCTTTGCACATAGCCGCGCATCACGCCTCTGCGGAGGTGGCCGAGGTACTGCTAGCCCACAACGCCGACGTAAATGCAAAGGACAACAACGGCCATACGCCCTTGCACGCGACCAAAGAATGGGGTGGTAGTCCTTACATCTACGTGCAGTCTATTGTGGATCTCCAGAACATGGCAGCACTACTGCGCGAGCACGGTGGCCACGAATAAGCTTTGCAGGGTAATATTTGCGGGTTCGGCGGCTAAGCGCCCACAAGGTTGGCCTGGTGTTTCACAAAGGGTTTTGCAACATCGCCGGAGGGCCGGTAAACATTGGGTCCTGCATCTTGCGAAAGTCAGTCGCGAAAATGAAGGGGAAACGGGCTGGTCGAAGCACTGGAACCACGCTTGGCCGTGTTGCGAAACTCTCTCGCAAAAGCTCGGGTCTGTTTCGCGGCTCTGGCCGCTCCGATTCAACGAATCCAATCGGCCGGGTCCCGCAGAAGTGCTACGGCCCGAAAAGTTTCCAAACGGCGTTCGAAAAAAATGCGATTCCACCCGGTAGTAACACGCCCGCTCCACCGACGTTCGCCAGCGCGACCCGGAAGCCGCGGTCCGGCTCGTCCCCCCGGGACCCGGCCCCGATAAGCGCGCCCGCCCAGCCACCACCGGCGCACCTGTCACAGCAACTTCAGTCAATCACTGCCACGCCCAAACGGCTCTCCGGCCGGCCCCGTGCTACCGTCAATGCGCATGCCAGGCAACCTCGCCACCCGCCACGGTCGCCACGCCCCCACGCGCCCCGCAGCGACAAAACGAACCCAATTTCGCGTTGCCCGGCAGCATTGCGGAAGAAGGATTGGCCACCGATGAACGCCGATAAACACCGATTGAAAACAAACGTCTTATCCGTGTTCATCCGTGTTCATCTGTGGCCAAAACTGTCTTTCCGCCTCCCCCTGGAGTCCCGCCCCGCAGCCGTCGTGCGACGAAACGAACCCAATTCCGCGTGGCCCCAAGCCCCGGCTGCCTCCGTAAGCACCCCGCAGCGACAAAACGAACCCATTTCGCCGCCGCGCAGGAGCCCCCCCCCCAGCCGCCCCCGCCCCGGCCCCACACACAACCAAACGAACCCAATCCGGCCCGCCGGCCGCGCACCACCCCTTATCCGCCCAATCGAAAAATCCGATTGGCGGCGCGCCCGGCGCTTTCCTAAGATTAGTGAATACAGCCGTAGTGTCACCTGACCAACGCAAATGCAAACCCAACAGGCCGTGAGGGATGACCTCTTTCGCGGATACCAGACCGGTGCCTTCTTCGACGAGATGTTCGCCGCCGGCGGCGAGCTCCGGCCCCACTACGCGCGCCTCCACGACGAGCTCGCCACCATGCTCCCCGCCGAGTTCGAGGAGCGCCGCCGCCTGGCCGACTCCGCCTTCCTGCTGCAGGGCATCACCTTCACCGTCTACAACGACGGTCAGGGCACCGAGCGCCTCTTCCCCTTCGACCTCGTTCCCCGCATCCTCCCCTGGCACGAATGGGACCACATCGAGCGCGGCCTCGCCCAGCGCGTCACCGCCCTGAATCTCTTCCTGCAGGACGTCTACGGAGCGCAGCGCATTCTGAAGGACCGCAAGGTTCCGCGATCGCTTATCTATTCCTGCCGCCACTTCCGCCGCGAGATGATCGGCGTGGAAGTCCCCCGCGGGATCTACACGCACGTCGCGGGCATCGATCTGATTCGCGATTCGCGCACCGGCGACTTCCTGGTACTGGAAGACAACGTGCGCACGCCCAGCGGCGTTTCCTACGTGCTGGAAAACCGCCTGGTGATGACGCGCATCTTCCCGCGGGCCTTTCACGCGCACGAAGTCCTGCCCGTGGACCATTACCCCACCGAGCTGGCGCAGATTCTGCGGTCGCTCTCGCCGCGCCCGAAGGACCCGGTGGTGGTGGTGCTCACGCCGGGCATCTACAACAGCGCCTATTTCGAGCACAGCTTCCTCGCGCGGCAGATGGGCGTCGAGCTGGTGGAAGGACGCGACCTCATCGTGGACGGCGACATCGTCTACATGAAGACCATCCGCGGGCTCACCCGCGTGGACGTGATCTACCGGCGGCTCGACGACGAATTTCTGGACCCCCTGGCCTTCCGCTCGGAATCGCTGCTGGGCGTTCCCGGTCTGATGGGAGCGTATCGGGCGGGCAACGTCGCGCTGGCCAACGCTATCGGCAACGGCGTGGCCGACGACAAGGCCATCTACGCCTACGTTCCCGAGTTCATTCGCTACTATCTGGGCGAGGAGCCGATTCTCGAAAACGTGGAGACGCGGATCTGCTCGCGGCCCCAGGACCTCGCTTACGTACTCGAGCACCTGGGCGAGCTGGTGGTCAAGGCCGTGGGCGAATCGGGCGGCTACGGCATGCTGCTGGGACCGTACGCCACCGCCGCCATGATCGAGGATTTCCGCAGGCGATTGCTGGCCGATCCGCGCAACTACATCGCCCAGCCGGTGATCTCGCTGTCGCGCTGCCCGGCCTACGACGCGCACGCCTCGAGGATGGCCGGAAGGCACGTGGACCTGCGCCCGTACTGCCTGTTCGACGGCGAGAAGGTGACCATCGTGCCCGGCGGCCTCACCCGCGTGGCGCTGAAGCCCGGCTCGCTGGTGGTGAACTCCTCGCAGGGCGGCGGCAGCAAGGACACGTGGGTGCTCCGCGACGCTGCCCGGACCGCCGGCCCGCCTCCGGCTGAGCAGGAGAGCGCTGCCCGGACCCCCGGTCCGCCTCCGGCTGAGCAGGAGAGCGCTGCCCGGACCCTCGGTCCGCTTCCGGTTGAGCAGGAGAGCGCTGCCCGGACCCCCGGTCCGCCTCCGGCTGAGCAGGAGAGTGCTGCCCGGACCCCCGGTCCGCCTCCGGCTGAGGGGGAGAGCAAAGAGAAATGATGCTGTCGCGTATCGCCGAGTCGCTGTTCTGGATGGCCCGCTATATGGAGCGCGCCGAGGACACCGCGCGCCTGCTCGACGTGCACTATCACATGTTGCTGGAGCACTCTCCGCAGTCCTATCAGTTGCGCTGGGAAGCCATCGTCGCCATCAGCGGCGAGACCGACCGCTTCTTCAAGCTCTATCGCGAAGCGAACCCGCACAACGTCTTCGAGTTTCTCGGGTTCAGCGAAGACAATCCCAACTCGGTTCTGACCTGCGTCAACCGCGTGCGCGAAAACGCGCGCACCATTCGCGACCGCATGTCCCGGGAGATGTGGGAGGACATCAACAGCCTGTACCATCGGCTGCGCGGATTCCGGCCGGAGACCGAGATCGCCGCCGGGCCGCACCGCTTCTGCAATGAGATCAAGTTCGCCAGCTTTCGCTTTCACGGCGTTTGCGACGACACCCTGCCCCACGACGAGGGCTGGCAGTTCCTGCAGGCGGGACGGTCGCTGGAGCGCGCCGAGACCACGGCGCACATCGTGGACGCGGAATACCATCAGCTTCTCACCAGCGCGTCGTCGGAAGCGGACGTGAACAATCACCAGTGGATGGCGGTGCTGCGGTCGGTGGCCGCCTACGAGATTTACCGGCGCGAGTACCACGGGCGCATCGAACCGGAAAAGGTGGCCGAGCTGCTGCTGCTGCACCCGCGTCACCCGAGGTCCGTTCGTTTTAACATCGCCATGCTGCACGCGGCTCTGCAGGCCATCAGCGGTTCCGGCCCGGACAGCTACGCCACCGAAGCCGAGCGCCTGACCGGCAAAATGCAGGAGGGCCTGCTCTACGATCGCATCGAGGACGTGTTCGCGCGTGGCCTGCACTCCTTCCTGACCGATCTGCAAAAGACCTGCCGGGTCATCGGGGAGCAGATTGCCCACAGCTACTTCTACTACGCGGTGGTGGCCTGAATGAATCGCTACCGGCTGATCCACGTCACCGAGTTTCAGTACGACGGCGTCGTCTCGGAAAGCTACAACGAGCTGCATCTGCGCCCCCGCCAGGACGACACCCAGAACTGTCTTTCGTTCCGCCTCACCACCGAGCCCGCGGCTTCCACCTCTTACCACGTGGACTACTTTGGCAACTGGGTTCATCGCTTCAACGTATCCGGCCAGCACAACCACCTGCACATTGAAGCGGACTCGGTGGTGCTGGTCCATCAGCCCAACGCGCTGCCGGAGCAGAGTCTCACGCTGCCGGAATTCGATGCGATGAGCGAAGAGCTCGACGAGTATTACGACCTGCTGGCGTCCAGCCAGTATGCGCCGCACGTCGAGCTGTTGCGTGACCTGGTGCAGGGCGCCGAGCAACACAGCGGCGGGACGCTGACCGGCTTCGTGCGCGCGGCCACCGAACGGGTGCATTTGGCGTTTCGCTACGAGAAGGGCGCCACCCACGTGCACTCGTCCATCCTGGATTCCCTGGCCAGCGGCGCGGGCGTGTGTCAGGACTTCGCGCACATTCTTCTCGCGGTGGTGCGCATGCGCGGCGTTCCCGCGCGCTACGTTTCCGGCTATCTGGTGCCGAGCCGGGCCGCCGAGGCGGGCAGCAGCTTCGAGGAAGTGATCGGCGGCCAGGCCTCGCACGCCTGGATCGAGGCGTACCTGCCGGGAACGGGCTGGGTGGGCATGGATCCCACCCTGGGCCAGACCGTGGGGTTGCAGCATGTGCGGGTGGCCTACGGCCGCGATTACGGCGACGTGCCCCCGGTGCGAGGCACCTACAAGGGCCATGCCGGGCAGCAGCTATCCGTGGACGTGCGGGTTCGTCCGGCGCTGGATGACGAGGGCACGGAGCATCTGGAGAGAACCGCCGCGGCGCCTCCGAAGCCGCGCCTCGAGGAGCCGCCTCAGCAGCAGCAGTGAATCAGGACTTCGCGGGCGCCTTGCGAAACGCCCGGATGCGCTCTCTGCGCCTGAGCTTGCGCTTTCGCTGCCTGCCGAAGCGCGCTTTGTCCCCGGCATTCACTGACATGGTGCCTCAAGCGTAGCAGGTTCCACGAGGACACGCGGCGCCAGCCGCGTTTTTCGGGTGCCCGCGAGAACGCGGCTGCCGCCGCGTGTCCCGTTCGGGCATGCTGGACCGAGCCAACGGACGGCAACAATTCGGCCAGGTTACGCAGGCCGAGTTCGATACGCTGGTGTGGCGCGCGGTGATGGCAAACCGGGCAGCCCTGGGTACCGTGCAACAGCCGGCGCCGGCGCTAACCGCCACGCCAGCGCCCGAGCAGCCCCGGCAGCAGGTGCGTTTCTGCCGCCAGTGCGGGAAACCGTTCGCGCTCGGCGGCCTGCTCGAGATCGGCACGACGCTGTGCGCGGCCTGCAAGGACGTTGTGCTGCAGCGTCCGCGGGAAGGCGCCGCGACGGGCGGCCTCGCTTTTCAGGCGCCAGTTCGCCGGGTTCCGGATCCGCCTTCTGGCTGTGTTCATCGATGACATCAGCCGTCGTGAGGGCAGGCCACTGGGGACGTCTAACGTGAGCAATCGCGGATGAGCAACTGGAGCCGCCAGGCCAGTGGGGCCGCGAGGTGGCCCCTGTCGCGGCTCTCATTCCAAAATGGAGACCAACGCCCCGCTGGCACGCGGCAAGTTCAGGCGGAAACGGTCGCTCTCCAACTTCAGAGTTTCCTCCTCGCCAGGGCGCCAGACGGAGCCAGCGTGGATTTCCGCGCCCGCCAGCCTGACGCCTGCGGTGGCATCCAGCGCTGGCGAGGTCAGCCGCCAGACTCTCGCGCGTGAGGTCGCGTTGTGCCACGGCATCTCGACCTGCAGGTCATGGCTCGCGTCTTTGTTGAACAGCGCCACGCGGACGCCGTCTCGCGTCTTCGCCGCATGAGCGCTGGCGTTCGCGCCCGAAGCCTCCAGCCCGCACTCAATCAGCGTCGCACCAGCGAGTTGGTTCGCCATGAGCATCCCATAATAGATGGGCCGGGCGAAGTGTCCAGTAGCCGGGCTGCCGGCAATCGGCGTGTAATACGTCCCGCTCTTCGCGGCTTCCTGATCCTGTGGTGCCGCCTCGCCGGGCAGATGATCGCCTAGCGCGGCTCGTATTTGTCTGGTAGTGCCTCCGTGAAAATTGACGCCGCAGCATCCCAGCCGGGCCAGATACAGCATGTAGTCGGCGGCCCACAGCGCAGAGGCAAACGTATTGCTCACGCCAGGCTTTCCTCCCCGATAGCAGGAATTGCCTTCGGTCATGCGAAAAGCCAGCTTCGAGTCGCGTGCGGCGGGCATGATCCGGCTCATGCCGGCGTCGATCCGCTGATCCGTGCGCAGCAACCGTTCGATGGTGACTCCCGGATCATCCGGAGGACCCATAGCGTAGTAATGGCCCGTGCAGGCCACAATCGAGCCCTTCAACTCCAGGGGAGCCTGCCGCGCGAAAGACGCTACCCAGTCAGCGTTGGAACCGACGTCCGGACCGGCCAGCTTCGCGCCCCTCAACCGCGCGCTCACGGCCCGCGCAAACTGCAACCATTGCCCGAGGTAGCCGGCGAAATTCCAGCTCGGAGGCCGCAGTCGATTGTTCCGGTCGCGATAATACTCCGGCTCGTTGCCGATCTGCAGGTACTGCAGACGCGGCCCGATCCTGTTCGCCACATAGGCTGCTTCTTCGGCGGCCCGCCGCGGCGTGCCAGTGCCGAGGTTCAAGCCGTAAATCAGGCTCCAACCAGTCGCATCCAGGAAGCCGGCGAGGTGATCTATCGCCTCCGGGGTGATCGCCGTGAGCGCGTGGGGCATCCAGTTGTTCTCTTCGGGACCGGGTGGTGGCGTCAGCACCGGTGCCACCGTCGACGCGGTCGGCTTCCACCAGCAGAAGTCGCTTGAGTTGCCACCCAGGCGCAATACACCGTGCGGGCTCAGCAGCCGGAACAAGGCGACCAGGCTTGTGTTGGACGACGAGAAGAAATCGGGCTGCGAGAGTTGGGATGTCTCATAGCTGAGGCCGGTGTAGTCCGCCGGGATCGCGCCGACCGGTCGCTCCGGATGCAGCGTCAGGGTCGCCGGGGAGCGCTGGAAAGCGGCGCCCAACGGCACCAGCACCGCTCTCGACAGGAACGTACGGCGGTACAACGGAAACCTCCACTGAACTCTCGGCGCAAACCGTTACGGACGCTCGCTATGCATCTGTATCACCGTGCTGATGACCGCGCCTCGGCAAACATCATGGTACTGAAAACCGGCGGGCAATGGCGTCACGATCAATTCGCTCGGACGGACCAATCGTCACACTATACAGGCGCGCATAAATCAAGGGACATACACTACTCGCGAAATGGCCGGTTTTACGGCGTTGTAGTGTCGCATGATGTCTCAGTTGTAATGCGCGGCTGTATACCTCTTTGAAACCGTAGTTGCTTCGGCGTCGCCCACTCGCACAAAGAGATGCGCGCTGGCCTTGCCGAACTTCCACCTCCAACGAATAGTGACCTCTGTTCGCCCTCAGGCGCGGCGTGTTGAAGTTCCGCGGATACGTTCTCAACAACATTCCTTTCCAGCCTACTGGTGCATTGCAGGATTCAGACTTCCGTCCGGTGTCTGAGCAAGGGGTGTTGACATGGATCTGGTCGCCCTGGCGAACGAACGACACCGACTGCATACCGGCCATGAAGCGCGCCAGGAGATCCGGAATCCAAATCGCCTTGCTCGTGATACCCGGGTACAATCCAATGCCAGAGCTACCGGTTCACTCGGATTTCCGCCGGGACATCAGCCGTGGCCGAGGTACATCACCCAGCCCACCGCGAACAGCGCCACCACGAAGTAGGCGAAGCAGCGAATACCGTAAACGAGGCGTTCGCGGTCCGTCTTCTTTGTGATCACGCCGAGCACGACGGAACTGAAGATGGCGAACAACAAAGCGGCCTCGAAGTGGGTGACGCTGAGCTTCGGCATTATTTCTTCTTCCCCGTGGCGATCTCGTAGGCGTCCACCATGGCCAGGATGTTCAACAGGCCGGCGGCCACCAGAAACTTGGCGCCGTAATCGTGTACATGGCCGGCGACGTCCGGCTGGTTGTAGCCGAGCCACACGCTGAGCAGGTACAGCAGGCCGCTGGCGAGGTCGCCGAGAAACCCGCCGTAGTAGATGATGACGGTGAGCAGATCGCCGCCCTGTGGGTGGAACATCGGGCCGCGCATCATCAGCCCGAGCAGGAACATGGAGGCGACCGAGAGCAGCAGCAGTCCGCCACGTCCATACCGTTTCAACAGAAAGTGACCGCCGCCGGGCACCAGCCAGGCAAGAGTGACCACTGGCACCCAGGAGCGCGGGAGCGCAGTCGCGCTGGTAGTGGCAGAACCGTTCGCCATCGACCTCTTATTCTAGCAGCAGCCCGTGCGGCGTCCGCGTCAGGGGAACTCGGCGCCAGGAGGCATAAGAGAAAAGGGGGACACTCTACCTGGCCTGCGGATCGGCAGAAGTTGCACTCAGACAGAGTGTCCCCTTTTCTCTTCTGCCCCGGCGCCGCGTGTCCTGCGGATCAGACGCGCGCCAACGCGGCTTCGTGCGTCCGGATATGCTGCGCCACACGCTGATCGGACTGCAGGATGTGATGGTCCAGCCAGTCTCGCAGGAAGTGCATGGTCTCCATGGTGATGGTAAGTTTGCCCGCCGCGTACTTCCGTTGCAGGTCCAGAACCTGCTCGGTGAGCTTCCTGTGCTCGGCGGCGTGGGTATCCAGCCCACGGTACTGGTAGTGACGCATCAGCGCCTCTTCGTGCGAGAAGTGCACTTGCGTGTAGTTGATCAGGCGTGCCAGAAGGTCTTTGAGCACCGTTGCACCACTGCCGTCGAGCATGGCCTGATGCAGTTGTTCCGCCATGGCGAACAGCGCCTGATGTTCGCGGTCAATCTGCGGGTGTTCGAGAGAATAAGCATCGCTCCAGGCGAATAGTCCCATGTGGTCATATCGACCCGCTTGAGACTTCATTTCGGTCTTTCCGGATCGTCCGGGCCGAGCGGGTCAGGCGCTGAGGCCGATCATGTCGTTCCCGCGGATGTGGCGTACCACCAAAAGGTCGTATCGCCGGATGTGACGGTCGAACCAGTCTCGCACGGGCTTCATGGCGTCCAGGGGGATAGTGATTGCACCGGCATCGAGCTTCTGTTTCAGTTTCATGACCTGGGCGGTCAGCGCCCGGTGCTCGTCGGTATGGTCCTCCATGTCCTGATAGCGATAATGGCTCATCAGCCCCTCCTCGTGCTCGAAGTGGGTGACGAGAGTGTTGATAAAGCGGGTCAGCAGGTTCTTCTGCGTTCGCGTGTTGTCGCCGTGGATCACGGCCTCATTGAGTTCGTCGGCAATGGCGAACAAGGTCTTGTGTTCTGAGTCAAACAGGGGCAGACCAAGCAGGTAGCGGTCATTCCAGGTAAACATTCCCATGTGCTACGTATCGGCCGCCGGGCGGATTCCTTGCGGGTTTGGGGCCGGGCTAATTCGGGGGCGGGCAAGGGTTTCTGCGGTCACGGTGGGTTGTTTCCCGCGGCGTTGCGGTGCGGCGCCTTAATGAACCGTGCGGGTCTTGCGGTTCATGTAGTCCATGAGCAGGTACTGGCCCAGCGTGTACGGGGTGGTGAAATAGGCCTTGCCGCGGCACAGTTCCGTCACCTTCCGGACGAAGTTGATCAGCCCGTAGTCGCTGGCCAGCATGAACGTGTTGATCAGTATGCCCTGACGCTTGCAGCGGCTCACCTCTTCCAGCGTTCGGCTGATCACCAGCGGATCGAGGCCGAAGGCGTTGCGATACGTGCGCCCGTCCTCCAGCGTCAGCGCGGTGGGTTTGCCGTCGGTGATCATGACGATCTGCTTCATGTCCTTCTTCTCCTGGGCGAGCAGGCGTTGCGCCAGGATGAGGCCGTCGCGGGTGTTGGTGTACCAGGGGCCCACCTGAACGCGCGCCAGATCCGGGAGGCGCAGTTCTTCGGCCGAATCGTGGAACAGTACGCAGCGTAAACTGTCGCCGGGGTACTGGGTGCGGATCAGGTGGGCCAGCGCGAGGGCCACCTTCTTGGCCGGCGTGAAGCGGTCCTCGCCGTAGAGGATCATACTGTGGCTGCAATCGAGCATGAGCACGGTGGCGCAGGAGCTCTGGTATTCGGCCTGGTGTACGTGCAGGTCGGCGTAATCGAGGTCCAGCGGCAGCTTCACGCCTTCCCGCTGCATGGCCGAGAACAAGGTCCGGCTGACGTCCAGATTGAGGGTGTCGCCGAATTCATAGGGTTTCGCGGCGCCGCTCGATTCCACGCCGGTGGCCAGATCGCGCGTATCGTGGGCGCCGAAGCTGGATTTTCCGAGCGAACCGAGCAGGTCCTTCAGAGTTTTGAAGCCGAGGAAGTCGAGGGACTTGTCGGTGACCTCGAAGCGCGCGCTCTTGTCGTGGCGCCCGACGCCGCTCTGGCCAGCCTGCCCGGAGGGCTCCGTGTCGGGATTGATGTAGCCTTCGTCCACCAGCTTCTGCGCCAGCCGCTGCAGGAGCTGATCCAACTGCTCGGGCGACATTTGCTCGAGTTGCCGGCGGATTTGTTCGGCGCGCTCCGGGTCGAACCCGTCGCCAAATTCGAGCGCCTGCTGGAGGGCCTGCCTGAGTTCTTCGAGAGTGTGCTGGTTCCACTCGCCGAAGCTCATCTGCTCCGACTCGAAGCCGCTATGCAGGAAGAAGTCGGCGAGGGCCCGCATGAGGTCCTCGGCGCTGAGCCCGAGGTCTTCGCCGGTGTAGCGGGAATAGCGGATGTTCATGGCACTCCCTCTACTGGAACTGGCGTCTCTGCTTCTTCGGCGGCTCCTCGGGGTCGATGCGGCGGCGCTCTTCGGCCACGAAGCCCCGTTCCTCGTTTCGGCTGATGCGGCGGTGGGCGTAGAGCCCTTCCAGCAGGAACTCGGCGGCGGAAGCGCGCACCGCGTCCGGTTCGTTCCTGCCGAGGCCCAGCGCGCCGGTCTTCTCCATCAGCCCCTGAATCCTGCCGAGCTCCCGCACCATGGCTGCGGAGTCGAGCGATTCGTCCAGACGCAACGACCCGCCCATCTCAAACCACTGCACCACGCCGGAGACGTTCACGCCCTCGAAATACGAACTGTAGACCTTGCCCACGGCGGCCCGGATCAACTCGCGCGCCACCGCGTCGCCGCCCTTCAACTCGCCCTCGTACTCCAGCTCCAGCTTACCGGTGACCGAAGGCAGCGCGGCGTAGATGTCCATCACCCGCGGCACAGCCAGGTCCTCACCGGCGTGCAGGGCGCGCCGCTCCGCGTTCGAGATTACGTTCTCCAGAACAGAAATGGGCAGCCGCTGGGACACGCCGGAGCGCTTGTCCACGCGTTTGTCTTCCCGTGCCAGAAACGCCAGTTGCTCCACCACCTCGCCGATATAGGCGGGTACCCGCGCGCGCGCCGGCGAGGGCCGCCCGGTCCACGCCTCCTGCCCGGTGATGGCCATGCCCTGTTCCACGGTGAGCGGATAGTGGGTGCGGATCTCGCTGCCGATGCGGTCCTTGAGCGGCGTGATGATCTTGCCGCGCGCGGTGTAGTCCTCCGGGTTGGCGGTGAACACCAGCATGAGGTCCAGCGGCAGGCGCACCGGATAGCCCTTGATCTGCACGTCGCCTTCCTGCATGATGTTGAACAGACCGACCTGAATCTTGCCGGCCAGATCGGGCAACTCGTTAATGGCGAAAATGCCGCGGTTGGCGCGCGGCAGCAGGCCGTAATGCACGGTCAGCTCGTCGGAGATGTCGCGACCGCGCCGCGCCGCCTTGATGGGATCGATGTCGCCGATCATGTCCGCGATGGTCACGTCCGGCGTGGCCAGCTTCTCCACGTAACGCTGCCCGCGCGTGAGCCAGGCGATGGGCGTGCCGTCGCCCCGCTCCTCCACCAGGTTCTGGCACTGGCGGCAGATGGGGCGGTACGGGTTGTCGCGAATCTCACACCCGGCGACGTACGGCAGCTTTTCATCCAGCAGGGTGGCCAGCAGGCGGATGATGCGCGTCTTGGCCTGGCCGCGCAGCCCCAGCAGGATGAAGTTGTGCCGCGACAGCAGCGCGTTCACGATGTGCGGGACAACGGTCTCCTCGAAGCCGACGATGCCGGGGAACAGAGGCTCTTTCCTCTGCAGCTTACAGATGAGGTTCTGACGAATCTCGTCCTTTACGGTGCGGGTGGCGATGCGGTCCTCGGAGAAACGGCTGGCTCTGAGGGCGCCGAGCGTTTGGGGAAATTCCTGCATAACAAAAAGGGCGGGGGACAACCTTATCGGGTGATTGTAGCACTACTGGCGCCAGCACTTCCCGCGCACATGTCAGGGACGCGGTGGGGGCGGGGAACGTTTCAGCTTCGCCGCGCAGACCACCGCAACGGCTTGCCGGCCGCGCTCGCGCCCTTCAGCAGAATGACCCCATCCGGTGATGCGACAACGTGAACCCGCGCGCCGTTCACCTCCACCCGCGTCAGCCGCCGCGCTTCTTCGACGGGAAGCGCGAGATGAATCTCCCACGTGCCGTGCGTGGAAGGCGCATACCAACCCTCGTAGCCCGCGGGAGTTTTCACCAGCCCCACCAGCGGCGCTTCGAACCGGTACGATTCCAGCGGCACTGCGGGCGCCATGCGCACGCCGCGTTCGTGAAACTCCAGTCCCAGCAGCTTCGCCAGCGCGTACAGCGAGCAGGCGTGCGCGTGCAGGTTCATCACCGGCCAGTCGGTGTAGCGAAGGAAGCCGATGATCGCGGTTTCGCCGGGATGTTTGCTCTGGGCGGAGTTCAGGGTGTCCGGACCGCTCCACGTGTTGTACCAGATATCCGGATACACTTCGGCGTGCCGCGCCAGCGTGTTCTTCAGCCACTCGTCCCAGGCCATGCGCCCGTCCACGGTTGCCAGTGCCCAGATCAATGTGGCGTTCAACGAGGGCCACACGCCGCCGTTCACGGACGTCCCCGACTCCGCCAGGCTGGAGTCGGCCATGTCCGGGCTCACGCTCAATTGCTTCGCGCCGATGGTGGAAGGACGCCGCAGCAATTCGTCCATAGCCCGGACCAGTTCGCGGGTCTGTTCCGGCGTGGTGACTCCCCCCACGATGGCCCACGGCTGCGGCTCCAGCCACAGGCCTTTCTCTCCCAGCCATCCCAGCGTCGGGCCGAGCCAGGCGCGTCGCAGCCACCGGCCGGTCCACTGGCTGGCCGCCGCCTTCCGGTTCCGTTCGGCTTTCTCGCGAGCGTGCGCAGCCGGATCGGCCTCCCCGGCGTATGCCAGCAACCTCGCGTAGTAATCGAAAACCCAGGCGGCCATCGCCGAATTCAGAACGCTCTCGCCCTTCTCCACGCACTCCTTGAGCGCGCGCTGGCCCCAGAAGATCACCAAAGCGTCGTTCCAGTCGTCATTGAGCATGCGCATTACGCCGTGCTCGCCCGCGCCGACGTCGACGGTCAGATGGCGGAAACAGCGCGCCAGAAGATTGCGTACCGACTCCGTGGCAGCCGTGGGTCCGTAGAGAGGCCAGGTGGGGATCCGCTCGTCGAGGAACTCCACATCGCGGGTGGCGAGTACGTATTCGCTGGCGGCCCACAGAAGCCACAAGGGCAGGTCGCTGGCGTTGTCGTTTGTGGTTGGCATCACTGCGCCGTGTCCGACAATGCCGTACGGGATGGAACCATCCGCCCGGACTTCCTTCAGCGTATAGCGCAGCACCGCTTTGACAATCTGCGGATCGCTGAACAAAAACGGAAGGGCGTGCTGCAGCGGGTCGCGCGCCGCCCCCTGAAACCCCATCACATACTGGTAGATACCCGACTGATTGAGGATATGTTCGCCGAAGAAGCTGTCGTAAGTCAGACTGCTGCGCAGGTAATAGTAATTCCAGGTGACCTCGCGTTTGATCCACGGCCGGTCCGGCGTGTCAAAGCGCAGGCCGCGTGCCTTCCATTCACGACTCGAATCATTCCAGACGCTCGCGGCCCGGCTTCGGTACTTATCCATCAGCGGCTTCAGCTCCGCGCCGCCGGGAAGGTAGCCATAGAGGAAATACAGAGTCCGCTGTTCGCCGGGCTTCAGCTCGATTTCGCGTTCCAGCAGCAGCCCGCTCCCGGTCCCGCTGGCGCTGAGGTCGCCATCGAGAGCATGGCTCAGCCCGCTCGGGTTAGTCACTCCTCCCGCGCCAAGGAACTTCGCGGCATTCGTCGTCGCCGCGCTGGCCGCGGAATCCAGTGAGACAAGGAACGTCGCCGGAGGATTGAGATCGTCGAACGCAGCCTCGGGGACCGACTCCTGAGCGGCCGTCAGGAACGGATTCGGATGCGCCTTCAGATTCGCGTTCACTTTCTGCCATGCGGCTTCGTCCTCCGGTGTCCGTCCCAGAAACTGCTTCGTCTCCAGCAGACCGGCGTTCGCTTCGAGGTCTCGGAACCGGTGAGTGAAGCGGTCGCCCAGCCTGCGGCGCACTTGCACGGTGGCGCCCGCTCCGGCAAGTGACTCCATGAATGCTCGGTAGGAGAATTGATAGACCTGACATCCCCAGTATTCGACCCATCGTAACTTCGCCGTTGACTTACCGTGATTCGCGATGGTCGCCTGCGATAACAAGACAGGGTCGTCACCAAACGGCGCCGAGATGACCTGGTCGACTGAGTAGTTACTGCTCCCCACCTTCTTGCGGAAGTAACCTAAGCCGAAGATACGTTCAAAGTTGCTGCCGTAAGTACAAAGCATTTCCCGGCCGTCGGTAAGATAGCCGATGCCGCCGCCGTAGCCGCCTCGTTGCGGGCAGTGCTCGTTCAGGAACTTAGGAGCGCCTTCATCCTGCCGGACCGAGACATACCCGTAGTTGGAGACAATGGCGATCAGCCGGTCGTTGCCCACCTGGTGTATGTGATCCGTTGCGGAGAGCAGGCCGGCGCCCACCGAGGTTACAGCCTTCGGGTCCTTCGCCTGGTCGCATTGGTAACGGAACGCGGGGAGACCGAACTCGTCTTCGGTCCACTCGCCGAAGTAACCCGACCCGTAGGGCTTGCGGCCTGTGGCATCGTCCGGCAGCAGTCGAGAAACCGCGCCCGGGATAGCGAGGGTGGATCCGATGGCGCTCACGAACTGTCTGCGATCGATAGGCATCATTCTCATTGGAAGGCACCAGGGTCGCCGATGCAACCCACCGACACGCGGCGCCAGCCGCGTTCGCGAAAGACTCAACGAAACGCGCCTGTCGACGCGTGTCTTTTGGCCGCCCGCCCTGTGACAAACTTGATCTCAATGAACCTGTTTGCCGGCATCGAAGCGGGCGGCACCAAGTTCGTCTGCGGCTTCGGGACCGGGCCCGGCGACCTGACCACGGCGCGGTTCCCCACCACCTCGCCCGAGGAGACCCTGGCGAGCGTCATCGGCTTCCTGAAGCAGGAGGCCGGCGGCGGCTTGCGGGCCGTGGGCATCGGCTCGTTTGGCCCGGTCGACCTGGACCGCAATTCGGCCACGTTCGGGTACATCACCTCCACGCCGAAACCCGGATGGAGCAACTGCAATCTCGCGGGAGCGGTGGAGCAGGCTCTCGGCATCCCCGTTGGTTTCGATACCGACGTGAATGCCGCAGCGCTGGGTGAGGCGGAGTGGGGCGCGGGACGTGGCCTCTCCGATCTCCTCTACCTCACCGTCGGCACCGGGATCGGCGGCGGCGCCATCGTGGGCGGCCGGGTGATGCACGGTCTGGTGCATCCGGAGATGGGACACATCCGCATTCCGCACGATTGGACCCGCGACCCGTACCCCGGTGCCTGCCCCTACCACGGCGACTGCCTCGAAGGCCTGGCCTCCGGGCCGGCCATGCAAGAGCGCTGGGGCGCGCCTGCGGAGCAGTTGCCTCCCGGCCACGCGGCGTGGTCCCTTGAAGCACACTATCTGGCGCTGGCGGTGGCCAATCTTGCCCTGACGCTCTCGCCACAGCGCATTGCGCTGGGCGGCGGCGTGCCGCGGCAGACGCACTTGTTCGCCCCGATCCGGGATGAGTTCCTGGGCCTGCTGAACGGCTACGTCCGCCATCCCGCTCTGGCCCGGCGGATCGAGGAGTACATTGTTCCGCCGGAACTCGGCGGCCGAGCCGGCGTCCTCGGCGCGCTGGTCCTCGCCCGGCAGGCCGCTGCCTCGGGGTGAGACTCAACCACCCCGCGGGAACCGCGGCGTCACCACCGCCATGTCCTCGAAGCGCTCCTCCTTCACCGCTCCCCTGACGTTCGCCTGGTGGCGATTGAGCATCCACAATTCCGGCAGGATCTCGGCCACCAGGTCGCCGTGGCAGAACAGCCGCACTACCGCGCTTTGCGAAACCACGATGGCCACCGCCCGGGTGCTGCGCGTAATGCTGGCCCCGGCCACGTGGCGGCTTCCCAGTCCCAGAGGAACATCGATGCCTTCGGCGGCCGCATCCAGATAGCGGCACGCCGCCTCGAACACGCCGTTGTCGCTCACCACGAATGCGCCGTCCAGTTGCGCCAGTTCCTTGATGGTGCCGCGCAGATTGGGATTGTGAATGGAGCGGTCCTCGGGCGGGTGCCCGGCCAGCGGATCGAGTATCAACGGCCGCGACTTCGCCAGAACCGCCCGCTCGTCTCCCACCGTGAAGATGGTCCCGATGCGCCGGCCTTCGCGGCCCTCGCGCGCGATCTCCACCGCCAGCTCGATCAGCGGCTCGAGGATGGCCGGATCGAACGGCGGCAACTGGCACAGAACGCTCTCAAACATGAACGGCGCTCAATCCATCACCCGCGCGTGTTTGACACCGCGCGAGAGATCCAGCGTGATTTCGTCAGGGTAGCACCAGCCCCAGTCCTCGCCCGGCTCGATGGAACGCATGATGGGGTGCGTGGTGGCGTGATAGTGCTTCGTGGCATGCTTGTTCTTCGAGGAATCGCAGCAGCCGACCTGGCCGCAGGTCAGGCAGATGCGCAGGTGCACCCAGCGGTCGCCGGTCTTGACGCAATCCTCGCAAACGTGCTTTGCGGGCTGCAGATCCCTCGCCTGTGCGACGTGCTCGCAAGCGTTCATTGACTCTCTCCTTTGCTTCACCAGAGGCCGGGCTTGTTGGACGCTGCCACGGGGACTCGCGCTTCAGAAAACGTGGGGCAGCTCGTTGGCCGGGCCCTCGGCCTGCGCCGGGGGAAGCCGGCCCGGCACGCCACTGCTGGAGGTTGCCAGCGGATATGAGTTGTGCAGGATTGGTTCCATGGATCGTGGCCGCGTCATAGCCGCCTTGAAGGCTCATGAACAGGAGCTCCGCACGGCTGGTGTGCTGAGCGTGTCGGTGTTCGGTTCGGTCGCACGCGGTGAGCATTCCACGCACGATGTTGACGTGGCGGTACGCCTCAGCGAGAATTTCCCGGCTCCGGGTCTCAATTATTTCAGCCGCCTGAGCGAACTCGAAGGGCGTCTGTCCGGCATTCTGGGCTGTAGGGTGGATGTTATTGAGGAGCCGGTGCTCAGGAAACGTTTTCAAACAGAGATCGACCGGAACCGCGCCCTTGCCTTCTGACAAACCCGCTCGCCGCCTGGAAGACATCGTCGAAAACGCGCAAGCGAAGCGCCATTACGTCGCCGGTATGGACGCGATGCAGTCGAGCGTTGCCTCGAACGGATCAGCGAGGCCGCCGCCAAACCGGGTGATCTGGCCTCGTCCCTCGTGCCGGGTCAGCCCGGGGCGGAGATAAGAGCGCTCGGCAACCGCTTGCGTCACGAGTACGACGCCATCCGGGAAGATCGGCTTTGGGACGTCGTGCAAACTAACCTCGCGCCATTGTGCGCCGCCTGTGAAGACGCTTTGCGGCGGTTGCGCGAAAGGCAAACAGGCGAATGACCAACTCAGAGGCCTCCATATTTGGCGAGGAGGCCAACCGACAGCGCAATATCAAGGACGTCACGTCATGTTGGGCTGTCCAATGGGGTGGCGCCGGGCTCTCAACTCTCGCAGCATTTGCAGATGCTTCGCAACGACGTGCTCGCAAGCGTTCATTGACGCTCTCCTTTCGACGCTGCCGCGGCGGGCAGACGCACCTGGAACCGGGTGTCACCGGGACGCGATTCCACGCGGATGTCGCCACGGAGTTTCTGCACGATCCGCCAGACCGTGTCGAGGCCGAGGCCGGTCCCCTCGCCCACCGGCTTGGTGGTGAAGAACGGATCGAAGATTTGACCGCGGATGTCCGGCGGGATGCCCGGCCCGTTGTCTCCGATCTCCACCAGCACGCGATCGAACTCGGCGGCGGTGCGGATCTTCAGCTCGCCTTTCCCGTTCATGGCGTCGATGGCGTTGTCGATAAGATTCGTCCACACCTGGTTAAGCTCGCTGCCCGAGGCGCAGACGCGCGGCAGGCCGCGGTCGTACTGGCGGGTCACGTTGACGCCCTGTTTGAGCCGGTAGCCTAACATGATCAGCGTGCTCTCGATGCCGTCATGCACGTCCACCTCCTGCTCGGGCGCCTGATCCATCCACGAGTATTCCTTGATGGCCTTCACCAGATCGGAAATGCGCGCGGTGCTGCTCTCCACTTCGCCGGTCAGCCGGGCGATGGTGAACGCCGCGGTCAGCCGAAACAGGACGTCGGCGAGGGTCTCCGCGTTGAAGCGTCCGGCCAGTTCGTCCAGCGTGGCGATGCCGCAGGAGGCGTCCACCAGGCTGGCGGCGAGGTTCCACGGCTCCGGCACCTTGTGTTGTTCAAGCCACCGGGTGATCTCGTCCACGCGATCGCTTCGCTCCAGCGAATCCAGCACCACCGGAGGATGGTCTTTCTCCCAGTCGCACTCGAGGCGCGCCAGATAGACGTGCTCGCCGGTGCTCAGGGCGCGGCCATCAAGGTGCAACCTCGCGCTTCGTGCCGCCCGCACGGCCTCGCGCAGGTCCGCCGCCGCGCGCCGGGCCGCCGCCGCGGGATTGTTCAACTCGTGCGCCAGCCCGGCCGACAGCTTCCCCAGCGCCATCAGCTTGTCGCGCTGCTGGTCAGCGCGCGTGTTCTCGCGGACCCGGTCGGCCAGCACGCCCACCAGCCGCGGCCCCAGTTCGGGCAGCCTTCGCAGCATTTCCTCGAACCGGTTCGCGGGCAGGACGGCTACGCGGCTGGGAACGATGGCTCGCGTGGCCAGCGGGAAATGCGTGAGACGCGAGTACGGAAGCATACCCGAGATCAGGCCCGCGCGGGCGCTGAAGGTGCGGCCAGGGGTGCGCTCGCTGTGGCCGGTGATTTCCCCTTCGAGAATTACGAACATGCGGTCAGCCGGCGAACCCTCGGTGCTGAGCACGTCGCCGGGCTGCAGCGCCACCACGGTCATTTGTGATGCCAGCCAGCGCAATCCCTCTTCCGCGAGGTCGGCGAAGGCAGGAATCTGCCGGAGTTCGACCATCAGAGCGTCCACCGGGCCGGTGTCCGGGGCTGGAGCAAGGTTTAGCAGGTCAGACATCAATGCCACCTAACGCGTGCCCGCGTATGGCGCCGATTAGAAATCGGCGTGCAGGTTGCAAACCTGCCCCACATCTCTCCGATGAACGACATGTTTATGCCTTCGCCAAATACTGATGCACCAATTGGATGGCGATGGAGCCTTCGCCGACTCCGGAGGCCACCCGCTTTACCGATCCGCAGCGCACGTCCCCCACCGCGTAGACACCCGGTCTGCTGGTTTCGAGCAACCCTGGCGGGCGTTCGGAGGTCCACGTCTTCGGCGGTTTGCCATTGTCGAGAAGAGCATCACCGGTCAGAATGAAGCCGCGCGCGTCGCGCTCGATGAATCCATCCAGCCAGTCCGTCCGCGGCTCCGCGCCAATGAAGATGAACAGCGCGCCGGCCGGAACCTTCTCCACGGTGGCTGAGTTCGCGCAGGCGATGGAGATGGCCTCCAGACGGTCCCCGCCGTGCGCTTCCACTACCTGGCTGCCACACTCCACGCGAATGTTCGGCGCCTTCGCGATATCGTCAATCAGGTATTTCGACATGGTGATGGAGAGCGATTCGCCGCGCACCAGCATCACCACCTCGCTGGCGTAGCGCGAGAAGTTCATGGCCGCCTGCCCGGCCGAGTTGGCGCCGCCGACAACGTACACGGTCTCGCCGCGGCAGGACAGCGCTTCGATGGCCGACCCGCCGTAGTAGACCCCGGCGCCGTTCAGCCGGTCCATGCCGGGGATGTCCAGCTTCCTCCATTGCACGCCGGTGGCGATGAGCAGCGCCTCGCAGGACAACTCGGATTTGTCGGCCAAGGTGATCACCTTGTAGGGGCCGTCGGCGCGGATGCGAACGGCTTCCTGCGGCGCGAGAATCTCTACGCCGAAACGGCGCGCCTGGGTCACCGCGCGGCGCGCCAGATCGCTCCCGCTGACACCCGACGGGAAGCCGAGATAATTCTCGATCAGCGAGCTCAGACCGGCCTGTCCCCCCGGCGCCTCGCGCTCCACGATCACCGACTTCAGGCCTTCCGACGCCCCATAGACTCCGGCTGCCAGCCCCGCCGGCCCGCCGCCAACAATCACCACGTCGTAGTAATCGGCGGCGGCATGGGTGCGCAGCCCGACACGGCCCGCCACTTCCGCGACGCTGGGTTCGCAGAGCCGGGTCCCGTCCTCCAGAATCATGACCGGGAGTTTCCGTTCGTCGGCGGGGCCGAGCGAGTCCAGCACTCGCTTCACTTCGGCGTCGCTGGCGGCCGCGTCCACGTCGAGCCAGCGATACGGAATCTGGTTGCGCGCCAGAAAGTCGCGCAGCTCGTGCGAGCGCGCCGACCAGCGCGTACCCACCACGCGGATGCCCTCGAAGGCCGGGCGATAGCGGGTCTGCCATTCCTCCAGCAGGTCGTCGAGCACCGGATAGAGGTTCTGCTCGGGCGGGTCCCACGGCTTGAGCAGATAGTGATTCAGGCGAATCTCGTTGATGGCGCGGATGGCCGCCTCGGTATCGGCATACGCGGTGAGCAGCACCCGGGCCGCGTCGGGAAAATCCTGGATCGCGCTGGAAAGGAACTCGATGCCGTTCATCTGCGGCATGCGATGGTCCACCACGAACAGGGCGACCGGCTCGTTGCGCTGGCGAACCCTGGCGAGGAGCTCCAGCGCGGCCGGTCCGGAGGGAGCGGTGAGGATGCGATAGTGCTCGCCGTAGTGGCGGCGCAGATCGCGCTCAATCGCCCTCAAAACGTCGGCATCGTCATCGACTGCGAGGATAGCGGGCTTCGCCATGGGCCGGGCTTGTTGGACGCGGCGACAGGCTGCCAGGCTTCAGAAAAAGCCAAAACTGGCCGGGCAGGAGACACTGCGCCGGAACAGTGTCTCCTGGAGGGTAGAGGAACCCGGCAGATGGATGTCAGGCAGGAGATCGCCAGGCAGGTCGAGAAACTACCTTCGGACATGCAGGAGCAGGTTCTCCGGTTCGTAGCCTCTCTCTCCGCTTCGACGACAGCGGGCGAGAACGGCGCATTTATATCGTCGTCGCGCCGGTCGTGGAGTCACTACCAGCCCGCGCGCAGGCGGGCGATTCGCTCCCGTATCTTCGGCGCGAGCGCGAAATATCGACGGCGTGACCGCGCGCGGCTACGAGCTGCGCCTGTGATCTGGCCGTGTCGCGCATACATCGGAGGATTACCGGCAGCTATGGTAGCTCTCCCAAAGAGGGTAATGCGTACCATGAAAGCCATGCGAACAATACGAAATGGAAAAGAAGATTGGCACCGAAGGAGGGAGCTGCGATCCGAGCGTAAAACAGGAGAGCCCACAGTAAAGCAAGCCAAACCAGATTCACGATACAGACAACATGCGTGTATTCGGCTCCTTGATACTGCAACCCGAGCGACCAGCCATCAACAAACCAGAAACAAGTGAGAGCCGTTAGAACGACCAGCAGCACCATGGACCTCTTCGGAATCCTTTCGTTCCTCCGAAACAGACCGGGGTTCCACAAGACGAACAGGAGCATCGGGACGAAAGCGGCAAGCCAGTTCGTGAACAGGAGTCCAAGCCAAACGGTCATCATTGGAAGTGGGCTCAGCGTAGTCGGGGTCGGAGCAAGTAGGCCAATCCATGCCGTGGCCAACAAGCCCAACCCCGCCAATTGGGTCGGCAACTTGGGGTGCGAGGCGTTGTCTGGTAGAAACTTCATCTGCGCTAAGAATCCTATCGCCTTTTCACATCCGAGTGGATCCGATGTCGGGCACTGGACGAAAAGTGGGCTTCCCTCCGATTGTCCTATCCGGCGGTGCCGGGCACGCCGCCGATTCAAGTTCTCCTGCCCCAGGTGTCCAAGACCCGCCCGTCGCTACCGGCCCGCGCGCAGGCGGGCGATTCGCTCCAGTATCTTCGGTGCGAGCGCGAAATCAGGATGCAGTTCGAGAAACTGTTCGAGGATATCGGCCGCGGCCTCCGGCTTGCGCTCGCGCACGTAGATCTCGGCCAGCACAAGCTGAGGATTCGTGAAATGGCGCGGGTCCAGCCTGATCGCCTCCCGCAGCTCCGCCTCGGCGGCGTCGAGCTTGCCCAGAGCGAAGCAGGCCATGCCGAGCTGGGAGTGCGCCAGCGCATCGTTGGGCTGTTTCGACACCGCCAGGGTGTTGATACTCCAGGCCTCCTGATACTGTCTCAGGCTGATCAGAACCCCGCCCAGATTGACCAGCGGCGCGTATTCGTCCGGGTCGGCGGCGAGGCCTTTGCGGAAATACTGCTCGGCCTGCGCGTATTGTTGCGCATGATACGCAATGGTGCCCAGACTATTCCACGCGATGGCGAATTGTGGCGCAATCACGGTGGCGCGCCGGAGGTGAGCGATGGCCGCCTCGACGTCGTGTTTCGAGAGCCGCTGTTCCGATTTCTCATACTCGTTCCAGGCCGACTGCGGAATGGCCAGCGCACGCGCGGACACGATCTCGCGCCGATCCGCCAGAGCTTTCGCCTCGTCGATGCGAACCCGAACGTTCACCCGGCCTTTGGCGTCGGCGACGCCGGGACCGACATCGATGGTCTGCCGCCATTCGCCGTGCGCCGTGGTGACCACGGTGAGAGTGTAGGCGCCCGCGAGGATGCCGGCGAAATGGAAGCGGCCGTCCGGGTCGCTGAGCGTGGAAACGGAGAAAGGGGAGGTGGCGCCGTACAGCCACACCACCGCCGGTCCGGCCGGCTCGACGCTCCCGTTCACGGCGAACGAGCTTCCGGCCGCGGGCGCGAAGAGCAGCCACAGGCCGATGGCTAATGCGCCGGCACCCATTGCTCCGCACCCATGGCAGCGGTTCTCATCTCGGGAGTGACCGCGATGCCGTCCGGTATCCAGGAACAGAAAGTCCCGCGCTGGCTCCGGCAGGTTTCAGGATGAGCCCGCACCTGCGCGGTCAGCGGGGCGAGCGCATCCTTTTTATTGGCAGCCACGACGGCCATGTCGTGATCGGCCTCGCTGACCCTCACCAGGTAAATCAGGCGCACGTAGCGGGCTTCGCCCGGCAGGCGGAATAAGGGCACCATCGGCTGCGCTGCGGGAACCACCCCGTCCTTGTGGTGTACTTCGGCGGTGGTGAACTCAATGGTGCGGGCCTTCACCGCGTAGTACGCGACCTCGTAACCGAGGAAGTCCGGACCCGCTGTCAGAGTGGTGGGGCCCGGCTGGCCCTCCGTTTTCAGCCGGTAGCCGCCGGATTTCAGAATCGGTGTCACTACGCGCAGGCGCCAGCCGGGTTCGAGGTCAATGTAGTAGCGTGGGCCCGCCGCCGGCGCCGGGTTCGCGGGAATGTGCGCGCTCCGCGAGACGCAGGCGCCCATGGACAACGCCAGCAGTACCAGCCCCCCTACCCGCAGCCGCCCGAATTGTGAGGTAATAGAACACATGGGCGACGAAGTGACTCGGCCGTTCGAATCCATCGAGAGCACCCTGGAGTTTATGGTACTCCTCGAAGAGGAGATCGCCGGCGCGTCCGGCGAGCTTCACGAACTGCTGGACGGCGCCAGTCAACGGCGGCAGGCGGAAGCGCTCAACCTTGCTCTGTACAAGATGCATCAGCTCAACTTCCACACGCAGAAGAGCCGGCGCATCCTGAATGACCTTCGCCTGATCCGAACCGTGCTGGTGGGCGATGGCCTTCGCGAGATTGCCAAGGTCTCCGGAAACGGATCGTAGGGGTCCGGGCAAAACGGGGGCAGACTACTGCGTGCGCGCCTGGGGGCTCAGATTACATCAGTAAGTCTGTCCCCATTCATCAGGAAGGGCAGCACGTAGCAGCCCCAGCGGCGCTTCGCTTCGGGAACGAAGATCTCGAAGCGGTGTTCGAAACCGAAGAGGCGGGCGAGCCGCGGGCGAAACCAGACGAGCGGGTCGAAGGGCGATAGGAGCGCGGCGGCGTTGGTGCGCTTGAGCGGACGGGCGTGCGGGTCCAGCCAGGCAGGCTCGCGCCAGCCTTCCACGCGCGCATCGCGCAACTCGCCCGCCGCGGCCAGTTCGGTGATCGGCTGGCGAGCATCGCGGACGGGCATGCGGAAGTAGTCGGCCGGGTCGGCCACGGTGGCCACGCCATGAGCGCGCGCGGCGATGCGCACCAGTTCACGCCGGGCCTCGGCGGGTTCCACGTCGCGGGTCAGGTGCTCGGCGGGCACAACGCGCTCGGCAAGGTCGTAGACGCGGGCGAAGCTGTCACGCCGGTTGGCTACCGCCAGCAGACCGCGGCCGAAGTGCGCTTCGAGCACGGCCAGGGGCACGCTGCCGAACCAGGAACCGTGTTCACGCAGCCATCGTGAAGCCTCGTCAAGCCGCTGCGCGAGCTCGCCTGCTTCCAGCGGCCCGCGCGCGCGAACCTCCTCCAGCACCCAGGCGACGTATTCCGGGTGCCGCTCCATCACCTTCTCGAAATCCCAGGGCCGCACGCGGTGGGTGGCCATGCGGTGGCGCAGCAGCGGCCAGGTGGCCACGGGAATGATGGAGGCCTCGTGCGCCCATTGCTCGGTGAACTCGCGCCGGCGATAGACCAGGTCGTCGAGCAGGCGCCGGTCATACGGGCCCAGCCGCGAGAACAGGACCTGGTAGTGCGCGGGAACCAGAACGTTGACGCAGTCGATCTGCAGCAGGCCGAGGCGGTGAATGGTGCGGCGAATGCGGCGGATGCACACGCGATCGCCCGAACGCGGCCGGTCGAACCCTTGCGCGGCCAGAGCGATGCCCCGCGCTTCGCTCAGCGAAAGCTGCTGCGGAGGCATCAGTAGAAACGGGTGATCCACTCGGCGACCAGCGCCGGTTTCTCGCCGCCCTCAATCTCCATGGTGACCAGCCAGACGATCTCGCTCGCGGAGACGCTCTGCGGCGTGAAGTGCGCGCGCACGCGCGACCCGGCCGGCACCGGCGCAGGAAAACGCACACGGTTGAGCCCGTAGTTGACCCGCATGGCGAGGCCGCTGCGAACGTCCACGGCCTGGCGGGAGAGATGGCTGAGCAGCGACAGCGTCAGGAACCCGTGCGCGATGGTGTTGCCGTAGCGCGATTCGCGGCGCGCGCGCTCCACGTCGACGTGGATCCACTGGTGGTCGCCGCTGACGTCGGCGAAGCGGTCGATGACATCCTGGGTGATCTCGAACCACGGGCTGACGGCCGCTTCGTGGCCGATCAGGGGGCGCAGTTCTTCGAGGTTGGCGAAGACGCGTGGGGTCATCGCTTGTGTCCAATCATCGCTTATATCCTATGCGCCGCAGGAATTCGCGCCGGGCGCGCGCCGCGTCCTCAGATTCGACGGCCAGCGGCGGACTGCCATCCACCACGCCGAGCACGCCGCGCCCCTGCTCGGTTTCCGCCACGATCACTTCCAGCGGGTTGGCGGTGGCGCAGAAGATCGTGCAGACCTCGGGCACCTGCTGGATGGCGTTGGTGAGGTTGATGGGGAAGCCCTCGCGCAACGCGATCACGAAGAGGTGACCGGCGCCCACGGTCATCGCGTTCCGCGTGGCGATGGCCTGCAGCTCGGCGTCGTTGCCTTCCACGCGCGTCAGGCAGGGGCCGGAGGCTTCATTGAAAGCGATGCCGAACTTCATGTGCGGCACGGTGTTGACGATGGCTTCGTACAGATCCTCGACGGACTTGATGAAGTGGGTCTGGCCGACGATGACGTTGCCATTCTCGGGGACCTCGAGGCGGACGGCTTTCAGTTCCATGTCTCTCATCGTATAGCGGCGGGCGCGGCGGGGCGGGGCGACTGAGCGCTGCGATACGACCGGAGCCGGCTCGGCGAGGCGTGAGCTTCCCGCAACGGGACTGCTGAACGCTCACAGTAGTACCCTCGCTTCTCAAACGGGGCCTGATACGTCAATGGGGACCAGCAACGTTGCCAAAAGGGTCCTTTGTGCAGCGTCAGGATTTAAGCTCTACCGCCTTTCGATGCGTTGCTATTCTTTGAGGTACATGGCCAGCGTCGGCAAAGAGGACCTTGCGCCCATCATCCTCATTCAGTGAAGTCTTCGTTCCTTCGCCCCCGCGGGGTGGGAGTGGAGCAGTTCGATGAGGTCTTTCTTGAGATTCCGCTTCGCCATATCCAGCGGCGTATTGCCGTCCTCGGTCTTCCCGTTGATGTCTGCGCCTTTGGCCAGCAACAACTCCGCCAATTCTTTGTTTCCGTTTGCAGCCGATTCGTGCAGAGGCGCAGGCGCGGGCCACCCGTTCGGATGACGCCTCACGGATGCCAGCGCAGGAAAACGGCGGAGCTGTTAGAATTGTTCTTGACATGCGCCACGTGGCAGGGTACGTCATGAGATGATACGGACAATTCGCCACAAGGGCCTGAAACGGCTTTTTGAACAGGACGACCCAAGGGGGGTAAATCCTGAACATGCTGAGACGCTGCGGGATATTTTGGCGACCATTCATGCCGCCTCTACCCTTGCTCACTTGAACCAGCCGGGGTTGCGGTTGCATCCGCTTAAAGGCCAGATGAAAGGCTTTTGGTCTATTGCTGTACGCGCCAACTGGCGGGTGATTTTCCGTTTTGACGACGGCGCCGAGGATGTTGATTATGTCGATTACCACTGAAAGGAATCAGCCCATGACCATGAAAAACCCACCACACCCCGGAGGCGTTGTTTTGCGCCAGTGCATCGAACCTTTGGGCTTGACTATTACCGATGCTGCCGACGCCCTTGGCGTCACGCGCAACACGCTTTCTGAACTGGTAAACGGAAAGCGCGGCATTTCCCCCGAAATGGCCGTCAGGCTGTCCAAGGTGTTCGGAGGCACCGAAGACGGCTGGCTTGTGCAACAAGCTCAGTACGAACTTGCGCAAGTCCGCCGCGACAACATAAAGCTGAAACGGCTGCAACTGGCTTAGCCCCACCGCGTAGCGCAAAGGGTGAGTTTTGTAACGTCGGCGGAAGGCCCGGCTCCAGAAGCTCGGTGGTGTTGCAAAAGTCTGTTGCAAAAGTCAGGTAATCCACGTCAGCGCGTGGTCGCTACCTCGGACGTCCGGCCAGAAACGGCGTTGGGAAGAGAACGGCTCCACTGAGCGGGCCGCCGGGCGCTGCCCGGAAGGCACCGTGTGGAAACCCGCCACACTTCCACCGTCATGTGTTGAAGGTCGCGAGCCTCCGTCTCAAACAGCCTGCAGCAGGTTGGCCTTGTGGAGCCCGCCGGAGCATACGCTACAATCGCCTGAGGCGCGCGCCGATGCTCAGTCTCCGCCACATTCCGCACCCGCCGCTTTCCGCGCTGGTGGAGTGCCTGTGGTATTGGGAAGGCGCGCCGGCCACCCACGCGCGCGAACGCCTGCTGCCGAACGGCGAGTCCGCCATCATCGTGAACCTGCGCGATGAGCCCATCCGCGTCTACGATGCGCAGGACATCACGCGCTGCAACAGTTACGGCCATGCGGTGCTCTCGGGCGCGCATTCCGACTGTTTCGTCATCGATGCCACCCAGCAGGAGCGTGTCATCGGCATTCAGTTTCGGCCCGGCGGAGCTTTTCCCTTCTTCCGCATGCCGGCCTCGGAAGCGGAGGGCGCCTCCATTGCCATGGACGACCTGTGGCCCGGACGCGTCATCAGGGACATCCGCGAGCAGCTTCTGGCCGCGCCTGGCGTGGACGCCATGTTCGCGATTCTGGAGCGCAGCCTGCTGGCACAACTGGTGCGTCCGCCGGAACTGCATCCCGCCGTCGCGTACGCCCTCCGGCATTTCTGCCGTTGTACGCCGGGCGGCAGGATCGGGTCCGTGACCGAGCGCATCGGCCTCAGTCCGCGACGCTTCATTGAGCTGTTTCACCGGCAGGTGGGGCTGACCCCGAAGACCTTTTCGCGGGTGCGCCGCTTCCAACAGGCGCTGCGCTCGTTTCATGGCCGGCGCCAAATCGACTGGGCTCAGGTGGCGCTGGAAAACGGTTACTACGACCAGGCGCACTTCATCCACGACTTCCAGGGATTCTCCGGCTTCACGCCGAGCGCGTATTCCTCGCTGGCCACAGCGCACCTGAACCACGTGCCGCTGCCCTGATGAAAATGGACGCGGCCGGGAGACCGCTTGCTGACGCGCGCGGCTCGGTAACAACATCGGGACCGAGCCACGAGGGTCGCGGAGCGGTCCGGGTAGTCAAATTCTTACAATCCGCCCGGCTGGGTTCCGGGCGACAATCGATGGACAGGAGGAGCGATTCATGTCCCAGGTAAAGCCCGTTCCCGATGGGTACCACAGCGTTCAACCGTACATGATCTTCAGGAATTGCGCCGAGGCCATTGCGTTTTACGTGAAGGCTTTCGGGGCGCAGGAGACACTCCGGATGGCCAACAGCGACGGACGGATCGGTCACGCGGAAATCCGGATTGGCGACTCATGCATCATGATGGCGGACGAGGCGCCTGCGATGGAAGCGTTCAGCGCCGAACATTACGGCGGGTCGGCCGTGGGCCTGCTGATATACACGGAGGATTGCGATGCTGTGTACAAACAGGCCCTCGCCACCGGGGCGACGAGCGTTCGCGAACCGGCGGATCAGTTCTATGGCGATCGCACGTCCGGCGTGAAGGACCCGTTCGGCTACCGATGGTGGATCGCCACGCACATCCGGGACGTAGCGAAAGAGGAACTGGAGAAGCACGGCTGAGCCGTGGGTCAGACTCGGCCGGTGAGCAGCCGCGCCGCCCAATCCGGCCGGCCGTTGGGGGCGGCACAGCGCGAGGCCGCGGCGTAGTCATAGGGCACCGCAATCTGCTCCACCACCCAGCCGCCCGCGCCGCGGCTGACAATGGCATAGCGCGCGTGCGGGCTGCCCGCTTCCATGGCATGCGGCCACGGTTCATCGGCGCGGTATGCCGGGAGTCCCACGCTGCCCGGGTTCACAATCAGGCGCTCCGCATCGAGCGCGACCGTGCGCGCCAGGTGCGTGTGCCCGCAGGCGAACAGCGAATGGCTGCGGCTGCCCAGCAGTTGCCTGATGCCCGCCGTGTCGCGCAGCCGCACGCCCTCGGGCCGCACTTCCTCGAGCAGGTAGGTGAGGTCCGAATCCGGCGTGCCGTGGAACATGAGGACGTCCGGGGCGGGCTCGCGCACCAGTGGCAGGCTGGCGATCCACTCGAAATGCTCCGGCCGCAATTGGGAGCGGGTGAAGCGTTCGTTGGGCGGGCGATTCCCAGGTTCGAGCAGGACGCGGTCGTCGTTGCCCATGACGCTGGGGATGCCGCGTTCGATGAGCCGGTTCGCGGTGGCCACGGGCGCCAGCGGACCGAACAGCGAATCGCCCAGGTCGAAGATGTCCTTCACGCCACGGCGGTCGAGGTCGGCCAGAACGGCGTCCAGCGCCCAGATGTTTCCGTGGATGTCGGCGAGAAGAGCGAGCTGTTCCAACCCCTATGATAGCCGCATCCTTGAAACGCCGCGGCCTTGCCGTACCAGATGAGTACACGGCCGCCGCTATGCTGCGTGTCCCTCGGAGTGTGGGCAACTATTGGCGGGTGGCGTGCGAAGGCAGGAAGGTGTCCAGCACCCTCCTCAGTTCGCCTTCGCTGATGGGCTTGCTGATATAGCCGTCCATGCCCGATCTGAGGCACCGTTCCCGGTCCTGGGGAAGCGCATAGGCGGTCATGGCGATGATGGGGGTGTGGCGCGCTGCGCCCTCGAGGCGGCGGATCTGCGCGGTGGCCTCGAAGCCGTCCATTACGGGCATCTGGCAATCCATGAAAACGATCCGGTAGCCGCCGGCGGACCAGCAGTCCACCGCGTCACGGCCATTTACCGCCGTTTCCACGACCATGCCGGATTTCTCGAGCAGCCGCCTGGCCAGTTTCTGATTGACGGCATTGTCTTCCACCAGCAGGACGCGGGGGGACTCCAGCGACGCCCGTTCGTCGGCCGCAGGGGGAGCCACCGCCATCTCCGGGGCATGGTTGAGGCCGCCGAGAATCGCCCGCCGCAACGTGGCCTGACTGACCGGTTTGAGCAGACGCTCGGCGATGCGCGCCTGGTCGAAGCGGCGCCGATCGGGCGGAAAGTCGGCCGAACTCAACATGATGATGGCGACCTCCTCGCCGCCGGGCATGAGCCGGATTCGCTCCGAGGTCTCCAGACCGTCCATACCCGGCATGTGCGCGTCCATCAGGATCAGGCGGAACGGCGTGCCTTTCCCTTCCGCCTCCTGCCAGGCGTCCGCCGCCGACTCGCCCGATCCCGCGCTGCAGACATCGAGCTTCCAGCCCACCAGCGTCTCCTCGAGGATCTGCCGGTTGGTGGGGTTGTCGTCCACCACGAGGACGCGCGAACCGCGGTACTGCACGAGCTCCAGTCCCTCGGGGCCGGTCAGCTCCTGCCGCGAAACGGCCAGGGGCAGCTCAAAATAGAAACGGCTGCCTTTACCCAGCTCGCTTCTCAGTTCCAGCCGTCCTCCCATCAACTCCACCAACCGGTGCGAGATGGTCAGGCCGAGGCCCGTTCCGCCGTATTTCCGCGAGATGACGGTCTCGGCCTGGCCGAAGGCCTCGAAAATGCGCGCACACTTGTCTCTGGCGATGCCGATTCCGGTGTCGCGGACCGAGAACAGCAGCCGGCAGGCGCCCGGCACCAGCGAGGTGAGAGAGACCTCGGTCTCCACTTCCCCTCTTTCCGTGAACTTGATGGCGTTCCCAATCAGGTTGATAAGCACCTGACGCAGCCGGCCGCAATCGCCAACCACCACTTCGGGCACGTTGGGAGCGATCCGGCAGAGCAACTCGAGGTTCCTTTTCGCGGCACGCACCGACAACGTCCGCACGATGTCGAAGACGGCCTCGCGCAGGTCGAAGGTTTCCGTCTCGATGGCCAGCTTGCGGGCCTCGATCCGCGAAAAATCGAGGATGTCGTTGATCACCCGAAGGAGCGCGTTCGCCGAGCTGCGGACATCGACCAGGTACTCCCGTTGCTCGCGAGTGAGTTCGGTATCCAGCGCCAGCTCGGTCATCCCGATGATGCCATTCATGGGGGTCCGAATCTCGTGACTCATATTGGCCAGAAACTCGGACTTGGCCCGATTGGCCAGGTCGGCTCGCTCGCGCGCCTTCTTCGCCAGCACGGTCTGCCATCCGAGAAGCGCGATGATGACCGCCAGCGCCAGCACCGTCCAGAGGAACCAGCGCTGCCGCTCCTCGTCGTGCTGGAGCAGCATCAGGGATTTCAACTCCGAACTCGAGACCGGCGACCACTGATCGAGCCGGTCGCCCAGCCAGCCATCTCGAGCCAGTTCCGAGATCCCCGCCCGCAGCGAGTCGGCGGCGGACGCCGCATCCGGAAGCGCGGCAATTCCGGACTTGACCACGGCGCCCGGGACGACGTGCATGGCGAAGCGGGCCGCCTCGCAACCTCTGGGGCGATGCAACAGCATTTCCGACAGGTATCGCGATTCGGCAAAAGCCGCATCGGCCTTCCCCGTGCAGACAGCCTCCAGCATGGAGGGATTGTCGCTTTCCACGCGGATCAGCGCGTGCGGGAAGAACTGTTGAGCCAGATCCCGGGCTCGCGACGGAAACCTCGCCACGGCCACGCGCCCGTTGGCGGCGTCCGCCGGCGTGGCCACCTCCTTCGACTGCAAAGACATGAGCGCGTAGTAGTTCTGCAGCCACGGCTCAGTGAGATGCAGATGTTCCAGACGTTCCGGGGTGGGCGCCAGCAGCGGCCAGAGATCGACGTCCCTGTCCCGCAGTGCGATCGTAGAGTTGCGAGGGGCCACCCATTGAAGCCGGATTCCGCGGCGCCGCGCAGCCTCGTTCAGCACATCGACGGCGAACCCATGCACGCTGCCGTCCGCGCCGACGATGTAGAAGGGTGGCGCGTTGTCCGCGCCGATACGATACGCGCGATCCGGTACGCGATGGGCGTACCAGTTGAGCAGGAACATCCCACCGGCAATGAGCGCAGCACTGGCGACGACGCCGGGAAGACCTACACCTCTGTCGTGGGAATGCCGCAGGCGCATCTCATAGGTCTATCGTCCGGATTGCGCGGGACCGTTAGAGTCCGACAGGGCAGAGCGTAAGAATGGCCACCGCGCGGCCGAGGTACTGGACCGGGGGACAGACGAATACGTCCCTGGCTGGCAGATCCCGGCCTCCGTTCCCGACCGTCAGGAACGCATCCGTCTTTCCTTCTAATTGGGGATTGAGGTGAACGTCACCGAATTAGGTAGACTGCACAAATGAGCGACCAGTCCCCTTCCCACGTAAAGGCGGCCGGTTCGGGGGGAGTCGTGCGCCTGTTCGGGGACCTGAAAATCAGGCCCAAGTTGATGGTTCTGCACAACTTGTTCTTCCTGATCCTGTCGGGTGCGGTGTACTTCGCGCTGATCCCTGTCATCGAGCAGGAGGTGCGCCAGGCGGAGGTGCGCGAGCTGAGGCCGGGAGCCACGCCGCAAGCGGTTTACCGGGAAGTGGTCCGGCACGCCAGAATGAACCTGTTCGCCGTGCTGGGCACCGTCTACGTCGCGGCGGTGTTGCTGCTGGAACTGGCCATTATGCCGCTGTACGTGTACCGCCCCATCACCGCCATGCTGCGGGCCGACGAGGCCAGCCGGCGCGACGACCGGAGCTGGGAACTGATCGACGAGCTGGCGATCCCGGGCGACGAGATCGGCCAGATCATGCGCTCGCGCAACGCCACCGTGGGGGAACTTCGCCGCAAGGAGGAACAACTCGAGCAGGCCCTGAAGCAGCTCACCGAGACCGCCACAGCCCTGCGCCTCAAGAACGAGCAACTGGAAGCGCAGGATCGCCTGGTCAGCCTGGGCATCCTGAGCGCCAGCGTGGCGCACGAGCTGAATACGCCACTGGCGGTGCTGCAGGGCTCGATAGAGAAGCTGCTGGAGATCACCGGCGACGCGCGCACGCGCGATCGCCTGGCGCGCATGCTGCGGGTGACCCAGCGGCTGCGCACCATCAGCGAGAGTCTGGTGGGTTTCTCGCGCGTGCGCAAACAGAGCAGCGAGCGGGTGCCGGTTCGCCCGCTGGTGGAGGAAGCGTGGAATCTGGTGGGCATCGACGACAAGGCGGCGTCCACGCGCTTCACTTTGGCGGTGGACGCGGATCACGCGGTTTTGGGGAACGCCGATCGGCTGGTGCAGGTTTTCGTGAATCTCCTGGGCAACGCCCTGAACGCGGTTCCGCCGGTGGGCGGGGAAATCGCGGTGCGCTCGCGGGCCGGCCGCAACCGAGTGGCCATCGCGGTGGAGGACAATGGCCCGGGCATTCCGCCGGAGGTGTTGCCGGACATCTTCGAAGCCTTCGTGTCCACGCGGCTGGACGCCCGCGGGACGGGCCTCGGACTCACCGTGGCCCAGGGCATCGTCCACCAGCACGGCGGCGCCATCGCGGCGTCGAACCGTGCCGCCGGGGGCGCCTGTCTGGAGGTTTCCCTGCCGCGTGCAACGGGGCCCTCGGATGTGCAATAATCTCTGCCATTCGCGTCACATCACTCGGACGCGGCAACATGACTGACCTGACCACAAATACCGCTGCGGTGGACATCGCGGTTCTGGACGACGATCCGGATTTCCGCACGTATCTGGAAGACACCCTCAGAGACGAAGGACAGTACAACGTGCGTACCTTCGCGCGGCCCGAAGAGTTCCTGGCCGAGGTCGAGCAGAGAGTGCCCGACATTCTGCTGCTGGACATGAAGATGGGCGAGTTTCCGGGCGAAAAGGTGCTGGAGCGGGTGCTGGCGGCGCATCCGGCGCTCTGTGTCATCGTGATCACCGGCTACCCCTCGCTCGAAGACATGCGGGCGACATTCAAGTTGCGGGTGTTCGACTATCTGTCCAAGCCGTTCTCGCTGGCGCAGCTCCGCCAGACGCTCAGCAACGCCACCGAGCAGTTCGGACTCGGCCGCACCATGCCGGAACGCCTGCGGGAACGGCTGGGCCACCGCATCAAGCTGCTGCGGGTGGAACGCGGCTGGTCTCTGAAGGACCTGGCCGCCACCACGCGGCTGAGCGTTTCGCAGATCAGCTCCATCGAACGCGGCGCGAACATGCCCAGCGTGGAGAGCCTGCTGGCGATCTGCCGGGCCTTCGACAAGAAGCCCTCGGAAGTGCTGGCGTCCATCGATTTCTGAAGGGCGATGTTTGAGCGAGCCGCCTTACCGCCCACGCGCGCTGGCGAAGGCGGGACTACCGCCGCCTTGTCCTTTCGGGATTGGCTTGCTCCGGGAGCATTTACCTTGCAGGCGCTGTCTCATGCTAATTATTAGTCGATCTCGAAACCATACTCGCGCCAGGGGTCCCCGGATAACTCCGGCCCATAGAGCCGCACCCAGTAGCGGCCGGCCGCCAACACCCGGCCGACCTCCACGCTCACTGCCGGGCCATCCACTCGAACCCGCCGTTCCCACACGGGTTGTCCGTGGCGGTCGACAATCCGGAGAAGGCAGTCGCAGCCCGCGGGAAGCCGCGACGTATCGATATCCAGAATCAGCCGGCGGGCGGAGGTGGTGTGACCAATGGTCGCTTCGGTCCCGGCCCGCAGGCTTGCCAGGCTGACCCGGGAGGTCTCCCGGATGGCTGGCGCCGGCTGCCGCCAAAGGAACAGCGCGAAGCCGCCAATCACGGCCGCAGCCGCGGCCAGCGTCGCCCGCGAACGCACGGTTGGCCGAAACCCGCCCGAACCCCCGGCTGCCGCCGCCCGCGCCGGCCCGCGGCGAGCGAGTTGCGCCCCCGCGGCTCTTGCCGCCGCCACATATTCATCGGATGCGCGCAGGCGTTCCCGGCAGGCCTCGCACAAGAGAAAGTGCTCCTCGAATGCGGCGCACTCCGGTGCGGCGAGCCGGTCCAGCGAGTACCGTTCCAGCAGCTCTTCACCGAATTGCGCGCATTTGCCCACGGGCATGACGCCTCTGTCGCTCCGCGGCTGCCTTCGGGACGCGGGCCCGGAGCAGCCGCATGAAGACTAGTGGCGCATGGAGGAATAGGTTCTCACAAAAAGTGCGCTGAGCGCCTTCTGCTGCAGTTTCTTCTTCCCCAGCTCCCCGAAACGCGCCTTGGCTCGGGACTTCAGGAGCCGGAACTGCGTTTCCGTCAGCTCCATCTCGCGGCAGATCTGGTCCTGGCTTTCCTCCTGGAGATAGAAGCGGATCAGGATTTCGCGGTCCCGCCGGGAAAGGGACTCCAGCACCCGGCGCATCAGGGCCACGTTCTCCCGTGACGCGAGGTTCTGTTCGGGATTCCAGGTGTGATCGGGCAGCCGGGTGTTGACATCGATCTCCACCTCCTCGCGGCGGCTGTGCACCAGCTCGTCGATGTGCGCGGCCACCTGACGGCGCACCACCGTCCGCACGAAGCCCATCAGGCGCTCCGGCTCCCTCAGGTCACCCCGGCGGATGGCCTGCACCACGATGAGAAACGTGTCGTGGACCCGGTCGTCCAATTCCTGCGGTCCCAGTTGCCGGCACAGGTAGAAACGGATGCCTCGCGCGAAGACGCGGTAGAGCTCCTCCATGCCGGAGGGGTCGTCGCGGCGAATCCGCTCCACCAGGCCGGACCAGTCGTTTGGCGTTTCCGCGACGCTCGTTTCCTGGTCTTGCTCCTCCATGCCTTCAACCTCTCCGCGCTCAGCCGCCCGGTCCGGTATTATGGCTTCCGCGAAACTGAGCACTTCCATTTCCCTTAGAGCCCGTTACGAAACAACCATGCCAGATCGCACAGGCTGAAGCCGGTGCCAGCATGTCCTGACAAGATTCATACAAAAGGTGGCACAGACTTTAGTCTGTGTGGGTGCCGAACTGGCATGGTTATTTCGTGACGGCCCCCTACTCCTTTTCGACCGCAAGGAACGTCGCCCAGTAGTTTGGTCTGGCGCGCCACGTCCCCGAGTGCAACATGGCCAGGGTCGCGGCTCTGAGCGCGCGGGATGCCCCTCGCCCCGGCTGCGAGTCCCTGTCCAGATGGCGGTAGAATTCCCGGAAGAAGTCACCGGTATCGTCCTCCACCGTCCACCTTGTCCCCACTACCACGTGCGCCCCGGCGACCAGCCACGCCCGCATAAGTTCCGGCACGTACGACCCGGGCTTCGGCCCATCCGCGCCCGACGCGCATCCGCTCATCGCCACGATGCTGCCCGGAACCCTCAGGCGGCTGATGTTCGCGCTGGTCAGCAGCTCGCGCCGGCCTTCCCCATCGATGCCCAACACCAGTGCGGAGCCATCCGCCTCCCGGATCACGTGCGTTCCCAGGTGGATGATGGCGGGCCGCCGGGCCAGGGCCGCACGGAATTCCGCCTCCGAAGCATCCGCGCCGCGCAACAGCACCGCGTCCAGGCGTGCGCTGCGCGCGCAGGACTCCAGTTCCACGCCTGCGCCGGCCAAACGGGGAAGTTCCCCATCCGGACCGGGCATCATCCACCGGAACAGCAACGGCTTCCAGCGAGGGTCCGCGCTGTTGTAGACGCCGTCTCCGATCCCCAGGAAAACGTTCGCCGGCAGATCCTCCCGCTCGCGGAAGCTCGCCGACACGCCCAGCGTCTGGCGGATCTGGTGGCGCTCAACCAGATATTTCGGGGCGGGACCGGCGCTCACCGCCAGGGCCGCAAAGGGGGTCTGAAACAGCTCGTCACTCGCTTCAATCAACCACTCCGGCTTGTCCAGAACGTCGCGGTTAACGTGGCCGAACAGTATCCGGTACAAAGCCAGCGACAGGCGTGGCCACTGGGCGGAATCATTCTCCAGCGCGGACCGCGCCTCCATGCACCTGGTGCGCAATTCCGCCGCGCCGGGCAGGCGGTAACGCCGTACCCCCCGGTTTGTCACCGTCCGCAGTGATGATCGTTGCGTGCCTGGGACAAAGCTCAGCAGGGCCTCGTTCTCGTCAAGTTTCTCGCCACAGGCTTTGAGTGCTTCGTAAGAGCAGAATCTCTCTCTCTTCCCGGCCACCGACGCCGGCGCGGCGCCTCGCAATGTGGGGGGGCTCACGGCAAGGCCGGCGACTGCAAGGACGATTCCCGCTGCCGGGACGAAGCCAAACAGGAGTGTAGCCCTGCTCACAAGCAGCCCCTTATCCGTCGCGACACACTTCACCTCAGGACGCCCAGGTCCGAGTCCGGAGGGGAATAATCGCGGCTGGATGAAGTACTAGTAGTACTAAGTAAAAGACTATAGACAGATTCCAGGGTGATTTCCATAGCCCTTCCCCAAAAAACTGTGGAAATCGCCGTATGGCACTGATCTGTCACCGGAAACAGTGCGTAGTCTTCTGGCTGATTCCACGGCACGCCCGTCATTCGGCAACACGTTCAAACGATTATGTTTTAGTTCCTGGTATTCTCATAGGTTCTACGCCGGGCTACCACTGTTCGGTGAGGGTGGATAGATGGTGGGTTACGACAGCGGGTCCGACGTGGGGCAGGATTGTATCCTGCGCGCGGGTTCGTGACCGGCGCACCGCGCCAACCACCCCCGCATCCCAAACTGACCTGCTACTGGTTCTGTCGGTAACAAGTCAAGTTGTCCGGTTCTGAGAATACGTGATCTGTCCGCTTTGTGAAACAAAGTGATGCGGCCGTCAGGCCGCCTCCTTGTGTTTGGGTTTGGCCTTTGCTTTCGTTTTGGCG
>Ga0326727_10005039_pt1 | contig 38384 bp, 21 predicted proteins | sample MB2enrmetagenome_FD_207643 | JGI IMG/M metagenome (GOLD analysis project Ga0326727, IMG submission 207643) | Lab enriched peat soil microbial communities from McLean, Ithaca, NY, United States - MB29MY | ecosystem: Environmental > Terrestrial > Soil > Wetlands > Peat | place: USA: New York... | reverse complement strand
AACAGTTTCAGCCAGCTTGTTGTCAAGACGCGCCAGCGCCGGGAGGTGTTGAAGGAATGGCCACCGCGAGCCGGCCAAGCGATCTTAATGTAACGAAGACGCCCCTCGAGGAGCGGTTACGCAACGAACCGCAGCTCTTCGAGTTCTTCCAGGCCGTGCGCCTGCTCGAGCGGTTTCTACCTGACCGGGTCGAAGTGGGCAAGTTTGCTCCCCCATCGTCAGAGGTGGTCCGTTTCAAGGCGAATTCAACCCTGGTTTTTCCCGCCAGCGAGATTCAATCCCTGACCTGGCCTGCGAAGGGCCCGGTCGAGATGATCGTCAACTTCATGGGGTTGACCGGCCCGCAGGGCGTACTGCCGATCGTCTACACCGTTTTCGCGGCGGAAAGGGCGCGGACGGGAGATACCGCGGCCGTCGATCTCTTCGACGCCTTCAACCATCGGATCATCTCGCATTTCTTTCAGGCCTGGGAAAAATATCGCTTTTGGATCGCTTACGAACGCGGTCAGCGCGACGACTTTTCGCACCATGTGATGGACTTGATTGGTCTCGGAACCGCCGGCCTCCAGAATCGGCAGACGGTGCCCGACGACTGTTTGCTTTATTACTCGGGTCTGCTGGCGCAGCATCCGCGCTCGGCAAAGGCGCTTGAACAGATTCTCAGCGACTACTTTGATGTTCCGGTTGAGGTGGAGCAATTTGCGGGTGGTTGGTACAGCCTGGGAGAGAGCGATCAGTGCAGCTTCGAAGGGTCAAACTCGCATTCCGAACAACTGGGTGTCGGCGCCGTGGTGGGTGACGAAGTCTGGGATCAAAGCGCGCGAGTGCGCATCAAGATCGGGCCTTTGTCACTCGAGCAGTACGTGGAATTCCTGCCTACGGGTTCGGCTTTCAAACCGCTGCAGGAGCTGACACGCTTTTTTTCGAACGACGAGGTGGATTTTGAAGCTCAACTGATCTTAAAACGCGAAGAAGTCCCGCGCTGTGAACTGGGCGCCGAACAGGGAATTGCACCACAATTGGGTTGGACCACTTGGGGCCGAACTAAAGAAATGTCGACGGACGTGGCGGATACGATACTCCCGCTTTGGGAGTAGCGGCAGAATCCAGGAAGAGTTTTACCACAGGGGGCACAGAGTTCGCAGAGGCAAGCCAAAGAAGGTGTGTAGAAACTTGGAATGTGTCATCCTGAGCGAAGCGAAGGATCTCAGTGGTTGATCGCAAATCGTTGAATGACAGGAACCGGCAGAGTTCTTTCGCTTGGCTCAGGATGACAGCCGATTGTTGTTCACACAGCTTCAAAGTGCTTCCTCTGTGATCTCCATGCGCTCTGAGGTGATTTGGCATCGCGGCAGAACCACGTCGCCCGAATCAGCGCGACGGTATGATGTTCGCCGCCAGTCGGCGAGGCAAACTCGCCTCTACAACAGGGAGGGAATAGCATGGCGATAAATCTCAAGTCGTTGATCGGGAAACTTAATGACACCACCCGGAACGCGCTCGAATCGGCTGCCGGCTTCTGCGTAGCGCGGAGGCACTACGATGTCGAGGTCGAGCATTATATGCTCAAGCTTCTGGACCAGACGGAGGGCGACTTCGCGCGCATCACCAGCCACTTCGGCGTGGACAAGTCGCGCCTCACTGGTGAACTGAATCGCAGTCTCGACAAGCTCAAGACCGGCAATGCGCGCACCCCTGCCATCAGCCCGCACGTAGTAAGGATGATGACGGAGGCATGGACCATCGGGTCGATTGACTTCAATGCCGGCGAGGTACGGACAGGTTTCACTATCCTTGCCTTGACAGGAAACGATGACCTGCGCCGCGAGATTCGTGAGGTCAGCAAGGAGTTTCAGAAGATTGACGGCGACGTTCTACGCAAAGACTTCCTCAAAATTGTGGAAGGTTCGGAAGAGGAAATGGCGCCCGTCGAGGCCGCTCCGGCGGGCGCTCCCAGCGCGCCTAAGCACGCAGGCGCCGGCAAGACAGTCAATCTCGACCAGTTTACGGTCAACCTCACCGAGAATGCCAAAGCAGGCAAAATTGATCCGGTGCTCGGAAGAGATATGGAGATTCGCCAGATCATCGACATCCTGATGCGCCGCCGCCAGAACAATCCCATTCTTACCGGCGAGGCCGGAGTAGGGAAGACTGCGGTGGTGGAGGGATTTGCCGTCCGCGTGGCCAAAGGCGACGTGCCGCCGCCGCTTCGGAATGTTATGGTTCGCTCACTCGACCTGGCACTGTTGCAGGCAGGTGCAGGCATCAAGGGCGAATTTGAGAATCGGCTGAAGGGCCTCATCGAGGAGGTCAAGGCTTCCCCCATTCCTATCATCCTCTTTATCGACGAAGCGCATACGATGATCGGGGCGGGTGGCCAGGCCGGCCAGAACGATGCGGCAAACTTGCTGAAGCCGGCCCTGGCGCGCGGCGAACTAAGGACGATCGCCGCCACAACCTGGTCCGAGTACAAGAAGTACTTTGAGAAGGACCCGGCGCTGGCGCGGCGTTTCCAAGTGGTGAAGGTGGAAGAGCCCATCGAAACGCAGTGCGCGGTGATGATGCGGGGCATCGTCCCGGCCCTCGAGAAACACCACAAGGTTCGCATCCTTGACGAAGGCCTGACCTCCGCCGTCAGGTTTTCCCATCGCTATCTGGCCGGCCGTCAGCTTCCCGACAAGGCAGTGAGCGTGTTGGATACCGCCTGCGCGCGCTTGGCGCTGGGTCAGAGCGCTACGCCTCCAGCAATTGAAGACGCCACCCGCCAATTGGATGATCTGGAAGTTCAGCAGCGAATTCTGGAACGTGAGGGAGCGCTGGGCGCAGATCACACAGAACGCCTGGAACAGATCGCAAAACAGAAGGTGGAGGTCGAGGCGCGTCTCAAAACCCTACGCGAACGTTGGACGAAAGAACACGACCTGGTTTCGAAGATCCGCGACCTACGCGCCCAACTCGAAGCGGCCGTTATCGGCGACGGTCACGGAGCGGCGGCTAAACCCGCGCCGGAGGCTCCTGCCCAGGCTGCTGCGACGGCTACAGCCGCTCCGGTCGGTGGCGACGGCGCTCCTGCCGCCACGGGCGCTGCAACCGCCGCCGCGCCTGCGCCCGCCCCGAACGTGGATGCGATGCGAGCGGAACTGGTGAAGCTGGATGCGGAGCTGGCGGCCTTGCAGGGCGAAACGCCAATGATGCGGGTGGCAGTCGACGCCCAGATTGTGGGCGAGGTGATTTCCGCGTGGACGGGTATTCCTGTAGGCAAGATGCTTAAAGACGAAATCTCGACCGTCCTGACGCTTAGCGATCACCTCGGGAAACGCGTGATTGGACAGACCCATGCTCTGGACATCATCGGCCAGCGGATTCAGACTTCGAGGGCCAGTTTGGATGATCCCAACCGGCCCATCGGGGTGTTCATGCTGATCGGGCCAAGCGGCGTGGGCAAGACGGAGACCGCGCTGGCCCTCGCCGATCTCCTTTACGGCGGCGAACACAATCTGATCACCATTAACATGTCCGAATTTCAGGAGCCGCATACCGTTTCCACTCTAAAAGGCTCCCCCCCGGGGTACGTAGGCTATGGGGAAGGAGGCGTGCTCACGGAAGCCGTCCGGCGCCGTCCCTATTCCGTGGTTCTGCTGGATGAAGTCGAGAAAGCCCATCCCGACGTTCTCGAGCTTTTCTATCAGGTTTTCGATAAAGGCATGATGGAAGACGGCGAGGGGCGCGAGATCGATTTCAAGAACACCATCATTATCCTGACTACAAACGCGCTGACGGATAAGATGATGAAGCTGTGCGCCGATCCGGGAACGATGCCTGGTGCCGAGCCTCTGGTGAAGGCGTTGAAGTCGGACCTGAATAAGACCTTCAAGCCGGCATTTCTGGGCCGCATGGTGATCATCCCCTACTATCCTGTCCGCGATGAAGCGCTGAAAAAGATCGTGGTCTTGAAGCTGGGCAAGATCCAAAGGCGCATGCAGGAGAACCATAACATCCAGCTCACCTATGACCCCGTCCTGGTAGACACGGTGGCCAGCCGCTGTACCGAAGTGGAGAGCGGAGCGCGCAACGTGGACAATATTCTGACCAATACCCTGCTCCCCGACATCTCACGCCAGTTGTTGGGAAAGATGTCGGCAGGCGAGAAGATAACGACCCTGCGTGTAAGCGTGGGGCCGGATGGGGCGTTTGTGTATAATTAGTCGAAAGTCAAAAGTCGAAAGTGGAGAGATTTAATGCCCTGGTGCGGGCCTCTGGTTCGGAGGTCCTCGGTTACAAGAGAGTCAAGAGTCGGCAGAGGTGACATTCCCGGCTGCCTGACTCTTGACTTTCCACTCTCGACTTTCAACTACTGAGGGAGTCATCCTATGCCCGATTTCACTCAAGAAGGTGGACTGTTTAAGATCGACACTCCGCTGGGTAAGGATGTCCTCCTGTTACGAGGATTTCAGGGCAGCGAGGGAATATCGCGCCTGTTCAGGTTCCAGCTCGACCTCCTGTCTGAGAATTCCTCCATCGCCTTTCCGGACATCATCGGCAAGAACGTTACCATCTCTTTGCTACAAGAGGACGGCTCCTACCGCTACATTAACGGAATCATCAACCGCTTTGCCCAGCAGGCGACAGAAGAACAATTCACGGCCTACACTGCCGAAATGGTGCCTTGGCTCTGGCTGCTGACCCGGGGTGCGGACTGCCACGGGTTCGTGAACAAGAGCATCTCCGATATCATCACCTCAGTGTTCACTGACCAGGGGTTCAACGACTTCGAGAATAAGCTCCAGAATTCCTACCCAACACGGGACTACGTCGTGCAGTATCGGGAATCGAGCTTTAATTTTGTTTCCCGCTTGATGGAACAGTACGGCATCTTCTATTTTTTCAAGCACGAGGAGCACCGGCACACGTTGGTGCTGGCGGATTCTCCAACCAGTCACGATGCCTGTCCCGGCCGAAGCGAGATTATCTATGGCACCGTCGCGGGCGGGCATCACGAAGACCTCATCACCTCCTGGCAACTCGAGCAGGAACTTCGCCCTGGAAAATACTCCCAGCACGATTACAATTTCAAGACATCCACCGCCAATTTAATGGCCACCGAGCCCACCATGTATGAGGTCGGCGCCAACACGAAGTACGAGGTCTACGATTACCCGGGAGAGCATTTGACCCAGGGCGCCGGACAGGGGCTCGCTAAGATCCGCATGCAGGAGATCGAGGCCGGGCACCTTCTGGCTTCGGGAACGAGCACCTGCCGCATGTTTATCAGCGGCTACAAGTTTACTCTGCAGGGGCATCCTTCCAGCTCCATGAACAAGGACTACGTCCTGACGGAAATCCAGCACCACGGCGTCACAGACGCCTTCCGTACGTCCGGAAAGGCAAAAGGCGAGTCTTACTCGAATGCTTTTACGTGCATTCCGGAGTCAATTCCTTTCCGTCCCGCCCGCGTCACCGTGCGGCCCCACGTCCACAGCCTCGCCTCGGCAGTCGTCACCGGCGGAAATGACGGGGACATCAGCACGAACGAATTTGGCCAGATTCAGGTGATGTTCCAGTGGGACCAGCACCGGCATGGTACTGGCACAGCCTGGTGCCGCGTCTCCCAGATTTGGGCCGGAAGGAACTGGGGAGCGATCTTCCTTCCCCGCGTTGGCCAGGAGGTCTGGGTCGATTTCGAGGAAGGCGATCCCGACCATCCTATTATTGTCGGTGGTGTGTACAACGGCCAACAGCCGCCACCCTGCACCCTGCCCGACAAACAAAACATCAGTGGCTTCCGGTCACGGAGCCTCCAGGGAGGAGGAGAGAACGACTCAAACGTTCTGACCTTCGACGATACGATGGGTTCCGAAGTTTTCTACATGCGCGCCCAAAAGGACATGGCGGTGCGGGTCGAACACGATGAGGACTACCATGTCTACAACGACCAGACCGTTACGGTGGACCACGACCAGGATATTACGGTTAAGAACGACCGTACGATCCTCGTCAAAGAAGGCAACTATCAAACCACCGTTTCACAGAAACATCGCACTGCTTTCATCCACCAGGGAAACGACAACCTCTCGATCAGCATGGGCAACCAATCCACCAAGCTTGACATGGGCGCCAGCACCACCGAGGCCATGCAGTCCATCACACTCAAGGTGGGCCAAAACAGCATCGTCATTGACCAGACCGGCGTCACCATCAAAGGCACGATGATCACCATCGAAGGCCAGGCTATTACCCAGGTGAAAGGGGACGGGTTGCTGATATTGAAGGGTGGATTGGTCATGATCAACTGACCTTAGGGAAGGAAGTTCGTACCATGGGCAGCACTGCGCCGGGAGTAAGACCTGTTGTCACAGTAAGAAATCTCTGCGAGCAAGCCAAGCTGGGAGAGGCTGCCAAGGCCTTGCTGAAGGACGAGCATACTTCCCGGCAGTTTCTCGAGTTATTGGTCGGGAAAGAACTGTTCCCGGATGCCACTCGCCTCCTTGCCTTCACCCTTCCCAAACGCGAAGCCGTGGGATGGGGTTGCCTCTGCGTGCGCCATAGTCTGGGGACGGAGGACGCCGCGCAGATTTCGAAGACGCAGGTGGCGGCGGAACGCTGGGTCTCGAATCCGGATGAGAAAAACCGCCAGGCTGCACAGGCCGCGATCGCTGAAGATGGGCCGGAGAACCCCTCGGATCTGCTGGCTCTGGCGGCGTTTTACAGTGGCGGGAGTGTCGTAGCACCGAATCTGGAGCCTGTCCCTCCCCCCGATCACGTGACCCCGCAGTTGGTGGCCGGCGCGGTGATGATCGTTGCGGTTCAGACCCAGCCGGAGAAGGCGGCTGAGAAGTATCGTGTCTTCCTGCAAAAAGGCATGGCCTTGATGGCCAGAATGAAGCCGGGCCCGAGCCAAAGTTAAACAACATCCCTCTCCCTTGGGGAGAGGGTGTCGCGCGACGGCGTTTGCTTCAGCCGGCGTGCGACAGGTGAGAAGTTACTTGCTGAGGTAAACCATGGGAATGCCTGCTGCCCGAACGACCGACATGCACGTCTGCCCGATGCTGACCGCACTTGTGCCCCACGTCGGCGGTCCCATCCTTCCACCCTGCTGCCCCACCGTCCTGACCGGCAGCCTGCCTCAGGCCCGCGTCACCGACATGGCAACGTGTGTAGGTCCACCAGACATCATCGTGCTGGGCTCATTCACCGTCCTGGTCGGCTCTCTGCCCGCCGCCCGGATGACGGACACCACGGCCCACGGCGGCACAATCATCCTCGGGCTCCCCACTGTCCTGATCGGATAGATCTCGCAATTCCACGGGAATCGACCGCCGAATTAACCCCTCCCGGGCAAAGTCATTTCTGCCCGAAAACCCTCATTTTACGAGAATCCTCATGGTTGTTCCGCCCGCCGAAATGTGATAGCATGTGCCCATCGAGTTGGGACTTCAATAACACGTAAGCATACGCAGGACGCATCTGCACCGGAACGTGAGGGGACGCCTGATCTCGAGATTATGGGGATTCTTCGTTGCGCTCAGGATGACCGTGGCTAGACAGCGGCCCTCTGTCATGGGAGGCAAGGGATGAGTTTCAAGATCGGCGACAAGCTTGGGGACTACGAGATCATCGGCATCTTAGGGGCCGGTGGCATGGGCAGGGTTTATAAGGTTAGAAACCAGATCTCCGACCGTGTCGATGCCATGAAAGTCCTGCTGCCTGATCTTGCCAACGCACCCGAACTCGCTGACCGTTTTCTTCGCGAAATCAAGGTCCTCGCCAGCCTGAATCACCCCAATATTGCCGGGCTTCACACCGCTATTCGCCTGGAAAACCAACTTCTGATGATTATGGAGTTTGTGGAAGGGACAACCTTAGAGGACAAGCTGAAGGACGGCCCGTTTCCCGTCCCCGATGCGATTGACTATGCCTCCCAGGTGCTTTCCGCTCTCGGTTACGCGCACACGCAAGGGGTCATCCATCGCGACATCAAGCCTGCCAACATCATGTTGACCCCACAGAACATCGTCAAGTTGATGGACTTTGGAATTGCGAAATCCGCCACCGACCGTAAGCTGACCATGACCGGCACCACCATGGGTTCCCTTTACTACATGCCGCCCGAGCAAGTTCAGGGCCTCGCCCTCGACCTCCGCTCCGATCTTTATTCCTTTGGCGTCACTCTCTATGAGATGGTGACCGGATCCCGGCCGTTCAAAGGTCAAAGTGATTACGACTTGATGGTCGCCCACTTGCAGAAAACTCCTGCTCCCCCCATCGAGATTCAGCCCGAATTGCCGAAAGCGCTAAATGACATCATTATGACTGCGCTCGAAAAGGACCCGGCTCAGCGTTTCCAGTCGGCGGAGGCATTCCGCTTTTCATTGCAGACTGTACGCGGTGCAGTGACGAGCTTGCCGGTCGCTCCGGCGCGAGCCGTTGAGCCAGACTTGGGCGGACAAGACGCCGGTTCGGGCGCAGCGCCTTCCGCCACTGCGGTCTTGGGCGCGCCATCCGGCCAGCCGTCCGAGGCGCAGCCTCAACCAACCACGCCCTACCCGACCCCCGCCGTGACGCCTGCTCAGCCGGCTGTGATTCCTCCTCCAACTACCTCCAGGAACAATCGAGCTGTTTTTGCAATTCTCGGAGCGTTGGCGGTGATTGCCTTACTTGCGGTGGGGGCAATGCAGTTGTCGCGCCTGCTGAAAGCGAGAGCACAAGCCCGTCAGGTTGCGCCCCAGGCGGAGGCGGCCGCGGAGAGTCCCAAGACACCTGCAGAGCCGGCGAGTACTCAGAACGCCAACGACGCCTCTGCTTCAGGCCAGTTGCCTGCCGCTTCCACGGACCAGCAGCCTGCTGCCGGAAGTGCGCAGCCCTCCGCACCGTCAGCCGCGAATTCGACGGCCGGCGCGGTGCCATCTTCCACGGTTCGAGCCGCGAAAAAGAGCAAGGCACCCTCCCATGTTGAGGCCGCGAGCGATGCGGCGAACAATACCGCTTTGCCGCCATCCCCACCGCAGAACGAGGCGCCGGCTACTACCGGGGGCCCACCGGCCAAGCTTTGGCTTGATCCCGCCGCCCGCCTTTTCATTGTGGTGAGTAACATAGATATGAAGCCCGACGGGAGTTTTAAATTCCACGGAAAACTGCTTCTTCCGGTCCCGCAGCCTGGGCCCATTCCACTCGACCGTGGTACGGAAGTCATCTGTGCAGGTTTGATGAGCGGCGGCCAGACGTCGGTCGCCGTTACGGAGATTCTGGTTGGGGGGGCACACTACAAACTGAAGAGGGGAAGTGGTGCAGTGAGGGCTGAGACGCCGGGCGGTGAAGGCGGTGTACATCTTGATCGGAACCAGACGCTCGATATGTGGCCGACAGCTACTGCGGCCTATGAAAAGGTTTCCGGCCAGAGCGTACAACCGTAGGCACAGAAATGAGCCGATCAGTGTTTTCCGTACAGCATTCGAGGATTGTGTAATTCCCAGGGGGTTTTGCTTCGGCCGACGAAGCCGGTAATCAACGATACACACGACAAGGCAGTTATTTGGAGGATAAACATGTCTGACAATCGAATTCCCAAGAAGCTGATAGTGCTTTTAACGCTGATACTAACTTCGGCGCTCCTTTGGGGCGACCAGAAAAAGAATTCGTCTCCGCCACCTAAAGCTGCACCTGCAAAACCTGCGCCTGCGAAACCTGCAGCACATCCGGCGGCGAACACTGCCAAGCCGGCGACGAACGCCCGGCCTGCCAACAACACCGGGGCACGGCCTATGACGAACACGGGTGTACGGCCGACGACCAACACGGGTGTACGGCCGACGACCAACACGGGCGTGCGGCCCACGACCAACACGGGCGTGCGGCCCACGACCAACACGGGCGTGCGGCCCACGACCAACACGGGCGTGCGGCCCACGACCAACACGGGTGTGCGGCCCACGACCAACACGGGCGTTCATCCCGCGACCAACACGGGCGTTCATCCCGCGACCAACGCGGGCGTTCATCCGACCGTGCCGACGCGCAGTGTGTCGAACGTTTCCCTCCGAGGTGGCGGCACGGCGCAGGTGAGCCGTGCTCCCAACGGCAGAATAGCCGAGGTCCATGCCAACGGAATGACTATTCATCAGGGTCTTCACGGCGGAGCGCGAACGGTTGTCGCGGAGCGTAATGGCCGCACCATCTACGCCAACGGGCACGGTGGCGGTTACGTGCAGCGTCCTTACCTCACCCGCGGTGGCCGCAGCTACTATCAGCGGACTTACTGGGATCACGGTCATGCCTACGCGCGCGCCTATCGCGGGTACTACTATCATGGCGCGCGCTTCTATGGGTATGCTCCCGGCTACTACTACCATCCGGGCTTTTACGGTTGGGCCTACAACCCTTGGGTGTCGCCGGTTTACTACAGCCCGATGGCCTGGGGCTGGGCTGGTTCGCCTTGGTGGGGCGCCTATGGCGGATTCTTCACTCCCTATCCGGTGTACGCCACGGCCGGACTCTGGCTGACGGATTACCTGATCGCGGCCAATCTGCAAGCTGCATACCAGGCACAGGCAGCGGCCAATGCGGCTGCGGCTCAACAGGCGGCGGCCAACGCTCCGCCCCCTGCTGAGGGCGCTGCGGAGGCGAGTGCCCAGACCCCGCTCACGCCTGAGGTCAAGCAGGCCATCGCGGACGAGGTGCAACGGCAACTTGCGGCCGAAAGGGCTGCGGCGGCTGCTCCGCAGGGAGCCGCGCCCGCGGCCGCGCCCACTGCCGACCAGGTGCCGGACGCACTGAATCCGGCCGAGCGTGTTTTCGTGGTGTCATCCAGTCTCGACGTCACAGTGCCCGCGAGCGGCCAGGAATGCAGCTTGACCGCGGGTGACGTCGTGATGCGCCTCTCGGACACGCCGGACGCCAATCAAACCGTCACGGCCAGCATCCAGAGCACCAAGAAGGCGGATTGCCCCACCGGGCAGACGGTGGCCATCAACGTCCAGGACTTGCAGGAAATGCACAATCAGTTCCAGGCGCAGCTCGATTCAGGACTGAAAACGCTGGCGGACAAGGGTGGCCAGGGCGGCTTGCCCAAACCTCCGGACACCGGGACGACGGCTGGAGAAGTTCCACCTCCGGCCCCTGACTCCAGCGCCGGGGATCAAGTTGCACAGCAGCAGCAGCAGGCCGATCAGACGGTGGCGCAAGTTTCGCAGAACCAGTAGTGGTCTGGCGATCCCTTTTTCGCTGGCCGGAAGCCAGTCGGACCTGGCAACAGGTTCGCTGTTTGCACGCGGGGAGGGCCGGGCCCAAAGATGCCCGGCTCTTTCCTGTCTGCGGTCGTCCGCGCGCTCGGCGCGAGTCTCGAGTGAGGGGCAGGACGGCCAATCTCTGAAGGAGGACATAACCATGCGACAGAAACTCGGGACCCTCGTTTCAATTCTTTCCATGCTTGTCACGGCGTTCATTCCGTGCTCCCTCATGGCCGGTCAAGCGCCCGATCAAGCGGCCGCTCCGCCTCCCTTGCAAGAACAGCTTCAAGCACAGTACAAGGTCGTGAAAATGGGCTCTGATTCGAACGGTCCCACGGTGATCGAGGAAGGCACCGTGCTCGACATCCAGAAGGGCGGAATCCTAGGCGTGCCGTATGCGAACCCGAAAGGATGTCCGTCCAAGTATGAAAATGCCAACCTCAAAGCCCCGAGCGGCTGGTGCACGCAAAGTAGGGCAGGAGGTGGGAAGTTCGGCAGTTTCCTGAAAAACAAGATCCCGGGCTCCAGTAATGTGTCGGATTCCAAAACGAGCACAGGCGACACACGCTTCTTCAAGAAGGGCGAAAAGGTGTACCCCTCGAACATCGCAATCGACTTGAAGAACGAGAAGATCGCCTTTGGCGTAGTGGCCTGCGACACTTGCAACAAGACCGATCCGCCCACCTATTACAAGGCTGAGGTTGACTTCCAGTTTCCGTCCGGCTTCCTCGAGAAGGGCGATGTCAGCAAGATCGAGGACACCATCGCCGAGGTGTTCCAGCTCGACAGCGGTGGTGACGCGCAACAGAGCCAGGGGCAGCAGCAGGGCGGGCAAGATCAACAGGCCCCCGCTGGCCAGGGACAGGACCAGGCTCAAGCGCCAGCAGCCGCTCCGGCAGTCGCCCCGCCGGCCGCTCCGGCTGGGCCCACGCTGACCAACGACGACATCCTCAAGCTGGTGAAAGCCAAGTTGCCGGAGAGCGTGATCATCAAGAAGATCGCCAACAGTAATTGCGCCTTTGACACCGATCCTGATGCGCTCATCAAGTTGAAGCAAGCGGGCGTCAGCGAAGGCGTGATCAACGCCATGGTGGACAAGAAATAACGTCAGCTTGGATTGCAGCAGCGGAGCTGCCGCCTTGGAACCACTCCCCATCTCGAAGGCGGCAGCTCCACAAGCTCCGTCGCCCGCTCTGAGGCTATGCTCTGGTCCCCCGAAGCACGGCTCTCCTGGGTAACCTTCTCGCCAAGCGGGGTCATGTGCATGCGCCCCGCGAGTTGCGGACTTCATCAACAGCGGTTGTGAGCTTCCTTGGCCGAAGGCTTGCTTCCAGCGGCCGCTTGCGATACTCTCGGGATTCAAAGGCGGCAGCCCGACGGTTGTCGGGCCGAACTCCAATGTGCCGCGCGACGGCAATGTAGTCGACGATCGACAAGGTAACCTCACATGGACTCTCCAGCGATTCTCAAAGGGCGTTATCAGATCAAGGAAATTCTGGGCCGGGGTGGGATGGGAATAGTGTATAAGGCCTTTGATTCCGTCTTGCGGCGCGACGTCGCCATCAAGACCTTGCTGGACGTCTCCGATCCCGGCTCGCTCCAGCTTTTCCACCGTGAATACGAAGTTCTGGCCCACATCAATCATCCCAACATCGTCGAAATCATCGACATTGGCGAGTTCGAATTCGAAGGCGGTCTCAAGCCTTTCTTCATTATGCCCATGTTGCCGGGAGTGTCTTTGGGCCAATTGATCAAGTCCGCCAGTCATCGTCTCACGGTGGAGCGGACCGTCGACATCATCTCCCAGACTTGCCGTGGACTCCACGCCGCGCACGAGAAGGGCCTCGTCCACCGCGATATCAAGCCGTCAAACATTATCGTTCTGGAAGATGACTCGGTAAAGATTATTGATTTTGGAATGGCGCATACGGCGGACAGCCACTCGAGCACCGGCCTCAAAGGCACGTTGCTCTATATGGCTCCGGAACAAGCCGAAATGAAGGCTGCTTCCTCCCAGTCGGATATCTTCGCGCTGGGCGTGGTGGCCTTTGAAACTCTGACGCGACGCCGCCCCTTCGAAGGCTCGAGCGAACATGACATCGTCCAAGCCATTCTCCATCACATTCCACCCCCTGCCTCCGACCTCAACCCCATGGTGAGTCCGACCGTCGCCAGGGTCATTCACAAAGCCATGGCGAAGCAGCCCTACCATCGTTTCGCCACCGCGCGCGATTTTGGCGATACCTTGCAACGCGCCATGCGCAACGAGCCGATCGAGATCTTTGACCCGGCAAAAATCCGCCCGCGCCTGGAGCGAGCCAGGAAGGCTTTCGAGCAGGCCGACTATCAATTTGCCGTCGAAATCCTTGCGGAACTCGAGGCGGAAGGGCACATCGACCACGACATGGCAATGCTTCGTGTCAAAGTCGATCAGGCCGTCCGCCAGAAGCGCATTCAGCAGCTTCTGGAAAGCGCTAAGACCCGTATGGAAGGGCAGGAATACCCGCTGGCCTTGCAGAAGGTGCAGGAAGCCCTCGAACTTGATCCCTCCCACGCCAGTGCTCTGAGCCTGAAGAATGAAATCGAAGAAAAAAGGAGTGTGGGAAAAATCGAGGACTGGCTGAGTCTGGCCCGCCAGCACTTGGCCAACCATGCCTATGCCCACGCCCGGGAAGCGCTGAAGAACGCTCTGCAACTGAAACCCAAGGACAACCAGGTCGGGCAGCTTCTCAACGAAGTCAACTGGCAGGAGCAGGAATACCAGCGGGTGCACGCTGAAAAGCACCAGCTCTACCAAGGGGCCGTCGAGGCCTGGAGCCGCGGCGAAGTGAGCGTCGCCCTCAGCAAGTTGCAACAGGTCATGGCGCTTGACGAGCAGGCTCCGGATTCTTCCGCGCCCGAAAGGGCGGCCGCCTACCGGTCGCTCTACAACCAGGTCCGTTCCGAGCACGACGCCATGAACAGCGCTTACGCGGAGGCCCGAAAACTGCTCTCGGAAGGCAAGTTCGCCGCCGGCCTCTCGGTTTGCGATCAGTATCTCTCCAAGTACCCAGGCCATGCCCTCTTTCAGGCTGTAAAGTTTGACATCGAGGAGAAGCAGCGGCAGGAGCTTTCCTCGCGCATTGCGGAGGTTGACCGCCGCGTCGAGGCTGAGCCGAACCTCGACAAACGGGTTGACATCCTCAAAGAAGCCCTCGATCTTCATCCTCAGGAGCCGCACTTTGAACGCGCCCTGCGTTTGACTCGCGAGAAACGCGATTTGGTGAATTCCATTGTCGCCAAGGCGCGCCTGCACGAGGAGCGCAGCCAGTTCAGCGACGCCTTGGCTCAATGGGAAATACTGCGGACCATTTACAGCCAATATCCCGGATTGGGCTTCGAGATCGACCGCCTGGGCAAGCGGCGTGACCAGCAGGCTCGCGTCGAGGGCAAAGCGCGCTGGGTGAAACAGATTGACCAGCAAATGGGAGCTGGGGACTACGACCGCGCGATGAGCTTGCTGCGCCAGGCCGACGTGGAGTTTCCCGGCGATGCCGAGTTGACGGAACTCGAGAAGTTGGTTCAGCAAGGCAAAGACCGCGTAGGCGAGGCCCTGCGCTTGCTTGCGGAGGGCAAGGAGAAGTTGGCCGCGGGGCAATTCCAGGAGGGCGTCGAGGCGCTGCGAAAAGCTCATCGTCAGGATGAGCGCAGCTCAGTGGTCCAGCAGGCGCTCGTCGAGGCGCTGGTGGAACGCGCCCGGAACCTTCTGGACACGGACTGGCGCGCCGCCGAGCCGCTGATTCAGGAAGCCCTCGAGCTCGACCCCGGTCACGGCCTTGCCAAGAGTCTTCGCACCCTCGCCCAGGATCGCAAGAAAGAAGAGTTCATTCAACTCTGTGTCACCCAGGCGCGGCGCGCCCAGGCCCAAGGCGACCTCAGCGGGGCTCTCACTCAAGTCAAAGATGCTCTGACCAGTCATCCCACCGATCCTCGCCTCTCGCAACTTTTCAACACTTTGTCCAAGGACTTCGAGGACTCGCATCACCGCCAAGACCGCCATCGCGACCTGGAAAAATTGCACCGCCTCAACAGCGAAGCCCAAAGGGTTGCGGAACCTGCTGTCCTAAAGACGCTGGCTAGAGAGATTCAGTCGCTCTCCGCTGCTTACCGCGGAGATTCCGAATTCGAGGCCGCTGTCTCCAGCGCCTCACGTCGCGTTTCCACCAGGATCGAGGCGCTCGAGTCAATCGGGCCCATCCCGACGCCCGCACCGGGCGGTGATGATCTAACGGTGAGTACGACGCCTGGAGGGGTATCCGGCGCGCCGCCCCTCCCCACTCCACCGACTCCGGCCAAGCCGCCGGCGGTCTCCCCGGACAAGCCCGCTGCGGCGATGCCTTCTTCTTCAGGTCCCACCCCTGTCTCCGACCTCGGCAGGTCAACCGCGCCGGTCGAGGCCTCGCAAGCCCGAGCCTTGCCTGCGGTCTCGCCGGCGCCGCTCGCTCCCGTGACGCCGCCGGCTCCCCCGCTCGTACCGCCAAGTCAGCCGGAGGTGCCGCGGCTCGAGCCTCCGCCTCAGGAACCTTGGTTGGAGGAATCCGTCCGGCCGCCGGCTGGCAAGAAAATGCTATGGGTGGTTATCGGCGTGGCCGTGCTGATATTCGCCGCAATCGCATTACTGCTGGTGCGCCGCTTTCTGAAGCAACCCCCGGCCCAGCAGGCGGTGACCGTACCCACACCCGCTCCCGCGCAGACTCCTCCGCCGGTGCCTCAATTGCCGGAGTTGCGGGTTTATACGGACCTGGAAAAGGCGAAGCTGACCCTGGACGGAAACGAAGTGGGCGAACTCGAGGGAGGCCAGTTCAGTCTTGATAAACTTTCAGAGGGCCAGCACGCGCTTGAGATCGGCGATGGCACGTACCAGGTAAAGATCTCCGTGGCCAGCGCCCCGGGTTCAATGCCGCAGATTCAAGGCACTCTCGAGACCCAGAACCTGAAGGCGATTGTTGTTACCAGTGGCCCACAGAGCGGCCAGGTTCTGTCGAGCTATGGCCCCATCGCGGCTTCCCTGGATGGCAAAGACATCGGCTCGCTCAGCTCCACTCCCTTGCCGCTTCCCGGTCTCGCTTCAGGAACACACGACCTCGACGTGGGCACAGGGAATGACGAAAAGAAAATCAGCTTCCTGTTGAGCGCCACGCCTTCTCTGGTGGTTTACCTAAGCGCCGACCGCGACGTGGGCAACCTGCTCGTGGTGGCCGGCCAGGACGGCGCCACGGTTCTTTTGAACGGCAAGCCTTACCCGCGTCTCACCAGGCACGGGCAACTGGTCATCACCAATCTCCCGCCCAAGCAGTATGCGGTCTCGGTGGTTAAAGACGGCTTTCAACAGGCGCCGGCCCAGAATGTCGATATTCTGAAAGGGCAGGCCTCGAAACTGATCTTTGATCTCCAACCCGCTCCCTCCGCGGCTTCTTTGGCCATCGCCGGAGCCATGCCCCAGACGGACGTCCTGCTGGATGGCGTTTCCCTGGGCGCAGTTCAGCAGGATGGCAGCTTTACCGCCTCCAATATCAAGCCGGGAGCACACACCATCGGACTGCGGCGGGACCAGTTCAAGCCCAAGGATCTTCAAAGGCAATTCGAGGCGGGCGGAAGCGTTCTCCTGAGCGCCGCCGATGTCGCCATGGCGAGCGCGGCGCCCGCAGCCGCCCCTGCGTTGCTCCCGCCCAAATTGGTGGTCCAGACGGTGGCGGGCGCCCAGGTCATCATCGACGGCCAGCCCTCGGGCCAGACGGATTCGAAAGGACGCCTGGAAGTCACCCTCCTGGCTCCGGGCGACCATTCGGTCGAAGTTGTTTTGAAGCCTTATAACAACTTCAAGCAGACCATGAACTTTTCACCCGGGCACACCGTGAGCATTACCCCCGCGCTTCTCGCCTCCATGGCCGTCGAACATAAACACCGGGTCGGCGGCTGCAAAGGCACGCTGCTCGTCGGAGACGGCAAAATTCAATTCCAGGCCAGCAGCGGAAACGATTCGTTCAATCATCCCTTGACCGCGGTGAAGAAAGTTGGCTTGGCGGATGGCGGAAAGGGGTTTTTCGTCGAAATCACCGGCGCCAAGCGCTACACCTTCCACGCGCCCGACGCCGCCACGGACTTGCAGATCATCCAAAACACCGTGTCGAAGGGCCGCGGTGACAACTCCAGCGGCGATCGCCCGAGCCTGCCCAAGAAGTAATGAGTGCAGTGCAGATCTTTGCCTTTCGCGCCAGCGGCTCAATACGCCTACTGTAGGAGGCAGCCCTCTCCCTTGGGGGGACGGTGTCCCGCTGCCGGCGTATTCATCAGCCGGAGCGGAACGGGTGAGGGGTCGGCTGCGGGGTGGCGCAGGCCTCCGTACTCCTCAGGAAGAAACGGTCCCAGCCACCGTTTCAGTTACATTTCTGGCTTTTTTTCTGAGAACCGTACCTGACACTGTTTCTCCCGACCGCGTGGGCCGATGCCATTTCCCATAGAGGGGCCGCCGAGGATCGCCAAATGCGCCGACCTCGGCGCTACCTGCTACGCCAGAGTACTTTTGTGTTATGGCTTGGCGAACGGGGATAAGGGACGATAGAGTCCTCGGCTCGTGCATTCGGCAGGAAAACCGGCCGAAATAGCCGGCTAGCTCCTTGGCATTTTCCCGTTGTATTTTTCCTAGGCATTAAACTTTCACGGTAGCCGGCACGAGGCCGTTATGGAAGTCAGTCGTGGCGTCCTCGAGCCTGCCGAGAGGCTCGGATGGCTGTGGCGGCAGAAATTCACGGACACACCGAAGGAGGAAGGCAGTGAAGAAAGCATCGATCGCGTTCGCCGCTATTCTCATTGTTCTTACGATTGCTGGTTCACCCCGCGCTCTTCGCGCCAATACCTCGGACCGCGCCAAAAAAGACTTAACGAAACTTGTCTTGGGCAAAGAAATGAAAGCCCTCATGCAGCTCCCCGCTACCAAGGAGGGCTTGAACGTCTACGTCAAGTCAGAGCACAACAAGCACCTCGACGCGCGCGGCATTGACATGGCGTCCTTGACCAAGTACCTCAAATCCAAGGGTGTGGGCGTGGATACCAACGACTGGGCCACCGCCACCGATATCAAGGTGGACAGCGACCGCGTCGAAATCCACCTGGGAGGCGGCGGCGAGGGTCGGCGCGGCAGCAACCACGCCAACAAGGTTAGCCCGGGTTACAAACGCGCGGGTGGTTCGCGAATCAACTTCCGCTACGAACGTGAACTTACCGACGCCGATCTCGAGCCGCAGAACTTTCTGCGCGTGATGGCGCGGGTTCTCGACGTGAGCGAGATTCAAAACCAGGTTGTCGCCAAAGACTTTCCCATCGAGTTCCAGCAGGCCATCGCCGAGAACACGGTTAAGGAGGGAATGACCTACCAGATGGTAATCCTGGCCTTCGGTGACGCCGAGCAAAAGAAGATCAACGACACCACCGATGGCAGCTTGTTGGAGACTTGGTACTACTTGAAGGAAGGCCATCGCTGGGTGCTGACCTTCACCAATGGCAAGGTAACAAAGGTCCAGGCGTATTAGACCTCAAAGATTAGGATCCAGGGCGCTCGGTATCCCGAGAGCATGGAGCGAATCACGTATCGCTGAGCGATTGGCCTTTCCCCATAGGCATTGCTAACATCCCACGCCGCCCTAGGGGTTGGGTTGCCGCATGAGGCGCTCGCAGTTTTGCTGATAGTTAGAGTTCTTGGGGTCGAGGGTTGCGGCAGTGCGGTATTCCTGCAGGGCGCTGGCTCGGTCTCCTTTCTGCTCGAGAGCGTCGCCGAGGCTGGCGTGGAATGCGGCATTATTGGGGCTTAGGCGGAGGGCCTCGCGTTTTTCCGCAATGGCTGCATCCAAGTTCCCTAGGACAACCAACACGATGCCGAGTCCGGCATGGGCCGAGTCGTTGTTTGGGTTCAACTGCAGCGCTGCGCGGTATTCCGCGGCGGCGTCGTTCCAATTGCCATTGTTTCTGAGCGCATCGCCGAGGTTGGTGTGTACCCGATCATTATTGGGGTTCAAGCGCAGCACCTCGCGGTCCTCCGCCATGGCGCCGTCCCAGTCTTGCTTGGCTCCCAGCGCCGCAGCCAGGCCGGAGTGCGAAGCTTCGCTGTTCGGGTTCAGCCGCAACGCTTCCTTGTATTCGGAAACAGCCCCGTCTAAGTCACCCTTATGCACGAGCGCGTCCGCCAGGCTGTCATGGAGCAGATCGCTCTTGGGATTTTCTTCCAGCGCCTTGTGATATTCGGCGATGGCGCCGTCCCAGTCGCCTTTATTCACCTGCGCGATTCCCAGGTTGGCGCGTGCGAAGTCGTTGTCGGGATTTATTTTCAGCGCCTCACGTTCCTCGGTAATCTCACCCGTCCAGTCCTTCTTTCCGCCCAGAGCAACTCCCAGGTAGGCGTGGGCGGCATCGCTCTTTGGGTTGATCTTCAGGACCTCGCGGTCCTCATTCTCTTCACCATCCCAATCTCCCTTGCCTCCAAAGGCCATGCCAAGCATCAAATGCGCCTTCTCGCTGTTGGGATTCAGCTTCAAAGCCTGACGGGCGGCGGTAACATCATCATCCCATTTTTTCTGCCGACCCTCGGTAGCCGCCAGCGCCAGATAAACGTCGGCGTTGGAGGGGTCCCCCGAAAGGGCTTCGTGAAATTCCTTTTCCGCGTCGGGATACTGGCCTTTGATTTTGAATTGGGCCCCTTGCGCCACGTGGAAAGCAACAATGTCCAGGGTAGCCTGCGTGGAGTCGGACTCGGCCGCGGGGGTTTTCCCTTTGGGAGGCTTGGCGCCGCCAGCACTGGGAAGGCTTGGAGCGGAGGGAGCGCTGGGAGCAGAAGGCAGGCTTGGTGCAGAAGGTGCGCTGACGGAAGGTGCGCTCGGGGCGCTGGGTGCGCTGGGAGCACTTGGGGCACTGGGTGCGCTGGGCGCGCTGGGCGCGCTGGGAGCACTTGGGGCGTGGATGCTGCCTGCTTTCTTTAAGATGCTTTTAATCTTGCCGGGCTTGGGTTTGTCGCTCGTTGCAGTTGTACTGACCGTGGAAGGCGGTTTCAACTTGGCGCTCTTGAGCGCCGCGATCAATTCATCGCCGCCGCCGGCGTTGCGCACTTCTTGAAGGTACTCGTCCCTGACGGTAAAGCTGACACCGCGATCCGTCACTATGTCCGCAACAACTGGAGCGGGAGTATCCGAGGCGAGCTCGGCGACCACCTGCACCTGGTTGACCGCCGTTTTATCCCGCACCGCTTTGATAAAGGAGTCTTTCGCTCCGGCCTGCTTTAGGGAATCAAGATAATCCTCGTTGGGCGTAAAGTTGAGGCCGCGCTGGGTGATGGTCGCCGCGCCCGAATCATCTCCCAAGCCGGCCTTCACCATGTGGCTGACCTCGTCCTGTGTGAAGGGTTGGTTGGCGCGCAGCGATTTCAGGAACGGATCTTTGGCGCCCTCGGACTTCAGAAGCTTGATGAACTTCGCGGTGGGCTCGAAATCGATTCCGCGCTTCAAGACCACCTGCGCTCCCTGGTCGTTTCCGAGCCCGGCCTTCACCATGTCGAGAATTTCCTGTTGGGTAAAGGGCTTGTCCTGCGCCCGGAAAGGCGGGGCAATGGCCAAACCCATCGCCAACACGATAAGTGTCAATATCTTCCGGAGATTCATGGCAACCTCGCGAGGATCATGAGGTCTTGCTATTCTACCGCAATATTACCCAAGCCGTAAGGGTCATTCTCCATGCGATCGATGTGCTGGGCGGCTCCGAACCTAGTGCGTCCAGATTAGCTTGCTCACTTGGGCATAGTATCTGGGATTTCCGATTTGGACCTCCTACCCGTGCCCATCGTACACTTCTCCTCCCATCGACACAACGAAACTTATCATTAGATCAGGCCCCAGCCAAGGTCGCGCGTTCCGATGGCCAGTATTGCACGTCTGACGAGCCGGGCTTGCCGCCCCGTCATCGATTTCTTGGACACCTCGCCGTCCCTTCCCAGTGTTCCCCAGACTTTGCAGCCGCAATCGGTGTGCTATCCGTTCGGCACCGGCAGCGGCCAGATCCGCCGCAGCATCTGGCCAAACAAGCGCCGGTGCAAATGCAAGACCCACCTTCGGAACTTTGCTCCGCAGGTGGGTCGCTACAAACGAGCCGGTTAAGATCTTGCACTTCTTAACTCATGAACCACAGGCCGCGGAGGCAGGCGTGTGCACTTTCTTTCGACAGATGCAACAACGCTCCTCGGCCGGCCAGTTCATGGTATTCATCCAAGATATTCAAGGTACGCGCCCGTGTCAAGACTGGAGGAATCGGTGTCAGAACCATTTCCATTGCCCCTCGCTTCCGGCTGCCTCACAGGGATTGGTGAAGCCTTTGGAGAATCCATTCGCGGACTATGGTCGTTTCGTTCACGCCTTTAGACCTCGCAAGCCGTCTCACGCGCTGAAGCTCTTGTGGGGGCAAATCGACACTCAGCGGTGCGTGTTTGGAGCGGGAAAACACGGGTTCGCCGACCTCCTCCAGAGCTTGTGCAAAGTCCGTGAGATCGTGCGTGTCCCAGAACTTCGCTAGCTCCTGAATGGAGTCAGTGTTCGGCAGTTTCTTCGCTCTCATACTCTCGCCCTCAGGTTCGGACCGAGAACAACGTTGAAATGGCAGTGTTCCTCTCTTATTTGACGATTCTACTCCAAGATGCTCGGTTCCGCTCCAGCCCTTCAAACTTGCCGTTGGGGCACGCAAATACTCCACTACAGTGAAATTCCTTGGCAAACTGCACCTGAGCTTATAGGCTAGAATCGGGCCGTGCGCCCGCCCGAACGGACCGGGCGGTGGAATTGTGCCGCTCGGCCTGACCTGACCCTTCGGGATATCGCAGACCCACACAGCGGGGTCTGCGCCATCCGGAAGGCTCGGTTGAGAGCTGAAAGCTGACTGCTGAAAGCTGCTTTTGACGGAACAAAGCGAGAATGTCTATGAAAACAAAGGATAATGACAATATGTCGCTAATCCGGCTCCTCCCCTTGTCTCCCCCAGCACGGCACCGCAATAGCGGGGGACACCCCCCAAACACACACCACGAGGAAAGACCGCAGAGGAGGGCACAATGCGCCTACCTCTGCGCTTCCGCACCCGAAAAATCGACGAACGATCCGGGAATGTCTATGAAAACAAAGGACAATGACAATTTGCCCGATACATTCTCCATCCCCCTGCTGCCTGCCGCAGCCTACTTGGCCGGATTGGAAACGCAATGCGGCAGGCTGGCGAAGTAGCCCTTCTGGAGGATGGGCGGCGCGCCCGATGTATCGAGGTCAAACTGGACGGTGACCGGCTTACCGGTGCTAGGGTCTGTCATTGCTCGTCCGTCCTGAGCGAGGACGGACTCGTCGATGGTAAACGTACTTCCACCGGTCTTTTGCCACTTTGCAGCATCAGCAAAGAAGCGGAAAACCCCCATAAGTCCATCGTAGGGTGGCCATGCGAACTGCGACCCGCCCGAGAACTTTACCGTTAGTTTGACACCCTGTGCAGTGGTGCCTGGCCACGTAAGAGGCGTGAACCCTGCGACTCCACCGTTGTAGGTCAATGGCTGTCCGTCGATGCTCATGGTCAGGCTGGCGACCGCATCCGACGGATGTGGCCGGAGTGCATACTTAAACTGCATCTGTCCGGACCCACTTGGGTAAAGAGCGCGCTGAACGCTTAAAGCTGCCTCAATGAAGCTCCGGAAAGTCGGCCCTTGGGGCTGGCCTGTCTTAGTTACGGCATTGTGAAACGCGGAGAGCGAACCGGAAGCGGGATCAAAGATGGCCTTAATCTCGTCTTGAGTAGCGTCCTGGGTGGCTTGGGGACTAAACGGGAACTTGGACATGAGGGAACCCATCTGCTGGCACACGCCCTCGCCATGCGCCGGAGGTGGGCCTAAGGAACTTACCCCGGTGATAGGTGCAAGCAACAGATTACTGACTATTTCATCGATATGAAATTCGCGGTCGGGGGCGACTAGGGTCATGGTCTTTACACCACCCTGCGCCGTCGTGGCGAGGCCCGCGCATTGGGTCTTGGCATCCTTCTGCTCGGGAGGCCCAGGTGTCTTATTGACTTGGTCCACGCAACCCTGGATCGCGATCAGATTCTCTACGTAGCTTTTGTTGGGCCCTCCGACCGGTAGCTCATCGCACTTGGGCGGGACAATGCTCGGAAGAACCTGGAAAGCTCGGGCGATGTCCGGCTGTCCGATGTTCGTGTTCAGATCTGCCAGGCAAAGCAGAGAGAGCAAGGGTGAGCGGTTGCTTGCTATCTTACCAAGCTTCTCCGAGGCGTCCGCGAGGTTGTTATAGGGGACCGCCACTCTTGCGTACTTCAAGAACTGGCGCCACTCAGTGATATAGTCGCCTTGGTATTGATGCGCGAGTTGTTGGTCGAGTTTCGCCGGATCGAAATTAGAATCGGTGCACCGGCCGACGACCCAGTCGTCTGCGTGAAAATACTTGTCCGGATTCTTAAAGGCGTCTTGCATGAATGCCCAACCGGCTTTCGTATAGGCTCCCTGGACTTCCTTCGTGTCGATTACCACTCCCGCTGATTCGGGGTAGATATGGCTGAAGTTGATCAACGGGGGCTTATTGGCCTTCGACGCTTCCGCCAGCAGGATGCGGTAGATCCTATCCGCCGCGGTGGCATGGCAGAGGTAACTGCGCGCGTGCCCCACCGTATCCGTGTTGTAGACGATCGAATAGGGATTCTCGCTGGTGAGCTGGTCGCTGTAGAAAGCGAACTGCTTCTGGGCCAACTTGACGAGCGCCGGGTCGAGTTCGCGCCCCGCAGCCCAGGTTTGGTAGAGCAACGAGGTAAGCCACGAGGCAGTATTCCTATCGTGATCGGAGGTGGTGATCAGATAAGCCTTCAGAGTGTCGTAAGGGACGTCAGACTGATCGTTGGGCCCAGGCTTGTCGGGAAGGCCCGCGAGGTTCCTGCGAAGGGTCTCCTGAGTTTGCGCGAAGAGGAGGGAACTGAAATCTTGAAAGTAGATCGTCCGCACGTCCGGATAGAGCTCTTTTCCTTCGTACAGTCCCCAGCCCATCGAGAACGGCCATCCATCCCGTTTGTACTGGGCCAGCGTCTCGACCTTTTGCCGGAGAGTCTCGAGGTGGTTGAGCGCATCGACGGTGGGGAGTTGTTGACCCGTCAGCTTCTCGGGGGAGATGCCCTGCGCCGCGTTCACCACTTGCGATTCCAGGTCCTTGTTCTTGACGAAAGAGACAATGAATCCAATCATGACGAAGAGCAGTAGGCCCATCGACGCTGCCAGCAGCACTCGTCGCCACAAGCTGGTCTTCGAACTCGAGGCGCTTTCGGTGAGCGCGGAAGAATCCTTCAGCAGGACGTCGTTGAAGAGGTGGGGAAGGAAGGTCCACTGTGGAACCCGGCGGGTCTCGCCGCCCTCGGTGACCACGGGGGAGCGCGCGCCTTGGGCGGCGATGTTGCGGATATCGCGGACATCGAAGATCCCTGTGGCGCGGATCGCTCCTTGGCCGGCCCCGGGTGTCATGGACTCCTCTTTGACCAGCGCGGGCCCGGGAGCATTGATTACAATCGGGCGAACCCCGCTGAAGTAGAAGCCGCGCAGGAATGGTCCGGTCCTCAACTGGCTCGGCCGGCACAGGTCGACGAGCAACTGGACGAGCATCTGACGGAGTTTCCTGAACTCACGCGGAAACTCGTACACGGAGGGGCGCTTCGCCATGTCAAATTCGCGGGGAAGGAAGGTGAGGCGCTTGTCCGACAGGGAATAACCGAGTTCATCGAAGGCGGCGGAAACGCGAGCCGTTTCCTGCTCGGCGTACACTTCTCCGGCATAAGAGACCATGGGGAATGTTGCGCCCAGCACCTGGGTGGCTTCTTCGTTGCTCAAATTACGGACGTAATCCTGGAAGAACTGAAGGCGGTCGGCGCGTGTGAAAAGCACGTAGACCGGCAGGCTGATCCCCAGGATGTGGGAAACCTCGCGCAGCCGCGTGCGCATCCGTTCCACGCTGGCGGCGATCGCCTCCGCCGCGCCGGGCTTCATGAAGGTCTCGGAGTCAACGCAAACCAGGGCCGCGCGCGGCGCCTGCGTTTCCTTGCCGAACACGGAGTGCAGGCGCCCCGGAGCGAGCCTCTTGACGAACTTCGCCCATCGTGCAGGCTCGGAAAGAACCGGGCCGCCTGCCTCCGCGAGAATGAACGGGCGCGCGAACCAGAGGTTTACAGCGCGGGTGGGAACGGGGACCTTCTCCTGTCCCGTGTGCCCGGCCAGCAACTCTGCCTCGAGGCCGGAGTGCTGAACCACACTGGTTTTTGCCGAGCCGCTCTCACCCAGCAGGAAGAGCGCTGGGAGATTGCCGAGCCTGGCATGGCGTCCCAGCGACGAGGCCTGCAAGCGCGATTCGGCTTCCCGCATCAGGACGTCGATTTCAGCAATTCCGGAGGCCCCTTGAGCGGTTTCCGCCGCACGCTCTTTGTCTTGGGCTCTAAACCACCACACGAGGGTAATGAACGCCGCAACGCCGATCACGGCCAGGACAATGCGCAGTATCCAAAGGTGGTTCCCCTGCAAATGCAGCCAGGAGGGAACAAACCAGGATAGAACCAGCCAGGCGATGAGGCCCAATGCTGCAAGCCAATACTTTAAGGTGTTTTTCACGGCAACTCCTAACACTAGTTGCTAGTGCCTAGTGGCGAGTGCTTAGTGTTTCCAGCAGACCTTTGACTCCGGGCACTAACCAGCCACTAAGCACTAAGCACTAGGCACTAGTCACCGACTGATGGTGGAGGCTGTGGAGTGCAACACGAGTGCCTCTGAATTCAAACTGAACTTGAAAACGGCAAACAAGAGCAGAGCCAAGACGAGAAACCCGAGCGCCCCAAAGGCCAGCCGTCGCGCCCACGGGTCATAGGCTTTGGTTCGCACCGCGTCGTGCGGGGGAGCCCAGTGCGGCGACAAAGGGCCGGGTCCGCCGCGAATTCGCTGCATCTTCTCCCCCATCGCGCTCAGAACCGGACGAACGCCCTCTTGGCCGCTCAGGCTATAACGGCCCCGGTATCCCAGTTCCAGGCATAGGGCGAAGACTTCCATCACATCGGCGACCTGTGGAGAATCGCCGCGAGCCAGAAGGCGGTCGATGCAGTGAAAGAAGATCTCTCCCGCGTTGTGACCGCCGAATAACTCTTCCTGCAAAGGCATCCGAGGCCAATCGGCGAAGACAGGATCACCCGAGCTGAGAATCGACTCGTCCAGGAAAGCCACGACGGCAAACGTGGCCAGACGAGTATCTTCCACGGGGTAGGCACTCGCCATGGCTGCAGCCTCGGCGGCACGAATCGCGGCCTTCATCTGATTTCGGAATACTCCTGCATCCGTGGCCACCTGGCGGTTGGTGCGGAAGCGCGTGATGGCCGTCAGCACCTCCTGGTAGATCAGGGCCAGATTGTCACGGCCTTGCGCCGGCGCGGGCCGGGGACTTTGCGGAAGCGCGGACTGGTTTCCACCCATGTTCGAAACCTCACGATTCTTGCGCAGCGCCGGCCTTTAGGCCGGCACCTGCCGACCCTTCGCTCCGCTCAGGGCAGGCTCTGAAGGTCGGCGCCATGCGATTATTCAGTTTCCAAGACAACCAGGAGTTCGACCCGCGGGTTGGGTATGTCTCCCGGAACATAAACCCCTACGCGGCGCGTTTGAGCGATGTGATCCCAGCAGCCGCCCGTCCTGCTGATGGCGAAGTATTGACTTTCCACTCGCGGCGATACCGCGGCAGGAGGCACGGACATATGTGTCAACTCCATGCCCGGCATAGCCCTCTGAACCAATTTCGGCACAAACTGGGCGGAACAGACTTTGACGACCTGCGATGTCCTGGTGATCAGTTCCGCGTCGCCGATCGCCGACTGAACGGCGAGGATCCAACGCGCCCGGTCCAAGCACCGCTGATCGGTGACGTCGCCTTCGTAAAAGTAGTTGGCGACGGCGCGGAGCGGAATAGAAATGCAATTTGAAGGCGCCAGCAACTCGAGATGCGCCCGGATGTGCCGCTCGAGCTCGCCAAAGCACTGGTCAAGTGAAAGGTGATTGTAGAGAGGAAGATTCTGCGGATGGGAGTCCAGAGCGAATGTACACAGCGCACCGCCCAACCGCAGCAGTTCCGTAAACAGCTCTGCCGGGTGCGCGCTGGGCGATACGAACATGTGGCGCAGCGGCCCCAGACTGGAGTTGACGGCGTGCAGGAACCAAAAGCGGCTGACTTCTTGAGCTGAAAGCCCCGTCCGGAACTTGCCGCGCCCCCGGCCATCCAGCGCAACCGTGGCGCTCTTATCCTGAAGAATCTCAATCAAGCGGCGGGTCATCTTCATCAGCGTTTGACTGGCGTTGATCTGAAGGCAGGGCGGGATGAAGTTCTCATCGTAAATGTAGTTGCCCGATCCGTCCCTTTTGACGCGGCCGATCGGCAAGGTCCGCATTTCTCCCGCATCTTCCGTTTCGAGGAGCAGACGAATGTTCTTTCGTCCCAGTTTCAGAGCCTTCTCATCGAGACCGGTATTATCATCGGGCAGGGTTTTTTCTTCCGCAACATATCTTGTGCGCCCCTTGTCTTGCTCCACGGTAAGAGCGCAATTCGCAGCCCCGAGCTTGTGGGGCGGGACTGTCAGGAGTACCGTCAGGCTCTCGCTGGTGGGAGGAAACAGTTCGCTGATGCTGCGCGCCGCGGGAACCGGATCGCTCTCCGGAATGTTGAAGGTGAGCCCGTCCTGAAAAATGCCGCGCGCATGGACCAGCGCGACCGTCCCGTTCCGCAAAGCCTCTGCATCGAGTTCGAGACCGGCCAAGCCATAGGGCTCAAACCACAAGTTGGAAATTTGAAAATGCGTGACTTCTTCAAAAAAACGCCCCTGCACTTGAAAATGGTGCGGGCCGAGGTGCATGCCCTCCGACCAAACGACTTTGGACAGTTGCTTCATGGATTTGATCCGATAGTTCGGGGTAAGGCCAATCTATCATCTAACCCCTTACTTTTTCAACAGAATTCCGGTGGCGATTTCGTGATAGAATGCACTGAAAAGGCGAATGGTGGGTCATCCATGGAATTTCAGGGACGTTACCAGATACTTGAGCTGCTGTATGACGGTGAAGCGAAGACTTTCCGCGCGCGCCAGACTTCATCCGGCCGCGCCGTGCTTGTTCATCAGCTTTGGAAAGAGCGGACCCCTCCCAATCAACCCGATCTCGGCTCGATGTTTTTCAGCTTTCTTCGCCACGCCACTGCCGAGGAGATGAAGGTCTTGATCGACATGGGCGAAGACGCTGGCCGGGTTTTTGTCGTGACCCAGGATCTGCCTATCTTTCTCGATCTTCGGCAATGGCTGCAATCGGTGTCAGGGGCTCGGGAAGGTGCCCCGAGGCCGAGCGCGCCTAAACCCGCCCCCAGCGTTGCAACCGCGCCTGCCAAACCGGCCGTTCGGTTATCACCAGAGGCGAGTCGAGAAGGTGTGACATCGCTGGAAGCAACGCAAGCCGAGATCACGCCGAAAGTCGTTGCGCCCTCAACTCCTCCGCCTCCGAAAGCGAAGGAGGAGGCCGGTGAGTTTACCAAGGTTTTCTTCGGCAAAGAAATGACGAAGCCGCCCGCGCCCGCGCCGCCGCCGCAGAGAGCGAAGGAAGAGGCGGGCGAGTTCACCAAGGTCTTCTTCGGCAAAGATATGCCGGCGCCCGCTGCGCCTGCTCCCCCTGCACCTGAGAAGCTAACCGCACCACCCGTTGCGCCGCCGGCACCGAAAGCGAAGGAGCAGGCGGGCGAGTTCACCAAGGTCTTCTTCGGCAAAGATATGCCGGCGTCCGCTGCGCCTGCCCCCCCTGCACCTGAGAAGCTAACCGCACCGCCCGTTGCGCCGCCGCCGGCACCGAAAGCGAAGGAGCAGGCGGGCGAGTTCACGAGGGTCTTCTTTGGCAAAGATATGCCGGCGTCCGCTGCGCCTGCCCCCCCTGCACCTGAGAAGCTAACCGCACCGCCCGTTGCGCCGCCGCCGGCGCCGAAAGCGAAGGAGCAGGCAGGCGAGTTCACCAGGGTCTTCTTTGGCAAAGATATGCCGGCGTCCGCTGCGCCTGCCCCCCCTGCACCTGAGAAGCTAACCGCACCGCCCGTTGCGCCGCCGCCGGCGCCGAAAGCGAAGGAGCAGGCGGGCGAATTCACACGGGTTTTCTTCGGCAGCGAGATGCCCGCGCCTCCTTCCGAGCCAGGGCGCGCGGCCACCCCGCAGCCTGACCAGCCCCGTCCACCACAGGGAGCGGGCGAGTTCACCAAGATCTTTCGGCCTGATACAGTGAAAGCACCGGCCGCACCTTCGGCTGGGGCTACGCCGCGGCCGCCCTCGCCGTCTCCGATCCAGCCTCCTGAGCAAACGGCCCCTGGCGAGTTCACTCGGCTATTCCATCCCACTCCTGAGGCGGGACGGCCGGCGGGGGCCTCGGCCCTGCCTGGTTCGACCCAATCGGCGGTCCCCTTACCCGGTTCCTCGGGCCAGCAAGGGGCCGGAGACTTCACCCGGTTGATTCAAGGATACCAGCCAGGAAGAAGCGCGGCGACACCTCCGATCCTGGAGCAACCGGCGCCAGCCTCAGCTCCTCCGCCGGCGAAGGTCGCGGGAACGGGGCCGGGCGAGTTTACAATGCTTTTCCGGCAACCCCAGGACCAAGCGCCTGCCGTGGCGCCGCCGCCCCCCGCCGCGCAAGCCCCATCGCCGGCGCCACAGCCAAGTGAGCCGGATGAGTTCATGCGCATGTTTGAGCTTCCCAGCGGAGGCGGCGGTGGTTCGCCACAGGGGGCAACCGCCGGCCCGCCGCCGGCGGCACCACCACAACCTGCCGGTCGCGCGGTTCCGGCGATTCCGATGCCATCCGTCGCGCCTCCTCCCGCTCCCGCCGTGCCGCGCGCTCAAGTTCCGGTGGCACCCACGCCGGCGGTACCAAAGCCACCGCAGTACCGGGTCCCCGCGCCGCAGGTTCAACAGCCCGCGGCGCCTCCCGTGTTCACGATGCCGCCCCAACCCGCGATACCGCAAATACAGCCGGTGGCGGTTCCGGCGCCTGCACCTCCGCAGGCCGCTCCCCCTCAAGCCGGCAAACTTAAGTCCATTTTGCCACTCCTGATTCTGGGCGGACTATTCGTTATTGCCGTGATCGTTGTGGTTGTCTTCGCGCTAAAGCACTAGCAGGTTGGGGAACGACCCGATAAGCTGTCATCCTGAGGAGCCGCAGGCGACGAAGGATCTCCGCAGTTCGTTGAAACAGCAACTGCCGGGATTCTTCGCTTCGCTCAGAATGACACAGGTGCGAGCTTTTTTCCGCAGCCTGCGCGTTCAGGGCCAAGAAGCGACAGTCGAATCTCCCGAATCGAGGTCTGGAGTTTGAGTGCATCGGTGCGTCAGGAGGAGATCCTTGCCCAAAAGGATGCGCGCGAACTGGAGCGCCTAGGCTATGCGCAGGAACTTCTCCGCGGCATGGGCGGCTTTTCCAACTTTGCCATCTCCTTTTCCATCATTTCAATTCTAACCGGCGCCGTCACTCTGTTCGACTACGGCCTGACGATGGGGGGGCCGCTGGAAATGACTCTCGGCTGGCCCTTAGCCACCGCAGGGACACTCTTGGTTGCGCTGAGTATGGCGGAATTATGCTCAGCGCTGCCCACCTCGGGAGGCATGTACCATTGGTCGGCGGAATTGGGCGGGCCCACCTGGGCGTGGTTTACAGCTTGGCTGAACATCGTCGGCTTAGTCACCGCCATCGCCGGGATTGACTACGGATGCGCGGAGTTTCTGGTCCCCCTGCTCGGACTCGGTTCGCGGCCCTCCACGCTCCTGCTGATTTACGGCCTGCTCCTGTTGACCCACGGGGCGATCAATCATTATGGGATCCGCTGGGTGGCGTACCTCAACGACCTCAGCGTCACGATCCACATCGCTGGGGTTGCGGTGTTGATGGGTGCCTTGTGGTTTCTTGCTCCCAAACGGCCCTTGACTTTTCTGCTCTCCGGCTCTTCCTCAAGCACAATTCGCGCCCCCTATTTCTGGCTCTTCTTGCTGGGGCTCCTCCAGGCGCAATGGACCTATACCGGTTTCGACGCCTCGGCGCACGTGGCCGAAGAAACCGTGGACCCACGCCGCCGCGCGCCCTGGGGGATGGTGATGTCCGTCTTGGTCTCGGGGTTCTTTGGCTATCTTCTCATTCTCTCGTTGACCTGGGTAATCCCTGACGTCGGCCACGTCCTCAATGCCCGCGACTCCAGCGGCCAGCCGCTTCCGGCGGTTCTGGCGATCGTCGAGGCGACGCTGGGTGAGTCGGCAGGCAAGGCGGTGCTTGTCCTCACCGTTCTGGCCATGTGGTTCTGCGGCCTCTCTGCCGTGACTTCGATTTCGCGTACCTTCTATGCGTTTGCCCGTGACAAAGGAGTGCCGCTCTCCAATCTCTGGAGCCGCATCAGCCCCCGCCATCAAACCCCTGCGGCGGCCATCTGGCTCTCCGTCGGGCTGGCCTTCGCGGCACTGGTTTATAGCAAAAGCTATTCCGTGGTGACTTCGCTCAGCGTCGTGGGGTTCTATCTTTCCTACATTATCCCGGTGTTTCTGGGTTGGCGGCGGAAGAAACTCTGGAGAGAGAAGCGTGGCCCCTTTCATCTGGGAGCGCGCAGCAACCTGATTAACGGGTTGGCCGTGGTGTGGACGGTCCTGGTCTGCATTTTGATGGTAATGCCGCCCAATACGCGCGCCGGGCTGGCCATCCTGGGCGTGCTCGCCCTCCTGTTCGCGCTTCACCGGCTCACCGGTCCGCATGAGATCCGGAAACCGCTCTGGGACTTCGCCCAGGAAGCTCCTGCCGCTTCCCTGAAATCAGTCAAGACGGAATGAGTTCATTCCATGAGGCGCCGCACAAACGCAACTCGCTCGCGAACCGGCGCGACAGGCAGGTCCACCAATTCGTAACCAAGACTGCCAGTGCACTCCAGTTCGGTTCTCCGTGCCCATTGGAACGGTATTATAACTCTCGCTTGACTGCGAGGCTCGCTAGGGGTATATTCAGCGGCGTAGCGAAACCCATGCCGGAATAGGACTTACCCGTACATTCTTATGAGGAGGGGACCCATGCGGACAAGTGGTCTGTGGCTGATATTCTTGCTTGCCGTCGGTGCGGTCGCGCAGGCACAAGACATTGACATTCCTTACCAGAAGTTCGTTCTCGATAATGGGCTCACATTGATCGTGCACGAAGATCACAAAGCGCCCATTGTGGCGGTGAACCTTTGGTATCACGTTGGATCGAAGAATGAGAAGCCAGGGAAAACGGGATTCGCGCACCTCTTCGAGCACCTGATGTTCGGCGGCACCCAGCACGCGCCGGGAAGCTACGCCAAGGCGCTCGAAACACTTGGCGCAACGGATTGGAATGGTACGACGGCCTTTGACCGGACCAATTACTTCGAGAATGTTCCCGCCTCCGCACTCGATACGGCGTTGTGGATGGAATCGGACCGGATGGGGTACCTCGACCTGAGCCAGAAGACACTGGATTTGCAGCGGGGCGTGGTTCAGAACGAGAAGCGGGAGGGAGAAAACGAACCTTATCGGCTTACCGAGGAGTACATTCCGGAGAACACCTATCCCTTCGGGCATCCTTACTCCTGGGACGTCATCGGAGAAATGGCGGACTTGGATGCCGCCTCGTTCAAGGACGTGGACGAATGGTTCAAAACCTATTACGGGCCCTCCAACGTTGTGCTGGTGCTGGCCGGAGATATCGACGTGGCCACCGCAAAAGCGAAAGTCGAAAAGTACTTCGGAAATATTCCTCCGGGGCCTCCGGTGACGCACCAGCAGGTCTGGATCGCCAAAATGACGGGAACTCATCGCGAAGTCACCCAGGATCGCGTGCCTCTGCCGCGGATTTACATGGTTTGGAACGTACCAGAGTTCGGCAGCGCGGATGCCGATTATCTTGATCTGGTTAGGTCCTGTCTGGGCGAGGGCAAGACTTCACGGCTCTACAAGCGGCTCATTTACGACGACCAGATCGCCAGCGACGTGGCCGTTTACAACGACGCGCGCGAAATTGGCGGCCAGTTTTATATTCAGGTGACGGCGCGACCTGGACATGGCGTGGATGAGCTTGAGAAAGAGATCAATGAGGAGCTGTCGCGATTCCTCAAAGAAGGGCCGACACCTGAGGAGTTGCAGCGCGTCGAGACGCAGTATGTGGCGGGCTTCGTGCGCGGCATCGAGCGCATTGGCGGATTCGGAGGAAAATCCGACCGACTGGCCCAGTACGCCGTCTACACCGGGAACCCGGACGGCTACAAGGTCACGCTCAAACGGATACGAGAGGCGACGGCGGAAGACTTGAAGGCCGCGGCAAACCGCTGGCTTGCTGACGGAGTCTACATTGCCGATGTTCTGCCGTTCCCGGAGTACAAAGCAGCGCAGGCGGGGGCCGATCGATCGAAAGCACCGGCGCTCGCGACGCCGCCGGAGTTGAGGTTGCCCAAGCTGCAGCGGGCCACATTGGCCAATGGACTGAAGGTGATCCTGGCCGAACGTCACGACGTGCCGCTGGTAAACCTATGGATCGCCACCGACGCCGGCTACGCAGCCGACCAGTTCGCCACCCCGGGCACCGCCAAGCTCATGGGCGCCCTGTTGATTGACGGCACGAAATCGCACAACGCGCTCGAGATCAATGATCAGACCGCTTTGCTGGGAGCGCAACTCGAGGGCACCTCGAATTTGGATTTCTGCTATGTGCGCCTATCCGCGCTGAAGGCCCATCTCGATCCATCGCTTGAACTGTTCGCCGATGTCGTTCTCAATCCCTCGTTTCCCGAAGCCGATTTCAAGCGGGAACAGAAGCTGCAACTCGATGCGATCGAACAGGAACAAAAAGAACCGTTCTCGATGGCTTTGCGGGTCTTCCCCAGACTGCTGTATGGACCTGGCCACGCCTACGGCACTTCTTTGACGGGCTCAGGCACCGCCGCCAGCGTGCAGAAAATCACGCGCGACGATCTGGTGAAGTTTCATCAGACTTGGTATCGGCCCAACAACTCGACTCTGGTGGTGGTGGGCGATACAACGCTGGCCGAAATGACGCCGAAACTGGAAAAGCTGTTTGCTGGCTGGAAACCGGGAGAGGTTCCGGTGAAAAACGTCACGGCAGTTCAACTAGCGCCCAAGCCTGTTGTTTACCTGGTGGACAAGCCGGGCGCCAGCCAATCGTTGATCCTAGCAGGGCATGTCGGAGTGCCGCCCAACACCCCCCAAGAAATCGCTATCCAGGCCATGAACGATGACATTGGCGGGACGTTCAGCTCACGCTTGAACATGGACCTACGAGAGGACAAGCATTGGGCGTACGGAGCCTCCAGTTTCCTCTGGGGGGCGCGAGCGCAGCGGCCGTTCCTCATTTTTGCGCCTGTGCAGACGGATAAGACGAAGGAATCGCTGGCTGAGGTCAATAAAGATCTGCGTACGTTCTTGACGGACCGGCCGGTGACGAGTGAGGAGTTGGCGCGAATCCAGGCGAATGAGACACTCACTTTGCCCGGCTCACGCGAGACGCTGAACTCCGTTGGGAGTTCCATTACGGATCTCATTCAATTCCAATGGCCCGATGACTACTACAACACCATGTCAGGGAAGATCCGCGCGCTGAAGACAAGTGATTTGGACGCTGCCGCGAAGCAGGTGATCCATCCGGACAACCTTGTTTGGGTGGTGGTGGGCGACCGAGCCAAAATCGAAGCAGGTATTCGGGAATTGGGTATCGGAGAAATTCGCTACATCGACGCCGACGGAAATCCGATTTGATCAAGCCGTCATGGCTGCTCTTGGAATGACAGCCTGAGTGGGGATGTCACGCAGACTCTTGAAGCCGCCCTTGGGCGATTTAGAGAGAAGGCGTACTGGCACATGCTGACTTGTCCGCCACAAAGCGTTCGATCTCTTCCAGCAAGGCGGGAACGATCTCTTCTTCGCTGACTCGCCGGATGGCTTTGCCTTCGCGGTAGATCATGCCGTTGCCGCGTCCAGCAGCCACGCCGAGGTCTGCTTCGCGAGCTTCTCCCGGCCCATTCACGGCACAGCCCATGACTGCCAAGCTTAGAGGCATCTTAATGTGCGCGGTGGCCTGCTCGATTTCGGCGGCGATTTTGAAGAGGTCAACTTCCAGCCGCCCGCAGGTGGGGCAGGCAATTACCACCGGTCCGCGGCTGCGCAACTCCAGCGCCTTGAGCATTTCGTAAGCGACGCGGACTTCCTCGACGGGGTCGGTGGCCAGGGAAACGCGAATCGTGTCCCCGATTCCTTCCGCCAGAAGAATTCCCATGCCGACACACGATTTGACCGTCCCGGTGAACTGGGTTCCGGCCTCCGTGATTCCGAGGTGGAAGGGATAATCAACCTGTTTGGCAAGCAGGCGATAGGCCGCAACGCAGAGTCTTACGTTGGAGGCTTTCAAAGAAATGATCGTATCCTTGAATCCAAGTTCTTCGAGAATGCCGATATGATAGAGAGCGCTTTCAACCATGGCTTCCGGCGTCGGGTAACCGTATTTCTCGAGTAGCCGCCGCTCCAGCGACCCCGCATTGACGCCGATGCGGATAGGTACCTTCCGATCCTGCGCGCTGCGCACCACCAGGCGAACTTTATCCGCCTCGCCGATGTTCCCGGGATTAATCCGCAACTTATCCACTCCGGCATCGAGCGCCATCAGAGCGAACTTATACTGAAAGTGAATATCCGAGACGAGGATCGAGTCGGGGCAGCGCTTACGAATCTCGGGTAAGGCCTTTGCCGCTTCCAGGTCAGGGACCGCAAGGCGCACGATCTCGCAGCCCGCCGCCTCCATCTGCTGGATTTGCTCGACGGTCTTTCCAACCTCGCGCGTATCCGTCTTGGTCATCGACTGTACGACAATGGCGGCGTCGCCACCGATGGTGAGGCGGCCGACCCGCACGGCACGCGTCTTTCGCCGAGGAGGGAAGTGTTCGGTGTCACTAAAGTTCATGAAGTCCTCAGTTATCAGTTCTCAGTCTTCAGTCGCTGGCTGTCAGCCTCAGACCATCAGCCGCCAGCAGTCCCTAGTCCCTAACCCCTAGTCCCTAGCCCCTAGTACGGCCTCAGCGTCCTCATGATGTCATTGCACATGAGAAACACCACCAGCAACAACAAGAAGACGAAACCGACCTGCAGGAACCTCTCTTTCACCTTGAGGCTCAGGTCGTGGCGAATCAGACCTTCGACGAGCAGCAGGAGGATCACACCGCCGTCCATCACCGGAATGGGGAGCAAGTTGAAGATACCCAACTGCAGACTGATGAATGAGATCAACATGAGGAGCTCAGGGAACCCCGCTCGGTAGGCTTCTCCGGAGGCTTGCGCGATTCCGATGGGTCCGGCCAGAGTGCGCGGTGAGAGACGGCGGGTCAGGATCTTGCCGAGCACGTCGAAAGTCATCAGACAATCCCGCGAATTGTCCTGGACGGCTGCCGCCAACGCGCTGCCCCAGGTCAGTTTCTTCACCATCATGTCGCTATGAAAAGTAACGCCGACTCGCCAGCGTTTCTCTCCCATCACATCGGTAAGAACCGGCTTCAAAGTGGTCGAGAATTCCCGGCCGCCACGGAGAATTGAAAGCTGGACAGGCTTCCCCTTGCCGGCCTGAATGAGAAAGGCGACGCGGGGCCAATAGAGGACCGTTTTCCCGTCTACGCCGACTATTCGGTCCCCGGACAAAAGCCCCGCTTGGCCTGCCGGAAGCCCCGGCTCGACCTTGTCGATAACTCCAGGCGCGTAAGGGTACAAGCCTGCATCCCCCACGCGATCCGGCCCTGAGGCACGCGGTGTAAGCGACATACTCAAGGTTCTGCCATCCCGCTCGACCTCGACAGGCATAGCCTCGCCCACCGTCGTCACGATCTTCATCTGGAGTTCTTCCCAATGAGGGTTCTGAAGGTTGTCCAGGCGAACCACAAGGTCGCCGGGTTTTATGCCGATCTGGCTGGCGGGTGAGTCGGCTTCCACGTCCCCCACGCGTGCCGGCTGCTCTTCGAACGCGGGTTTCTGGAAGTGGAACTTGTAGAGCCCTGCCAGGACGAGCACGGCCAACAAAATGTTCATGGTCGGCCCCATGACCACCACCACGAACCTCTGCCAGCGAGGCTTGGCGAGAAACTCCCAGGGCTCGCCCGTCCGATCCGCGGAGGGATCGTCTCCAGCCATCCTCACGTAACCACCGAAAGGCAGGGCGCTGATGCGGTAATCGGTATCGCCCTTTGTCCAATGCAGCAGCCGTTTGCCGAAACCCAATGAAAAAACCAGCACCCGGACGCCAAAGAACTTAGCCGCCAGGAAGTGGCCGAGCTCGTGAACGAAGATCATGAGCCCCAGAACCAGCACCACCACCACTACATCTGTTATGAAGCTTCCCGCCATATTGCCGTTCACTCTTCCTAGACGAAGCCTGCGAAGAACCGCCTAAATTCTCGTTCCGAACGAAGCCAGGAATCTTGCCCACGTTCGGTTCCCGCGATCCGTTCGACGCACAGCCGGATTCCTCGCGCCGTCTGGAATGGCAGCGCCTACGGAGGCTAGTCAGAGCCTCGCCGGAGCGCAAGCTTGGTCACAACTTCCCGCGCGCGATTACGGGCTTCGTGATCACAACTCAGGACATCTTCAAGAGAAGTGAAGGCACCCGCCTGAGTTGTCTGCGCCAAAACCCTCTCGATCACTCGAGGAATATCCGAAAAACGTAGCCGCTCGGCCAGGAACGCCTCGACTGCAATTTCATCAGCAGCGTTCAGTGCGCAGGGCATGCAGCCCCCACTGCGCAGAGCCTGGCGTGCCAAATCCAGACAGGGGAAGCGCCGCGTATCCGGGGCTGCAAACCGCATTCTGCTGAGCAAGTTCAGGTCCAAGCGCGGCAATTCACCGTCCATGGCCAGCCGATCGGGATAATTCAGCGCATACGAAATCGGTAGCCGCATGTCAGGAACCGACATTTGGGCCATAACTGACCCATCCCTAAATTCTATCATGGAATGGACCGCTGATTCGGGGTGAATAACCACGTCG
>Ga0326727_10005038_pt1 | contig 38389 bp, 41 predicted proteins | sample MB2enrmetagenome_FD_207643 | JGI IMG/M metagenome (GOLD analysis project Ga0326727, IMG submission 207643) | Lab enriched peat soil microbial communities from McLean, Ithaca, NY, United States - MB29MY | ecosystem: Environmental > Terrestrial > Soil > Wetlands > Peat | place: USA: New York... | reverse complement strand
ATCAGGAAGGCTGCCGTCACCATGTGGATATACTCGCCCACCAGGTACATCATCAGCTTGGCGCCGAAGTACTCGGTGTGGTAGCCGCCGATCAGCTCCTGTTCGGCTTCGGGCAGATCGAAGGGGAGCCGCGTGGCCTCGGCGAAGGCGGCCACTCCGAAGACCATCAGCCCCAGCGGCTGCAGCATGGCGTTCCAGAGCCCGCTTTCCGCCTGCCGCAGGATGATCGTATCCAGCCTGAGCGAGCCGGACGCCAGCACGATGCCGAGCAGCCCCAGGCCCAGCGGCAGCTCGTAGGAGATCAATTGGGCGCTGCTCCGCAGGCCGCCCAGGAAGCTGTACTTGTTGTTGCTGGCCCAACCGCCCAGGACCACGCCGTAGACGGCGATGCTGCCCATGGCGAACACGTAGAGGATGCCGACGTTGATCCCGGGGGCAATGACCAGGCGGATCGGCTCGCGGACGCCCCAGCTTTCCGGCAACAGCCCACGGGGCAGCACGCTGCCGAAGGGGACCACCGCGAAGACGGCCAGGGCCGTGGCGAAGGTGACCACCGGGGCCAGGAAATAGAGGAGTTTGTCGACCCCGGCAGGGGTGAATCCGGCCTTGGAGAGCAACTTGCCGCCGTCGGCCAGCGGCTGTCCCAGACCCCATAGCCGCCAGTGCGTCAGCGGGATTCCCGCCCGGTTCGGCCCCAGCCGGTCCTGCACCCACGCCGCCACCCAGCGCTCGACGAGCACCAGGTAGGCCGCCGCCGTCATCACTCCGGCCAGGACCAGGAGGATCTTCACCAGGGCTTCCAGGGCAATGGCGAGCATGGGGGACGGGGAATTTGAGATTTCGGATTTTGGATTTCGGATTTCAGGTCTCAGCCACTTGCGGCTTCGCAGCTCCTAGGCCGTCTTTTCCGTTGAACTCCCGGCCAGCCGATTCAACTTCAGATCGACGCCGACGTCCGGGATGGGCCCCGCCGCGACCGCGAAATAAAGGATCTCACGGCTCAGCTCGTCCAGCACGGCCCGCTGCTGGTAAAGCCCGCGGCGGCCCAAGAGCTGCCAATAGAGGCTTCCCTCGGGGCGGACGCCCCAGGGGGGCCGAACGGCCATCGGCGAAGTTTGCAGGCGGTCGCCGCGATTGACGTAAGAGCCGTCGCGCTCGGCGAAGGCTGCGGCGGGCAGGGTGTAGTCCGCCCACTCCCCAAGCGGCGAAGGGAACAGGTCCTGCACGACCAAGAGCGCCAGCCCCTGGAACCGCCGCGCCACGGGCTCGTCGATCCACGGGGCCTTATAGCCGCCGGAAACCCACACTCCCCGGATCTCTCCGCTCCCCATGACGTCGAGGAATTGCTCGAAGGTCGGCACGCGGCCGGCGAAGTGGGCCAGCACTTCCTCGACGCCGCGGCGATTGGGGGCCTTTTCGGCCGACACCACGAAACCGCCCGGATACCGCTCGTCCCGAGCGACGGCCGGAACCGGCCCCAACGCCAGCTCGGCCCGCGGGTCAATCGACCGCAGCAGCTTTGCCAGCAGATAGGCCTCTTCGACGCTGAGATAGGGCGAGAGCAAGCCGCCGAGCCGCCCGCAGCCGCGGAGCCGCTCCCCCAGCTCGTCCAACAGCGAAGTCCAATCGGCCTGGGACGCGGCCGTGCCCGCGCGGCGACAGGGCACCGAGAGCCGGCGCGGGTCGTGTACCGAGTGGTAGCCGTAGCGCCCCTCGTTGCACATCCACCAGCGGTTCACCTCGGGATTGACCCGCGGCCGCAGCCGGTAGATGTGGTCCTGGTTCTCCTCGACCCAGATCGAGCAACCGCTGGCACAGCCGGTACACACGGCCGCGTGCGGGCGGAGGAACCAGACCCGCTGCTGATACAAGAAATCCTTGTCCCCCAGCGCCCCGACGGGGCAGAGGTCCACGACGTTGCCCGAGAGGTTGTTCCGCAGCGGGTAGCCGGGCATGACGTCGATTTCCTCGCGGGCCGCCCGGTGTACGACCATCAGCTCGTTGGTGCCGCTTTGCTCCGCGCAGAACCGCACGCAACGGGTGCAGAGGACACAGCGCTCGACAAACAACAGCACGTCGCCCAGGTCGCGGCGGCGGCTGGTGAAGGGCATCAGGTCCGTGCGGCGCGCAGCGCGGCCGTAACGGAAGAAGTAGTCCTGCAAGAAGCACTCGCCCGCCTTGTCGCAGATCGGGCAGTCGATCGGATGCCGCAAGAGCAGGTCCTCCTCGACCATGGCCCGGGCCTCTTGCACCTTGGGGCTGCGGGTGAGCACGACCATGCCGTCGGTGACGGCCAGATTGCAGCCGGGTACGAGCTTGGGCTGCATCCTGAGCCGCCCCGTCTTCGGCTCCGGCAGACCCACCTCGACCAGGCACATCCGGCAACTGCCCACCACGCTCAGCCCCGGGTGGTAGCAGTAGTGCGGGATCTCGACGCCCGCGAGCCGGGCCGCCTCGATGGCATTCAGCCGCCGCCCGTCGGGCACGTTGAGCTGCCGTCCGTCGATGGTCACGATGGCCATGACAAGGGATTAGGGATTGGGGATTGGGGATTGGTTGGTTGTCGCGGTGGACGCCATGCGGGCACGTGTGGATTCAGGGATTTGTGGGGTCGGGGCCTGCTCTTGCCCTTCCAATCCCCAATCCCCAATCCCCAATCCCCTCGCGCCCACCGCCGGCACGGCCGCGGTCACGTTGCAGCCCTGCGGATTGCTGCGGCGGATGTGCTCCTCCAACTCGCCGCGAAACTTGCGGATCGTGGTCTTGATCGGCCAGGCAGCGCCGTCAGCCAAGCCGCAGATGGTGGTGCCGGGCGTGATACCGATCCCCTCGCCGATCTCCAGCAGCAAATCGAGGTCCAGCAGCCGGCCTCGCCCCGCCTTGATCCGCTCGAGGATCATCATCGACCAGTGCGTGCCCTCGCGGCAGGGGGTACACTGGCCGCAGCTCTCGTGGGCGAAGAAACGGCAACTGTTGTAGAGGAAATCGAACATCGGATAGGTCTCATCCAGCACGACCAGGCAGCCGGTGCCCAGCCCCAGGCAGCCGGCGCGGGTGGGGCCGGCGAAATCCAGCGGCAAGTCCAGTTCCTCGGCCGTCAGCACGCCGGTGCTCAGCCCGCCGGGCACGACCGCCTTGGCGCGGCGGCCTTTCCACACGCCGCCGCCCATCTCTTCGATCACCTGCCGACAAGGCAGCCCGAGCGGCCCCTCATAGCAGCCCGGCCGGTTGACGTGGCCGCTCAGTCCATAGAGTTTCGGGCCGAAGCTGCCGACGTCGCCGTGGCCGGTGGGGTCGGGGGGGACTCCCATCGAGCGGAACCACTCCACGCCCCGCCCGACGATGTGGACCACGCAGGCCACCGTCTCGACATTGTTCACCACGGTGGGCTTGCGGAACAGGCCCTGGACGGCGGGAAAGGGGGGTTTGATCCGCGGCCAGGCCCGCCGGCCCTCGAGGCTCTCGATCAGCCCGGTCTCCTCGCCGCACACATAGGCCCCCGCCCCGCAATGGACGTGTGCGTCCAGCGAGTATCCGGAGCCGAGGATGTTCTTGCCCAGGTAGCCGGCGGCATAGGCCTCGTCCAGGGCGGCCTGCATCCGCCGCCGGGCCAACGGGTATTCATAGCGGATGTAGAGGTAGGCGGTGCTGGCCCGCGTGGCGTAGCAGCTCAGGATGGTCCCCTCCAGGACCTGGTGCGGGTCGGCTTCCATTTGCAGCCGATTGACGAACGTGCCCGGCTCGCTCTCGTCGCCGTTCAGGCAGAAGTAGATCGGGCCGGGATGGTTCTCGGGGAGGAAGGACCATTTCACGCCGGTAGGGAAGCCGGCGCCGCCCCGGCCCCGCAGACCCGCGAGCCGGACCATCCGCAGGACGTCGGCGGGAGCCAGTTCGCGCAGGGCCTTTTCCAGCGCGCGATAGCCGCCGCCGGCCTTGTAGATGGCCAGCGTGTGGCTCTCGGGCTTGCCGAAGTTCGCTGAAAGGACGGGCTCGAAAGGCGGCATGGGAAGAAATCAGGGATTGGGGATTAGGGACTGGGGATTTGCGAAAAGCCCTGCGACTGCGTCGCGGGGGTCAGGGCCGCTTGCGGCTTCGCATTTCACCCGCTCGACGAACTCGTCGATCTTCGCGCGGGTCAAGTTCCCGTAAAGCGTCTCGTTGACCAGCATGGCCGGGGCCAACTCGCAGGCGCCGAGGCACTCGGCCGGATAGAGGGTAACGCGGCCGTCCGCGGTCGTCTCGCCCGGGCGAATGCCCAGCCGCCCGGCCAGGTACTCCGCCAGCGACTCGCCTTCCCGGGCGGAGCAACTGATCGAGCGGCACATCCACACGCGAAATCGCCCGGCCGGCCGGTCCTGGGGAAAGAACTCGTAAAACGAGAGCGTGTCTTGCACCTGGGCGGGGGCCAGCCCCAGCAGCTCGGCAATCTCGACCACGGCCTGCGGCGGCACGTAACCCAGCCGCTCATTGACGGCGTGCAGTGCCGGCAGCACGACCGACTGCCGCGTGGGATACCGCGGGAAGAAGGCCGTGATGGCCGCCCGCAGGTCGTCGTCGAGCATTCGTTGGGCCGTGGACATGGCGTTTCGTCAGCGAGAACAGCCGCGGATGAATATCCGCGGGAACAGGGGTGCGGGCCGAGGACTCGGGTATGACTGGCTTACCACGGCGTCAGCACTGAGGTCCTCGAAAAGAGGAGGCGGGGCTGCCTCATAAGGGACGCAAGTTAGCCCGGCCGGAGACTCGCCCCGAAGCCGGATCGGCGGGTACAGCTCGCGGGCCGGCATTCCGCCCAGCGTTGTCCCTAACTCCCACACGGCAGCACAGTGCTCGCCCAGTTCCACTAGCTCTCGCCAGGGCTCGCTCGCCAGCCACAGTTCGTCGAGGGGGGGGCCCGGCGACCCCGCCCACGGCCCGCTCCGGAGGCGCAGGCCGTCGGATAACGCGGGCGGCGCCAAGCGGCCAAAACCCGGGGGCCCAAAGGCAGGGACGCGGGGCATGGCACTGAACGCGGGGTCAAGACGTGGCTGCGGCAACCATTTTGGACAAGTCGTCTCCAAGCGCAAACCGGGTGGGAGCCCTAGCCGCACGAGCCGTAGCGTTGGGGTGGGGCGGGGAAGGTCCATAATCACGATCTCGCCGCTCGCGGTGCTCGCTCCTATTGATACCCAGGCCGTGCACGACACCAACAACCCAGCGGCGAAGACCTGTCTGCGTGTTGCTGTCATTGCACCTTTGCTCCCTCCGTTCCACCCAGCAGGATGCAGAGCCCCCGGACGCAGTCCGGGGGCTTTTCCTCTGTCTTCGTCCCTCATCCTTTATCCTTCATCCTTGCCACTCTCACCTATCTAGCTCCGCCGCGATGATGTTCAGGCTGCCCAGCACGGCGACCACGTCGCTCAGCGTGTGCCCGCGGATCAAGTATGGGAACAGGGCGAAGTGGACGAACGAGGGGGGCCGGCAGCGGGCGCGGTAGGCCCGCGGCGAGCCGTCCCCGACGACGTAGAACCCCAGCTCGCCGTTGGGGGCCTCCGTGGCCACGTAGACCTCCTCGCAGGGAACCGTGAAACCACGGTTGGTCATCACTAGCTCGAAGTGCGCAATGAGCCCTTCGATCGAGGTCCAGACCGCGCCGGGCGGAGGCAGCACGGTGCGGGCGTCCTGGCCCACGTTGATCGGGCCGGCGGGCAGGTTCTCGATCGCCTGCCGCACGATCTTCAGGCTCTCCCACATCTCGGCCATACGGACACGGTAGCGGGCCAGGCAATCCCCTTCCCGCGCACAGCAGACCTGGAAGTCGAAATCTGCGTAGCTCAGGTAAGGCTCGTCGCGGCGGAGGTCGCGGGTAACGCCGCTGGCCCGCGCGACCGGCCCGCTCGTGCCGCGGTTGATCGCCTCCTCGCGCCCCAGCACCCCCACGCCTTGCGTACGGTCGATGAAGATGCGGTTGCGGCCCAGCAGCCGCTCCATGTCGTCCAGCACCCGCGGGGCCTCGTTCAGGAACTCGCGGACCAGCCGCACGGTCAAGGGCGAGATGTCGGCCATCAGCCCGCCCACGCGGGTGTAGCTGTTGGTGAAGCGGGCGCCGCAGAGGGCCTCGCAGATGTCGTAGATCTTTTCGCGGGCGTTGAAGGCGTACATGAAATGGGTGAAGGCCCCCACGTCCAGCCCCATCGCCCCCAGGCACAGCAAGTGATCGCTCAGCCGCATCAACTCGCACACCAGCACGCGCAGGTACCGGCACCGCGGCGGCACCTCGATGCCCAGCAGCTTCTCCACCGCCAGGTGCCAGGCGACGTTGTTGGACATCGGCGAGATGTAGTTCATGCGGTCGGTGACGGTCACGTACTGGTTGTAATCCAGGTCCTCGCCGAGCTTCTCGAAGCCGGAGTGCAGGTAGCCGATGTCGGGCACGGCCTCAACGACCCGCTCGCCCTCCAGCCGCAAGACCAGCCGCAGCGTGGTGTGCGTGGCCGGGTGCTGCGGACCGAAGTTCATCGTCCACAGGTAGGGCTGCGGGGCCTGCGGACTGGTGTCGGCAAGTGGCGCACGTTCTAGCGGCATGGTGTCGGGTGTCAGGTGTCAGTTGTCAGTGGTCCGTTGTCAGTCGTTTGTTGCCCGCTCTTAACGCCAACGGACCACGGACAACTGACAACGGACAACCCTCTTCATCCTTCCGCCCGCTGGAGCACGGAGAAGTTGTGCCGCTCCCCCCGCCCCTGCAGCGGATAATCCTTGCGGAGCGGAAAGGCCGTAAACGGCTCGGGCATCAGGATCCGCCGCAAGTCGGGATGACCAGCGAAGCGGATGCCGAACATGTCCCAGACCTCGCGCTCCAGCCAGTTGGCCGCCTCCCACAAATCCACCACCGAGCGGACTGTCGGCTGCGGATCGTTCAGCATGACGCGGACGGTCAGCCGGGCGTTGCTACGGGTGTTGGCCAACAGGTAGACCAGTCCGAAGCGGTCCTTGGCACCGCGGTAGTGCAGGTAGTCCACGCACGTCACGTCGACCAGCAGATCGAAACCCTCCTGATCCTTTAAGAACCCCAGCACCTCGTGCGCGGTGCCGGCCCGCGCAACCACCCGCGTCTGCCCGCGAAACTCGCTGGCGGGCAAGTCGCCGAAAGCGGCGCGGAGGGCGGCGAGCGTCTGGTCCATGAGCATGCGAAACAATCTCCGCAAAGCGGCGGACCAGGCTGGCGCCCGGTGCCCGCCCGCCCGCTAAACTTATTTCCGATCCCTAATCCCCTTGTTCCTCCCGCAGCGCCCGATTCGGCTGCTGGCGGGACGGCGCGCGGAATTCCTTGCCGCGCAGCGTCCCTTCCCGCTGGATCTTCTCCTGGAGGTCGACCACGGACTGGATGAGCTGCTCGGGCCGGGGGGGACAGCCCGGAACGTAGAGGTCCACCGGGATGAAGCGGTCGACTCCCTGCACCACGCAGTACGTGTCGAACACCCCGCCGGTCGATGCACAGGCCCCCATCGAAATGCACCACTTGGGCTCGGGCATCTGCTGCCAGATCCGCTGCAGGACCGGGAGCATCTTCATCACCACCCGGCCGGCGACGATCATCAGGTCGCACTGCCGCGGACTAAAGCGGAAGACCTCGGCGCCGAAGCGGGCAATGTCGTGGCGGCTGGCCCCGGTGGCCATCAGCTCGATCCCACAACAGGCCGTGGCAAAGGGCATCGGCCAGAGGCTGTACTTGCGGCACCAGCTCACCAGCGCGTCCAGCCGCGTCGTGGCGACCCGCTCCTGGAGGTCTAGCGCCATCGGAAGACCCCCTTCCACCAGTCGTAGAGGAACCCCAGAGCCAACAGGCCCAGAAACACCATGGCCCCGGCGAAGATCAGGTCTTGGCTGCCGCTCGCGGCGGCCGCGGGCGACCGCAGGGCCACCGCCCAGGGATAGAGAAAGAGCAGTTCTACGTCGAACACCATGAAGGCGATGGCCACCAGGTGGAATCGCACGTCGAACCGCCGCCGGGTGTCGTGGATCGGGTCCATGCCGCTCTCGTAGGGCATCTGCTGGACTCGCCCCGGCCGCGTGGGATTCACCAGCGCGGAGATCGCCAGCAGCACCCCCGCCAGCGCCAGGACGCAGGCCACGAGCAAGAATACCGGCAGGGCTTCGCCCGTCTCCATCGCGCCTACCCCCCTACCGCCGGAGATTCCGGCAGTGTGACATTCTAGCGCGACTGCCTAGCAGCGGTCAACCCGGGGAGCGGGGGCGGTGGCTTGCGAAGCCGCTAGCGGCGGTCGATCTCAGCCTCTCCACGCGGGCTCAATCAGAAAATGTCGAGCGCGAAATGGCCGCCCTCATAGTAGCGGCGGGGCTGCGGGTACTCGTTGTGCCACTGGCGATTGTAGACCGGGATCTGCATCTCGGGCGGATACCGATAGTACATGTTGGAGGAGCTGCGGTAGTAATCGGGCCCCCAGAAGTTCTGTGGATAATAGACGTAAGGATAGTGGTACAATCGGTTCCAGTCCTGGGTGCTGTAGTTCTGGCCCCATTGGCGGCCGAAGGCCTGGTCGGCCCGGGCCTCGGAGTAACAGGCCCAGGTCCCGATGGCCCCTGCACAGCAAAGCGCGAGCGTTAAGCGGCGGATCATGGTATCCCCCCTTGTTTTCCGGCGAAGCCTGGATCGGCTACAAACAGCATCGGCAGCCGTTGCCATCGGCATTGAAAGAATATCCGGCACAGGCCGCATAGGCCGAACGGCCGTCCCGGGGGATTGGAAGGAGGCTGATTCTTATCCAGACTTCCCGCCTTACCGATTAGACCTAAAGCCCCCCCGCTGCTGCGGCCAGTCCCTCGCGGTAAGTCGGATACAGAAGCTGCACCCCCAGTTCTTCGAGCATGCGGGTATTGCGGACCCGCTTTTGCCCCGCCCCGCGGCCAGGGCTGGCCGTTTCGCTCTCGCAGAACGTCGGCGGCGGCGCCCCGAGCAGTTCTGCCAGGCGACCGAGGTACTCGCGTCGCCCGACCGGATGGCCATCGGAGACCAGGTAGGTTCTCGGTGGGTGGGGGCAGGCTTCCGCCGCCAAGACCACCGAGGCGGCGTCGTCGACGTGGATCAGGTTCACCCAGCAGCCCACCGGGACGGCTAGGGGCCGCCCAGAGCGGATCTCGGCCGTCTGCGGCAGCCGGCCCGGTCCGTACAGCCCCGCCAAACGCAAGACGATGGCCAACTTGCCAAGCGGGTGGGCGGCCAATTGTTTCTCGGCCGCCAACAAGGCCTGGGCCGCCTCACGGGCCGGTCGACAGGGAGAATCTTCGTCGATCCACCCGCCGCCCGCCTCACCGAACACGCCGGTGGAGCTGATGAAAATGGCCCGCCGCGTGGCAGGCGAGAGGCTGTCGAGCACGTTGCGGAGGCCCTCGACGTACACTTCCCGCCGCGATTTCCCCCCGACGGGATCATAGCCGACACAATAAAGAACCGTTTCGGCCGGCGGCAGTGCCCGAAGACTGACCGGCTCGGTGACGTCGGCGACGATCGGGCGTACGCCCTCAGCGGCGATCTGGTGGGCGTGCTCGGCATGGCGGACCAGGCCGAACACTTCGTGCCCCATCGCCCGCCAGCGACGGGCGACCCGCCGGCCCAGATATCCGCAACCGAGAATGAGCTTGGTCATTGGGGGGAGTGGTTGGTGGCTGGTGCGAAGCCGCAAGCGGCTGCCGTCCTCAATCGTCCAGCGCCGCGGGCGGTGTTCCGCCTTGGGTCTGGGACTCCAGATAGGCGGTCAACAGCAGTTGGGCAGCCAACATGTCGACGCGGCATTTGCGGCGCTTGCCTGTTAGTTCCGCCTCGCGGAGCAGGTCTTCGGCCTCGACGGTGGTGAAACGCTCATCGAAGAACAGGACGGGCAGGCCGGTTGCCTGCTGGAGCCAGCGGCCGAACTGCCTAGCTTCCAGCGACTTGCGGCTTTCCCGCCCGTCCAGGTGCAGCGGCAACCCGACTACCCACAGCGTCACGGCCTCTTCGGCTGCCAGCCGCTGGAACTGCGCGGCATCCAGTTCGGGCGTGCGGCGGGTGTAGGTCTCCCAGGGGCTGGCGATGCTCCGCTCGGGATCGCTCACGGCAATGCCGATCCGCACGGTTCCATAGTCGATGCCGGCGATGCGGCCGGGGGGCCGGTCACCGCTAGGGCGCCCGGGATCGGTTGCGTCACGCGGTGTGCCCATCTTGGAGCCGCGTTAGATGTCGGAAGCGTGCTGGAGCGGGGCGCGTTGGGGCGGGGCGGGCCGGTTCAACCCCAGCCAATAACGGAGTGTCTCGCGGACCGCCTCCGAATAGCCGTCGAGGTCCAACGGTTTGCGGATATAGCTCTGCGCGCCCCAGCGGTAGGCGCCCGCCACGTCCTCATCCATATCGGAGGAAGTCAGCACGACAACGGGCGGGAACCGCAGCCGGTCTTCACCCCGCACCCGCCGCAAGACTTGCAGGACCTGCAGCCCGTCCATCTTGGGCATCTTCAGGTCCAGCAGCAAGAGGTCGGGCATGGGCGGCGCTCCTGCTTCCTTGTACGCCCCCACGCCAAACAGGTACTCGATTACTTCCGTGCCGTCGTGGACGACCTCCAGGCGGCAGGAAACCCCGCTATGGCTGACGGCATGGCGGAACATGGCCTCGTGGCCCGGATCGTCCTCCGCCAGCAACACGACTTTCTCAAACATCGCCATCCGTCCTCCGTCTCAGGCTGAAGAATCAAGAGCAGGTGAGGAAGTCTCGCGATTTCTCCGCTGCAGATACGTCCTTCTCCGCTATGAATGCGTGGAGGAATTCACACTGGTGCGGCGGAGCTTATCGCGGGCGCGGCTGAGAATGGGGCCAATGCTGTTCTCCGACATCCCGACGGCCGCACTGATCTCCTGGTAGCTTTTCCCCTCCAGGTGGTACATGCGAACGACCTGCGCCTCAGGGCCCTCGAGCCCCTCCAAGAGCCGCTCGATCTCCTCCTGATCGTCCAACCGCCGCTGGCCGCCGGGATGGGGATCGGCCAGGGCCTCCGCGGCATGCGGCGAGATGCCGTTGCTCAACCGCGACATGGCCCGGCGGGCCAACAACTCACGGATTACGATCCGCCGCGCGATCACTGTCAAGTAGGTGGCCAGACTGCTGCGGGCGCTGAAGTTCCTCAAGACGGCCAGGTCGTTCTTGATCACCGCGAGAAAGACCTCCGCGCAGAGGTCGTCGCGATCCTCGGGGGATAACCTCACGCTGCGGGCCTGGGCCGTGTGGCCGACCACGTGCAGCACCAAGCCCATGAAGCGGTCGACAAAGTCTTCCCACGCCCGAGGCTTCTTCTGGAGACACCGCTCCAGCAGGTTACGGTCGATTTCGGCGAGTCCCACGCTATGCGGTCCTTAAACGATGGACACTTGCCCCCGCACCACCCTCATCCGTGAGGGGCAGAGCCGCAACGGCGCTAGGCCCACGCCACGCGACTCACCTACCGATTCTAAACACCGGCCGCCAAAGAAACAAGGCTCTAAACCCACTTGTGGGGTATGGTGCCCGCACGTCCAAGGGCCACGGCGCTCAATCTCTTGCGCCAATCTCCCAATACGCTCCATCCAACCACGTCCGCCAGCATTCATACTTCGGGTTATTCAGTCTCGTCAGAATGAGTGGATTCCGCTGGGGCTTCGTCGGGCGACGAATGAGCTTCATTTTTGCTTCGTGCGGGGTGCGGCCGCCTTTCTTGACATTGCAACTCAGGCACGCACAGACCACGTTCTCCCAGGTCGTAGTCCCACCGCGGCTGCGGGGCAGAACGTGATCGAGGCTCAACTGGTGGATCTGGAAATGACGGCCGCAATACTGGCACAGATGCCCGTCTCGCGCCATGATGTTCCGCCGATTCAGGTGCAGGTGCTGCCGGGGCAGGCGATCGTACGTCAGCAAGCGGATGACCCGCGGCACCCGAATCTCGAAGTTGACGGCGCGGACCCAGTCGTCATGGGGCTGCTTGAACGGGGCGGACAACTGGCTGGCCTCGCGCCACGTGTCGAACGTGTAATTGGCGAACATCCCCTTCTGAAAGTGGATCACTTCGGCCAACTCGCGGCACAGCAGCGCGAACGCCCGCCGGGCACCGACGATGTGCACCGCCAGATAAAGGCGGTTGAGCACCAACACGCTAGCCGCCAACGGGCTGGGCGGAGGCGGGGCAACGGCCTCGGCCACGACCCCCGGCCTCTTCGTGCCGGCGGCCTTCTTTCCTCGGCGACTGGGCGACTGAACCCCGTGCACTGGCAGATCCCCCGCTCAGGCGGCAAAAATGGACAACCCCTGTGTGTGCGACGCCCGCGGTGCAGGGCCCGGGCACCAGCCCCAGTGGATCGCAGGCCGGCACCGGGCGATAGCCTGGTTGCGGCCAAGGGGGATTGTCCCCTTTTCGCCGCTGAAGTCCCATTGTAATCCGATCTCGCCCGGGATACCAGACCGGCGGCGAACTGAGCGGCGGCGAATGGGTGGTGGGGGGGATAGGCTTGCCTATTTTTTCTTACTGCCGAAGCAGGCAGAAAAAACCCGCCACGGCAGAAAAAAACTCGCCGGGACACCTTGCCACGCCGCCGCAGGGAACATTAGGATGGGAGGAGTCGAGGATACTTCCGTCTTCGCCGGCGCGCGCGGGCCGACACTCGTGAGGAGCAGGTCAATGATTCGATACTCATGCGATCTGTGCAAGCGGGATCTCGACCCCGAACAGGACCTTCGCTACGTGGTCAAGATGGAGATTTACGCCGCGTTGGCTCCCGCCGGCACGAGCGAGGAAGCCGGCGACTGCGACAGCCTCCAAGAAATCCACGAGGTGCTCGAGCACCTGCCAGATGCCGACAGCGAAGAGATCGGCGAGGACGTGTACCAGCAACTGCGCTTCGATCTCTGCCCGGAGTGCCGCAAGCGATTCCTCAAGAATCCGCTGGGGCGCGAGATCGCCGCCGTCAAAGCGGTGGGCTTCAGCAAGAACTGATCGCCGCTATTGAGGAGTCCCCAGTGAGCACCCGCGACGTTCTCCGCGTCGCCGTCATCGGCGGCGACGGCACCGGTCCCGAGGTCACGGCCGAGGCCGTCAAGGTTCTCAAGGCGGTTGCGGCGCTGGAAGGCATCCGCTACGAGCTGGTCGACTTCGACCTGGGGGGCCAGCGCTACCTCCGCACCGGCGAGACCTTGCCCCGCAGCGTGTTGGACGAGCTCCGCACGTTTCAGGCTATCCTGCTGGGCGCGGTGGGACATCCGGACGTGGCGCCGGGCATCCTGGAAAAAGGCCTGCTCCTGGAGCTGCGATTCTCCTTCGACCAGTACATCAATCTCCGCCCCGTAAAGCTCTATCCGGGCGTCGAGACGCCGCTGGCCGGCAAAGGCCCGGACGACATCGACTTTGTCGTCGTCCGCGAGAACACCGAAGACCTGTACGTGGGCATCGGCGGCTTCCTGAAAAAGGGCACTGCCGACGAAGTCGCCATGCAAACCGCCGTCTACACCCGCAAGGGCTGCGAGCGCTGCATCCGCTGGGCCTTCGACTACACCCGCAAGCGCAACAAGAAAAGGCAGCTCACGCTCGTGGCCAAGACCAACGTGCTGACCTATGGCCACGACCTCTGGTGGCGAACCTTCCAGGACGTCGCCCGCGAGTACCCCGACGTCAAGCCGGACTACAACCACGTCGACGCCTGCTGCATGTGGATGATCAAGAACCCCGAGTATTTCGATGTCATCGTGACCACCAACATGTTCGGGGACATCATCACGGACCTGGCGGGGATCCTGCAGGGCGGCATGGGCGTGGCGGCCGGCGGCAACATCAACCCCGAGCCCGGCGGCGTGAGCATGTTCGAGCCGATGGGCGGCAGCGCCCCGAAGTACACCGGCAAGAACGTCATCAATCCCATCGCCGCCATCGCCGCCGCCGCCATGCTCCTGGAGCACAGCGGCTACCCGCAGGCCGGCCGGCGGGTCAGCGCCGCCATCCAGCGCGTCACCGGCACCAAGATGAAGAGCCAGGCCGCCGGCCGTATGGGCCACGGCACCCGCCAGATCGGCGACCTGGTGTGCGAGGCGCTGGGCGATTAGGGAATGAGATTGGGGCTTTCCCAAAGCCCAGGAACTGCGTCCCTGGGTTTCCCGCGCTTGCGGCTTCGCAGCGCCTTGCCTCTCAGCAGATCCGCGGCATCTGTTCGCCGGACAAGAGGTCCAGGATTCGCCCGCCGCCCAACAGCCCGCGGACCTCGACGGTGCCGGCGTGCTCGGCCACCACGCGGCCCACGATCGCTGGGCCGTGGGCGGCCGGATGCCTGCGGAGGACCTCCAGCGCGTGCCCGGCGGCAGCCGGGGCGACCATCGCCACCAGCCGCCCCTCGTTGGCCACGTAGAGCGGGTCCAGGCCCAACAACTCGCACGCACCGGCCACCGGCTCGGAGACGGGAATCGCCGCCTCGTCCAGTTCGATGCCCACCCGGGCGTCCTCGGCGATCTCGCACAGGGCGGCCGCCAGACCGCCGCGGGTCAGATCGCGAAGGCAGTGGACCGCCCCTGGCCCGGCCGGCGGGCAACCTGCCAGCAGCGCCTCGACCAGCCCGGCCAAAGGCTCGCAATCGCTCGCCAGCGAGCCCTCGAAGCCCAGTCCCTCGCGGACCGACAACACGGCCATGCCGTGCCGGCCCAGGTCGCCGCTCAGCAGCACCACGTCGCCGGGCACGACCCGGGCAGGCGAGATGTCCACCCCGGGCGGCACCAGGCCGATCCCCGCCGTGTTGATGAACACCCCGTCCCCCTTGCCGCGATCGACCACCTTCGTGTCGCCGGTGACGATCCGCACGCCGGAAAGCCGCGCGGCGTCGCGCATTGAAGCCACGACCCGGTCGAGCGTCTCCAGCGGCAGTCCCTCTTCCAGGATGAAGCCGGCGCTCAGCGCCAGCGGCCGGGCCCCAGCCATCGCCAAGTCGTTGACCGTGCCATAGACGGCCAGACGTCCGATGTCGCCGCCGGGGAAAAAGAGCGGGTGTACCACAAAGCTGTCGGTGGTGAAGGCCAGCCGCGCCGTCTCGATCTGCAGGATCGCGCTGTCGTGCGGGGGTCCGGCCTGGCCGAAGGCCGCCAGAAACTTCGCCTCGATCAGGGCCCGCATCATGCGCCCGCCGCCGCCGTGGGCCAACTGCACCGTGTTCTGATCGGCCAACGGCACGGGACAAGACAATGCAAAGTCTTCCGGGCGATTGTCGGGCATGGCGATTCTCTTACCACAAAGACACAAAGAAGAGAAGAAGAATCTGAGTTCCAATTGGTGGGACTCGTACCTCGTCCCACCCTACTCCCTGCGCCTGCGGTAGCGAAAGTAGGCTGCGCAGGCCCCTTCGGCCGAGACCATCGGGGCCCCCAGCGGCCTGTCCGGCGTGCAGCGGACGCCGAAAGCCGGGCAGTCGGAGGGTTTCCTGTGCCCTTGCAGCACCGCGCCGGCGATGCACTCGGCCGGTTCGTCGGCCACAATTTGGCCGACGGCGAACCGTGTTTCCGCGTCGAAGGCAGCATATTCTTCACGCAGCCCGAGCCCGCTGGCCGCAATCTCGCCGATCCCGCGCCACTTCCGCGGCACCACGCGGAAGACCTCTGCGACCTGCCGCATGGCGGGGCGGTTGCCCTCGGGCCGGACGCTGCGGGCGTACTGGTTCTGGACCTCGGCCCGCCCCGCTTCGAGCTGCCGCACGCACAGCAGCACGCCCTCGAGGATGTCCAGCGGCTCGAAGCCCGTCGCCACGATCGGCACGTGGTATTTCTCGGCGATGGGCCGGTAGGGGTCCAGACCGGTGATCGTCGTGACGTGGCCGGCCGCCAGGAACCCGTGGACGCGGCTGGCGGGCGATTCGAGCACCGCCACGATGGCCGGCGGCACGAGCACCAGCGACACCAGCACGGAGAAGTTCGCCAGGCCCAGTTTGGCTGCCTGCGCAACGGCCATGGCGTTGGCCGGCGCGGTGGTCTCGAAGCCGATGGCGAAGAAGACCACCTGCCGGTCGGGATGGTTTCGCGCCAGGGCCACCGCGTCCATCGGTGAATACACGATCCGCACGTCGCCCCCTGCCGCCTTCACGCTGAGCAAGTCCTTCGTCGAGCCGGGCACGCGGAGCATGTCGCCGAAGGAGCAGAAGATCACCCCGGGCCGTGCGGCGATGGCCACGGCGCGGTCGAGAATCTCGATCGGCGTGACGCACACCGGGCAGCCCGGACCGTGAATCAGCGCCAGTTGCGGCGGCAGCATCTCGTCCAGGCCGAACCGCAGGATGGCGTGCGTCTGGCCGCCGCAGACCTCCATCAGGTTCCACGGCCGCGTGACGGTGCGGGCGATGGCCGCGGCCAACTTCCGCGCCGCGGCGGCGTCGCGGTATTCGTCGATGTACTTCATCCGCGCCCCCCGCCCCCTTCCTCCTCCGCCCCCGCCTCGCCGATTTGCCGGAGATAGGAAAAGATCTCCCGGGCCTCGGCCTCGTCGACCCGGCTGATGGCAAAGCCGACGTGGACGATCACGTAGTCGCCTACCGCCGCCTCGGGCGTGTAGGCCAGGCAGACCTCCTTGCGGACGCCGCCGAACTCGACCCGGCCCATCGGCAGGTCGTCCTGTGCGTACGTCTCGACCAGTTTACCGGGAATACCGAGACACATGAAAGACCTTCGTGGTGGTTGGTGGTTGCTGAGCCGCTTGCGGCTGCGCAGGTCACATTCACTGGTTTGCAGCCACGTAGACCTGCCCCAGGGCGATGCCGCCATCGCCGGGTGGAACGCGGTGGTGCATCAGCACGGCGAACCCCTCCTTCAATAGTCGCCGGCGGACCTGTTCGGTCAACAGGGCGTTCTGGAAGCACCCGCCGGTCAGGGCGATCTGCGGGCAACCAGCCGAGCGGGCCACCGCCACGGCCCACTCCGCCAGCGCGTTGTGGAATCGGGCGCCGATGCGGCCCACCGCTTCTCCCGCCGCCCGATCCGCCAACACCGCGCGAACCAGCGGCTCCCAGTCGGCCTCAAACAAGGTAGTGGGTAGAGAAAAGCCTGCCGACTGCGTCGGCGGGATCTCCACTTGCCGCTCCGCCATCGGCAGCGGATAGGCGTCCTCCACAGCCGGCTCCGCCGCGAATTCCAGCGCCATGGCCGCTTGCCCCTCGAAACTGATCACCTGCGGCAGCCCGCACAAGGCCGCCACGGCGTCGAACAACCGGCCCATGCTGCTGGTGCGGGGACATCGCAGGCCGCGCCGGAGCATGCCGAGGAGCGTTTCCAGCTCGCTCGCGCGGAACCACTCGGCCACGTGCTCTACCGCCCGGTCGCCCATGATCTCGAACAGCACGCCCAGTGCCGACCGCCGCGGTTGGCGGACGGCCCGATCGCCGCCGGGCAGAGGGAAGGTCCGCAGCCGTGCAACGCGGCGATAACTGCCGGCGTCGCAGCGCAGCGCCTCGCCGCCCCAGACGGTGCCGTCGGGACCGTAGCCCGTTCCGTCCCAGGCCAACCCCAGCACCGGTCCCGCCAGGCCGTGCTCGGCCATGCAAGCCGCCACGTGGGCGTGGTGATGCTGCACCCGCAGCAGCGGCACGTCCCACGCCGCCGCCAGGACCTCGGCATGCCGGGTCGAGGCGTAGTCGGGGTGCAGGTCACAGGCCACGGCCTCGGGCACAGCCTCGAAAAACCCAACCAGGTCGTCGATAGCCCGGCGGAACACCTCCACGCCGAGCACGCTGTCCAGGTCGCCGATGTGCTGGCTCACGACCACCGGCGTGGGGGCGTGCGGACGGCCGATCGCCAGAGCCACGGTGTTCTTCAGATGCCCGCCGACCGCCAGGATCGTCGGGGCGGCCACGTCCAGCAGGATCGGCAGCGGGGCGTAGCCCCGGGCGCGGCGGAGCACCTGCAGGCCCTCCGGCCCCACGCGGGCCACCGAGTCGTCCACCGGGCGGACGATCGGGCGATTGTGCGTCAACAGCACGTCGGCGATGGGCCCCAGCCGCGACACCGCCTCTCTGGTCCGGGTAGCCATCGGCTCTTCGGAAAGATTCCCGCTGGTGCAGACCAGCGGCCGGCCCACCGCCTGCAGCAGCAAGTGGTGTAACGGCGTGTAGGGGAGCATGGCGCCCAGGTACGGATTGCCGGGGGCAATGCCCGCTGCGTTTAACGGTGGGGCTTGCCCCGCAGGTTCCCTGCGTCGCAGCAGCAGGATCGGTGCCGCCGGCCCGGCCAAGGCCCGCGCCTCTTCCTGCGAAACCTCGCACTGCTCCCGCAGGGCATCCAGCGTGGGGAACATGACCGCCAGGGGCCGGTCCGGCCGGTGCTTGCGGCGGCGGAGGCGAGCGACGGCCTCGGCCTGGGTCGCATCGACCAGTAGCTGGAACCCGCCCAGCCCCTTCAGGGCCACGATTTGGCCGGCCAGGAGGGCCTCGACCGCCCGTTGGAACGCTCCCTGGCCCGCGGCCAGCGGCCGGCCCTCAGCGTTGAGCAGTTCCAGCGCCGGTCCGCACGCCGGGCAGGCGATCGGCTGCGCGTGGAAGCGCCGGTCGGACGGATCGTCGTATTCGGCCTGGCACGCGGGACACATGGCGAAGGCGGCCATTGAGGTTCGCGGCCGGTCGTAGGGCAACTGGCGGATGATCGACCACCGCGGCCCGCAGGCGGTGCAATTGGTGAATGGGTATCCGTACCGCCGCTGGGCCGGCTCGCGGACCTCGGCCAGGCACGCCGCGCAGGTGGCCAGGTCGGCGGGAATGGTCGGTTGCGGGGCCGCGCCGCCAGCGCTCGCGCGGATGTGGAAGCCCAAAGGCTCCCCTCTCCCTTCGGGAGAGGCACCCAGAGGATATCCGGGGGGGAGGGGGAGCGCGCAATCGTCTGGCGATTCCTCCTCACCCCCGGGCACCGACCGCGACCGGGGTACCACGCGCAGCGGGGTCTCGCACGGTGCCCGGGTCGCTCCCGCGACCATGCTGCGCACGGTGCCCGGAGGGGGACCGGCGGGTACGGCCTGCTCGCTGACCTCGATTGCGTCGATCCGCGCCTGCGTCGGCGCTTCGTCGCGCAGCGCCGTCAGAAACGCCTCCACCGCGGCCACAGGGCCCAGCGCCTCGATCCGCACCGTGTCGGCCTCGTTCTGCACCCAACCCGCCAGCCCCCGCGATCGCGCCGCACGGTAGACGAACGGCCGGAAGCCGACCCCCTGCACCACACCGCGGACGGTTACCGTCACGCAACGAATCGTCGCAGGCTCGGGGGACGGACGACTCATGTGGGCAGGGAAATGTCGAGCAGAACAAGGTGCGCGGAAGGCGGCCGCACCCATTCTTCCAGTCTAGGGCCAAGGCCACGCGGAAGAAAGGGACGCGGCGTGGATATGCGGCCGGGGGTTCTTGGCCTGGCCTGTTCGCGGTACCCTTTTGCCGCCTGGACCCGTAGAATTCCTGCATCGAGCAAGACGGTCTTGCTCGCCTTGTCTGTGCAAATCTACCGAGGGTTGCTTCCTGAAAAGAGGAGAGGAGCCATGTCGGAGAAAAATGTCAAAATCGTGCGGGATCTTTACGACGCAGTCAACCAGGGCGACTTCCCGCTCGACGCGCTCGATCCGGACATCGAGTGGATCGAGGCCAACGTGCCGGACCTGTGGTTTAGCGGCACGCACCACGGTCCCGAGGCCGTGCGGAAGGAAGTTATGGAACCCACCTCCGAGCACGTCGAGGGGTTCCGCCTGCAGTGCAACCGGTTCCTCGGTGTCGGGGACTACGTGATCGTCACCGGCCGCTTCTTGGGCCGAGGGAAAGAGACCGGGATCGACTTGAACGCTTCCTTCGCGCACCTCTGGATGTTGCGCGGCGAGCGGGTGGTGCGGTTCGAGGCCTACAACGATACGGCAGCCTGGCTGTACGCCCTCTGCCGCCTCCACGTCGAACATCCCGTAGGCGTGTAGCGGGCAGGTTTCGGCAGTGGGCCCGTTTCGGCGTTGACCGCTGCAGGCATGGCCGGTAGGATGGCGCCCATGCTCTGCCAGATGGACCTCGACGCCATCTACACTAGCGAGTGGAAGCAGCGCATCCGCGACTACTTCCACGTGGGAAAACAGTTTGCGCCGTGCGCCGGCGGGTATTGGGCGTTTTCCTTCGAACGCCAGTGGCACAAACACCGCGCCGCGGTGCTCAAGGAACTGCAACTCGTCCGCACGATCGCGCACTGGATGCCGCCGGCCGGGCGGGAGATCGTGGTCTTCGGGAGTTGGCTCGGGGCCGAGGCGATCGCCTACGCGCTCTGCGGGGCCCGCGTCACGGCGATCGACCTGGACGCCGCGGCCCTCGGCCTCTCGCGGGAGCTTGCGGCGCGTTACGGCGTCCCTTTGCGGACCCTGGTCATGGACGCCTCCGCGACCTCGTTTGCCGACGATCGCTTCGACCTGGTAAGCTGTTCCCAGGTCCTGGAACATCTGCCCCCTGAGCGTCAGCCGGCGCTCGTCCGGGAAATGTGGCGCGTCTGCCGGCCGGGGGGGCTGCTCTGGCTGGACACGCCGAATCAGTTCAGCTATCGGGACCGGCACGACACGGGCATGCCTTTGATCCACTGGCTGCCGCGGGGCGTGAAGACGCGTCTGGCCCGCCGGCTCCGCCGCGACGTGCCCACCAGCGAGCCCGCTTTCGGGTACAAGAACGTCGGCCTGCATTACTACGTTTCGTACCTCGGGCTCCGCAAGATGCTAGCGGGTTGCGGCCCCTGCAAGGTGCTTTCCCGGTACCACGGTTACGCCGACGCGGAGCACTACGCCCGCCAGCGCCGTTGCCAGGGCCGGGCGCGCAGCCCGCTGTTTGGCATCAAGCTGGCCCTGTTGCGGGCCGCCATGCACGTCTGGAACTTCAACTGGCTGAGCGACATCAAGGTCGTGGTGCGGAAGTTGCCGGCTGGGAAGGAAGAAGGCCAAGCCGAAACGGCAACCCGGCGCTTTGGGCGGCGGTGTCGAGCCGCCACGGGAGCCTAGTGCAGCGTCACAACTTGATTTTGGGATGGCCGAGTTGGATTTGGGGCTGTTTTTCCGTGCAGAACCTAACTATCCATCCCATGTTTTTGCGTTGACGCTGCACTAGGCTTTTCCGGGCTTGGATTCTCGGCGCGGCGGGGGGACGATCTTCGCCCCGCTTTCGCGCTCGCGGCGCCTCAGGTCCTCCGCAATCGCGCGCAAGTCGTACCCGAACTTCGCCGCGCGCTCCTCGCGGTGTTTCCGGACCTCGGCGACAATCGGATCTTCCCACATGGCTACTCTCCCATCAGTTCGTCCGGCGTGCAGATCACGGGCAACTCAAAGCCGCGGGATCGCATCGCTCGGGCAAGGGCCCCCACGATCTCGCCGTTCGCAAGGTGCTTGCAGTTCCAGGTCAGCAGGAGATCCATCTCGTGGACCGTCGCGACGGCAACGTGAAGGGCGTCCGTCGCCGCTTTTCTCGGCAGCAGGCCTCCTTGCACGAGTGACTCGCCCAGCTCCACCGCGGCGGGGCTCGTTTCCAAGCGCGGGAGCCCTCCGAGCAATGTCAGCCGTCGCATCGCCGCCTGCGGATCGCCGTCGCCGGCTTCATCGACAACAGCCTGCGAAATGTGTACGTCGAAGGCGCTTTTGCGGTATTCCCACCACTGCCACGTGATATGTTGTCGGGCGGCCAGGACCAGATCACCCGCGGGGCGAGCGGCCAGGTAGCTCACGATGCTCGTCTCAAGGTAAAGGCGTTGCTTCACGGCTGATCTCCAACGCCCGTGGCGCTGCGTCACGTCGGCCCTTTATCCTAGCGACGTGGGCGGTGCTTTCCTACTTGGGAAGTATTCCGTAGTGGTCCTCAAATTCGTGCGGCTGGGTCCACCTTAACCCCCACTGCTCGTCCCCCTTCCCCCCGTGTTTCTTCATCGCGTTTCTCTTGTACGCCCTCCAGCGGCAAATCGTTGTAGCGCTATCCATCACGAAGACCCTGGGCGCGCCCTCCGGTGGAACGAAGACGAAGGCATAGTACGTTTCCGGGTGCGGTTTGCGGTAGTTGAATCGCCAGAAGTTTTTTGTGCTCTGCCCCTTGACCTCAATGCCGAAGTGCTTTCCCGAGGGGCTGACGACCAGCAGATCACACGCGGGAAATCTGCTATCGGTGGCCTGAACCAAGCGTCCCCTCCGCGCCAATTGGTACGTGAGGTAGCCCCGCGCCATCTGTTCCACATTATGGTTCTTCAGTTTCATACCTTCTCCATTCGCGCAATTTGCGTCAGTGCGCACATGACGGTTCGCTCAACCGGTCCGTCCGCGCCGTGGGGGCCAGGAATCCCTATGTGAACCGTGGACCGCGCTACGATAGCGTTGTCGGGGTGCCGCACCTCGTACTGTTGGCCATCGGATAGCGAAATCTTGAAAGGCTTGAAAGACCTGGCGCGGAGCAGTTCGAGAACGTCCTCTGGCCTCATCTGGGGATCTCCTGAGAACGTCACACGCGGAACGGGGGCACACGGCAGCTTCATAGCGAAGCAGCCCCGCTCCAAATTCTACCACCCTCCCGCAGGTTTTCAACGCCGTCTGACCGTGCCGGCGCTCAATACTCCCGTTTGTGCACGCGGGCCTGCACGCGGCCGGGCAGGCCCTGGATGCGGAGAAAACCCTCGGCGTCGGTCTGGTTGTACGAGCCGCCCCCTTCCATCGTGGCAATGCCCTCGTCGTAAAGGCTGTTCGGGCTGGAACGCCCTGCCACGTCGATGTTCCCCTTGTAAAGGTCCAGGCTCACCTCGCCCGTGACCGGCTGCTGGGCCCGGCGGATGAAAGCCATCAGCGCGTCCAGCTTGGCGTGGTACCAGAAGCCGTAGTACACCATTTCGGCCACTTCCGGGGCCAAGCGGTCGCGGAGGTGCATCAGGTCGCGGTCCAGGGTCAACTGCTCGATCAGGCGGTGGGCGGCGTAGAGGATCGTCATGCCCGGGGCCTCGTACACGCCGCGGCTCTTCATGCCCACGAAGCGGTTCTCGACCATGTCGATCCGCCCCACGCCGTTGCGTCCGCCGATCTCGTTCAGCCAGGAAACGATCTCGAACGGCTCCAGCAGGTCGCCGTTGACGCTCACCGGCACACCCGCCCGGAAAGCCAGCACCACGTTCTCGCTTTCGTCCGGGGCCTCCCGCGGCGCGACGGTCATGCCGAAGTCCACCAGTTCCACGCCGCTTACCGCGAGGTCTTCCAGCTTGCCGGCTTCGTAGCTGATGTGCAGGCAGTTCTCGTCGGAGCTGTACGGCTTGGCGGCGGTGGCCTTGACCGGGATGTTCCGCTCCTGGCAGTAAGCGATCATCTCGCTGCGGCCGGGGAAGCGGCGGCGGAACTTCTCGATCCGCCAGGGGGCGATCACGCTGATGCCCGGCTCCAACGCCTCGGCCGCCAACTGGAAGCGGCACTGGTCGTTGCCCTTGCCCGTGGCGCCGTGGGCGAAGCTGTCGGCCCCCACCTCGCGGGCCACCTGCAGGCACACCTTGGCGATCAGCGGCCGGGCGATCGACGTGCCCAGCAAGTAGATGCCTTCGTACTTCGCCTGCCACTGCATGACCGGGATGGCGAAGTCGCGGCACAGCTCCTCCTGGGCCTCGACGATCCGCACCGAGCGGGCGCCGATGCCCCGCGCCTTCTCCATCACCGCTTCCCGGTCCTCCAACGGCTGCCCCAGGTCGACGTACACCGCGTGGACGTCGTAGCCCTCCTCGATCAGCCAGCCCAGGATCACCGAAGTGTCCAATCCGCCGGAATACGCCAGCACGCAGCTTGCCATTGCCATTGGTCGCCCTCAACGTCGTGACGATGGACGAACGATAGGGGAATGTCCCAATCTTCGCGGGCACCGCGGCGCAGCCGTGGTCGGCGAAACTGGAACTGTCCCCCTCAGGATCCCGCTCATTCTCGCCACTATCTGCCGGATCGGCAAGCGGCCCCCCCGGCAAAGGATGAAGGCGGAAGGATGCGGGCGGCCGTGGCGGTCGGGGGTGGCGCCCGTCGGTGGAGTTGGGACGGAAGATGAAATGCACGGACAACTGACCACTGACAACTGACCGCTGTCCCCCCCGCGTTGACGGCCCCGGGCCGATCTGTTACCGTCTGAACGAACTTGCATGATCTTCGCTCTCCCCTGACACCTAACACCTAACACCTAACACCTCTCCCCTCTCCCCTCTCCCCCCTCCCCTCTTCCCGAGGAGCGGCCTATGCCGGTGCGCTTGAAGCAGATGGCCGCGACCTTGCTCGGCAAGCCGTGGCGGGTGTTGCGAACGACCTGGGAGGGCTGGCAGCGGGACGACGGCTTCCTGCTCAGCGCGGCGATGGCCTATTACGCCGCGTTCTCCCTGTTCCCATTGTGCCTGGTGCTGATCGCCGTCTTGGGGTTCGTCATGCGACTATCGGCCCAAGCGCAGGATGCCCGGCAGCAACTCTTTCAGGAAGTCGAGCGGCACGCGGGGCCGTGGCTGGCCGGGCAGTTGGAGGGCCTTTTGGCCGGCGTCTCCTCGCACGCCGGCCTGGGAGGCCCCGTCGGGATCATCACCCTGCTGCTGGCCGCCATCGGCATCTTCCTGCAGCTCAACTACATGTTCGACAAGATTTGGGGCACGGCGGGCTCCTCCGCAGCCAAGGGCTGGCTCGCCTCGATTCGCGCCGTCCTGCTGGGCCGCTTGACTGCCTTCCTCATGCTGTTGGCCGTCGGCGGCCTGCTGATCGCCATTTTTCTGGCGGACGTGGTGCGGACGGGCATTCGCTCCTACGTCGTGCAACTGCCGGCCGGCCGCACCGTCTGGCACTGGTGGGAACTCGCCGTCACGTTGGCCGGCAACGCCTTGCTCTTCGCCCTGCTCTACAAGGTGCTGCCCAAAGCGCCCATCCGCTGGCGCGACGCCTTGGCCGGCGGCGTGTTCGTCTCGCTGGTCTGGTTCGTCGGGCAGCGGCTGCTGGTGGTCCTGCTGATCGGCGAGGGTTACTCGGCCTACGGGGTGGTCGGCTCGTTCATCGCCGTGATGTTGTGGCTCTACTATGCCAGCGCCACGGTGTTCCTTGGCGCCGAGTTCGTGCGTGCGCTCGGCCAAGGGCACTGACGTCCCCTGCGCCGTGTTCCTGGCCTTCCGCAACCTCTGCTGGCGGACTCGGGATGCTGTCGAGGGCGGAAGCCGGCTGCCCGCCGCGATGGCTGCGGGGTGACAGGCACCCTGATGAGCTTTGAGCAGCTTTTCGATGCCGTCGTGGGCGGCGGGTACGCGATGGCGGGCTAGTTTTACTGCGCAGGATGGGAAGTTGGGAAAGCTCTGGCCGACGTAAGTCCTTTGCTGAACATAGTCGGAGATTACCTATCCTGCCATCTTGCGCAGTAAAACTAGGTGACGCACATATTCTAAGCCACGAACGTTAGAACTAGAACTCTTTGATATATGGAGGGAGAACTTTTTGCTTGAGGTATGGGGTATTTTGCTTCATAAACTGAATCCAATCCTTATTTCCCACCAACGCGACGTTTTGGAACTCACATTTCCTGAAGAGGCAATGGTCCAGGCCAATGGCACCAACAACCCTGCGGTCTTTGTCCACCACGAAAAACAGGCTATCAACGTCAAATGGAACTCCAAAGCCGCATTCCAGATACACGGCTCCCCTGCCGGTGCTCACAGTAGCACACGGCCCCACTATTAGGCAATCCTCAAATGTTCTCTCGGAGATTGTCGTATTGCTCGCCGAGTCGCGCGGAACATTGTAAAGATACACTGTTTTGCCTACTATTCGCGGTCGCAAAAGCTCATCGGAGGTGGCTTCGGGCAGATGCAGATATGGTTCCCCGGGATGTGAGTATGATCCTCCGAAGCGCGTCAGTCCCGACCCTTCCCATTTCCAGATGAAGAATGGGAAGAAAATCATGATCAGCAACGACACTACCAATCCCGACGCAACCCAGAATGAGCGCAACTGCTTGGATCGGGGGGTTGGGCCGTGGCGGGTGGGCCTTGACCTGAGTTCGTGTTTGACAAATTGAACCGTGCTCCAGGCTGTGACGAAGAGCAACACCCCAGCAGCGATCGCAGCCCACGAGGAGCAACCCCAAATGTAGCGGTAAACGCACATTACAGCGGCCCCCGATGGTCCGGCGATGAAGATGTTGAATCCCTGGTCGACCGCGAACGCCCGAATGTTCGCCATCGCTCGCCCTCCTCTTGCAAAGCAGCCCGGAGGATGCACAACGGCAGTACCACAAGCGCCTGTGCAACCCTCCGGCACAACTACAAGCCGCCGGCCGTGAACTGGCGGCTTTTGTTATCATACCAGGCCAAGCCGATTCAGCCCACGAGGGTAGCTGCGCGCAGTCGTCTACCACTGCTTGCCAAACCATACGCACCGTTCGGGTTAGTTGCATCGTTTCCCACTTCATCCGGGAAAATTCCAGGCAAACTGTACCACTGCCTTGTCGCCCCGGGCGGTTGACAGGCTCCGGCGGCAGCCTTAACATGATGAGTTCTATCCAAATTGGCAGATAGTTCCCCGGGGGAGGGGTCGGGGCAGTCGCGCCCCGCCGAGCCCGGCAATGGAGGCAAGTCATGGCCGTTCCCAAACGCCGACATTCCAACGCCCGCACCGGCAGCCGCCGGGCCCACGACGCCAAGAAGCCGCGGCACCTGGTGTATTGTCCGCGGTGCAGCGCGGCGGTGCCGCCGCACACGATCTGTCCGCAGTGCGGGCATTACATGGGTCGCAAGATCGTCGAGACGGAATCCTGACGTTGGGCAAGATCGCGTTCTTATTTCCCGGGCAGGGGGCGCAGACGGTGGGCATGGGGCGGCGGCTGGCCGAGTCGCTGCCCGCCGCCCGGCGGCTCTACGACCGCGCCGCGGAGGTGCTCGGCTACGACCTGGCAAAGCTGTGTTTCGAGGGTCCGGCCGAGGTGCTCGACTCGACCATCTACAGCCAGCCGGCGCTATTCGTCACCAGCCTGGCGGCACTGGAGTCGCTGCGGGCCGAGTCGCCCGAGGTGGTGTTGTCCTGCGAGGCGGCCGCCGGCCTGAGTCTGGGGGAGTACACGGCGATGGTCTTCGCCGGCATCATGGACTTCGACGACGGCCTGATGCTGGTGCAGCGCCGCGGGGCGGCCATGCAGGAGGCCGCCGATGCCACGCCCAGCGGCATGGTCAGCATTTTGGGGCTGGAGCGGGTGCAGGTGGAGGCCCTCTGCCAGCAGGCCCGCCAGGGCGAGGTGCTGGAGATCGCCAACCTGCTGTGCCCGGGCCTGTTCGTCGTTTCGGGGACGAACGCGGCGTGCGAGCGGGCGGCCGAAATGGCCATTGCCATGGGGGCGATGAAGGCCATGCCCTTGGCCGTGGCAGGGGCCTTTCACACGCCGATCATGCGGCCCGCCGACCAGCGCTGCGCCGAGGCCCTGGCCGAGGTCCCCATGCACCGCCCGCGGATCCCCGTCGTCTTCAACGTGGATGCCCAGCCCCACGACGACCCCGAGGAGATCCGCCGCTTGATGATCCGCCAAGTCCTCCAACCGGTCCGCTGGGAGGAGTCGATGCGCTACCTGCTGGGCCAGGGCTGCGACCAGTTTTTCGAGGTGGGTCCCGGCCGGGTGCTGCGCGGGCTGTTGCGGCGGATCGAGCGGAAGATCGAGTGTCAAAGCGTGGAGGTGTAGTTCATGGATGCTACCAGCAGCCGCATCAGGGTCGATCTGGCCGGCCGGCCGGCAATCGTGACCGGGGCTGCCCGCGGCCTGGGCCGCGCCATCGCCATGAGCCTGGCCGGCGCCGGGGCCAAGGTGGCGTGCGTGGACATCAACAGCGAGACCTTGGCCGAGACGATTGCTGCCATCCGCGGCCTGGGGGGCACGGCCGAGCCCCTGGCCTGCGACGTGACCGACGCCCAGCGCGTCGGCGAGGTTGTCGACGCGGTGGTCGGGCTCTGGGGCGGGCTGGAAATCCTGGTCAACAACGCCGGCATCACCCGCGACAACATGATCCTGCGGATGAAGGACGAGCAGTGGGACGCCGTGCTGGGGATCAACCTCAAGGGGACCTTCCTGTTCACCCGGGCCGCCGCCCGGCCGATGCTCAAGGGGCGCCGCGGGCGGATCGTCAACATCGCCAGCGTTTCCGGGCTGATGGGCAACCCGGGCCAGGCAAACTACTCGGCCTCGAAGGCCGGCGTGATCGGACTGACGCGGACCGTGGCCAAGGAGCTAGCCGGCCGCAGCGTGACGGTCAACGCGGTGGCCCCCGGTTTCATCGCCACGGAGATGACGGCTGCGCTGGGTGAGGAGCTGCTGGCGAAGATCCGGCAGGAGATTCCGCTGGGCCGATTGGGGGACCCCCAGGACGTAGCCGATGCGGTGCTTTTCCTGGCCAGCGACGCCGCGGCCTTCATTACCGGCCACGTTTTGACGGTGGACGGGGGGCTCACGGTATAATGGGGGACAAAAATCGGCCGGGAGATATGGACAGCGACTGGAAAAGTCGCTATGTTTCGGGATTATTTGGAAAGGTAGGCAGTTCGGACGGGGGGGTACCCTCGACCGCGATTTCTGTCCGCATCTATCGCCCAGGAGGAGCCTCAGGTGGCCTCAGTCGAAGAACGTGTCATTGATATCGTTGCCGAGCAGCTTGGCGTCAGCAAGGACCAGATCACCCGCGATACCTCGTTCGTCAACGATCTCGGGGCCGACTCGCTCGATACCGTCGAGTTGGTGATGGAGCTCGAAGAGGAGTTCGACATCAACATCCCGGACGACGCGGCCGAGAAGATCCAAACGGTCGGACAAGCCATCGACCACATCGAAAAAGCGGTCGCCAGCAGCGAAACATCGTCGAGCTGAGCTTCCATGAGACGCCGCGTGGTCGTAACCGGCTTGGGGGCGGTCACTTCGCTTGGCCGCCGCGTGGAAGACCTCTGGAAGCGAATTCTCGAGGGCGAAAGCGGCATCCGGCCGCTGGTCGGCTTCGACGTTTCCGCCTACCGTGTGCGCTTCGGCGGCGAGGTGCTGAACTGGTCGGTAGCGGGCTACGTCGAGCCCCGCGACGAAAAGAAACTGGACCGCTTCACGCAGTTCGCCCTGGTGGCGGGCATTGATGCGGTGCGCGACTCCGGCATCGACTTCTCCCGGGGAGATCCGTTCCGTGCGGGCGTGATGGTCGGCTCGGGGATCGGCGGCCTCGGCGAGCTCGAGGTCCAACATACCCGGCTGCTGACGAAGGGCCCCGACAAGGTCTCCGCCTTCACCATCCCGAAGCTGATCGCCAACGCGGCCAGCGGGCAGCTTTCCATCCAGTGGGGGCTCAAGGGGCCCAATGCCGCGCTGGTGACCGCTTGCGCCAGCGCCACCAACGCCATCGGCGACGCCTTCCGCGCCATCCAGTACGACGACGCCGACGTGATGATCACCGGCGGCAGCGAGGCCGCCGTGACACACTTGGGCCTGGCGGGTTTCGCCGCCATGCGGGCCCTCTCCGAGCGAAACGACGATCCCGCCCACGCCAGCCGCCCCTTCGACCGCGACCGCGACGGCTTCGTGCTCTCCGAAGGCGCCGGCGTGATCGTGCTGGAAGAACTCCAACACGCCAAGGCCCGCAACGCCAACATCTATGCCGAACTCTTGGGCTACGGCATGAGCGCCGACGGCGGCCACATTACCCAGCCGGACAAGGACGGGATCGGTGCGGCGTATGCCATGACGCGGGCCCTCCGCGACGCACGCCTCGATCCGGCCGAAGTCGGCTACATCAACGCCCACGGCACCAGTACGCCGCTGGGCGATCTGGCCGAGACGCGGGCCATCAAGTCGGTCTTCCACGAGCACGCCTACAAGGTGAGCATTTCCAGCACCAAGAGCCAGCTCGGGCACCTGTTGGGGGCCAGCGGCGGGGTCGAGTTGATCTTCTCGATCTTGGCGATCCGCGAGGGGCTGATCCCGCCGACGATCAACTATGACACGCCTGACCCCACCTGCGATTTAGACTACACCCCCAATCAGGCCCGCCAGCGGAAGATCTCCGTCGCCATGTCCAACAGCTTCGGCTTTGGCGGCCATAACGGCTCGCTGGTGGTTGGCACGCTGCGGGATAATGGCTGATGGCCGGTGCGAAGCCGCAAGCGGCCCAAGCGCCAGCGGCTACATCCCCCCCGCGTCCCTCCGACATTGCACGATCCGCAAAGTTTGCGTATCATGTGCGGTCCAACCCACCCGGAGGTTCCCCGCATGGCCGACAAATCGCAGATCGAAGTCCATTGGCACGACCACGCCGTGACGCGGGCGGAACGGGAAAAGCGCAACCGCCACGCCGGCGTGGTCGTCTGGTTCACCGGCCTGAGCGCCTGCGGCAAGAGCACGGTGGCCAACTTGGTCGACCACGAGTTGCACTCGGCCGGAGTGCACAGTTTCGTGCTGGACGGCGACAACATCCGCCACGGCCTGAACGCCGGCCCCGCCATGCTGAAACCGGTCCACGGCGAAGAGTTTGCCAAGCGTTTCGGCTTGGGGTTCTCGGCCCAGGATCGCGAGGAGAACATCCGCCGCATCGGGGCTGTGGCCAAGCTGTTTTGCGATGCGGGCATCGTGGCGATCACCGCATTCATCAGCCCCTACCGGGCGGACCGGGACCGGGTCCGCGCATCGCTGGCCGCAGGGGACTTCGTGGAGATTTTCGTGGATGCCCCGCTGGAGGTGTGCGAGGCCCGCGACCCTAAGGGCCTCTACAAGAAGGCCCGCGCAGGAGAACTCCGCGGCTTCACAGGCATCGACGACCCCTACGAGCCCCCCCTAAAGGCGGAGCTAGTGTTGGATGCCGCCGCCAATCCGCCCGAGGTGCTGGCCGAGCAGGTGATTGCCTATCTTCGCCAGATTGGCAAAATTGGGTGACGCCCTTGCGTAAGTTTTCAGTTTTCAGTAATCAGTTCCTGTAGGTTACTGAGAACTGACAACTCCCGCCCTTCCGCCCTTGAGCCGCAGCGGCGTTTCGGGTAGTGTTTCGCCCCCATGGATTATGAGGTCCAGCGATCGGCCAGACGTTGTGCGGCCACTGGGCGGGAGTTCTCCCCCGGCGAGGAGTTCTACTCGGTGCTAGTGGCCGAGGGGGCTGACCTGCGCCGCTATGATTACGCCGCCGAAGTTTGGCAGGGGCCGCCGCCCGGCACGGTCGGCTACTGGAAATCGCAGGTTCCCGACCGCCATGCGGCCCGTGGCCGCGGGGCCCCCAACGACGTACTCTTGGGGTTCTTCGACGAATTGGCCGGGGTACCAGGCGAGGCCGGGTCGCCCGACCGCCAGGACATGCGGTATGTGCTGGCGCTGTTGTTGGTCCGGCGGCGGGTCTTCCGCCTGGAGGAGCAACGCCGGGACAGCAATGGCCGCGAGGTTCTGGTGCTCTTCTGCCCCCGCCGCGACACAACCTACGAGATCCAAACGGTCGTCCCCGACCCCCAACGGACTGAGGCGATTCAGCAGGAATTGGCACGGCTGCTGGAAGGATGAGAGATGAAGGATGAAGGATAAAGGATGAAGGATGAAGGCGGCAAGGGATTGCAAATGTGAGATTTCAGATTTGAGATTTCGGATTTCGGATCGGAAATCTGAAATCGCAAATCTCAAATCGCGACTCCCCTTCATCCTTCATCCTTTATCCTTCATCCTTCTCCTGCTCGTCGGCCTTCTTGCCCTGAGCGGGGCCTCATGCCCGCGCATGTTCACGCGGGAAACCCCACCGCCGCGCGTGCTGCCGCCGGGCGCCACGCTCGAACAGGTGATCCAGGCCGTCCACCAGCACAGCGCGCAGATCCAGTCTTACGTGGCGCAATCGGCCTGGCTCAGCGGGCCCGGCTGGCCTACGCTGCATGCCAGCATCGCTTTCCAGCGGCCGCTGTTTTTCCGGTTGCGGGCCGGCATGGGGCTGACCGGGGCGGAGATGGACCTGGGCAGTAACGACCAGTTCTTCTGGTACTGGGTCCGCCGCGACCAGCCGCCGGCGGTCTACTTCTGCCGCCACGAGCAATTCGCCACCAGCCGCGCCCGCCAGGCGCTGCCCATCGACCCTTACTGGCTGATGGATGCCTTGGGGGTTGCCGATTTCGACCCTGCGCTGCCGCACCAGGGGCCCTTTCCGGCACCGGGCGGCCGGCTGGAGATCCGCACCATCCGCGAGACACCCGAGGGGCCGGCCACCAAGATCACCCGCGTCGACGCCGGGACCGCCTTGGTGATGGAGCAGTACGTGTACGATGCCACAGGACGCTCGCTGGCCAGCGCGCTGGCCGAGGGCTACCGCCGCGATCCGCTCTCGGGCCTGTACATGCCCTCGGCCGTGCGGATTTCCTGTCCGCCCGCCCAGTTCTCGATGCGGATCGAGCTGGGCAACGTCGAGATCAATCGGGGGGGTGCCGCCCCGGCGGAACTCTGGTCGATGCCCAGCTATCCGGGCTCGCCGCCGGTGGATTTGGGTGGGGGCTACGCGAACCCGCCAGCGGCTGCTACCCCCGGTCGCTAGCCGCCGGGTGGTGGGCCCGCTTGCAGCCCCGGCCCGGTCGTGTAGAATGACCTGTTTCGGCGGTGAGCCCTGGCCCGGGCGGGAGCGAGCAAGGGGTGGAAATCTGGCCGGCGATTGACCTTCGGGAAGGCAGGTGCGTCCGCCTCCGGCAGGGGGATTATCGGCAGGAGACGGTTTACGGCGAGGACCCGGCGGCAATGGCTCGGCACTGGGTCGCCCTGGGAGCGCAGCATCTGCACCTGGTCGACTTGGACGGTGCCCGCCAGGGGGAGCCGTGCAACCTGGACGCGGTGCGGGCGATCGTCGGGGCGGTGCCGGTTCCCTGCGAGTTGGGGGGGGGTATCCGTAGCGAGGCGATCATCCGCCAATTGCTCGACCTGGGCTTGGGACGTTTAGTGATCGGCACGCTGGCCCTGAGCCAGCCCGACTGGTTCCGCCGCATGTGCCGGCAGTTTCCCGGCCGGCTGGCGTTGGGCATCGACGCGCGGGACGGTTGGGTGGCCAGCGAGGGCTGGCTGGCCACCAGCCGGGTGACGGCGGCCGACCTGGCCCGGCAGTTCGCCGGCGAGCCGTTGGCCGCCGTGATTTACACGGATATTGCCGCGGACGGGATGTTGGCGGGCCCGAACTTCGAGGCGCTGGTGCGGATGCAAGAGGCTGTCGCCCGACCGGTGATTGCCTCGGGGGGCGTGACCACGCGGGCGGACGTTGCCCGCTTGGCCGCGATTCCCGTGGCCGGCTGTATTATCGGCCGGGCGTTATACGAAGGAACCTTGACCTTGCCCGACGCCCTGGCGGCCGCCGGGCCGGACGTAAGTCCCCCTCTCCCTCCGGGAGAGGGTCGGGGTGAGGGGATATGACGTTCGCGACGAAGAACTGAATCCCCCTCACCCCCTGCCCCTCTCCCAAAGGGAGAGGGGACAGAATAGAAGGACATTCGACATGGCGCAATACGCCGTTGCAGACATTCGGAACATCGCTTTCTGCGGGCACGGCTCGGCCGGCAAGACCACGCTGGTGGACAAGTTCCTGCTGGCGACGGGGGCCGTCAACCGGCCGGCCAGCGTCGACGAAGGCACCAGCATCTGCGACTTCGACGACGAGGAAAAACAGCACCGCTACTCGATCGAGGCCAGCGTGGTGCATTTCGACCACGCCGGCAAGCGGTTCCACGTGATCGACACGCCGGGCTATCCCGACTTCATCGGCCAGGCGATCAGCGCCCTGCGCGGGGTGGATACGGCGGCCATCGTCATCAATGCTCAGGCGGGCATCGAGGTCAACACCCGCCGCGTGTTTGCCGAGGCCGGCGCGGCCGGCGTGGGCCGCATGATCGTGCTGAACAAAATGGACGCCGAGAACATCGACTTCCCCGCCCTGGTGAAGAACGTGCAGGAACTGTTCGGCAAGGCGGCCACGCTGCTGAATGTGCCGCTGGGCCAGGGGACCGACTTCCGCGGGGTAGCCAGCACGCTCCACGTGCCTGCCGACACCCAGGGCGCGCTGGTGGATCCCGGGGCGATCAGCCAGTCGCTCTTGGAGTCGATCATCGAAGTGGACGACGAGGTCATGTCGCGGTACTTCGAGGGCCAGCAGCCCACGGAGGAGGAAATCTCGCGGCTGTTGGTCCGCGCGGTGGCCCAGGGCGCGCTGGTGCCGATCGTGTGCCTCTCGGCGAAAACGGGCGTCGGCCTGCCGGAACTCCTGGACGCGCTGGCCCTCTGCGCCCTGAGCCCCGACCTGCTGCCGCGGACCGCCAAGAACGCCGCCGGCGAGCCGGTCGCGGTACAGGCCGACCCCGGCGGCCCCCTGGTGGCCCAGGTCTTCAAGACCCGCATCGACCCGTTCGTGCAGAAGCTGAGCTTTCTCCGCGTTTACTCGGGCTCGCTGCGGACGGGTGAAACCGTGCCGGTCGTCGGCATGCGCAAGGGGCTGAAACTCGCACAACTCTTCGAGGTCCAGGCGGACAAGACCGACCCGATCGCCGAGGCCGGGCCCGGCCAGATCGTCGCGGTAACCAAGGTCGAGGACCTGCGCACCGGCATGACCCTGGGCGAGCTGACGATGCCGCCGATCCTGTTCCCCTCGCCGATGGTCGGCCTGGCCGTCAGTCCCAAGAGCCGCGGCGACGAGGCCAAGCTCTCCGGCTCGCTGGCCAAGATCGCCCAGGAGGACCCCACCTTCCGCGTCGACCGCGACGTGCAGACCAAGGAGATGGTGGCCACGGGCATGAGCGAGCTGCACCTGCAGATTCTGCGCGAGCGGCTCAAGCGGCGCGACAAGGTCGAGGTGGAGGTCAAGGAGCCCAAGATCCCCTACCGCGAGACGATCCAGGTCCCGGCCGAGGGCAGCTACCGCCACAAAAAGCAGACCGGCGGCCGCGGCCAGTTCGGCGAGGTCCACATCCGCATGTTCCCCTTGCCCAAGGACGTCAACGTCGAAGAGTACGCCGTCAAGGCCCGCTTCCCCTCGCTCAAGCAGGCCCACTACGATGCGGACAACAACTTCCTCTGGATCGACTCGGTCGTCGGGGCCACGATCCCGGGCAACTTCATGCCGGCGGTGGAGAAGGGCTTCCGCGACCGGCTGGAGCGGGGCGTGATCGCCGGCTACAAGGTGCAGAACGTCTGCGTCGAGGTCTTCTTCGGCAAGCACCATCCGGTGGACAGCTCGGAGCAGGCGTTCAAGACCGCGGCGTCGATGGCCTTCCGCAACGTGTTCCAGCAGGCCAAGCCGGCGCTGTTGGAGCCGATCGTCAAGATCGAAGTGACGGTGCCCAGCGCCAAGGTGGGAGACATCACCAGCGACATGTCGGGCCGGCGGGGCCGCGTGCTGCGGATGGACTCCGCCGGGGGCGACCTGCAGACGGTGGTGGCCGAGGTCCCGCTGGCCGAAGTGACCACCTACGCCCGCAGCCTCTCCAGCATTACCGGCGGCCAGGGCAGCTACGCCATCGAGCTGAGCCACTACGACATCGTGCCCGGCAACGTCCAGCAGGAGATCATCGCCAAGGCGCAGCTCAAGGAGGAGGAAGAGGAGTAGTGGGCAGCCGGCAGTTTCGCGGGCGGGCGCCGGGCGCTAGCCTGGTCCGCCGTTTCTCGTTCCCACGGCGACCGGGCACCGTCGGGCACCATGTGAAGCATGGTCGTGCGCGGTGCCCGGTGGGAACGAGTAAACTGCAAACGGCCGTGGGAACGAAGCGTCACTTCGCCGCGGCGCCGCGCCTGGCCAGGGCCTCCTTGAAGCCGGCTTTTCGGCCGCAGGCCTCCAGCACCCGGAAATCGTCCGTGGAACCCCCGGCGCGCTGCAGCGCGGCCTGAATGGCCAGATCGCGCTCTTGCATTGCTTCCTGCACGAGCGTGGCCGCCTTGTCGGCCGCCGGCTCGCCGTCCTTGGCAGCGTCTTGCAGGTACTTTGCGGCCATCTTCTGCCCTTGGGCGTATCCCTTGTCATAGGACGCCCTTTTCGACGGCTCGAGCGTGCTGGGATCGATGTCGATTACCTTGGGCACCTCGGGCTTCTCGCCGGCGACCTTTGCCTGGGGCTTGCTGTCCTCGTCCGCCGGCTTCGGCTTGCGCTTGGGTCTGCCGCTGTCGCAGGCGGAAAACAGCAAGGCCACGGCGAAGCCGACGGCCACGATCCGCTGGAGGGGAAGTGGTGTGCGCATGCCCTGGGGTCTCCTGGTGGCGTTAAGGTTTCGCTGGTCCGTTGTGGGCTTTGCCTTGTTGCTTCAGCTCGGCCATCATGAAGCTGATGGCTTGGCAGCAGCAGCGGGCGGCCTGGGAGAAATCGCTCGCCGCGGCCGCCGCCGCGGCTTGCTCCGACAGTGCATCGAGCCGCTTCCAGTCGATGCTCCAATGCCCGTCGGTTGCGGCGTTGCGGAGGTCGCGAAGGATCTCCGTCAAACGGGCGGAGAAAGCGGCGTTGGGCGCGCAGGGGGTGGCCGTGTAGGGGCCGCGGTGCGGCGCGGCCGCGGGATTCTCGGCCGGCGGCCCCGGCAAGGCGGCGCCGCCGCGGTAGACGATCCCGCCGCCGGCCAACAGGACGGCCACCAGCAGGCTGGCCGCGCCCGGCCAAAGCTGGCCCAGAGCCAACAGGCCCGCCCCGACTACGGCCAGCGTGCCCGCCACGGCCCAAACACTGGGGTGGACGGCCCTGGGGTGGCTGGCCGACATGGCCGCACCGTCCCGCCACACGTTGCCCAACGCGCGCACGACGATCACCGTGATGTTGTCCGGCCCGCCGCGAAGATTGGCCAGGTCCACCAGCGTGCGGACTGCGTCGGCCGGCGGCTGGCAGGCGAGGATCATCCCGATCTCTTCGTCTTGCACCGGACCCGACAGACCGTCGCTGCACAGCAAAAAGACATCGCCCGGCAGGATCGGCAGCGGGCCCTCCAGGTCGACTTGGACGGCGGGGTTGGGGCCGAGCGAGCGGGTGATGACGTTCTTGGGGATGAAGTCCGGCACGGGGCCGTGGACCTGGCCCGAGGCGCGAACCTCCCAGACCAAACTGTGGTCGAACGTCAACTGCTCGAGCCGATTGGCCCGCAGGCGATAGGCCCGGCTGTCGCCGACGTGGGCCACCACCGCGCCCTGCGGGGCCAGCACCAGCGAGGTGCAGGTGGTGCCCATTCCCTTGAAGTCCAGGCTCGCCTCCCCGCGGCTGTGGATTTGCGTGTTGGCGTCTTGGACTGCCGCGGCGAGGGCCTCGGCCAACGGCCGGTTGGCCAACTTGTGATAGACCAGCGGCACCGTGTCGGTGGCGAGTTTGCTGGCCAACTCCCCGGCGGCATGCGCCCCCATGCCGTCGGCCACGATGAACAGGTCGCCCCGGTGCTGCCAAGCGGCCGGGCTGGGAGCGACCATCACGGCCAGCGAGTCTTGGTTATTCGCGCGCCGCAGCCCCAGGTCGCTGAGCGACGCGTACTGCAAGCGGCCCTGCCAGCTCTCCTGTTGGGGATCCATGATATACCCAAAGGTCAGGTAATCCGATGGCCACTGGGAAGGACCGCGCTTGCGGCTTTCGGCCCTATTCTATCCGATGGCCCCGCGTCACACTAGCCCGTGGATTCGCTCTGGCGGCGGGGGGCTCCAATGACTATACTCTTCCCCCGGTCCGCTCTCCCCCCGGCGATTCCGCCATGATCTACCGCAGCCACACGTGCCGAGCGACACGGCTTTGTGGCCGGTCTCCCGACCGAGCCGCGCGGCCCGACCGCAGGTCTGCGGCGGAATGCGGAGACCTTCGGTCTGGCGTCGGCGGGGTCGGAAACCCGCGCCGAACGAGGTCCTCCGCCCTGCGGTTCCCGCTGCGCGCGGGTCGGGCGCCACGCGCGACCAGGCTGCGCATGGTGCCCGGGTCGCCGCGGCTATGGCCTTCCGCGTTCCTCGTGGCCGCGGTGTTGGTCGTAGCGAGCTTGTCGAGCGGGTGTGTCGAGCGGCAGATGACCATCCGCAGCAATCCGCCCGGCGCACTGGCCTACGTGGACGACTACGAGATCGGCATTACGCCCATCACGACGCCGTTTATCTACTACGGCGATCGCAAGATCCGGCTGGTCAAGGACGGCTACGAAACGCTGACGGAAATCCGGCCGGTGGGTCCGCCGTGGTACGAGGTCCCGCCGCTGGATTTCGTGAGCGAGAACCTGGTGCCCGGCAAGCTCCGCGACCAGCGGACGTTAGATTTTCAGTTACAGCCGCAGGCGGTGGTGCCGACGGACCAACTGCTGGGTCGGGCGGAGGCCCTGCGGCGGAGCACTGCAGCGCCGAGCCCGGACCAGCGCTTTGCGCCGCTGCCCGGCGGCCCTCCGCCAGCGCCCGGGGCCCCGATCCATGCAGCTCCGCTGCAGCCCGGCCCACCGCT